>Ga0272448_1005047_pt1 | contig 14701 bp, 13 predicted proteins | sample YNPCB0191_FD_202220 | JGI IMG/M metagenome (GOLD analysis project Ga0272448, IMG submission 202220) | Hot spring sediment microbial communities from Yellowstone National Park, WY, United States - YNP-CB-019-1 | ecosystem: Environmental > Aquatic > Thermal springs > Hot (42-90C) > Sediment...
AAGTATTTCTAAAGTTATCGATGCATCAGTCTTAAAACCAAACACAACAGTGGAAGAAGTTCAAAGATTAGCCTATGAGGCAATAAACGATGAATACCGGTCGGTTTGTGTTCCCCCTTATCTCGTGAAATTCGCATATGATTTAGTTAAGAATTCCAACACAAAAATTTGTGCTGTAGTTGCTTTTCCCTTTGGGTATAATGCTCTAAGTACAAAGTTGTATGAAGTTAGAACTGCAATCGAAATGGGCGCAAACGAAATAGATTATGTAATAAATCTTGGGGCTTATTTCTCCTATGGTGACGAAGCGATAGCAATTGAAGCGTCAAAAATTGTTGAAGAAGCAAAAGCAAGCGGAGCTGACGTTGTAAAGGCAATAATAGAAGTTGGATACTTAAGTGAAAAACAGATAGTTGAGGTGAGCAAAACATGCGTCTCTTCTGGAGTTGACTACATAAAGACTTCAACAGGTTTTGGACCAAGGTCAACTAAAGTCGAGGATGTAAGGCTCATAAGGAGTGCAATTGGAAATAAAGCAGGAGTAAAAGCAGCAGGAGGCATAAGAACGTTGGATGAACTTCTAAGTTTCTTAGAAGCTGGAGCAAACATAATTGGGACAAGTCATTTTTATGAAATAGTAAGTGAAGCAAAAAGAAGGTTCAAGTAAACTAAAGCTGCAAGCAAATTCTACTTTACTCTGGCTGATTTTTCGTTTAAGATGTAGCAAAAGTAATAAATTCTCAATTAGCTAATCAAAGTGAAGAAATTGGGGCGAATATTTAAAGGAGATGGTGCTTCAAAGCTAAGTCCTTCCTACTTACCATTAGAGTTGCCACATAGAGAACAACACATAAATGAGCTTCTAAAGATTTTTTCTCCTCTCTTAGAAAGAGAAAAGCAAATCCCTTGGGCGGTAATGATTCAAGGTCCAAGTGGCACCGGAAAAACTTCCGTAGTTAGGGCCTTCTTTAGAACTATTAGTAGTATAGCAAGCAAGAAAGGCATTAAGATTATTACAGATATAATCAACTGTAGATTTATAGCGTCTGATTTTTCGTTAGCCCAAGCTGTTGCTTTAAGAGTAACGCCAGGTGCATCATTAAGAGGTTTTAGTGCAACAGAGATGATTCAAAATGTTATAGAGTACTTAAGAAACAACGAAAGCTACTTGATACTAGCTTTAGATGACTTTGACAGCTACATTGCAAGAAAGAAGTCTAAATCAAAGTTAGTTTATGATATCTTAAAGCAGCAAGAAATTACTGACTCCAGAATGTTCATGATCTTTATTGGCGTTAACGATTATACAATGGTGTTCGAAGAAAGCTGGATAAGGAATTATGTTTGGCGAACAAAATCTAAGTTTGAGCCATATAGCTGGAATGAGCTGAAGGATGTACTTGGTAAGAGAGCAGAAGAAGTGTTTGAAAGTGGCGTAATAGATGAAAATGAACTTCTTCTGGCTAGCAGAATTAGCTCAAAATTTGGTTATGGGTCTGCAAGATATGGATTAGAGTTATTGTTATTTTCAGGAATGGAGGCAGAGTGGGAAGGAAACAGTAAAATAAATTCAGAGCACCTTAGGCTTTCTTTAGCAAGACTTGAAGGGAAACAAGAAGTTACTGAACTTTCTGATTTTTCAAGAGATCTTAAGGAGTTTACTTTAACCCTCGCAAATATTTTTGAGGAAGAAAATACTTCTTACTTAACTATTAGTAGCATATCAAGTAAATTAAAAAAAGAAAAACAAAAGGTTGTAGACTACTTGAATAGGCTAAATTTTGAGGGAATAGTTGACTTACTTGAGCTTAATGGCGATGTTTATGTTGGTTTGTTTTTACCGTTAAGATTTATTAGTTCAGTGAAGCAAAGGGATGTGAACTTACCATGAGCTACATTCTAGAAGAAATCTTTAATTTATCAAAAATCGCAACAGAAATCTTAGCTTCCTTTGTACATAAAACACCAACAGTACGAAGCGAATCTTTCAGTAAGATGACTGGAGCCGAAGTTTTTCTTAAACTTGAAAACCTTCAAAAAACAGGAGCATTCAAGGTAAGAGGTGCACTTAATGCTTGTACTGTCGCTAAGAAAGAAGGTGTAAACGAAGTAGTGGCGGCTTCAGCTGGAAATCATGCTCAAGGAGTTGCTCTTGCTGCAAGTATGCTTGGAATGAAGTCTACAATATTTATGCCAGAATTTGCTTATCCGAATAAGGTTGAGGCAACAAAAAATTACGGTGCGAATGTTATCTTAGCTGGAGAAACATATGATGACGCGTATACTTATGCTATGGAATATACAAAGGGTAAAGAAGTAAAGTTAATTCATCCATTTGATGATAAATATGTTATAAGTGGTCAAGGAACGATTGCTTTTGAAATTTTAAACGAGATTAAAAACTTAGATTACCTTTTTGTTCCAGTTGGAGGCGGTGGACTAATAGCTGGAGTTGGCTCTGTAATGAAGAAAATATCTCCAGGAACAAAGATAGTGGGGGTACAAACAAATAGTTACCCCGCGTTTGCTGAGTCTTTTAAACAAGGAAAGATCGTTGACGTGAAGAGAGGTTACTCAATAGCGGATGGCATATCTGTAAAGAAGCCAGGTGAGTTAACTTTTAAAATAGCATCTGAAGTTGTAGATGACTTTGTAACAGTGAGTGACGAAACTATAATGACAGCTATGTTTCTTTTGTTAGAAAGGACTAAGATGGTATCCGAACCTGCAGGAGCCGCGAGTTTAGCTGCAATTCTATCAAACAAAATAGACATTAAATCAAAGAAAGTTGGAGCTATAATAAGTGGTGGGAATGTTAACCCTCTTTTGCTTGCTAGGATAATTACACAGAGCTTAAGACAAGAAGGGAGAGTGGTCCGTCTTATTGTAACTATTCCTGATAGGCCCGGTAGTCTAAGAAACGTTTTAGAGTGTGTCTCCAAAGTTAAAGCTAATGTTGTTGATTTAGTGCACTTAAGAAATGAACCGTGGATTCCTCCTGCCATGGCAACGGTAGAGATAATAGTAGAAGTTATGAGAGGCGAAACTCTAGAAGAATTAGGAAAATGCTTAAAGAACAAAGGTCTAAGCTATGAAATAATGTAGTACTCATGTTGGAATTGTTTTGCTTGTTAGTACATTCTACTTAAGCCTGTTGACGCCGGCAATTACTAAGCTAATGAAAGTCGTTCTTCTCTTAAATTTCTGCAATAAAATCTATCTCTATGTCTACTTCTTTAGGCAACGCTTCAACTTGAACGGTTGTTCTTGCAGGATAGGGTTTCTTAAACCAACTTGAGTAAACCTTGTTCATTTCTTCAAAGTTTCTTAAATCCCTTAAAAATACAGTAACTTTCACCACATTTTCAAGAGAAGCTCCTGCTGTTTTTAGTATAGCGGAAGCGTTCTTAAATACTTGTTCTGTTGCCTGTTTTATGTCTCCCTTTATTACTTTTCCAGTTTCAGGATCTATTGGAATTACTCCAGAAAGAAATATTAGGTTTCCGGTGCGAATTGCTTGAGAGTAAGGGCCTATCGGTTCAGGTGCATCTTTTGTTAGTATTTCTTCTTTCATGAGCTACATTTAGCTAAAAAGAAGTTAAAAGTTTTTCTTGAGTTTTAAGTAAAAAAGGTTATAAATACACTTTTTTTGTAATAAAATCAAGACAAAAAGATGAGGATTGCGTTTTTTGTGTGGGAGTACCCTCCAATGTTAGTTGGCGGTCTTGGAACATACGCTGAGTACATAACAAGAGAATACGTTAAGAATGGAAACGATGTTTCTGTCTTTACAATTAATCCTGGAAATTTACCAACACGAGAGGTTATTCAAGGGGTTGAAGTTCATAGGCCTTTGCTTGTTGACATCGCCAACGTCTTTCCTCTATTCTTTACTCAAGATATCACAAGTTGGGGTCCAGGAATAAAATTTTTTAATGACATACTAATATATAATATACTTTCAACTGCTAAATTTGTTAACTTGATAGAGAAGAGCGAAGGTAAAACTCATGATGTGGTGGCCTTTCATGATTGGCTGAGTGCTATTTCTGGAGTAACTATAAAAAACATGATGAAAAGCAAACCTGTTGTTTTTCATGTTCATTCAACAGAATGGGGAAGAACAGGAGATGGGTCACAAACCGTGAAGCATCTGGAACTAGAAGCCGCAAAGCACGCAGATTGGATCATTACAGTTAGTCATGCTATGAAGGAAGACCTCGAAAAGCATGGGTGGCCAAGTGATAAAATTTCTGTTGTTTGGAATGGTGTTGATCCAGAAAAATATGACCCTTCAAAAGTTTCTAAAGAAAAGGTTGAAGAACTAAGAAAGAGATATGGCATTGAAGATGATGAAATTATGATTTTGTTTATAGGAAGGCTTACATGGGTTAAAGGCGTAGTAAACTTAATTCAAGCAATGCCCGACGTTATTTCACAGTATCCAAAAGCTAAGTTAGTTATTCTTGGAAGAGGTGAGCAGCAAAATTCTATAATGGAGCTGTCAGAGAGGCTTGGGATTTCAAAAAATTTAATATTTAGATTTGAATTTGTTCCAGAGGAAGAAAGAATCCTTCACTACGCTGCATGTGACTTAGCAGTTTTTCCAAGCATATATGAGCCCTTTGGAATAGTAAGTTTAGAAGCAATGTCTATGGGAAAGCCTGTAGTGGTTGGGGCCAATGGTGTTGTTGGTTTTAGGGAGCAAGTAATTCCTTCCGGTCCTGAGCAAAATGGTGTTCACATTAATGGAAATGATCCTCGAGATATAGCGTGGGGAATTAAAGTTGCGCTTGAAGATCCTAAGAGGATGAAAGAATGGGGAAAAAATGGGCGAAACAGGGTCTTAAAATACTTCACTTGGCAAGCTGCAGCAAGGCAAACTCTTGAAGTGTACCAAGATGTTATTTCTAAAAGTAAAAAAAGTTAAGTTTATTTATGGATTTGTAATGTAAGTGAGCTATGAAGCAACCAATTGGCCAGATGACTGGACCGGAGCTTAAATTTAGAGCCAAACAGGCTATGGCAGCACTAATACCAATTGCAGGTTTAAAGGATCATGGCCCGCACTTAGCAGTAAGCACTGAAATTGAGATTACTGAAGAATACGCAAGTAATGTTGCACAAAGACTCTCACCGTACATTCTAGTTACACAAACAATTCCATTCGAAGTTGGAGATGATAAGCTGTTTGGATTAGAGAAAGATTGTCTAGCCTTAACGCTAAAACAAATAGCAAGTCAAGTAAAGGCCCTCGGAATTGAGAGAGTAGTTGTATTGTCCTTATCAAACAATTCTCTAGAAGTTGCTAAAGAAGCGCTAAAGGGTCTTAGCTTTAAACAGAAGTATATAAACATAGTTGAAAATTTACCAAAAGTTGAAGAGCTTGCTTCTGAAAGCCCCGTAGGTAAAGGAAATGCCTACTTAACTTCGCTGGCTTTATTCTTAAGTAGTTACTTAGTTAAGCAAGATATGTTGAAGTATGCGGATTCTTCGTTTGGTGTAGTTGGAGACCCGAAAAAAGCAACTTCCGAAATAGGGAAGAAACTCTACGATGCTTCGTTTGAAGGCATTGTCCAGGTGCTCGACAATTTCCTGAGAGAGTAAACAAATTATTTACTTAATTAACTCTTTTTGAAAAGCTACAAAAGTTCTTTATATGTTTCTTCTATTTTTTCACCAACATTTTTCCAATCGTATTTCTCAACAGCTTTTTTCCTTCCATTTTTACCCATCGCCTTTCTTAAGTTTTCATCTTCCAGTAGCTTAATTAGTGCATCAGCAATACTTCTTTCATCAGGCTTTACTAAGAATCCTTCTTTTCCATCTTCTAATACTTCAGGTATTCCACCAACATTTGTAGCAACAACGGGTAATCCACTTGCCATAGCTTCAAGTAAAACTAGCCCAAACGATTCAGCATGTAAAGAAGGTAAAACAAAGATATCTGACTCAGAATAAACCTGAGGTAAACTTTCGTCGGACACATCTCCTAAAAATTTTATTTTGTTCGTTATGTTAAGGCTCATCGCAAGTTCTTCTAGTGTTCCCTTCATGTATCCTGAACCAACAAATGTTAAAGAAACATTATCAAACTTCTTAACCACTCTCTTGAACGCTCTTATCAACAAGTGGGGTCCCTTTCTATGAACTAATCTACTAACAAATAGTATTCTTAGTTCTTTGTTTTCTTTGTCAAAATTTGGTTTGAACTTACTTGTATCTATTCCATTGGGAATAATTTTTATTGGTGCATAATCCACAAAAAAGCTTATAAAATTTGCCGCTGCTTTGCTAACAGCTATTACAACTTCAGCTTTATTTATGTAGTATCTAACTGGATATGCTAGATTTCCTACAGTCTCCCAAAAGTATCCATCATGTTTTCCAGCAGGTATGGAATGGTTTGTTAAAACTCGTGGTATTCCTAATTTTTCAGCATACGACAATCCAGCAAGAGGGGTTGCTGTAAATGCATGATGTGAATGAACTATATCTAAATCATAGCTCGATATTACCTTCAGCGTCTCATCTCCTGAAGGTGGCAGGATTGGGAGGTCTAAAGGGAAAGTTGGATTTAACTCTACTACGTCTTCTTCAGTACTTTTTCTTTCTTGTCTAAATTTACTTCTTTTTGTAAATATTTTTACCTCATGGCCTCTTCTCTTTAGCTCTTTGTACAAACCACTTACATGCGAACTTACTCCGCCTCTTATTGGGAGATACCATTCAGTAAAAAGACCTACTTTCATCACTTTCATAGTGTAGCTTTAGTTTATAAAGTTAAATGGAGATAAAAAATTTACTCTGTTCTTCCGAAGTCCGTCTAAACTTTTTAATTGTTCAAAGTACTTTTGTATCTTCCTTTTAAAAACGTCAAAAATAGTTAGTTGTTTTCTTTCCACACTTTGTTAGTAACATAATAAATTATTAGAGACGCAATTATCCCTCCTAAGATCCAAAAGGTATGAGTTTTATCCAAAATAAATCGTACGATTGCAAGAATTAATGGAATAAGAGATACAGTTAGTATAATGCTAGTACGATATAATTTTTTTAAACGTATTTTTTTCTCATTTTCTTTTTCTAACTCTTTGTCCTGAATTTTAGCTAGCATCCTTTTACCAAATTCAGTAAGTTCGTAAACTTTTAACGAGCCATAGTTTTTTTGTGAGATTATTTCACTTTTCTCTAGTATCGATACATGATGCTTAATAAGTTGTCTTGACCTATTAAGATTAGAAGAGAGACTTCCAATGTTTAATGGGCCTTTTTCGTTAAGCAACTTTACTATACTTAATCGTAACTCATTGGAAGTAACAACTTTTATTCCCTCAATATCCTTATTGTGCTGGCTTGAATCTTCTGAAGACATAATCGTCTTTTTAAACACTTAAAGTTATAAGAAAAAGTTTAGATTATTGTGTAACTCCACATATTGGGCACTCATACCTTCCTTCTTCTTCGTTCCAGACAAGCTTATAGCCACATACGTTGCAGTACAAATTCACCTTCAGTTTGGTCTCAACTTTAGCAGGATATTTTTTCTCTTGAAACTCTATTATTGGTTTTTCAAGTTCCGAAATTATTACAGCAGGTTCGCGTTTTTCTTCGTAAACTTTTTCTTCTACTACTTCTTCTTTTATTTTTTCCTCTTCCTTTAGTTGAGGGGGCATTGTACTTTCTTCTACAGGTGCGACTTCTTCTTTAGTAGGAGCTTCTGCTTGTTCAATTTCTTTTTCTTCTATCTCTGGTTGTTCTATTGATTTGAATATCTCTTCAGGTAGCTCTATTACCTCTTCAGCTTTTTTCTCTTCTTCTGCTACTGGCCGAATTTCTGCTTCCTCGTGTTTTTGCTCTGGAGCTTGAATTTCTGCTTCTTTCTCGATTTTTACTTCTTCTTTAGGTTCTTCAGGAACTTCTAGCTTTGCCTCTGGTGGTTTTTCCTCTTTCTTGAGCTCAGTAGCAACCTCAAATGGTGTTACTTCGCTTGCTTGTGTTTTAGCTTCTTCTTTAGGTGCAACTTCTTCTGTTGGCTTCATCTCTGCTATTTCTTCTTTCTTTGGAGCTTCTGTAGTGACTACTTCAGAAGCCAGTGCTACTTTCTTCTCCTGTAATGGTATCGCCTTTGGTGGGAAAACGTACTTTATTATAGCGAAAGATACTAAAAGGGATAAAATCAAATAAACAAAGTTTGAAGAAATTAGAAACGCTAAAACTGCATTGAATGCCATTGTTTGGTCGTTTAAGCTTAGACCCAATGAAGGTGAGGTTAGCAAATTTTCTACTAAGTAAAGCTGAAGTGCGCTCGATGCAACATACCCCAGAAGTATACCTATCGCTGACTCTGCTAAATTTCTGCTCATCATAGTAGTAATTAATCCTAAAATAATTGCAAGTGCCAAAGCAACGTATTGCCACTCTGGATTAATGACTCCTGAATACATGCCGCTTGCAATTGCCCCACCTGTAGTACTTCCCGAATATCCAAGCGGTGTAGCTAGAAACTGATAAGTTAAGTAGGAAGTGCCAAGGATAGAAAAGAAGTAATCGTAGTAAAACATGCCTGAAGATAGCGATACAGGCACAGAACCTATCATTATCTTGGCGCCCGGAGTTTGAGGTTTCATAAACGTACCACCAATAAGATACGGCATGAACGATATTATGAACACTCCAACTACTGCTATTATAATGATTTTTATAGCGTTCAGTCTCATCCCTTAGTCTTCGACTTTAAGTTAAGTTGAGAAGAATTTAACACTTTCTCTTAACGAAGCTTAATATTATATAAAATAAAAATGGACTACAAACTTAAGTTAATTCCCTCATTCTGATACTTACCTCTGTACGTGAAATCTGGTTTCCTCGTTGTTTTTATAATTATAAGTTGGGCTAGTCTGCTGCCCCTCAATAAGGTCGCTCCAGAAGGGTTTAATACTAGCAATAGTCCTGAGCCTTTTCCTCTGTAGCCTGGATCCCAAACTGCGGTACACACCATTACTCCTGACCTTAGCAGTGAAGACCTTGGAAAAACAAGACCAATCGCATCGTTAGGAATGTTTACTGTTTCAGAGTACGTTATTTTATAAGCTCCAGGTTTTAGACTGTACTTTCCTTCTAATGGGTTCAACTTTTCAACTTTTGCGAGCTCTGTACTTTGTTCAGATAAAACAAGTGGAGATGAAAAAGTTTCAACTTCATCCAAAGTTAGGTCAACTCCAGCGGGCTGAATTTGTTCTGTTATGCTTTTTAGGTTGCTTACTATTCCTCCCTCTATTATCTCCTTTCCTGTGAATACAGACATCTTGAAACACCTAGTTTTGTAATAGATCTCTCTTAATGTGAACCTTTTATTACAAATAAGCTTCAAAAATCTTTAGCAAGAGCTACACTATAGTTGACAGTAATCCGCATAAGCTCCTGCTCCTATATAAACAACGTAGTATGGAAATGTCACCAGTTGTAGTCGATAAAATAATTGGTCTTCCAGTAAGAGATTACCTAGGAAGAGAATTGGGAAAAGTTGTTTGTTATACGAGAAACGGAAGGGGGATAATAGACAAAATAACTACCCTTGATGATTACGGTGAAGTAAGAGAGTTTGACAAAGATGAAGTAGAAATAACTCCAACTGAAATTAGGATAGCAGATAAACTCCTAAATGAGGCAAAATACTTGAGACGAGAAATAGAAATCAACTTTAAGAGGAGGAAAGCTCTTGAAGAGCTTAACAAATCAAGCGCATTTCACAAACGAGTTTATGTTGAACTAAAGGATAGCTTTGATAAGGAAAAAGAGGAATTGGAAAAAAGGAAGAAAGAGCTTCTAGATTCAGCAAACATTAGAAGAGAAGAAATAGCAAGAAGGATAGTTGAAATGCAGAAAGTTCAAGCAGTAGTCGAAGTTCAAGCTATGTCTGGCGAAATTGATGATGTTACATACAGGATGGCGTTAAGTGGAATTAAAACAGTTATGAGCAAGCTTTCAAAGGAAATGGAGCTTCTGAACAGAGAGCTCAGCTTTCTTGAAATTGAGATTGAAGAAAAGCCTACTTTACCTACGAGTGAAGAGCAGAAACCAATAATCGTTGCTTCACCCACTGAGCAACTTTCTTCAAGCAATGAACAAGTGGAGACAAGTGCAAATACAAGCGCTAATGCTTCTGTAAACACACCAGAAGTAAAGTTAGAGGACAAAAAAGAGGCAGAAGAAAATTCTAGCAGCTTTCAGCTTAACAACACATTTGACCTTGAGTTTATAAAAAAGATAGGTGGTGTTGTACCTGGAACACCCTCAGAAGACAAACCAAATACAGGTACATCCGAAAGTAAACCAAATAAAGACACTAAAGAATACAAAGAACCAATTCATGTGAAAGTTGATGGGTAGTTTTTACTTCTTTTTTGTTTAAAAATTTAATTAACTATAGCTCTACAATATCTAAAATATCTTCTCCTGTTCCTACAAGTTTTACTGGTACTCCAGTAGCTTTTTCTACTTGGCTTATAAATTCAATACATCTATCGCTTAAGGCTTCTCTTTGCCTTACATGAGAACATTCAGGGAATAAACGATCTATCTTTGTTATAGCTATGCTAGTAGCACTGTTAACTCTTGCACTTTTTGCAGCTAATTCAAAGTTAAATGGTGCAGCCCTTCTAATTCTGCCAGTTACAGTTCCTCTTTCAACCCATCCACGTTTTTCAATTTCTTCAGGCGGAAGTTCGCCTGGTAATGGTCCATTTCCTACTCTCGTTACATAGCCTTTTAGTACTAGGATAACTTCATCTACTCTTTTAGGTCCAACACCAACTTCGCTAAGTACTGCTGCGGCTGTAGTATCTCTTCCGGTAACATAAGGATACGTGCCGTGGTATAAGCTCAAGTAGAAGCCTTGAGAACCCTCTAGGTGAACAACTTCACCTTTATCTAGTGCATTGTTTACCTCTTCAGAAACATCTACCAAGAAGTCTTTTAGTTCTGGAATGTCTTTGGCTAACTTAGCTTTTCTAAGAACTCTGTCTGCTATTGCTGGGCCAACCCCACTTCCCGTGCTTCCAATAATTTCCTTAAGGAAATTGTCTTCTCGATCTTGTTTTACATGTTTTTCTTCTATTATCGAAGTATTATAGTCAACTCTTAACCTGTCTTTTAGGCCTAAACTTTCTATTTCTTTAAAAAACACTTCAAGAGATACATTCGCACCAGGAGCTATCATCAATCTCGTATTTTCACAGACAAACGCGCTTGGTGTTAACCTTAGTTTATACGTTTTGCCACTAACAACTACAGTATGTCCTGCATTGATAGAGCCAGTTCTAACTGCAATTGTGGGGCGATCCCTCAGTGCGAGGTAGGCTGAGATTTTGCCTTCTAGGGGCTTTAAAGCTTTCCCTCATCGCCCCAGAAACCTGACACAATTACTTTTAGCGTCATTTTCTGCTTTCAGCATAGCAAAAATCTATTATTTAAGTTCTTTCTTATAAGAGGGAGGAAAATGCGGCGAGAACCCGTTCATCCAATAGACTATAGGTATGGCGATCCAGCGGTACTTGAGCTTTTTACTGAAAGAGAAAAGTACAAAACGATGATTGAGGTTGAAAAGACTGTTGCAGAAGTTCAAAGTAATCTAGGCTTAATTCCAAAAGAAGCGGCAGAAGCAATAAGTCAATTTGCAAAAAAAGAAATTGACGTAGAAGAAATCAAAAAGCTCGAAGCGGAAACAAAGCATGAAGTTGCTGCTCTTGTCAGCTACATAGAAAAAAACTGTGGAGACTATGGTAGGTTTGTACATTTTGGGCTAACTTCCAACGATGTCATAGATACTTCTAATGCAATCATAATTCAAAAAGCAGGAAAGATTATTCTTGAACATCTACTAAGCCTAATGAAAATACTTGCCAAGAGGGCTCTAGAAAATAGAAGTACAATTTGTGTTGCAAGAACTCATGGAATTCATGCCGAGCCATATGTGTTTGGGTTAAAGTTTTCAGTGTGGTTATGGGAAGTTTCTAGGTCATATGCGAAAATAAAGGAAGCTCTAGAAGATATGCGTTATGGGAAAATAAGCGGCGCAGTAGGAACTTACTTAATCATGGGTGAAAAAGGAATTGAAGTTGAAAAAATTGCATTAAGTAAACTTGGGCTAAAACAACCTGCTGTAGCTACACAAATTCTAAGCAGAGACTTGTATGCTAGACTTATTGTTGAGATAGCGATCCTTTCGGCTATCTTAGATAAAATTGCAACAGAGATTAGAAACCTTCAAAGAACTGAAATAGATGAAGTTAGAGAAAAATTCGCAACTGAACAAGTTGGCTCCTCTGCTATGCCACATAAACGAAATCCAATAAACTGCGAAAAGGTTTCTGGAATAGCAAGAGTTCTAAGAGGGTTGGCTATTTCAATGCTTGAGGATATAGTTTTATGGCATGAAAGAGACTTAAGTAACAGTTCAACTGAAAGGTTAGTGCTTCCAGAAGTATTTGGACTATTGTCTGAACAACTAGTTACTGTTAAAAAGGTCATTAAAGACCTTGAGATAAACAAAGAAAGAATGATAACAAATTTAGAACTCACAAATGGAAAAATATATTCTGAACTTTTATTAACAGAACTTGTAAAAAGAGGAATGCCAAGGAAGAACGCTCATAGCCTAGTTTCTGCTGTTTCCGACAAAGTTGAAGAGAGCAAAACAAACTTTTTTGAATTAGCTAAGCAATACAGGGAAATTTCTAGCCTGATTAAAGAAGAAGACCTAAAAAATCTCTTTAACCAAGGAGCTTTCTTAAGGGTTGTTGAGAAAATTATTTTAAGAGTTATAGATGAAAGTGAAAAAATTGTAGGTCAAAGTCTAGTGAACTAGAATGAGAGTTCTTGTAGGTACATGTGGGTTTGCAACTTCAAAGAACACTTATTTTAAGAAGTTCAACACAGTTGAAATTCAAGAAACATTTTATAACATCCCATCTGAAAAAACTGCCACGAAGTGGAAAGAAGAAGCACCTGAAGACTTTGTTTATACGATGAAGGCTTGGCAAGGCATTACACATCCTGCCAGTAGCCCAACTTGGAAGAGATATAAGGGGAAGCAGAAAATAAATTTGGCAAACTATGGAAACTTTATGCCAACTAAAGAAGTGTTTGAGGCTTGGAAAGCTACCGCTGAATTTGCTAAAGCGCTAGACGCAAAGATAATAATTTTTCAGTCACCTCCAAGTTTTGAACCTAGTATGAGAAACAAGGACAACGTGGAAAACTTCTTTTCAAGCATTGAACGACATGGATTTAAACTTGGTTGGGAACCGCGGGGGGAATGGCTTAATGAAAAGACAATGCTAAAACAAATTATAGAAAAGTACGACCTAATTCACGTAGTCGACCCGTTTTGGGACAAACCTGTTGTTGAGCAAGAAGTACGCTACTTTAGGCTTCACGGGCTTGGAAGGAGATATAACTATAAATATGAGTACACAAGTAAGGACTTAGAAAAATTACTTAAAATTGTTTTAGAGAAAGGCTTTGAAGAGGTTTACGTAATGTTCAACGTAATAAGCATGATGAAAACTGCTGAAGAATTTCTGAAGCTACTAAGAAAGCAGAAAAACTACTAAATTGTAAGAGACTGTCAACTTAAGGCTTAAAGTTACACTTACCCTCGAACAATACTTGGGTGAAGTATAAATTGAAGGTGAGCATAGGCCAACTGTATTCTTTGTTCAGTGATAGAAAAATCTTTCCTAGGAGAAGAGTTTAAGTTGACAGTCTCTTATCTATTATAATTGTAAAATATAATTGTAAAACTCATTCATGCAAATGGCTTGACCCACGAGAGATGAAGGCCTATTAAAATTAAGTAAAATCTTAAGCAGTGCGCAGTGTTTTCATGGCTTCAATAAAACTATGAAAACAGGAGCTGTCAAACGAGCTATCGACCGCGCCGTCAGGTTCCATAGTCAGCAGCCCTTCATACCCCCAGTTGTTCCTTATTCTTTTCAAAGCCCCATAGAAATCGAAGCCCGGATGATCTAAAACCCATTTGCCCTGCCAAAGCTTTCCCCGCAAATGGACATTTACTATTTTATCAACAATCAACTCAAAAGAGTCCAGCTCGTTATAGAGAATAGCCCACCGCAGATCAAGCGTTACATAATCGAAAAGTTTCACTAAAGCGAAGGGCGTGTAACCCTCCAAATGAGTCGGAATATTTTCTACAGACGCCTTTACACCGGGAAATTGGCGCACAACTTCATTGAAAGTTTTTTGTATACGACCTAGGTCGAAGCCCTTTGCCCAAGTATCCCAAAGGTGGAATACACAGACACCTGCTCTCAGCTCGCTGGCGATAAGTAAAGCATCATATGCAACCCGTTTCCCTTTCTCCCAATCGCGCTCCCGGCTTGAACAAAGATAACAGCCAATGTCTCTGCTCGCATGTACGGATAATATAGGCAGTGCCTCCTTTTTCAAAACATCCAGTATTTCTCTAGCCGTATACTTAGGGGTCTTGGTCCAATCTGCAAGATCCCCGTCAGTCAAAGGAGGATTCTCACTATCCCATTCCGGCTCAAGCTGCAGCTCAAAACCATCCACAACCGACTCGGATAGAATCTTCTTCATCACGCCTACAGTGCCGATTAAATCGTAATACTTCTTATCTCCAAGCCTAGCAACCGGAGCGCTGGAAACAGAAATCAAA
>Ga0272448_1005048_pt1 | contig 14701 bp, 10 predicted proteins | sample YNPCB0191_FD_202220 | JGI IMG/M metagenome (GOLD analysis project Ga0272448, IMG submission 202220) | Hot spring sediment microbial communities from Yellowstone National Park, WY, United States - YNP-CB-019-1 | ecosystem: Environmental > Aquatic > Thermal springs > Hot (42-90C) > Sediment...
TGGCCGTTTGTGACGGACATGCGGGTCAGCACGACCTCGGGGCTGCACTCATCCCAGCCATAGCCGCGGCGGGGATGGTCTGCAAATGCGTATGGCGGGAGTTCCGGTTGTAGATAGCAGATGTCGGCGACGTATCTGCCCTGGCAAAGCATATACTGGCAGCGGGAAAGGTAGACGTGCCACGCAGGAGTCAGTTCCCACCATGTCTGCGTGCGCTCGTAGTGCTGACCCCACGGCCCCATCGTCATGCCGGGGCGGCGTTCGGGCTGGACCCAGGGCTGCAAGGCGTAGCGGTGGAAGACGAAGCGGTTGATGCCCTCGCAAAACGCCTGATCGCCCAAGGCCTTGATCGACGCCGGATGGTGAAGCCACCGCTCGTCGCTGCCCGCAGTAAACGCTTCCGCGCCCACGATGGGCTTGCTGTAGACGTGAGCCGCCGAGGCCATTGCGCGGCAAGTCTCCATCGCACCGCCGGGATCCCAGAACTCCCCCATCGGCTCGTCCGCCATCCCGCCGTAGGGCAGGTTGTCGCACGGACTGCCGTAAGCTTCAATAGTGAACCGCAGCCCGTGTGTGTGCGCGAGGTCGCGGATGTGGCCCGCATAGTTCTCGACGACAAGCTCGGAGATGGTGCGGCGCAGGTCCCAGAGAAATCGTTCCGAAACCTCGAGGCTCTCCACAACGCGGCCGGACATAACCGGCAGATACGGCGTGATGTCATAGCCGCGCCGGTTTGCGAACTCCTCGCGCATGCGCGCGGTCCAGTTCTGGGAGCCGTTCTCCCAACTGTCGACGTGCGTCGCAACGAGCGCCTTCCCGACGGCGGGGCCGTTGTCGGCGACCAGTTTCGCCATCATGCCGTTGAATGCCGCTTCGGAGCCTTCCTTGCTGAGCTTGTCGCATTCGAGACCGCGGCCGGTGGCGGGTGACGGGGCGTTCTGTGCGCCGGTGCTGGTATGGCCGAAACGCATGATCGTCCACTTGCCCTCGGGAACATCCCATCTCAGGCGGCCGCCGGCGTCCATTGACGCGCTGATGTCGATGATTCGGTCCCGGGCGATCTCCATCTCCGGCGGGACTTTGTCGCGCGAGGGCGTGCCGACCCCGCCGACGGCATACGCGGCCTTGTGCTCGATCCCCGGAATCCTGTAGCTGCCGGGCGTAGGAAAAGCCAGGACGGCAATGTCGCGATAGAACCCTGCGACGGCTTGCGGCTGGGCAAGGGTGTCATCGAAGCGCTGCGGGCCGACAACCTCTGTTTCCGTGAAGACGACCTTTTGCATCGACTGCTCCGGCTTGATCCACGGCCCGCCGCTGCCGTTCCAACCGGCATCGTCGTTCATGTTTATCTCAAGTCCGAGCCGCCTGGCCTCGCGGACAGCGTGCGCGAACAGCTCACGCCACCGCGCGCCCATGAAGTCTATAGGCCCGACGGGCGCGCCCTGATCGACCTCCATAATGAGAACCCCGCCGATTCCGACCCGCTTCATCGCTTCCAGGTCGGCGGTGATGCCCTCGCGCGTGATGTTGCCGTTCAGCCAGAACCAGTAGACCCACGGCCGCGCCAAGGCCGGCGGGGAGATGAACCCCTCGTCGAGACTCGCCGCCGCTGCCGCGAGCGGGCAGCAGCACAGCACGACGACCAGTGCGCACAGCATGACTCGTGTTCTCAATCGATCCCTCCAGTGTTTCGCGGCCCCACTTCGCTGAAATCGTGAAACACCCGCGTGATTTCTCGGTTCGCGTTATCGCGATTGATGCTCGGCCCTTGTATAATAAGACAACTATGTCGATCTACGCAATCTCCGATCTGCACCTTTCGCTGGCGGGCGAGAAACCGATGGACATATTTGGCGAGGCGTGGCGCGACCACGCCGAGCGAATCGCGGCAAACTGGGACGCGATGGTTCGGCCGCACGACACGGTGTTGCTGGTCGGCGACCTTTCATGGGCGCTCAGATTCGAGGACGCGAAACGCGACCTCGAGTACATCGCCGCGCGTCCGGGAAATAAGATACTGGTTCGCGGCAATCACGACTATTGGTGGCGGCGGGAGTCCACGACGCGAATCCAAAGGCAGCTTCCCGCGAACATGAAGCTCCTACACGGGCACGGAATCGTGGTTGAGGATGTCGGGATCGCGGGCACTCGTGGATGGAGACTCGAGGCGCCCGAAGACCCCGATGCAGGTGATGCGAAGGTGATGCGGCGCGAGCTTGCTTACCTGGAACGCGGCCTGTCGGAGATTCCTGCGGGCGTGTCGCGAAAGATCGCCGCACTGCACTACCCGCCGTTCGACGCCAACCTCGAACCGAACGCGTTTGCGGACGTGCTGCAGGCGCACAAGGTCGATATCGTAGTCTACGGCCACATTCACACCGGCTACTACTTGGAGGGCAACATCAACGGCGTCCAGTACAAGCTGGTGTCGGCGGACCACGTGGACATGCGGCCGGCGCTGATATCGTTCTGAACGTTGGAATGTTGGGGCGTTAGGAGATCAGCCACCTGCGCAGCCAGGCAAGCGCTTCGCGGCGCATGGCGGGTGTCTCCTCGTGGCCGACGGGGTAGCGTGAGAGCTGCCATGCTTCGGACGCGCCCGACCGGGCGTAGGCGGTCTTGAGTTCGACATCGAGGCGATCTAGGCCTTTGGGCGGAGTGAGTTTGTCGAGGTCGCCGGCCAGGGCGAGATGCGGGCGAGGGGCGATCAGCGCGTTGATTCTGCCGGTAGTCCACTCCTTGAGCAGACCGGGGACGTAGTAGTAGATGCCGTGGCCGTCGAGTCCATTGGTTTCGATGAGGGCGTCGAAATCAGTCAGGCAGCAAATGTCCACGCAGCAGGCGATGCGCTCGTCGAGCGCCGCAAGCCACCACGCCATCGTGCTGCCCATCGACATGCCCATTGTCCCGATGCGGCTCGAATCCACGTCGGGCCGGGAGGTGAGATAGTCAACGGCGCGGATGGAATCGTAGACCATCATCCCCCACAACACCTGCCCCTTCCAGAGCATCTCCTTGAAAAGCGAGCTTTCCGCGCGGCCCGAACGCTCGCCGAACAGCCAGGCGTCGGCGCAGAGGACGTTGAATCCCAAAGCCGTTAACGCTTCCGCGTAGGGCGGCTGCTGGAGCGCGGCGCGTCCTTGAATAAGCTCGGTCTTGCCGAGGGCGTAGTCGCCGCCGTGGGCGTGGTGGTAGAGAATCGTTGGGCGCTTGCCGTGCTCGGTGGGTTTGGCGAAGTACGCGGGGACGAGCTCGAAGCCGTTGAGGTCGAGAATGAGCTTTTCCAACAGGTAGCCGCCGCGGTCCTCTATCGATTCCAGCTCGGCGGATATGGGGCGGTCGCGCGGGGGAAGGTCGCCGAGAAGGGAGTAGAGCTCGTCTCTGAGAAGTTCCTTGTCGGTCACTCGTCGGCCTCGAATCCCTCTATTGCAATGACCCGCGCGGGGGCGCCGTCGAGGCCGGCGAGCTTCATCGGCAGCGCGGCGAGATAGACGCGGTCCGCGGTAATCTCGTGTAGGTTGGCTACCGTCTCCAACACCACCATGCCGCTTGCGAGAAGCGCTTTGTGCACCTCGCGATGCAGCTTCGGATGCACTGAGGGCTGCTCGATGCCGACGAGCCTGACCTTGCGCGCGAGAAGCCATGCAGCCGCGCCTTCGCTGATGCCGGGAAAGTCCCTGTAGAAATGGTCCGTTCCCCAAAGCTTGCCCCAACCGGTCTTAAGCAGCACGCGGGCGCATTCGGGAACGCGGTCAGCGAACCTATCCAGGTCGGCCGCCACGATCTCCGCGCCGGGCGCGACGTCGCCCAGATCGAGGACCTCTGCCCAGCCCACAAGCGAGTCGATCGGAATTGAATCGACGCCGCGGTCGTCGTGCAACACGTGGCGGGGGACATCGACGTGCGTGCCGGCGTGGGTGCTCAGGCAGACCCGCGTGAGATTGTAGCCGCCCTCGTGGATCGTGCGGACACGGGTGAACTCCACGCCGGGATCGCCCGGAAAAACCGGCATGGCGTCGCGGATGGCATACGAAAGATCGATTACGCGGTTCATGATATCGACAGTATAGTCATTTCGGGCGAGTTCGGCAACCCGCCTCGTTAGAATAAACCCGATGCAACACAGTGCAAAGTCCACATTTGTGGGTCGGGAGAGCCGTGCTATACTGGTTTCGTGATGGCCAGGAAGTGGCGTTCGGATGCCGAGCGGCACGCGTTCTTTCTGAGCAAGAAGGTGGACGATGCCGTTCGAAACTACAATATGATCGAGCCCGGCGACCGCGTGCTGGTCGGCGTGTCCGGCGGCAAGGACAGCATGGCGCTGCTGAGGCTGCTTTCGTATCGGCAGCGATATTCGCCGGTCAAATATGAGCTGGTTGCGGCGCACGTGCGGGGCGACGCTCGCGGCAGCGAGGTCGAGATGCCGGAGCCGTTCGTGCAGTGGCTCGAAGGCGAAGGTGTGCGGTATGTCATACGGGACATAGTTCTGCCTGAAGGCGAGCGGCTGCCGATGGACTGCGAACGGTGTGCGCGCAACCGACGCCGCACGCTTTTCGAGATCGCCGAGGCGGAGGACTGCGGCAAGGTCGCGCTCGGACACCACATCGAGGACTTCGCACACACCGCGCTGATGAATCTCTTCCTGCACGGCAGGCTGGAGACGATGGCGTTCCGGCGTGACTACTTCGGCGGCAGGTTCGCGCTGATCCGGCCGCTTGCCTACATTCGCGAGAACGATCTCGCGCGGTTCGCGAAGGCGTGCGGCTTCCCGATTGTTGAGAACACCTGCCCGATGGCAGCCGCGTCGCGTCGCAAGGCGGCAATGGAGCTGATGAAACAGATCTCGCGGGAGTTCAGATCGGCATGCGCCAACATCGTAAGGGCCGCGTGTGCGGGCAGCGAGTAGTTGTCGCGTGAGCCCGATTCGGAGCCGGATGGTGTCCCGGAAGCACGACCGCGACGGATGAGATTGTACGGAACCATTCCGCGGGCGGCGCGTCAAAAAACCGGAACTGACCGTTCATCGTCTTACCGCACCTCATTTACCGATCGATGGGATGCGGCGAACAAGGGTAGAGGCCCCGTGCCGTGGTGCGCGGGGCCTCGATCCATTTGCTGGCTTGTCGTTTCACCAAGACTGCCAGCTCGTGACTCTGAGCACCGGGCGCACCTTTCCGGCGTTATCTGTGCAGCACGAACATACGCCCGCAGCGGAGATGTAGCTGCCGGGCGAAGGCATAGATACTCCTGCCGCAGGCACAAGCCGCAGCATGACGCCTGAGCCATCGTCGAGGCTGGGGCCGGGGTTTCCGTCGGCATTCCACGATCCGACCGCGCCCGCCAATACGTCGACCACCCTACCCCATACGCGCACAAACATGCCTACGTTGTTGAGGCCGACGCCGCCCTCGATACCCCGCTGACCCGCGCCGGTTCCGGCGTCATAGTTCCAACTCGCGCCGCCAACCGAGGCATTGGTTAAACCTACCGCGTGCGGGACGGCCGTGCCGGGTCTGATTTCCGCTATTGCCACGACCATCTTCTCGCCGTCGGGGTTGGTGGAGACCGTCCCGCCGACGTCAACGATGCGGCCTGCGGCCAGTCCCGTAAGCGGTTCGGCACACTCGATCCTGATTCCAGCCCACGGCGGGCCGTCCTGAACGTAGAAACCGGTGTCGGTGACCGCAGTGACGACCTTTGCGCTCAGTCCGGCGGAAACGCCGTCGGGCAGCAACTTCGCGGCCTGCACGCTGATCGCCGGATGCTGCACAATTACGATGCCGTCGGAAGCGGCGGTGGGGCTCCAGTTGCCCGCGCAGTCCCTGGCCTTTACGTACCAATGGTAGACCACGCCCGGCTGCAGCGCGAGATTGGTCTCTGCGGCGGCGGTATCCAGCCCGGCGGACTTCCAGGGCACAAGGAGATCGTCCGGCGATGTGCCTATGGCGTATTGGTATTCACAAACGCCGCTGCCGACATCGACAGCAGCGGTCCAGCTTGCTTGCAGTTGTGCGGTGTCGGACTGGTATGTCCCGGAGTCGGTCACGACCGGCGCGGCAGGCGGATCGGCATCGACGTAGTATGGGCCGAGGCTCAATGTTGTCGGATTGTAGACCAGATCTCCGTTGGCGGCCTGGAGATGCAGATAATAGCTGCCCGTGATAGTCGGAGCTTGAACAAGGCTGCCGGATGCCCATGTTGACGCGCCTGCCCAGTTCGGCTCACCGGCAATTTGGTTCCAGACCCAGCGATAGCTGCTTGCTCTCGATGGGCCGGCGCCGAAACCGTTGACGGCGGTGAAGGTGATGGTCGTGGAAGCCGGGTACCAGCTCGAACCTCCCGCGCCTCTGTCGCAGTCGATTCTACCGTCTCCGGAATTGCCGAACGAGGGCGCGAGGGCAAGAGTGAACCTGGCGAGCACGGGCGTCTTTGCGCTGTCGTTTACGCCGTTTGTTGCCGCAACCTGGAAGGCGTATTGGGTGTTCGCGGAGAGGCCGGTGTAGTCCCAGTAGGTCGTATTGGGAAGCGTGGTCGTGCGCAATGTCGTCGGCGCGGCCGAGCCGGGGTCGGCGTAGACCTTGAAGCCGGTCTCGTCGGAGCTGTTATCCGTCCACGTCCAGCGGATTGAGCCCGTGGCGATGTTCGTCGCGGCAGGATTGGATGGAGCGGCCGGTACCGGAGCAACAAGCGTGATGGAGTCGCTGAGGACAGCCGAAGTTCCCACTGAGTTCTTGACCTTGAAATACACGGTCTTGGTGCCGAGACTCGACGACAGCGTGAAAGTGGGCGCGGAGGAATACGTCTGCCAGCTCGCTCCGGTAAAGGTCGGCGATTCGCTTGCCATATACTGCGTCGGCGCGCAGGAAGCGGAGTTGTTGAGCGTCACCGTCGTGGAGGTGGTCTCGGATGCGCCGTTGTTGATTGCGAACCAGTCGAGCGTCGGCGCGGAGGGATACAGTCCCGTCAGACACGCAGCGTCGACGGTCGGGTCGCGCTTGCACAGGCCTTGATAAGCGTAGCCATACATAATGTGGCTTGAGCAGGACGAATCGTAGAGGTCATCCATGGCGAGAACGTGGCCGAACTCGTGCAGCGCGATGGTCTGCACGTCCATGCCGCTGGAGCTGCAGTTAGTGACCCAGGAGAAGTAGGTGTTGAACTGCATCTGGAACTTGGATATGTAGTAGGTATTGCCGATGGGCGTGTACCAGATGGTCGTCAGGCCAATAATGTTGTTGTCGGAAAGGGCGGCCCAGCAGACGATGTTGTCCCCGCATGCGGCCGCGGAGCCGTCGCAGGTGAGCACCGCACAGGAACAGGCAACCGAATTCCAGCTCGCGGTGGCGGCTTGTATCGCCGCAGATGCGCCGGAGATGCCGGAGTTATCGTAGATGCGGTAGTGGATGTTGGGACACGCCGACGACCAGCGGATCGGCTTGCCGTTTGACGAGGTCATATAAGCACAACAATCGACGCCGGCGACCGGCTCGCCCAGAGCTATGATAGCGGACCTCGACTGCGACATCGGCTGAGGCGCGGGAATCGGCTCGGCGGCGGTTCCCTGTCGGATGGCTTGAATCTCCGAAAGCAGCTCGGAGAGGGTCTTCGACGAGCCTGCTACCGATTCGGACTCCAAAACGTCAATCTTGCCCTGAATGCCGCTAACGACGCCAAGCCTGCCCGATGCGCCCGGCTTCAGCATCACGATCGCCCTTTCGCCGACGCGAAAAGACGGAGTATCCGAAACCCACTCGATGAGGTTTCCGATAGGGCCTCCGGGCACTGAAAACGTGATCGGCCCGCACTCGCCGCCCAGCTCCAAACGGGCTTCGCGCTCAAGCGTGACGTTGGTCCACGCGCGGCCGTCGACCACCTCGTAGCTGATGTCGGTGACAGTGCCTAGCGCGACCTGGGCGGCATCGTTGACCAGATCGTTGAGGCACCGGCGCAAGCTGATCGCGTTAGCCGCAGTCGCCCAGGTCACCGCAACGGCAGTCATAACAAGAACGGTGCGGAAACGCTTGCTCATCCCTTTCCCCCCGCGCTGGCGAACGGACTCTGCTATGATGTATGCTATCCCCGGTTTTGCGGATTGTCAACGGCAGCCCGTCTATTCCTGGTTGGCAAGGGGAGATAGTCAGGGGTTGGACTTGAGGACGAGTTCGTCGAACGATTCCGCGATGCAATGGCCGGGTTGGACGACGAGGAAGTCGTCGCCTTCCCAATCGCCGTGGGTGAGGCGTCGGATGAGGGACATGTCTCCGGCAAGCTCGGCATATTCCCAGCCTCGGCCGCGGGCGAGATCCTGTGTAAAGCGGCGGTAACGGTCAATGCATCCGACGCCCATATCGATAAACGCGGCGCGGGTGTAGTTGGCGCACCACTGCCGCTCCTGCTCGATGAGGAACTTGGCGTTGTCCTCGCCGTATTTGGCGGCGTATTCGGCGTAGCGGTTGGCGTAGGCTTTTTCGTGAACGTCGATGAAGCCTTGATCCACATCGCCCTCTTTGCGCTCGATCCAGCCAGGGCTGTAGTAGTATGTGCCGGGGTGGGCGTCGAATTCGGCGCGGTAACGGGATCGTGAACCGAGAAAGGCGGTGATGCAGTCGTGCATGCGCGGGATTACGATCGGGATCGAGCGGGCGCACACGCCCGCAGTGCCGCGGCTGCAGAGCCCGTAGCCGATGATGATGGCATCGTAACTCGCCCCCCCTCTTTCCCCCCTTTGTAAGGGGGGATGAAGTGGGGTCGTTGCGTCTACAGCCGCCTGGATAGCGGCGCGGAGCTCGTCGGGGGTGTTGTGCAGACCGAATGCGAGCAGCTGTATATCGATGACGTGCGGGCTGGCAGCGGCTGCGGCATAGAACTCGCGCGCAAGCGCCTCGCAGGAGATGAGCTTGATCTTCATAGTTGCATTGTAGCGGGGATTGGAGCGGGGGTCAACGGCGGTTCTTCGATGCGCACTGCGCCGCTGCCCCGAGGCTGCCGGTCGTGCAGAAGCGGAAGGAGACCGGGGTTCCGTTGCCGAAGCAATACTGCGGCGCGGAGGAATTCTCCGCGCGCCGACCGCGTACGGAAACCTGGAGGGCAATAGGTTTAATGGATTACTTTCTGACCGAAGAGCAGATATTCATGCGCGACGTCGCCAAGGATCTCGCCGAGAAAAAGATCCGGCCCGTGAGCGCGCATTATGACGAAGCAAATGAGTTTCCGTGGCCGATCGTCAAGGACATGGCGGCCGCAGACCTGTTCCGTGTGTTCATTCCGGAGGAGTATGGCGGGATGGCCGGTGAGACGCCCATTATGAATATGTGCGTGGTTACCGAGGAGCTGAGCAAGGTCGACGGCGGCATATCGCTTGCGTTTGCGGCGACCGGGCTGGGCACGTTTCCAATACTCATCTCAGGCAATGATGAACAGAAGCAGCGATGGCTGCCGCGGGTGGCGGACGGGACAATTGCGGCGTTCGGGCTTACGGAAGCCAACGCCGGCTCCAACGTCGCCGGCATTGAGACCCGCGCGGTCGAGGACGGCGACCACTACGTCATCAACGGCACCAAGCAGTGGATCACCAACGGCGGTGAGGCTGAAATCTACTCCGTGTTCGCGGTAACCGACCCGGACAGAGGTCCGCGGGGAGTAAGCTGCTTCGTTGTCGAGAAGGACACGCCGGGGTTTACGTTCGGCAAGAAGGAAGACAAGATGGGCATCCGCGCGTCTGCAACCCGTGAACTCATCTTTCAGGACTGCCGCGTGCCCAAGGAAAACATGCTCGGACGCAGAGGCACGGGATTTTTCACCGCGATGAAGACGTTCGACCAGTCCCGACCCGGCGTTGCCGCGCAGGCTGTCGGGATCGCGGCGGGCGCGCTTGAGCTGGCAATCGACTACTCGCGCGAACGCAAGCAGTTCGATCAGCCGATATCGGCGTTCCAGGGACTGCGGTTCATGCTGGCGGATATGGCGATGAAAGTCGAGGCGGCGAGAGCGCTGGTTTACTCCGTGGCGCGCTGGATCGATTCAAACCCGAACGAAAAGGTGACGGCGTATTCGGCGATGGCAAAGTGTTTCGCCTCCGACGTGGCAATGGAAGTCACAACAAACGCTGTTCAGGTCTTCGGCGGCTACGGATATATGAAGGAATACCCCGTCGAGAAGATGATGCGCGACGCCAAGATCACCCAGATCTATGAGGGAACCAACCAGATTCAGCGCGACGAGATCGGACGCGGGTTGATTGCGGAGGCGGCGAGGAAGAAGGATTAGCTTCGCGGTTTGATGGTTTGATGAGAGTTGGGGCGGGATTTGGAATCCCGCCCCAACTCTCGTCCGGGGTGCGGGGGTTGCTTCGCACCCCGAAATGGAGTCTCGGCGTTCCGGTCCCCGCGCATGACGGCCCGGATACGCGACCGAGGACGCCGCACTCCAAAGCCTCGGAAGGAACCGCACGCATTCGAACCTAACCCCTAACTATCACGTAAGCAGGGAATTTTCCAGCCGCCGGGCGTAAGCGCGCCCGGCATACTCACTATCACGTACTCGGAGGAATCGTCCATGCTCTTCGCCAGGCTGGTTCTCGCCGCCGCGGCGGCCGCGGCGCTTTCGATTCAAGCGGCTGCGAATGACGACTTCGCGCTCAACGTCAGAGATTTCGGCGCGAGGGGCGATGGCGTCGCCGACGATACCGCCGCCTTTCAGAAAGCGATGGATTCCCTTGGCAAAGCCGGCGGGATCGTGCACGTGCCGGTCGGAAACTACCTCATCAAGAGCCATCTAACCGTTCCTTGGAATGTGACGCTGGAAGGCGTGTGGAAAGCTCCGCCCATCGCCGTCAAGATCAAGGGACCGGAGCAGCCCAACACGCAAGAACCGAAGATCGGCGATACTTTTCTGGCCGGCAGCGTGCTGCTGGCGGTAGAAGGCGCGGGCAAGTCGGACGGCACGCCCTTCATCACTCTCGGGCACAACTCCACAATAAAGGGCCTGACGATTTACTACCCCGAGCAGAAGAGGGCCGCAGAGCCGGTTCCGTATCCGTGGTGCATCGCGTCGGCGGGAGCGGACAACACCAGCATCATCGATTGCCTGCTGGTCAATCCGTATCAGGGCGTCGATTTCGGTTCGCATCCGGCAGGCAGACACTATATTAGAGGTCTCTACGGCCAGCCGTTGTATAAAGGGCTGTTTGTGGACCTGTGCTTCGATGTCGGCCGATGCGAAAACATCCACTTTTGGCCGTTCTGGACGGGTCACGTGCTGGGCGGGAAGGCCAAATCCATCGATGATTGGGTGCTGGCTAACGGCACCGCGTTCATTCTGGCGCGTTCCGACTGGGAGTATATGTCCAACTGCTTCGCAATCAGCTACAAAACAGGCTTCCATTTCATGAGCGCCAGCCAGCCCGGCCCGGGCAACTACTTGCTTACCCAGAGCGGCGCGGACTGCTCGGACGTGGCGGTGCTGGTGGACGAGACCCAGGGACATTCGGGCATCAGCTTTTCGAACTCGCAGATATTCGGCAGGATCGTTGTCAACGAGAGCAACGTCGGGCCGGTGCGATTTACCGGATGCGGGATATTCGGGGCGTCCGGCAAGGTCGAGGCAACCGAGATGATAAAGATCGCGGGAAGAGGGCGAGTGTCGTTCGACAATTGCTCGTTCCACGCAATCGACCCGAACCCGAAGTGCAGCTACTACATAAACGTAACCGACGGCAGGCTCGGCATAGCCAACAGCCTGTTCATCTGGACCGGCGGCCTGCCTCAGATCGTGCTTGGTGAGAAAAGCCGCGCAGCGATTATCACCGGCAACGAGTTCTACGGCGCCGACAAGATCGTCAATAACGCCAAGACCGCCAACGTAATCATCAAGGACAACCTGTTCGGAACGGACGAGAAATAGAACCTACGGGTGCAGCCCATGCGGCTTACGCGCATTTGCAAGTCGAGGGTGTTCGCCGACATCTTGGCAGATGAGTGGGAGTCGGCAGCAGTGCTCGTCAAGCGGACGATGCTGGGCGCGTCCACGCGCCTGCCCGGCTTCTTGCTTTGTGGGGGGCGGTCCCTTTTCGTGCAGGTCCGTGACGTGCTAGACTCTAAGCAGTCCATGCCGGCGAATGTGCGTCTCGTCACTGCGAACTTAGTATTGCGTCATTGCGAACGCAGTGAGTAATGTGCTTTTTGTGCGTTGTGAAAAGCGAATTTCTCGCTCCGCTCGAAATGACGAGCGATGCGCGCCAATTGACGCGTGGGCGGGCTGTCCCGTTTCCGAGGAGAACGATGGTAGATATGCGAGCCTTGACGGTAGCGCTGATTCTGACGGCAGCAGCGCGCTGCGGAGGTGCGGAACTCATGGGCATTCCGAGCGATTTTCCGAGCTTTCGAGTTCCCGGTCACGAGGCCGAGATGCAAAGCATGCGGCAGCTTTTCTGGCTGCACAACGAGCGCAATGGGCCGGCGGCGACTCTCTGGGACCAGTGGATGCCGGCACCCAGCTTGTGGCCGGCCCTCGAATCGACCGGCTTCGCCGCGAACCGACGCCAGGCGTGGTACAACACGCTCAGCAATCGCGTCATCGACAAAGACGGCTACGTCTCGACCCACCAGCACGCGTCGATAGCGCATCCGCTGGGATGGCCGTTTCCGTTCTGGCAGCAGGGCCGCGGCGGGATAGGATGGCATTTCTCGTTCAAGGATACGGTCGGGCCGGGCTGGAGGCCAAACGATCTCAGCAAACAGGACGGCTGGCAGCTTGTGGGCGCCAAAGACGAGGGTATAGACGATTATGGCTGGAATATCACGCTAACCGAGCCCAACGCATCCGTGACGCCGCCGCCGCATCCGATAGACGCACCGCTCAACGCACCGTTCTTGCAGCTCCGCTGGAAGGCGACCGGACTCGGCAACGCACAGCCCTATATAGAGTGGAGGACGAAGGACACGAACGGTGTTTCGGGATTTCCGCTTCGCTCAAATCCCGAAACACGGGGCGCGAAGACCGGGCGGTTCTACTTCGATCCCGTCGAAAGCGACAAAATCCAATACGTGCCAATTCCGGTCTACAAGCATCCCGCGTGGAACGGCGAAATCGAGCAACTGAAGATAGGCTTCGGCAACGCCGCGCCGGGAGCGAAGGTCTGCATTCAGGCATTCTTCACCCAATACGACACACGCCACGACATCAACAGCCAGTGCTACATCCGCGGATGCACGACATACTTCGAATGGACTCGCGACATCAATTTCCTGCGGCGCAATATCGACCGAATGCGGCTCGCGCTGCGCTACGACATGACCGAGTTCGATGCCCTTGACCGCAAATACATCTACAATACGTGGATCGGACACGACGGGCGCAGCGGGCTGGCATTCGATAAGAACGGCAAGAAGCAGATTCTGTCGGGCCACGGCATCGGCGACAACTACTGGGATCTGCTGCCGTTCGGCTGTAAGGATTTCTACGCGACAATGCTCTACTACGAGGCGCTTCGCTGCATGGCCCGAATCGAGCGCTATATTCGGGAGCACCCGGAATGGAACGTGCCGACCACCCCTCCTTTGCCTCCCCTTGGCAAGGGGAAGAAATGGGGGGTCAGCGGGTCGGCGTTCGACCCTGACATGCTCCTCAAGCACGCGGCGGAGGTGAAAGCCGAGGCCAATAGGATGTTCTGGAACGCCAAGACGGGTAGGTTCGTGCCGGGCATCGACGCCGACGGCAAGGTTCACGACTACGGCATGACCTTTCTCAACCTCGAAGCCGTCTACTACGATTTCGCTACACCCGAACACGCGAAGTCGATAATGAGCTGGATTAATGGGGATCGCGTGGTCGCAGGCGACACCGCACAGGGTGAGGACATCTATCACTGGCGATTCGCGCCGCGCTCGACAACGAAGCGCAACGTGGAGTTCTACTTTTGGGCCTGGTCGGCGCCGGAGATGATCCCTTGGGGCGGACAGGTGCAGGACGGCGGGGCTGTGCTGGGGTTTTCGTATCACGACCTGATGGCGCGGCTGGCAGTGCTTGGCCCGGACAACGCGGCAGCACGGCTAGCTGAGATCGTAAAATGGTTCGATGAGGTACAGGCCGCCGGCGGCTATCGCAAATACTACGACGGCTCGCGCGAGGGCACGCTGCAAGGCGGCGGGACGGCCGGCGGGTTGGGACTGGATTGCGAGTTCATCGAGAGCGTGCTCGTGCCGCAGGTGATGATCGACGGCTTTCTGGGCTTTGCCGCCCGCGCGGACGGGTTTGTGATCGACCCGAAGCTGCCCTCCGATTGGCCGGAGCTAACGATCGACCGGATTTGCCTCCACGACTCGATTCTGACCATTCGCGCGACAAAGAGCGCAATCGAGGTCACAAATACGCGGCGCTCCGAAGAGCCGGCAGTGGTCCGACTGCCCGCCGGCGAATGGAAGGCGAGCTATATCGGCGGGACAGGATCGCCCTCGAAGCAAGACGGGGCTTTCGTGGTTGACTGGATGAAGTGCGAGGGCGTCAGGTTCGAGAAGACAGCGAAATAGCCGGTTATCGGACCGGACCTCGCCGAGCGCAGCGCGGACCGCGTCGGTGCATCCGCCGTTGGGACTGAAGTAGACCGAGCACCACGGCGCCGGCTGTCAGCGTTAGCCACAGACGGCTCATGATTTCCCGCCGGCGCCTGAACGACCCCACCCCAACCCTCCCCGGAGCGGGGAGG
>Ga0272448_1005050_pt1 | contig 14699 bp, 11 predicted proteins | sample YNPCB0191_FD_202220 | JGI IMG/M metagenome (GOLD analysis project Ga0272448, IMG submission 202220) | Hot spring sediment microbial communities from Yellowstone National Park, WY, United States - YNP-CB-019-1 | ecosystem: Environmental > Aquatic > Thermal springs > Hot (42-90C) > Sediment...
AAACACCTGAGGAGGTATATCTTAAGAAGAGGGACGTAACATCAAAAATAAATATGCCAGCTGAAAGGGAGGAGACCAAACTTAGAAATGCCTCATTTTTGTCTTGACAATGGGGGAAAGCTCATGTTACAGGACTTCTCAACACAGAGACAGACAACCTTACCATAGCCCTTGACGAGAACCAGAACCTCTACAACCCGAAGCAGTCATGGAAAGAACTCGGGATCAGGGCACCGGGAAGAGTTCAGAGGCTGAAGGCAGTGTACCGGAATACAGTTGAGATTGCTGGGTACGCGAGGAGATTTATCGGATATCCGGATGAAAGGGAGCTTCAGGACCAGGCTCAGCTCTTTCATGACTTTTTTGATTTCCATGGCCCCAGACCAGAGATACGGCGCTATACAAATCTTGCAACGATGGCATCCGATGTTGCGGAACTCATCAAGGAACTTCATGAAAACAACGGGTATCCCTTTTCAGAGATTGCAATACTTTATACTGTTAAATCAGCGGGAACAGACAACAGTACCAGCATTCCACATCTGTTCTCCCGCACACTGGAAGCGAAAGGTATTCTGAGTACCTGGGTGTCAGAGGACTCGAGGTCAAAACATGCCTATGATATCACAACGAACAGGGTAACCATATCGACCATTCACAGTGCAAAAGGCCTTGACTATGCCTGCGTTTTCCTTGTTGGTTTCGATTTTCTTGAACCCGGCAAGCCTTGGTCTGAAGAGGAAATCCGGAGTCTTGCCTATGTCGGTATTACCCGTGCCAGGTACCGGTTGTTTATATCGTATATGCAAGAAACAACGATTGTAAATCAATTGATAGTACTTTAATAAAAAAAGAGGGTGTTATGTCACGATTTTTAACATTATACATTCAGAATAAAAGAATAAAGGGAGAATTCAGTCGTTACGCCAGTATGGGTTTGATTCAAAGCTGGACATCTCGACCTGAACTTTTCAACATAGACATTAGAAAAGATGACAGCATTTATTGGGTTACTGTACAAAAAGGTGTGTTGTATATAATTATGGCGATGGTTGTCAGAGAACGTTTGACTTATGAAGCTTTTGCTCAGCAATACGGAAAGGATTTGGCTGATTTGGATCAACATCGCGGACTGTTTTTTATAGCGAGTAAAGCTACTGAAATCAAAATAGATCGACCTGTGAGTGGTGATGATGTTAAAAAAATCAGATGGGCAAGCGGAGAGCAGCCTGCATTTGATCCATCCGACAGCCCATTTCTTGATAAACAAGCTTTTCGTGGGCACAGATGGCTTAGCGAAGAGTCAGCGGAAATTCTAAACAAATATCTTCATTTTATTGATGTTACACCAGATCATATTGCAGCTTGGAGAAATACGATGCCGAATCATATTGCAGCCCAGAGACATACGATTCCAACTGAAAACAACTATATTCCTACCCAAAGAGACTGCGAAAACATATATAGAAAAATTACCAAAATTGGCAGCGATATCCCGATAGAGGAATTGCTCAACCAAGTTGAAAAAGAACTGAGAGCACAAGGCAAAACCCTTGACCGAGAGTGGCGCTCAACCACTGAAAAGAATCTCAAAAAGTGGTATCCAGAGGAATGAGGCACTGAATGGAAGGAAGAATCAACAAAGAAAGGGGATTAATCCGTATGAACCTGAATAAGAAACATGTATATGACTATTTTGAGTCAGCTGGATTGTATTTTTCTACCGAGATTATTACCCGATATCTGTTGTCTCTGAAAACAAAACCTTTTGTTATTTTGACAGGTATATCTGGCACAGGCAAAACTAAGATTGCACAAGTTTTTGCTGATTATATGTGCCAGGATGATAACAAGAAGGAACGTATTGCCTTTGTTTCTGTAAGGTCTGACTGGATGGACAACAAAGGTCTACTTGGTTTTTATAATCTTCTTGATGAAAAATACCATACCACTGCTGTCCTTAAAATCCTTCTTCGCGCTAAGGACGATCCAAACAAACCGTACTTTGTTATCCTTGACGAGATGAACCTTGCGAAAGTAGAGCAGTATTTTTCTGATTTTTTGAGTATTATGGAAAGCCGTACATCTTCAAATCCCTCAGGCGAACCGCTCAGATTACACAATCATGTAAGGGTTTCTTCCCCGGATGGTATAGAAATCCCCGGCAGTATAACCATACCACCAAATATATTCTTTACTGGAACGGTAAACGTGGATGAAACAACCTATATGTTCAGCCCTAAAGTCTTAGACAGGGCAAATGTAATCGAATTCAACGAAATAAATCTCGAGCACTACTCAAATGGAAGTCCGTTATCTGACGATTTTATCCTCAGGGATTTTGATGTTCGAGAGAAGCTCGTATCCCATAATAATCACCCATTCCCCTCCATGGAAGACTACAAAAAAGCAAAAGAGATAATGAAACAAAATCGTTATCCGGAAAATGTTTTTCAGGAACTTACAGAAAACCTCTCTCCATACAACTTGCATTTTGGCTATCGCGTAGTCAATGAAGTATCTCGCTTTATGGTATACGCACATGAGATGGTGGAAAAGGTAAATCCCAAAGATATCTTCGATATCCAGATTCTACAAAAGATACTACCCAAATTCCATGGCTCCCAAGCAAAGCTTGAAGAGCCTCTCAAAAAACTGAAAGAATTCTGTAAAAAATCAGGGTTTGCCCGTTCTGAAACAAAAATAGAAAAAATGCTTGATAACCTCAAAAAACAGGGCTATACAAGCTTCATTGAATAACATGAAAAAATCCTTCTACTCTGAAAGATACCGTATCGGCATATCTGAGAACCCCCTCAATCTATCGAGTGAAGATAACCTGAAGTCATATGCTTGCCAAGAAGATGATATCATTGAGTTCGAGGAGCTCAAGACATATTTCGTAAAATTCTTTTCAGGGATACCAGAGTATCTTGATTCTTTGAGAAAGGCAAAGATTATATTCAAAGATTTTCCGGAAAATCTCTTTTCAATTAACTTCTCAAATATGGTGGGGCTTACTCGTATCGGACCTTTAAAAATAAAGGTAATAAATAAAAAAATATCGGAAGATCTCTACCATGCAATGCTTGACTACATTACTGATCGCTATGCAAACCTGATCTTCAGCTTTGACACACCTCTTGGCGAGACGTACAAGAAAGAGAAACCAGACAGAGATATTGCCTATATTGAGTATCTCTTTATCAAACGGTATCTTATAGACTCATCGCCCAATCTCGATCAGATTGCCGCTACTATACGCTCAAATCCCCATATGAAAATACATTCTGAATACCTGATTGCTCCAATAGACGAGATATCTACTGTAACCCCTTCGAGCATATTAAGGACAATCATCAACAGCGATCTATTTGTTCCGCTGTCTGAAAGCCACTTCCTTCTTACGACAGGTATGGGTCGTTCTTTAAAATTAAAACTGTCACGAAACGTCTTCCCATCCAGGGTATACGTGCAGCATACACACCATACCGTAGATACCCCAGAAAACAGGTTCATAAAGTTCTTCCTGAATAATATCAATCAAAAGATTGATAACTTCTCTCAATATTTGCGAGGCGGCACCTATCTCAATCCGGACATCGAAGATAACCTCACTGAACTCAGAAGGAAAATCAATAGATTTTTAAAAGACCCCGTTTGGGAGGCTGTGGGTACCATGACATTCATCCCTGCAAATTCACAGGTTTTACAAAAACGAGAAGGATACAGACAGCTTTTTCGTCTCTATTTTCTCCTGCAACTCTCTACACGTATCGATTTCAATACAAACGATTTCAAAAACCTTATTGAGGTCAAGGATACACCGACACTTTTCGAATACTGGGCATTCTTTAATATTAAGGAAATTCTCGACGAAAAACTGAACGGACCCATTGTATGCCGCACTTTTATCAATGATGATCCAAAGGAACTGACAGTTTATGAAGGGATATCTCTTGACTATGATAAAGGCATTTCGCTGTGGTATATAAAATCGTTTGGTGGCTCTCAAAGCGTTGATCCAGAAGACAGTTTCATTGTCAGTAAAAAACCAAATGAAAGCTATTCCCACACAATGAAACCAGACATAATAATCTCGAAAAACAATGAACACCTCATCTTTGATGCAAAATATAAAGGAGAAAGAGACGGTTTCTACGGTGAGGGCACAGATGGAACCATCTCTTCCCCAAAGGACGAAGATATTGACAAGATGCATACCTACCATGATGCGATACGAAATGTAGTCGGAGCTTTTATTCTTTATCCAGGAGACAAAGCACTACTATTCCCTTCCCATGGCGCAAAAAAACGCTACCAGGGAGTAGGAGCATTTCCCTTGAAACCTGAAGTTGGCGGGATACCTTCTACACAACACATTGCTGACCTCAGTACGATAATAGGTGAGTTTATAAACGAGAACTGAAAAAAGGCCTTGCAAAAGATAAACGGTACCATTTTCTATTCAGCCTCAGATATCGTTAATTTTCTCGATTGTGAACACCGTATTACGCTCGACCTCATTAATCTCGAAACCCCATTGCCTCAGGTAGCGGATGTTGAGGAGGCTGTTCTGTACCAGACCAAAGGCACTGCCCACGAAACTGCATATGTAGACCATCTCAGACAGAATACCGCAAGCTTTGTTGATATATCACCGGTCACAGATGATATAGACCTTGCCACAAAAAAAACCCGCGAGGCAATGTATGCTGGCGCTGAGCTTATTTATCAGGCCACTCTTCTTGAAGGAGCATTTCTTGGGCATGCCGACCTGTTAAAAAAGGTACCATCTCAGTCAGGATTAGGAAACTACGGGTACGAGGTGGTTGATACAAAGCTTTCACGGAATGTCAAGGCACGCTACATTATTCAACTCTGTTTTTATTCCGAACTTGTTGCAGGCATACAGCAGAAAGATCCCTCAATGATGCACATTGTTTTCGGCGACGGCAGGGAGGAGAGCTTCCGGTATGCAGACTTTTCAAGATACTACAGGACCCTCAAGGAACAATTCAAACGGATGGTTCAGGAGAAGGCGAACGATACCTACCCCGAAGTCTGTGAGAGCTGTGGGTACTGCAGGTGGAGGGATCTGTGTAATGAACGATGGAATGAAGATGATCACCTGAACCAGATAGCAGACATAACCCGTCTGCAAATAAAAAAACTGCATAATGCTGGTATCACAACACTTGGAGCTCTCGCAAAGCTCAAAGAAAATGTAAAGATTCCGAAGATGGCATCCGAGACCCTTTTGAAACTCCGCCATCAAGCATTACTCCAGCTTAAAAAAAGACAGACCGGGAAGAACCATTTTGACCTTCTCCCCATTGACCCGGAGAAAACAAGAGGCTTTGCACGGCTCCCAAAACCTGACAGGGGGGATATTTTCTTTGATTTGGAAGGTGACCCTCTTGAAGGAAGCGGTTTGGAATACTTATTTGGCATCTATTATTTTGACAGAAACAAACCTATCTTCAAATCTATATGGGCCCACACAAAAAATGAAGAGAAGATTGCCTTTTCCCAATTCATAGACTTTGTAAAGAGACGCCTGAAGAGACACCCTGAAGCACACATTTATCATTACGGCCATTATGAAGAGGCAGCCCTCAAGAGGCTTATGTCCTTCCACGGAATACATGAGACAGAGGTAGATAATCTCCTTCGCCAAGAAAGGCTCGTCAATCTTTACAAAGTGGTCAGGGAGGGATTGAGGATATCAGAACAATCCTACTCACTGAAAAACGTAGAAAACTTCTACCTTCATGAGAGAAAGGGTGAGATTAAGGATGCAGGTTCCAGCATTGTCTGTTACGAGAAATGGAGGGAGACAAACGACCCAGAATATTTGAAGAAGATAGAAGAATATAACCACGAGGATCTCATTTCCACATACCGGTTGCGAGAGTGGCTCCTTTCCATAAGACCAAAGGAAATCCCATGGTATATACCGAGCGAATACAAAAAAAGACCAAACAAAGACGATATCACCGCGCTCACAGATATTGAGCGAAAACTCCTGGAGTATAGAGAACGCCTCATTGATTCCCTTCCGGAAAGCTGCGATAAATGGACGAAGGACGATTATTTAAAAGAACTCACATATTTTCTGCTCGATTTTCACAGAAGAGCTGAAAAGCCGGTCTGGTGGGCACTCTTTAACCGTAGGGATATGACCGAGGAAGAGCTTATAGAAGATCCTGAGGCAATAGGAGGGATGACTTTAATTGAGAGAAGTCCCTTCGTATTTACGTACAGGTACCCTGAACAGGAGACAAAACTTAAGACAGGCGACGACTGTGTCATTGTGAATTCATTACAGATGATAAAGAATGTTATAATAGACGAAGATACACACACAGTCACCTTTACTTTGAAACGTGAATTACCTGAGAAGATCAATATCAGTACAGGGTTGCCTGTTCGCTCAGAACAACTGAGGGATGCTCTCTTTCGATTTGCCGATAGCATCATTAATAACACAGGAAAATACCAGGCACTCGAGGCAATCCTGCTCCAGAAATATCCCCGTGTAAAGACCAAAAAAACCGGAGAACTGATAATCAATGAATCAGAAGACGAGATGTCTGCAATTATAGATGCAGTCGCCAACCTCGACAACAGCTATATCTTCATACAAGGGCCTCCGGGTACAGGTAAGACCTACACAGGCTCCCATATCATTGTGGAGTTTATTAAGAAGGGGTACTCTATCGGTGTATCATCAAACAGCCATAAGGCTATTAACAATCTCCTCTCCCATGTTGAACGGGTGGCTCTGCAAAAAGGTGTACAGTTTAACGGAGTGAAAAAATCTAATATTGACAATGATGATACCTATTTTAACGGAAGAATTATTATAGATGTGTTCAAAAATTGTGACGCCCTTACCAATAGTAATCAGCTGATTGCCGGGACTGCCTGGCTATTTTCCGATGAGATAGCGGATCAGAAACTGGATTTTCTGTTTGTCGATGAGGCAGGTCAGGTTTCATTGGCAAACCTGATTGCCATGGGGACAAGTGCCAGAAATATCGTGCTCATTGGTGATCAGATGCAACTCAGTCAACCAATTCAGGGTGTCCACCCCGGGAGGTCAGGTGAATCATGCCTTGAATACTTATTGAATGGCATGGCAACAATCCCACCTGAACAGGGAATATTCCTTAAGACAACGTGGCGCATGCATCCTGATGTGTGTCGATTTATTTCTGAAGCAGTGTACGACGGACGGCTTAAGCCTTATCCATTGAACAAGAGACAGTGCTTGATACTTAATAATAAGGCACACCCGCTCCTCAGGCCAAGAGGAATATACTTTGTGCCCATTGACCACCATGCCTGTTCCCAGAGAAGTGAGGAAGAGGCGCAACTTATCCTCGAAATTTACACGAGTCTGTTGCAACAGCGTTATCAAGACAAAGACAATGAGGAACATCCCATGACACCGGAGAACATTCTGATTGTTGCGCCATATAATATACAGGTCAATCTTCTTAAGCGTACATTACCCAAAGGGGCACGGGTGGGGACAATCGATAAGTTTCAGGGACAGGAGGCTGAAGTTGTCCTGGTGTCCATGACAACGTCAAGTGGCGATTACCTGCCACGGTTCATAGACTTTCTGTACAGCAAAAATCGGCTGAATGTTGCACTCTCCCGCGCAAAATGCCTGGCCCTCCTTATTGCCAACCCTGCACTCACGACAATCAGATGCAGAACCGTGGAGCAGATGGCGCTGGTTAATACACTCTGCTGGGTAAAGGAATACTCTGAACGATGGTGACATTTATGCCCATGAGATTCATGAAAAGAAAAATCCGCACAATCAGATATCTTCTCGTTTTCCTCATTCCGCTCGTGTTATTCGTAAGCAGCCTCTGCGCAGAAACACAAGGCAGTATGCCCCGCACTCCATCACTACAGTTCTGCGGTGCAGCGCAGATGGTCGGAGGATCATGCACACTCATAGATACCGGGAACACCCGCCTGCTTATCGATTTCGGACTTTACTACGGAACCGAATACCAGGAAAAGAACCATGAAATCCCCTTTGATCCAGGGACCATCTCCTATGTGATACTCACTCATGCACACATGGACCACGCCGGAAGGCTGCCCCTTCTCTTCCGCAAGGGCTTCAGAGGCAGGATTATAGCAACAGATGCCACTAAAACCCTAACCGGCATCATGCTGGAGATGAGCCTGAACATTCTCGAGGGTGAGGGGATTGATTTCTATACCCGTGAGGACGTCATAAAAACCATGGATGCATTCATGACACTTCCCTATGAAAGCCGTACTGATCTTGAGGGTGTATCCGTGCGGTTCAGGGATGCAGGCCACATCATGGGATCTGCAATCGCTGAAGTATGGATCACGCATCAGGGACAATCCATCAAGATTATTGCAACTGGGGATCTGGGTTCAGGTAACCCCCTGCTCAGGGAACCCGGTATCATTGAAGAGGCGGACTACATACTCATTGAGTCCACCTATGGAGCAACAAAGAGACCGAAGGCGTCGTATGATGAGTTTGGACAGGACATCCAGAACACACTCACCAGGGGAGGAAGCGTCCTTATCCCTGCCTTTGTTCTGGAGAAGACACAGAAGCTCCTATACATTATCGGTGACCTGAAGCGGAAGGGCATCATAAAACAGGATATACCTGTCATAGCTGACGGTGCAACAGGCAGGGAGGTGACAAAAGTTTACCGGAAGTATACGAAGTACTACAACGAGAGAAGCAAGCAGACCCTCAAAGACTCCGGAGACCCACTCTCTTTTCCTGGCCTCCATGAAGTGAAGGCGAGTGCTGCCCTTCGGTACCACGATAGCGGACGGCCGGCAATCTACCTCACCTCAAGCGGCATGCTGGATCACGCCAATGCCCCGAAACACTTAGTACGTATGATCGAGAACCCAAAGAATCTCGTTGCTCTTGTGGGATGGCAGGCCCCTGAATCGCTGGGACGGAAACTACAGGAAGGGGCGCATACCGTTACAATTCCTCTCACGGAATACACAGACAGAGGGAAGACAACCCGTTTTGTTGAAAAACCGGTACTCGTGAAAGTGAAACAATACAGTCAGTTTTCCTCCCACATGGATGGCTGTGAGACTCTACGCTGGCTCTCTCATATCGCAAAGACCAAGAAGGTTTTTGTCATTCACGGAGACAAGGAGAATGCACATGCCCTGACAAAGGCTATTGAAACCCGTCTGGGATTCCATGCAGTAGCACCAGCACTCAATGAGACAATCTCACTCACACCCAGTAACCCGTACTGCTTCCGGAAGCCCATAGCCGATGTCTGTAGCGGACTGAAGGAGGAAACTACACTGAGAAGCATCTCAGACCAATAGAAAGGGGGTACTGATTATGAAAGGAACGGCCAGTATTATTGTATGCTGTGTCATCATACTTGCTGGTATTGCACCTGCGGTGGCGCTTGACCTTCCTGCAGATGATATTCAGCTGATTATGATGCATGAAGGGGAATACGCTTCTGTCATAGGAACTGTCGTGTCAACGCACATTGCAAAGAGCGGTAAGGTACGGTTTCTCAATTTCGGGCCAGACTACAGGAAAGCATTCACTGTGGTCATCTTCACGAGTGACCTCAAGAAGTTCATGGCCAAGGTGGGCGAACCGACACAGTACTACCTCCGCAAGAAGGTGAAGGTCAGCGGACAGATTAAAATCTATCAAAATAAACCTGAAATTATTGCGAAAGACCCATCCCAGATAGTCGTTCTTGGGAAGTGAGATAGGGGCTGGGCTGATAGGGAGACAATTAGAGGGCGCAGCATAAGAAATGTTCGTGTACATTATTGGCATTAGGGGCAATGGCGATTACGACCGTCTTGTACCGGATTACGATGTGTATCGAACCAGGAAGATAACCGGGAAACTATAAAACAAAGAGACAATCACACGTTGGTCGGAAAGGGTAAGTTGTAAAAAATTATAGCTCAGGGTGAAGAGCGATAAAGATCAGGACTCGCTAAACGTGTCACTGGGAAGTAGCCAAGCTTCACCGGCAGCAATGAAATATAGCGGAATTGCAGTCTGGCGCTCTGTCTGGTTAGATGGTATATTTCATCGTTGTATGACCCTATTGGCTGCAGCCCGCTTCTTTAACGCTTCTGCTTCCTTATCCCTTCCAGTTTTTCTATAAAGCTCTGCCATATTCACAAGGCTTGTGGCTACATCGGGATGATTTTTCTCAACGTTCTTCTCTGCAACCGCCAACGCTTTTTTCGCAACAATCACTCCACGGTCATATTGCCCTTGTTTGTAAAGGGAAAGGACTTCCTCAGTAAGAATTTTCCACTCGATACCGGCGCCTGTTCGTATTGGTTTCATCGCAGGTGTGGCTCCAGAAAGAAGTGAATGTCCCGTTTCATTATATTTCAGTCCCCCCTTCTTTTCTTTTTGATAACAAAATACTACATCGGTTGTTTTGAAAAATGCAAGTCATAACTAAACGTTCGCAGTTGCTTTTTCTACCTGCATCAGTATAGCATTGTCAACAATACCAAAGGTCTTACTCCTTCTACAAGTACGTTACTTGACATAAGTACACGTACACTCCTCTCCCTGATCGATTGGTCTTACAATCACGAAGTGGCATTTTGCTACTACACTATCTACCTATTCTTATGAATCCGGACGGTGAATATTTTTTATCAAGGCCATCTGTTCTTATTTATCAAGGCCCGTGATTCTCTGTTGCAAGAAGAACTGGCAATACCACCATGCATGACAAGTTATTTTGGTTAGAGAGGTGTCCGATTTGATGGGGCAACTCCAGTTAGGCCAGCATCTTATTTGTGAAGGTTTTTCCATGAATTGCGCGCGTCCCTCCGCGGGAAGATGACAAAGAGCAAAATACAATTTGGAGACTGACTTGAATTTTTGTTTCAGTTTTTTAAGCTAATCCATCAATTGCTGAAACATGACCAAAACTTGAAATCTCTTGACCTGTATTTCACTAAATGGTATAGTTTCAGCAAATGCTGAAACTATTATAAATAATGAAACTACAATGAAAGAGCTTGAAACTATTGAAAAATTAAAAGTATTAATTAAAGAGATTTTTGACTCGACCGGTACTGTTAAAGTCACCCGTACTGGTTTTGCAGGGACGAGACTTCTTAACCAGAATATTAAGCCAGACTTAGTGGTTCAGGTAGAGACAAAAGAGAAAGAAAAATATTTTATTATTTTTGAGGTCAAGTCAGCCGGGCAACCGAGATATGCCCGAATGGCAGTAAATCAACTTCAATCTCTCCTTACAAATAGAAAGAATTTTTATGGTGTCTTTGGTGCTCCATTCGTCTTAGAAGAATCAACAAACATTTGTCAAGAGGCAGGGATCGGGTATATTGACCTGGCAGGAAACTGTCTTTTTAGATTCAATAATGTTTATATCAAAATAGAAGGAAGACCAAACCCTTACCCCTCCACGAGGCTATTAAAATCAATATTCGCTAAAAAATCCACCCGAGCATTAAGAGTCTTACTCTGTAATCCGAAAAGAGATTGGTTCGTCAAAGACCTAGCAAAGGAAGCCAATATCAGTCTGGGGCAGGCATCGAACTTAAAAAAGCGACTTCTTGAATTTGAGTTTATTAAAGACTCAGGCAATGAAAAAGCTACAAAGTTCTGCCTTTCGAACCCAGAGGCCTTGTTAAATAGATGGGCTGAAAATTACAGCTATCGAGAAAACAAAATAAAAAATTACTATTCACTAGATGATGTAAAAAATATTGAAAAGAAAATAGCAGATTACTGTGAATCGAATCAAATCAGGTATGCCTTTACCCTTACCTCTGGAGCCTCTTTGGTAGCCCCATTTCTCAGATATAAAAGGGTCTTCGTTTATGTATTAAATTCCATAGAAAAAGTAGCTCTTACTCTCGGATGGAAAGAAGTTCCTTCTGGCCCGAATATCACGATATTAGAGCCTTATGATGAAGGAATATTCTACGCACTGCAAGAGGTCAACGGGATAAAAGTAGTTTCAGATGTTCAGCTCTATTTAGACCTAAGAGGCTACAAAGAACGCGGCGAAGAAGCCGCTCAATTTCTTTTAGAAAACCGTTTGAGAAAGCAATGGTAACAAGATCAGATTATCCTAAAGATGAAGTTGATGCCTGCCTTTCTGTTATGGTTGAATTTATGACTTTGCTGGGCTCATTTAAGGATAATGTCGTTATTGTCGGAGGATGGGTCCCTTATTTCCTCATTGAGGAGAAGAAACAGGAACATACAGGAAGTCTTGACATTGATGCTGCGCTTGACTTCAAAAATATTTCATCTGAAACCTACAGTACCATTTTAGAACTTTTAAGAGAACGGGGGTATGAAGAGACTGACCAACCCTATATTTTTAACAGGACCGTCAAAACAGAATCAGGCGCGCAAGTAACTGTCAAAATAAACTTGCTTGCCGGTGAATATGGAGGAACTTCCAAATCTCATCGGACTCAAAAGGTTCAAGACATTAAGGCGAGAAAAGCAAGAGGCTGCGATTTAGCCTTTAGTCAGAATATCTTTTTCACATTAAGTAAAAGGATGCCAGATGGTGCCATCAATGAGGTAAATATAAAAATCGCAGATATTGTCCCATTTCTCGTCATGAAAGGAATGGCGCTTTGGGATCGATATAAAGAAAAGGATGCCTATGACATCTACTTTTCAATTTTATACTTTCCAGGTGGCATTGAAAAATTGGTTAATGTCTTTCAATCCTTTAAATCCAATAAACTGGTACAGGAAGGCCTTGGGAAAATAAGAACAAAATTTAAGGATATCGAATCACCAGGGCCTGTTTGGGTTACGAATTTTGAGGAAATAGATGATAAGGAGGAGAAAGAAAGAATGAGAAGAGATGTTTTTGAACGTGTGAATGTTTTTTTAGATGCTCTTGATATTAAGCCATTCTCCGAGGATGATAAATAATTATTCAAGAATTACGAGCTGAATTTAATGAATATTTTCACTCACTTGATCCCGAACTGAGATATTGTCAATAGTTGTGTTTGAAAAAGTTTTTGCCGTACCCTTTTTCTCCATGCCTATGCCACCTTTATGCCCGTGTCTGTCATGTCGCCATCGACAAATTTGACCCCGTGTATAACATGAGGAATCAGCTTATAGCCTTTAATCTTCTTCCAGGTCTTCTGAGCCTCACAGGCAAGTTTGAATACCATGGTAAGGGTAGCGATGCGTGATCCACATCCTTTTGTCTTATCTGTCCTCAGTCGTACCGTTCCAAAGACTGATTCAATCACGTTGGTTGATCTGATATGAACCCACTGTTCCGCAGGGAAATCATAAAAGGTAAAGAGGGTGTCTTTATCTTTTATCAGACAGTCACAGGCCTTCTCGAACTTTGTACGGTATACAGAGAGAAACGTATTATAGGCAACAAAGGCCTGTTCTTTCGTCGGGGCCAGATAGATGTCGTGAATCGTCTCTTTTGCCTTCGATTGTATGCTCTTTGGCATCTTGTCGAGAATGTTTGCCGTTTTATGAACCCAGCAGCGCTGTTCCTTTGTGTCCGGATAGACTTCCCGGAGGGCCGGCCAGAATCCAAGGCCGCCGTCGCCTATGGCAAGGGAAGGATCTTTCTCAAGGCCCCTGTGTTTGAGATCGGATAAAAGCTCTATCCATGACAGTTTACTCTCCCGGTATCCGTCAAGGACAGCAACCAGCTCTTTGGTGCCATCTTCCAATGCGCCTATAATAACCAGAAAACATTACTTCTTGTTCCCAGTGTCTTCTAATCTAACATTGAAATAGATGCCGTCAGCCCAGAAGTAGACATACCGCTTTCCGGTTAGTTCTCTTTTTGACCATTGTTTATAATCTTTTTCCCACTGACGTTTTAGACGAACGATTGTATTTGCGGAAAGGCCTTGTGCATTCTCTCCCAGGATTGCAGAGAGGGCTTCAGTAAAGTCGCCGGTGGATATCCCTTTCAGATAGAGAACAGGAACGAGATTGTCGAGAGAAGGGATGCGGCGCATATACCGGGGGAGAATTGAACTGGTAAAGGTTTCCTTATCCTTTCTCTTGTCTCTGACACGAGGCTGCTTGATAGTTATGGGGCCGATGCCCGTCAGGATGGAACGCTCAGGGAGGAAGCCATTTTTCACAACCATGCGCTTGCCGTTTTCATCTGTTTTATCTGCAAGAGATGCAATATATTCAATGACCTCCTGCTCTATTGCTGCCTGCAACATCTTTCGCGCCCCTTCACGGATGATCTCTTCCAATATGGATTTGATTTCTTCTTTTTCTTGCTTTTTTTCTTCAACTGGTTCATTCTGTTTCATAAGACGTATCCTCCTTTTTGCCTCTATGCCAAGAGGCATTGTATGTTTTGTGACTAATAAAGGATACGTCTTTTTTGTTCCCAAACACAACATTTGATTATAACTCCCCGAATTATCTTGTGGTTAGACCCTTCTGGACAATGGAAAGGGATTTTCGAACACTGTGCTATTCTTGTAGTAGCCCCCGTTTATACCGGACACACCCTCTTAACCAAAATAAGGTGTAGTAATAGCCATAGAGTTATTACTATAATTAACAATCAGGAGGGAGGATAACTATGAGTCCGGTAGAAGTCATAACATCGGTTCAGAGAAGGAGGCGATGGTCAGCACAGCAG
>Ga0272448_1005052_pt1 | contig 14696 bp, 10 predicted proteins | sample YNPCB0191_FD_202220 | JGI IMG/M metagenome (GOLD analysis project Ga0272448, IMG submission 202220) | Hot spring sediment microbial communities from Yellowstone National Park, WY, United States - YNP-CB-019-1 | ecosystem: Environmental > Aquatic > Thermal springs > Hot (42-90C) > Sediment...
TTAAAGATATATCCTTTTACCTCTTTAAAGAACAATTCTTTTACCTCTTTAAAGATATATCCTTTTACCTCTTTAAAGATATATCCTTTTACCTCTTTAAAGAACAATTCTTTTACCTCTTTAAAGATATATCCTTTTACCTCTTTAAAGAACAATTCTTTTACCTCTTTAAAGATATATCCTTTTACCTCTTTAAAGAACAATTCTTTTACCTCTTTAAAGATATATCCTTTTACCTCTTTAAAGATATATCCTTTTACCTCTTTAAAGAACAATTCTTTTACCTCTTTAAAGAGTGATTCTTTTACCTCTTTAAAGAGTGATTCTTTTACCTCTTTAAAGATATATCCTTTTAAACCTTAAAATGCTGTTATTAAGATAATTTATTATTAATCAATAGATAAATAATGAATTAACATTTAATAATATTTCCTTTATTTTCTAAGTGCTTTGTTGCGATATGTGGGATTAATTTGTCTCATTCGTTCTAATTTTTCTTCTTTCAACCTTCTACTTAATTCTTTTTGATGAAATTCGATATAACTGGAAAGTTGTGATTTAAAATGCTATCAACTGGAATGAAACTTCCAGTTTCATTCCAGTTGATAGCATTTCGAATCGCAGGCGATTTAAAATGCTATCAACTGGAATGAAACTTCCAGTTTCATTCCAGTTGATAGCATTTCGAATCGCAGGCGATTTAAATTTTTCGTTTTCCCATCGATCCCAAGCGTCTTTAGGGTCCTCATAAAACGATACACTTGGGTTAAAGTCATCATAAAAAGATTTTGAGAAATTTTTAGTGTTCATTATATTTTAATGATAATAATAAAATAAAAAATCAATTATTGAAATTACATGTGAAGTATTATCTGTTAATTTTACCTTCTATAAAATTCATAAATTAGTTAGAAATTTAAATGGTAATAACTACAAATTATCTATCAATGATTAGGAACGTAAACTTTTAAAATGTAAGTTAAATTAAGATATTGATAATAAATATAACATGACTAATAGCGATGAACGATTGTAACTTAAAGTAACAAATGACTTATTAATTAATGACATTAATAAGTTAGTAAAGGGAAGTATCAAGTTAAACTTTAGGTAATAAAGACAAAGGATGACGTTTCCATGTTCCATGATTAACAATATTACCATAAATTTCTAATTGTAGTTGTTTAGAGTTACTTTTAATAGTAGAAAGGAAGTCAGATTTAAGTAAATGATAGAGTTGCTGAATGATAGTCTTATTAGCGGAAATAACTAAAGTATCTTGAAAAAGAGGTAAAGTAAGATTATGATTAAAAGTAATAAGAGATAAATAGGGGTTTAACATGGAATATAATAAAGTGAAATCGGGTGAGGTGAAGAGTTGATACAAATGAAGCCAATCATTACGATGATCATAAGAAGGGAAATAATCATAGTTAAATTTAAGTTTCCAAAAGTGAGGTGTAATAATACAATTGTGATAAAATGAGGATAAACGTGAACAATTAAGGATATCTCTACAGGGCAATAAGAGGAAGATATCGAAGATAAGTTCAGAAGGTAATGAGTCTAACATTAATTTAAAGAAAAGAAAAGAATTAAGAATTCAATTTTAATTAGCAGTTAATAATTTTTCTAGACAATTTTTTAATTTTCGCAGTTCCTTATCTTTAGGATTAGGATATTCATACCGTTTCATGATAATAACATTATCTAAATCGTCATCATCAATAACTTCAAGACTATCATCAATAATTAAAGTTTTATCTTTAGGGGCAGGAGTAGAAGAAAGAGGTTTGGTAATTTTAACAGTATTATTAAGAAATTGACGATGACAATTAGTCCAATTATAGACAAATTTGGGGGGTGTTTTATTTTTAAATAATATTTTTACAACTTCATTAACATAATTAGGTTGTCCTACTGACCAAATAGCAACATTAAAAAAACGAGTAACATAATCTAATAACTCATCTAAGCCAGGACGTTTGATGACCGAAATATTAATAAAATCGGTGTTATCAAAACTTAAGAAATGAAGATTAATAGTATCTGAAGTTAAGGTGATATCTTTATTATTATTATCACAACTGTATAAAAGTGTCCCATCTATATCAAATATTAGCCAAAATCTATTATCTAATTGATCCATAATTCTATTTAATTTAATATTTTTTTTTTAATTTTTAAAGATGAATACAACAGATTTATCTAATCCGTTAAAATTTGGACCTGGTACTTGGTATGTTATACACACTATTGCTAAAAATGCTACTAACGAAGAAAAAAAATATCATTTTGTGACTGTAATGGAAAGTATAAAAAATACCTTACCTTGTGAAAAATGTCGTAATCATTGTCTCGATTATATTAAAAATAATCCTATTGAAGCCTTTTGGAATGTTACTAATGATGGTGGCGAACAAATTGGTCTTTTTAAATGGTCTTGGATTTTTCATAATGCCGTTAATAAACGTTTAAATAAACCTTTAATTGATTGGGATACTGCCTATAATATGTATGGTGAACCAGGAACTATGATTTGTACTAAAGGTTGTGAAGATAAAACAATCGAAACAGTTAATAAAAATATGGGTATTACTTTTAAACCCACTAGTGGTTTGTCAGTGATTCGTGCCGTTAATGATAGTCAAAATTTATTAAAATTTGTACCTTCTTATTTACCCTAAGCTTTTGTTTTTTACAGATTAGTATTTTTACTGATCTGTTATTTAATAAATTAATTAAAAAAAGGTTGGAAGATCATGTAACATTGAATTAACTAGAGAGACACCAACAGTTAATAAATAAGCTTCACGATCATCAACACCAATAGCAATTATTAATTCATTATCATTAGAATTAGAATAAGATAGACCAGAACAATATTCAGTACCTTTCTTCTTAAAATAAAAGGGATAAGATAATTTGCGGATAGCAAGATCAGCATCAAGCCATAAAAAACGATGATAATAATAACGAATGGAATGATCTAGAGTTTCATGAATAATAAGTAAATAACCATCATTAAAAGGAATAGGACTAGCACTACCACGAAATCGTGATAAATCATAATTATGTTGATGACGAATAACAGTATAACAAAGACCAGTATCTAAATCAGGACGATAAATAACAAAAGGTGAAAAACTATAAATGAGCAAAAGAGTATTATCTTTAATAAAGGGTAACCAATTTTTCTCATGTCGTGTAGGATTAGGTCCTTGTAACCATAATAAAAAATCGACAGTTGAATTATCAGAAGCTAAACGACACAAAGAGATTTTAGCATAAGACATAAAATGAGTATCCCAATTACTACAAGTAAACCAATGATGTCCTTGATAAGAGAAAATACGACAATCCTCAAGACCTCGATAATCTTTAGGGAATTTAACACGATCTAATGATTCAATGATTTCAGATTGAGAAAGAGTATTAAGATCATTATCAAGAGTTAAAAAATAATTACGAGTAATAGAGATGTTTTTAGGATGATAAATTTTAAAATTATATCCATTTTTAATATAATTAACAGTTCTACAAATAATATTATATCCAGATGAAGTTTGTAAAATAGAAGGATTTAAAGGATTCCATTTAATATTATTTTCAATAAAAGGTAAATCAAGATCAAGTGACTTAATTAAATCATAAGTGAGTGGTTCTATATAAAATAATTGATTGAAATGAATATTATTTTTAAATACTGACTCAATCGCTGGATTTAATATTAATTTATCACAAATCTCCATTCCTTCATCTTTCTTTTCAGTATAATAACAAGTAATTGATAAATTATATAAAATATCATTCAAAAATTTAGTTTTATCAGTTGGTATTAAGGGTAAAAATGTTGTGTTCTCCATCAGACAATACATTATCAATTTAGCAAAGAGATAAGAAAGATTATGTTTAGAGTGAAGACGACTTACTTTATAAACTTCTATTAAAGGTTGTAATAAGTGTTGATTCTTTTGATAATCATCAAGATGTTTAATAATTTCTTCAAAAACACTAGTCATTTTTGATTAGTATTTTATTTATTTAGATTAAGTTTTCCTGTTGCTTTCTTATAAAGGTGGACAATTACTATTATAAAATATAGCTAAGGCTGATGTATCTTCATAAATATCGGTTGATATAATTTGCCCTTGAGCATTAAATCCTGTTTGAATTACACTTTTAAGAGTTAATACTGGTCCTAACACAGTACCACATCTAGGTTGAACAACATCAGTTACATTAATAGTTATTTGTGTGAAATCACTATTTGCTTGAATATTACTTGGACTACTTTGACTAATGGTAATTAAACTTTGTGTTAATTTTTGTAAATATTGTTGAACACCAGCTACTCCCACAAAACTACCAGCAAATGGTATAATTGGTACTGGTCCAACTCTAGCTGAATCACCGTGATAAGTTAACACAAAGTTAGGAGCCAAGGCATTTAAAAATGGAGTTGGATCTCCATTTTGAAAAGCTTGATAGATAGCAAGTAATCGTTCTAAATTAGTATTAGAAACTGGAGGAAATGGTGGAATAATTGGTGGTTCGAAAAAACATACGCATTTACATTTACTTTTGCAATGATGTTTAGGCATTTTTAAAGTATGTTGAGATTTTTTATTTTTATTTTACTCATGTCTTATCTTTCTCGCTTAATTAATATGATTGAAACACTATTCAACTATTATCATTAGTAGATTAAAATTAACATTTTACTTGTTTTTATTAATATTCATTAATTTTTTACTTGTTTTTATTAATATTCATTAATTTTTTAGATCCAACGATATCTTGTCTATTTTAATTACTATTCATTTAATATTAATTAGTTATTCATTATCAACTTAATATTAATTAATTAGTCGTTCAATATCAAATATCTTACCAATAATTAAAAACCAATATTATTGATTGGATAACTAATATCTATTAATATTCATTATCTGATCAAAATTTAATCAGGTTCATCTAATAATATTAATAGAATGATCAAAGTTTAATTAGGTTTATTGGTTAATCATTGTTTAATCAGGTTTATTGGTTGATCAAAGTCTAATCGTGTTTATTTGATAATCTAAGTTTAATTAGGTTTATTGGTTGATCAAAGTCTAATCGTGTTTATTTGATAATCTAAGTCTAATCGTGTTTATTTGATAATCTAAGTTTAATCAGGTTTATTGATTGATCTAAGTTTAACCAGGTTTATTGCTTGATCAAAGTCTAATCGTGTTTATTTGATGATCTAAGTTTAATTAGGTTTATTGGTTGATCATTGTTTAATCAGGTTTATTGGTTGATCAAAGTCTAATCGTGTTTATTTGATAATCTAAGTTTAATCAGGTTTATTGATTGATCTAAGTTTAACCAGGTTTATTAGTTGATTAAAGTTTAATTAGGTTTATTGGTTGATTAAAGTTTAATCAGGTTTATTAGTTGATCAAAGTTTAATCAGATTTAATGGTGATTAAAGTTTAATGGTTGATCAAAGTTTAATGGTTGATTAAAGTTTAATCAGGTTTATTAGTTGATCAAAGATTAATCAGGTTTATTAGTTGATCAAAGTTTAATCAGGTTTAATGGTTGATTAAAGTTTAATGGTTGATTAAACTTTAATCAGGTTTATTAGTTGATCAAAGTTTAATCAGATTTATTAGTTGATCAAACTTTAATCAGGTTTATTGGTTAATCAAAGTTTAATCAGGTTTATTGGTTAATCAAAGTTTAATTAGGTTTATTGGTTGATTAAAGTTTAATCAGGTTTATTGGTTAATCAAAGTTTAATCAGTTAATCAAAGTTTAATTAGGTTTATTGGTTGATTAAAGTTTAATCAGGTTTATTGGTTAATCAGTTAATCAAAGTTTAATTAGGTTTATTGGTTGATTAAATTTTAATTAGGTTTATTGGTTGATTAAATTTTAATCAGGTTTATTAGTTGATTAAAGTTTAATCAAGTTTATCGGTTAATCAAAGTTTAATCAGGTTTATTGGTTGATTAAAGTTTAATTAGGTTTATTGGTTGATTAAAGTTTAATTAGGTTTATCTGATTCTAAAAATTCAATGATAACTACTATAGTCTAATGAATTCTAATTAATATCCTTTTAATTTCAATAAATGCTTAGTTCAACTAAATAAAATCTAATAGATTTTATCAATGTGTGTAAAATTATCTTACCTATTTGGATTTAATAGTAAATGAATATTAAAAATCTATTATTAAACAATAGTAATTAGAAGCATATAATTACTATTTATATAATTAAGTAGTAATCAAATAATTAGAGTCCTGAATTTTGAATAATTTGAATGGCTCTCTTGCCTACATACATTGCTGGGAATCCTGTATTGCCATCAGGGATAATGGGGAAGATTGAATTATCTCCTACCATTAAACGGTCAACATTAAATACCTCTAAAGTTTCACCATTAACCACACTATCGACAATAGAATGACCCATTCTAGCAGTACCAGAATAATGATCAGCAGTAGATAAAGCAATTGGTAGAAAAGGATCAAGGGAGATAGGAACATTAGTAAAAGCAGAAGGCGGAGGATAACTAACAAGATAATCACCCGGATTAGAAGCATTAGCAACATCAAAGACATTTTTCATTAAAAGAACAGCATTTCTAATAGTAGTAACATCAATAGAATCAGAATAAAAATTAATATTAACTGTAGGTTGAGCATGACTTTCAGGTGTCGATAATTTAATAGTACCTTCTAAGGGTTTCAAATCCCAAATAATACAGGTAAGATAGACACGACCTGGAGGTGGATTAGGTGGAATACCTAAAGTTGTAAATAAGGTTGGTGGAATACCAATAACTCCAGGAGCTACAATATATTGAACACGACGACTAGTTTCACCTGGTAGTAGATTAAGGAAGGCAACAATATTAGACGTATTGCTAGTACCGACAAATTGACTTTCAGCCACATTCAATAACATGGTGGTACCATAATGAGTGCGTAAATGATTACCAACATTAGGATTATTAACCAGTGTATTAATACCTAAAGAAGTTAATAAATCAGCTGGACCAATACCTGATCTCATTAATATTAAAGGCGTATTAAGTGAACCTGCTGATAATATTATTCTTTTTCGTGCTCTAAAAATAAAGGTTTGACCATCAATAACTACTTCAACGGCTCTAGCTCTTAATTTATCATCGAAAATGATTCTATTAACAAAGGCACTAGTTAATAATCTTAATTTTCTGCCACCTAACCCAATACCATTCGGTGTTACAATACCTGGACCTAAGAAATCTCTACCTGTAAAGGATCTATTACCATTTCTTTGAATAAATTGTTGAGTAGCTAAACCTATGACATTATTATAACGATTATTATAATCTACAGCAATAGGGACACCAGGATCACCAGGTGATAATTGAGCCATTAATGTAGGAATAATAGTCATAAAGGCATTTTGAGCTGGTATATTTTGTCGAATACCAATTGGACCACCTACTGCATGAACTGAGTTAGGAGTAATAGGACCATCATAATCTTGTAATTGTTTATAAATATTAATAGCATTATCATATGACCAACCGGGTCCACCAAATGGTATTAATGATGTAAAGAATTGAGGACTACCATAAACTGTTAATAAATAATAATGAGCTGATGACCCCCCTACAGTTACAGCATATCTTAATATAGCTTGTTGACCACCAAGACCTGGTTCAGGTACAGTAGGTAAATTAACTGAAAATTTTGGATCAAATGATACTGCAAATGGATTTTGAGTATTTAAGATTTCTGGATCATTTACCTTGTATTGACCTTCTTCTATTATTAAAACACTATTGTTAGTGTTATCTGATAAATCTCTACCTATTATACTACCTGCTGTCCCTGAACCAATTACAATATAATCAAATTTACATATATGTTTATCTTTATACATTTTAAGATCAGACATTTTTTATTATCTAAATTTATTTCAAATAAATTTAGATAAATTTAAGATTTAGATTATCTTTTTTATGGACATACTTTTAACACTAGTTTAACTAATAATAATGAAAAGAATAAAAAATGATTAATTGAACTAAAATTAATTGACAGCCAAAACAAAAATGAACATTGATAATCAAAATGGAGAGATAAGCACTACTACTTCATTTGAAGTAAATGGAGAAATAAGCACTACTACTTCATTTGAAGTAAATGGAGAAATAAATCCCACTATAATAAATAATATTAATTATGAGTATAATCAATATATTGATCATAAATTAATAAAATTGGCCAATATTAATGGAATTGATATAGATAAATCTGAAACAACTATTAATAAAGCCATTACTTTATGGAAACATAATATTTCAACTAATGGATTATTATTTAGTGAGACTTATGAACTAAAATTCAGACACACACCTAATGTGGTAATTTATGATTTATTTAATAGTCATGACGACGCTATTATTTATTTATTAAGAATAGCTACCTATAAAAAAGTAACTGAACAGTTTTGGATCAAGATATGGTCTAAGATAATAGATACACCAGTCATCGAACCAATTAACTTAAAAACTGGAATGATTGAAAAATATCAATTGATTTATCTTTATTTATTATTAAATGATTATAATAAACAATTGGTTCCTTTTGAATCCATTGTTAAAGACTTTAATGATAATAATTCAAGATTAATTACTGGGTTAGTAGGTCCTACAGGAGTGTGTGGACCTACTGGAGTAACCGGTCCAGCTATATTTTATTAAATCAAAAAAATGTCAAAAAATTTTGTCACTACTTTTAAATGAATACTACAGATTTAGCCATTGGTCCGGGTGGTAATATTAATCTTAGAATAACTCCTACTTTATCCGATTTAATTAGATCACATGTTAAATATCAATCCACTTTATCTGTCTGGCAACAATATTTGATTTGGAGATATACAATAGGTAGTGGACAAGTTAATGCCTTATTAACTGGTACAACTAATATTGAAGATATAGTAGTATGGACTTATCAATTTTTTGCTTATTATAATAGTAAACATTATGGAATACAAAATATTGAATCACCCTTTAGTCAATATTTAAATTTCTTCAATAATCCAGATTCATATTTTAATTTGTCTCCTCAAATCAGAGTTACTCTTGCTTATCAAGTTGTCTCTAATTATATTAGAGCGCTAGAAAATATTATCTTAAATGCTCCTAGAACTCCCGATACTATTTTTGTTTATAAAGCTAGTTCTAAATATCCTGACTTACCTTCAAAAGGACAAGTACCTCCTGATGTAATAGTTTTCCAAAAACCTTTTAATAGTACCAGCTATGATCCACAATTTAATTTCCTACCATTTTTACCTCGTGACGCTAATTGTTGTATGTTTATTATTAGAATACCTGCTAATATTCCAGTTTTAGTTATTGACCCATCATTAGGTGCTTATCCACATGAACGTGAAATTTTATTACCCTTCGGTGTTTCTTTTGATGTTGTTAATATTGAAACTCAAGTACTTGATTATATTCCTTTTGATAATCAAAATGTCATTGCCGTTCAACAGTATCCTTATGTTCTAGGTGAAGTTTACAGAATAAATCCCCTATCTTGTAGTGTCATTAACAGAAAACCAATAGATTTATATTTTACCAATATAATTTTCTAAAATGTCACTTTACTAATAACAAAATAGATATAAAACTTGCTATCTAATGCTATTTTTCTTTAACCCCTCTATACCTAATAATATTAATGTTGAACCTGCACATTTATTTTTCTAATTGATTTTTTAATTTTTATTTTTATTTAATATTTAACTATGGAATTGCCTACTAAAGATGTTTTTGAACAACATTGGTCAATTAAAGAAGGTTCTGCTAATCCTGAAAATTTAACTAATGATTTTTATCGATACATGGTGAAAACTTATCGCGAACCTTTTTGGGTTAAAGAAGATTATCAAGTTGATGATTTTGAATATGCACCTTTATGGTGTTTTAATCGATTAGGACAATCCAAAACTGTATTAGCAGATGGCACAATTATTTATATTGGTGGTGAATATGATGATTATTATGATCCCGATTTTGCTATTTATAATGATGTTATTGTTATTAACTCAGATCAAATAACTATTTATGGTTATCCCTGGAACACTTTCCAACCTACTGACTTCCACACTGCTTCATATATTAAAAAAGAAAAATGTATCTATATTATTGGTTGTATAGGCTATACAAAAAATGACATTACTCCGATTTATAAATTAAATTTAGTTGATTATTCCATTTCAAAAGTAATTAGTCAAGGTATTCATCCTGGTCCTATTTATGATCATCGAGCATCTTATGATGAAGCTTTAAATTGCATTTTAATTGATGGGGGTAAAATTAATAATAGTCAAATAAATAAACATATTTATTCCTTAAATTTAGCTACTTTGACTTGGAATCTTATTCAAACTGATCATGATCAGTTAAATTAACGTTTTCTTATTTACTATTTCAACATCACATCAAATATTAATTATTAATGATTAATATTTATTGCCATTAGATACCAATTTAATCTTAATTATCATTAAGGTTCTAATTAAACACTAATCACTCTTTAATTCTAATCTTAATCATCATCTTTGGATTATAATCAATATTTACCATCATTAAGATTACAATCTAATATTAATCATCATTAAGATTACAATCTAATATTAATCATCCCCGGATTCTAATCTAATCCTTAGTTAAGCCTAACAGAAGGAGAAAATCGGGTCCTTAATTATCATAATTAAGGATCAAATTAATAATAAGAGATCTTTATTGAGGATTGGATCACTAACAATTTTTTAGTAAATCTTTATTAAAGATTAGATCAATAATACCTTTTTTAAGTAACAAATTAATAATAGATCTTTCTTAAAGACTTTTTTTAAGAATTATATATCTTTTTTTAAGGATCATATTAATAAAGGACCTTTCTTAAGAAGCCAATTAATTAAAATTTTTTTTTAAGGAACAGATTAATAAGATCTTTCTTAAAGGTCCTTTATTAATAACAGATTAATAATATCTTTCTTAAAGGTCCTTTATTAATAACAGATTAATAAAATCTTTCTTAAGAAACAGATTAATAAGATCTTTCTTAAGAAACAGATTAATAAGATCTTTCTTAAGGAACAGATTAATAAGATCTTTCTTAAAGGTCCTTTCTTAAGGAACAGATTAATAAGATCTTTATTAAAGGTCCTTTCTTAAGGAACAGATTAATAAGATCTTTATTAAAGGTCCTTTCTTGAGGAACAGATTAAGAAAAATCTTTATTAATAACGGATTAATAAGATTTTTTGTAAGGAACAGATTAATAAGATTTTTCTTAAGGAACAGATTAACAAAGATCTTTAATAAAGATCCTTTATTAATAACAGATTAACAAAGATCTTTAATAAAGATCCTTTATTAATAACAGATTAATAAAGATCTTCCTTAAGGAACATATTAATAAAGACCTTTATTAAAGATCCTTTATTAATGACAGATTAATAAGATCTTTTGTAAGGAACAGATTAATAAGATTTTTTGTGAGGAACAGATTAATAAGATTTTTTGTAAGGAACAAATTAATAAGATCTTTTGTAAGGAACAGATTAATAAAGACTTTTCTTAAGGAACAGATTAATAAAGACAGATTAATTAAGTTTTTTATTAAGCGCGTGATAAAAAGAATTAGATTAAGAAAGAACTTATTGATCTTTCTAAAGGACCATATTAATAACGTTCTTTCTTAATGATTATTATTAATAACTAGATTAATAATAACTAGATCTAGATTAAGGAACAAATTAATAAAAGATCTAGATTAAGGAACAGATTAATAAAAGATCTAGATTAAGGAACAATATTAAGGAACAAATTAATAAAAGATCTAGATTAAGGAACAATATTAAGGAACAAATTAATAAAAGATCTAGATTAAGGAACAAATTAATAAAAGATTTACATTTTAAAACAAATTAATAAGGGATCTATATTAAAGATTAGATTGATAACAATAGAAGATTAATAACAATATTTCTTTAATAAGAGATTGATATAAAAAAATAGATTAAATTAGTAAAATATTGATTAAGAATGGACCTTATTAATAAGGGGATAGTTAGTGATTTTAATCTTAAGAAATATCAGATCAATAAGAATCAAATTAATAAAGATCTTTCTTAAGGATTAGATCAATAAGACCTATCTTTAGTAGCAGATCAATAAGATCTTTCTTAAAGAGCGAATTATTAAATTATAAAAAGAAGCAAATTAATTAAGAGCTTTATTAAGAATCATATCAATAAAGATCTTTTGTAAGGATAAGATTAAAAAGGATACAATTTTTAAGAAGTGAATTAAAAACGTCCTTTCTTCAAAAGTCAATTACAACAAATGATGATAATAATAACATTTATTAAAGATAATAGTAATAATAATATAACTCATTAACGACTATATTAATAACAATCTTACTATTAATAATGGACCTTATTAACAACAAGATCTTCATTAAGGAATTAATTAATAAAGATCAGATGAATAAGACCTATCTTGAGGGGCAGATTAATAAAATCTTTCTTAAAGTGATAAAAATCAACAGATGAATAAGTCCTTTCTTAAGAAGCAGATCAATAAAGGCTTTTCTTAAGGACAGATGAATAAGACCTATCTTAAGAACAATTTAATAAAAGGGTTTTATTGATAAATAACGTTGTTCCAATATTTATTAAATGAATAAAATCTTATTGTTCTAATATTGATCAAGCACAATTTAATAAAGGTCTTATTGAGCTGTCCTTAAAAAAGGACTTATTGATCTGTTTCTCAAAAAAGATTTTATATATCTAATATTTAATAATAAGATCTTCAATAAAGATCTCTTAATAATTAGGTTATTAATAATATTAACCTTACTCAAGATATTTTATTAATCTGCTTATTATTAAACTAGATCTTATTGATTCGAGTTTTTGTAATCTATTCCTTAAATAAAAATTGTTCTTACTATGACACTTAATAAAAATCAGAACAAAAGGAGTTTTCTTAATCTGATTCTTATTACCAATCAGGTCCGTTATAAGATAAATTTTTACCAATCTGCTATTTAAAGTGACATAAAGAGGAGGAGCTTCTCTTTATCACTTCGAAGTACGCTGACAAGCTCACTTTAAGAAAGATCTTATGATTTGATTCTTAATCAATAACTATTATTATTAATGTACTCCTTTTTAAGGAGTACATTAATCCGTGTGCTTCATCTTATTATTGATCTGTTCCGTATTATTATTATTATTACCGATATACCCAGTAAGAGAGATCTACTGTAATTTGCTTATTAACAAATGTTTATTATTAATATACTTCTTACTAAACGTCTTTAATAATCTGCTCCTCAAAGTGACTTTTGTTTAATGAGCTTCTTTTTATCACTTTAATAAAGATTGTTCTTAATCTGCTCATTAAAATTAATAAAATCAGATCAATGGAATTGTTCTTAACATTAAAATTATTCTAGTTATTAACAAAGATTGCTTTTAATCTGGGTTTTAGCAAAGATCGTTCTTGATCTGTTCTTTAACTGAGCTTAATAAATATTTATAGCCTTTTATCTGATCTGTAATAAAGATATTATTACATTGATCTTCATTAATCTGCTCTTTAAGAATGATCTTTGTTAATAAAAGTCTTCATTAATAAAGACCTTTATTAATAAAAGTCTTCATTAATAAAGACCTTTATTAATAATAGATCTGTATTAAAGAGCAGATTAATGAAGATTATTATTAAACTAATAAATGCCTTCCTTAAGAAGTCGTTTAATAAAGATCTATGATTATAAATCGAACCTTATTAATTATAGAATTAATAAAGAACTTCTCAATAATACATATTTATTAATGATCAGATCAATAAGCCGTTTCTTAAAGTGATAAAAAGAAGTAAATTAATAATGACCTTTATTAAGAAGTAGATTAATAATGACCTTTATTAAGAAGTAGATTAATAAAAATCTTTATTACAGACCTTTATTAAGGATCAGATCAATAAAAATCTTTATTACAGACCTTTATTAAGGATCAGATCAATAAGTACTTTCTTAAGAATCAGATTAATAATAATAGATGTTTCTTAAGAAACATCTAAACAACAATCAGATTAATAACAATCTTTCTCAAGATTCAAATCAATAAAGATTTATATTAAGGGACAGATTAATACAGATCTTTATTAATGAGTTGATTAATCATAATTGTCCTTTATTAAGGATCAAATTGCTAATGATCTTTATTAAAAATTAGATTAATTAAAGACCTTTATTAAGAATTTTATTCTTCTTAATCTTATTGTTTTAATATTTATTAAGGATCAAGTTAATAACTATATTAATCACAGATCTAATTAGATCAAGGATTAGATTAATATTATCTTTATTAATGTTTACATGAACAACATTAATTAATAATAATGGTCATTATTAGATTTAAGGATGATTATGATTGAACATCAAGTTGCTAATATTTTATAATTCTAATTAAGAAGCAGATTAACATAAAGTTAATAATCATTATTAATAAGAATCAGTAGGAAAATATTATTTAATCAAGAACAAGTTAATAAATAATCTTAAGAATGATACTAATAAAAACATGTTAATAAGAATTATTAAAAAC
>Ga0272448_1005053_pt1 | contig 14695 bp, 12 predicted proteins | sample YNPCB0191_FD_202220 | JGI IMG/M metagenome (GOLD analysis project Ga0272448, IMG submission 202220) | Hot spring sediment microbial communities from Yellowstone National Park, WY, United States - YNP-CB-019-1 | ecosystem: Environmental > Aquatic > Thermal springs > Hot (42-90C) > Sediment...
TTGCGAAAAATGCCGAGGACGTCGACTTGCTGATCGACCAGGTGTCCCGGGTTGCGTGAACGCGGGAGGGCCGATGAACCCCTTTCTCAGCAGGAAACGAGATGGCAAAGAGCGAAAGTCCACAGAGGATGACACGTTTATATCCCGAGGCCAGGCATTTCTCGATATTCCCCAACTCCTGCTCCGCAGTGGAGGTTACCGACACCTCGCAGGCTACTTTCCTATCGTCACGTTCCAATCCGACATCGACGCGTCCCTGACCATCTACGGTCGACTCCTCGATGGTCGCCCGGTAGCCATGCTGTTCAGCCAGGCGTTTAATGAGGTGCTGCAATCGCCGATGCTCCCGCTCTTGCGCGGGATCTGATTGCGGCGGTTGCTTACGCTTGGCGGTCGAACGTGTATTTGCAGGCTGTTCTTTAACCGGCACCATGACCTGTTCCGATCCAACCGCTGGCGTGATTGGCATTGGTGCGGGTATAGGTTCAGTTGCAACTACAACGGGTTCCGCCACTGCAACAGGATGATGGTGTTCAGTCTCAATCTCGACCTCCCTGACCGGTTGCCGTGGTTTGTCTTTGCTAGCTGCAGCAACAGCCTGTTGTCGAGTGAGTGCTTCAGCCGCTAATTCGTTGCGTGATCGTAGGTACTTCTCGCCAAAGGGTATCGCGGGAAGGAATGCACGGTATTGCTCTTCGGTCACCTTCAGCATCGTCCAGGCCGACGCAATACCGACTGTTTGGAGTTCAACGGTGCCCCCCTGGAGTTTATGTTTGGCATAACAGGTGCGGGGTGGAAGGTGCTGGAGAGTACCGATCTTTGATTCCCACCCATGCTCTGAATTGCCCGGCCTTTGGGTGCCGCCTCCCGATTCCCCATAACGGAAGACTTCTTTGGCCAGGAGCTGGGCATCCTGACGATTCACTCTGAAATAGAATTGGAGGCCGGCGCTGGCGAGAATCAGACTCCGCAGGCTCTCAGGAATCTGGGATAAGCTTTGATGTGCCATCACCAGAGAAAGGCCATATTTGCGGGCTTCCGAAAGAATCACTTCGAAGGAATCTGAAGCAAAGTTCTGAAACTCATCGATGTAGAGGTAAAAGGGCATGCGTTGATGCGCCGGAATCCCAGACCGTGAGAACGCTGTCATCTGGATCTTGGCTAGAAAGAGGGAGCCTAATAGATCCGAGGCGCCTTTGAGCTTGCCTTTATCCAGCTTGATGAGCAGATGTTTCCGGTGATCCATGATTTCCCGGAGATTGAAGGAGCTTCTTGATGCGGAGAACATTTGGCGCATGCGCTCATCAGCCAGGAACGCGTTGATCTTATTCATGACCGGCTCGATCCAGGTGACCTGGCTGCGATCCGTGAGGGTATCAAAGCGTTCAAAGTAATCAATGGCAGTCGGATTGGTCACTTTCTCAAGCACGATTCTTCGGTATGGCCGGCGTGTCAGGAATGGCGTGAGTTCGGCGAGCGTGAGTTCGGCTTCTCCCAAGGCGATCAGGGTATTGCGCATCAAGTCTTCCATCCTGACGCCCCAGGAATCACTCCAAATCTTTTTAAAGGCACTGATAAGTTCCGCCGCCTGTTCTGCGACCGAAATACCGTCCATCCGTTCTACCGGGTTAAAGGTAACGGTCGATTGTGGATCTATTGGATCAATCAAGACCACCTGTTCAGCGATCCTGGCTCGATCATGATCAAGTGAGTACAAGTAAGCAATAAATCCCTTGATGTCTTCAGTGAGATCTCCATGCGGATCAATCACCCCACAACCACAGCCGTTCATGATGTCCTGGCGGATGAGGAATTCCAGGAATTTCGTTTTGCCGCTGCCGGTGGCACCCACCACATAACAATGCGTTGACCGGTCTGCTTGTAGTACTTTCGCGACTTGATACCGTTTTCGCTCTTCGTTATAGAACAGACCAAGATCAAGGTTATCCTGTATGCATTCGTTCCAGACATCCCGTCCATAATCAAATGCATATCTGCAAGCAGTCGATAACTGATTGTTTCCTTTTGCGGGCTTTACCGTACACACCGAGAGCGAGAACTGCCGTTCAGCCGCTTCTTCCACAGCCGGCTGCCGGCACTCTTCTTGCACCGAACGTTTTCCCCGTGTCACCTGCATCCGAAGCTTCGAAGGGATGGTATTACTGATACTGGCCTGCAAATTTTTCCAGAACGAATCAGCCATTAGACGATCCCCAGGAAGCCGGTTGAATGTCGGCGAAGCGATGGCGCCTCGCGCTCTTCTTCACGAGTCGCCATTTCAATGGCTTCAATCAGACAGTGATGAGCAAAGGTGACATATGCACGTAAGTCCTGCTCGTCGAAAGCATTAAGATCCAAAATCCCCGCTTCCCGTGATTGGATCAAGCGTCCGATGAGATAAAACGGAAACACGATCAGGCTAATGATGGGAATGGCTAAGATGAAATTCATGCACTTCGTCCAGCCGCTGGGCTGATGAATAAGAAACCAGGAGATGTGTAAGTTGGTGCCATACTCCTTCACGTTGATCAGCATTTTGAACGCCTTTAAGTGGGGATTGGCGGTATGGCGGATGATTAGAAACGGTCGTTTCCCACCGCACAGGCCCTGGACGACACCTGCAGCGATCCGACGACGCTCGACGATGACCCCAGGCACCTCGGCATCATCAAGCAATCGTCTGATGTCAGACAGGATAGCCTCCCCTTGCCCATGTGCTGTTGTGATCAGCGTCTCCCAGCGTTCAATAATGCCTCTCTGATCAAGACGACAGTGTTTAGCCACGCGACTTCAGCCCCTGTGCTGATGGTAAGGCAACACCAAACAATGATGGCGTGATCGGTGGGGCTGCCGGGATCTTTTCGGCTGGAGCGATTGGCTTGGCAGATGGTAATGCTACAGCTGGTGAGCATTGGTTATTTATGACACGGCATGATTGCGCCAACTTTACAGGTATGCCTGAGGATTGTGGGATCGGTGTTACGTGCTGCTTTGCCCCTCCCAACCCGGATAGAGCATTCGTAATGGATTGTTTGGCTGGTATTGCCTTTGCAGGCTGTTGAGAAACAGGGACAGGAATTACAGCCTTTCGTTGTGGAATCGGCGTCGCTGTTGTCATCGTACGAGTCTTCTTCGGCAATGGTGGTTGCGACTTGAGAGCTGTTCTCCCAACTGCTGTTGTCGGTGATGGCCTGTAATTGCCAGGGAGCGGGAAGGGATCGGCCATGTGATGGAGGATCATGCGCCGGCACCAGGAACATTCACGATGGTGGGTACTGTAGGCATGCATCGGATTGCGAGTGCACACTGACAGGTTCTGCATTGCCACATCAAGTGCCCGCATCCAATTGCTGGCTTGTGGGCGCTGTGAAGGTCGCGTGGCCCCATCAACAAAACAGCGAAGAAATAAGTCCCGAATGCCAGGTGGAAGGGTCGCAAAGGGTGGGCATTTTGCCGGCGGACTCACGCCAGCGCCAACTTTCGCATGCGCCATTTTAAACCAATTTGCCCGAATGCGTTCTCCAATGTCCATGCAATCGGGAACCGTTGTCGCGACCCCATCGAACGGATGCCGTCCTTCTGCCAGCAGCAGGAAGATGAGTACTGCAAGAGCAAAGCCATCGTCATGGATCGTTCGATCAAAGGTAGAGAAATTGCGCAACTGGCTCTCTGGGGCGGTGTACTCCGGTTTCCCCACACAAGAGCGAAACGTCTGTGTTGGGGTGACTACTTGAAATGAATCCGTATCAATAATCGTGATCAACGCCGAGGGAAAGAGCAGGACATTGGATTCATTCAAATCGCCGATGACATACCCTCTATTATGCACCGCTTGGAGCGAGGAGGCGAGATTCCGCGCGACGCACAGCAGGTATTGCCAGGTAAATCCCGGCATCTGCTGTTTGCGTGTCGGGGGATGATATGCCGCCGCGAGTTTCTTCGCCCCGCTGATTTTCGGCATCAGGTATCCGGCAAATTGTTGGCATCGCGGATCGCTGTAGAGGATATCGCCAGGCCAGGCGATAGAGATATGCTTCAAGGCTGCGCACGGATCCGTCGGTGGGTGTGCGACCATCCATTGCAGTTTCGTATGCAATTCGGCGGTGGCCTTGTGTGTATGGTAGATCTTGGCCACCAGATGCGGATACTCGGTAACCGCATACACCTGGCCTTCCCCGCCACTGCCAAGTAGCGTCGCCGCCGTGCATGGTCCCTTTCCGGTATAGAATAGATTCGTTTGTCCATTCGTCATCGTATTCCCCTTTGCAAAGGAAACCTTAACGCCAGGCTACTACGAGACTGACATCATCGTCTGTTCGCTTGCCGATGATGTGCTGCCCCAGGTATTGCGAAAGCGCCATGTGCCGCTTCTTTGATTGGACGTCTCGTAACTGGGTGACAATACCGTTGGCAAATCCAGGAAAAGGCAATCCCCGGTGTAAGGCGATGAATTGCAGACCATCACTACATGCCAAGCCATATTGGAATTGTCCCGGTTGGTACGTCATGTGCAGATGCTCCTCCCAGTCGCTATCGGTGAGAAAGTATGTCTGGTTGATATACTCACCATTTTCCGGCGGAGCAAGAAGCGTGAACGCATTCTCCTGGTCAATGACCAATCCGGCACCATCGCCAATATGCACCGCAACAGCACCATTGGCATCGATCACCATCAGTAAAAAGGTTGTCCTGAGCGTCTGCAACAGGCGTTCCTCAGAGACCAAATTGAAAATCGCTTCCCGTGCCTTTTCAGCACAGGCATACAGTAACGATCGCCAGGTGCTTTCCTCTCTCGGTCGCCTGGCTGTAATGTGTCCGAGAAAATATCCTTTTGCCATTTCGATTGCTGCCTGACTTGCATACTGGCTGTTTGGGGCACTGCCAGCGCCGTCAGCGACGAACAAGGCACAGCAGCTTCGATTGGCAATAAGTGTAGAAGCATCCTGGCAAGGGACGCACGATATCACATGCTTGGATCCTTGCATGGATACTGCGGTCCCCTGCCAGCGTTTCTGTATCGGTCGCATTATGACGAGATCTGCGCCCAACCACTCGCTGCCGGGAGGGCGACTTGCTGGCCCGGCGTCGAACTCGCGACTCGCCCCATCGAATCGCTCAACCACTTGAACATGTCACGGAAATTTGCCCCACGCAGGTAGACCGGCGGGATCGATGGAGGGGCAATGGTCTTCAAAGTATGCATGTCCGCGCTAAAGCAACCAACAGCAAAGAATTGGAAGCTTTTGTTGGCGTCACCCTGCTGAACCTTCACCTGAGCTTGGTTGACATCATCAGTCGGTTGCCCATCGGTGAGCAGAAAAATCCATGGACGATACTGCGCACGTCCCTCCTGGCGATACTGGGCTTTCCTGGTCGTGATTTGATCAATCGCGGTACAGATAGCTTCACCCATTGGCGTACCGCCGCCGGCCTTCAGGGTGGGCATCGCCGCAAGGTTACTCACCAGTGTAAACGGCTGGGCGATTTTGACCGATCCGCCGAACGTGACGAGTGCAACATCACATCGGCGGGCAGCCAGGTCGTCGGTTTGCAGAGCAGAGAGAAATTCCGTGAGTCCGGCATTGAGCTCAGCAATCGGATCACCCGACATGCTGTAGCTACAGTCCAGGGCGAGGACGACCGCACAGCGGGCTTCGCCACCATCATCTTCCGGGAGCGCGACGAGGCTCCCATCGATCATTTCTTGCGTCATTCGAGATTCCTCCTTTTAGGAATAGTTAGTGCAAGGTGAAATTGGTCAAAGATTCACCGTAATTGTTCGGATCGAGCGTTGCTCCACAGGCTTTGCAATACTCAATCCAGAACGCTTGAATTTGCGCCATCTTTTCATGTGTAATGCCGGCATGAGGATCAGGGTCCATATTGACCCCGACCATATACACGTGGACGCCATGCAAGTCGGGCAGACGTCCACAGCATTGTTCATGCTGAATGATGGTGTGAATACGCGTGAGCGATAAATCCTTTTCTGCCGTAAAGTCATAGGAAGCATTTTGTTCGATTCCATCAGTAAATACGATTAACGCCTGATTGGGAAAGTGTTGACCCTTCTCTCCTTTCAACATTTTGCTGGCCAGACAGAATCCGCTCATAATATCAGTGTTCGGAGCATAGTGAGCCAGCAGACCGTTGACCGATTCTTCGAGTTGCCGCTTTTTTCCCGCGATCTGACCCGCATATATCACCTCGTTGTCAACGAATGGGTTGAATGTCATGAGCTCAATCTCAATCGGATTGGTGGCGGTTTGCTCCGTATGATCGGTGATGACATCGCCGGCGATCATATCGCCACTCGCCAGTTGTGGAACAACACGCCCATAAAATTCATGGGCATAAAGCGTACGTGCATGTGTTGAACGAACCGATTGATCGAATAACACATAGACGAACGCTTTTTCGTTCGCAGGATGACAGCCGGTGATGCTGACTCCTAGAAACAGAAGTAGGAATCCCAAATACCATGGGGTGAAACCGATCCTCATAGCGAATACTCCTTTTCGTTTCTGTGAACAGTGATGCATGCATCCTTGTCTCATGTCCAATCGAGATGGTTATCCGGATCAACATAGCGTTGTGGAATCGGGATATCTAACTGCCGGAGAAAGCTCAACGGTTCACCACGCTGCGGATCAGAGGAACCTTGACGTTCGGTCGTGATATCTCGCACGTGTAAATTCGCTTGCTTATACGCATTGGCCAGTGCTTCATGCTGATTGACGATGATCTTGGCCAATGGATGATATTCACGGGCATGATTCTTGCGTCGACCGTGTGCAAGATCTAACCGATGTTCCGCTTGGGCCAGTTGCTGTTTTACATGCTCCAACTCGGTGAACGCAACACGGAGCAGATCATGTAACTGCATCGCAAGATAGACGACCGCCGCATATAACAGCAGATTGACAAAGAGAAAGGTGCAAAAGACGAACGCCGGATTGGTCGACAATATCGGAACACCGGGCAAGCCGGCATTTGCTTGATTGACCGATGTCTGGACGGCTGATGAATAGGCTTCACGTAAATACGCCAATCCTGCGATTGCGACAATAGGGCAGATAATACACATCCCTATCATCAGGACTTTCCGATGATTGTCAAACGGAAGGCCTTCTTGCAGGAGCTTACCGAAGTAATGTGCCGCTGTCATCAGCACAATGCCGATCACCAATGCGAGAAGCAACTGCATCCAAAAGGGCAGGCCCAACGAGGCTAACGCAGATGAGGTCAACGGAATCTCACCGACGATTAATAACGTCGAACACACCCGAAACCAAGTGTAATTGATTGGTTTGACAACCGCCGGTTTGTGTCCATGTTCCCGTTCGTACTCACACATCGCCGCGTCAAATATTTGTTGGCGATTCCCTGTCCGTTGAGTCCACTGATCACGCATTTGTCGCGCATCCTTAAACTCTTGATATAGTGGGGCATCGTGTTTTTCGAAACGAAATCCCAATGAATCCATCTCGACATTTCCATCATTTTCTAGGCGGCGAAGACATACAGGTAATTCGCTGGCATCCCAAAGCGGATACACTTTATACCCATCAGCTCTGCCATTTTTCTGATACTGTGTAAAAGCAAACTGATCAGTCGCCATACGTTGTTTCCCCTTATCGGCTATCACCCATTACGTCATCTCTCGTTGCGGTGTAGTGGAATCGCGAATAAAACTGATTCAACGGATCCGCCCAACGCAGTCATTTGCCTCTTTGTCGCTATTATACGATGTGGATGTTCTAATGAGATGACAACAGGTGAGAGCGAATCATGAACGGCATTGCATGGAATCTCATATCGCTCACAAATGGATTCGTGAGCATGATAGTGATGTGTTGTGTTGACATGAATGCATAATTCTAGCGTTCGAGCTTCAAAGGATATTCATCAATATCTACTGTTCACGACGGCTTGAATTATTGACAAATACCATTGTTCTGCTTTAATGAAATAAAGGTTAGCGTCAGTAGAATACTAGGAGGTATGTGACTTCATGGTCAGAAACTGGTGGGTTTGCATCAGAGCGCGAAATATCGACTCCTCGTGGGATTCATGATGATCAAATCCCTCCAGAGATCCGTGTCCCAGCAGAACGAAAGGCGTTGGAGAAAGTCGTTGATCCATCGGAACAAAACTTCTTCTGTCATTCAACGACCATATCCGCGTTGCCGCAGATCCTGGAGACCGGGTTGATTCCAATCGTATTAGCGCAAAGAGCGATTCGCAGAGGCATGCCCCTCCGCGAACCTGTTCAGCAGTTTTATGAGTCCCCGGACTATGCCGTCTGTGTCATTGATGTAAAATTGACAACACCCGGTGTCCATTATGCGATTCCGACATATGAGGTGGAAGGCAGCAGCATTACGAGCAAACCGAATGATGTGACCATCATGATTGATCGCGCGGGGGTACGCGATCCAATACGTGATCTGTTCGGCCCAGACGGATCGTTTGAAGTACCGAGGCGAATATGCCCCGCATTTTTTATTGGTCTGGCGATGCATCATACCGTTCAACACATGAATCCTGGACATGATAAGGTGCTGGTGGATGTAAACGATCCCATATACCAACAATTGCTCAGGCTCGCTATGCAATACGGCTTACCGCTGTACGATAAATTAGGTGGGCTCTGGTGGCCGAAACGGTTATCACTCGATGGAGTGAAACACCTCGTGACTTCCATGCATTCAGAGCAATAACAGGCATTTATTGCTTGAGCCACCTCGGCCATAGTGTCTGTTCGGCGGTTAATTCATGCGCAAACCGTTTGGCCAACTGCCGTTCAGCATCATTGATATCGGGAACTCCCCCATGTCGTAAGCTCTCCAAGTCAAACGGAGGGTGCAGATTCACGAGTGCTTTCCCGATTTTCGTATTTTTACCGAGTTCCTCATCAATCAACAGCTGCTCAGGCATCGGATCCAGGAGTCTCACAATACTCGCGCCATCGAGTGGCTCATTCTGCGCCATGTCTTTTCGCCAATGCTCATATTCTGATGCGTGCTGGAAACTCCCAGATTCCGTGAGCAAATGTGTTAATGTATTCTCGACGGTAGACATGGTAATTGGTTCGCGATTCTCCAATATCTCTAATATACGATCAGCCATGTTATCGCCTTCTTCACTACATGGTAATGTGAGTAAGAGACGGAGTGTTTGATTTAACCGCAACTCGTATTCTTCCTGAAATTCTTTCCGCATATGGCGGATAATTTCTTCACAGATAAATAAACAGAGTATCGTCAGACGGAGAATATCGTCATTGTCTTTGATGGCAGGATGACTCACTAAATGGGGATATTTCCAATTTGGCGGAAGACCAACATGCTTTGGATCATTCAGGACTTGATGAACGTCAAGTCCAATTTCCTCACAAATCGCTTTTACGATTAACTCATTTCGCCCATCTTTCCCTTTAGAAATCGATTGGAGTGCCCTCGATAACTGATATCGTTTCCACGATGCTTCACTCTGCCGTAACAGGAAATAGCGTATGGCCATCTGCCATGCAAGCAATTCATCGCTTGACGGAGCGAATCCATCAAGCCACTCCCGAAGGTTACACACATCGACGTGTTGTCCCTGGTCATGGTCATACCAAAACGCACGCAACGAGATTCTTCGACATCCCCAAGCCGTGCTCATCACAATCGTCTCATCGCTCGGTATTATGACGGTGCTCTCCTCATCTGTGCCCTCGGATAGTTCGTGTGATGAACATAACTGCTGTAATAGTCGGCGTAATTCCCTGTACGGGATGGAAACATGCCCCGCTCGTGCGGCGACTTTGATCACTTCTCGATATTGTCTAGAGATCCGAGGTAGCTGCGTTTGTATGTTAAAATTTTTACTAATAAGCTCCTCTGCCTCCCAGTCAACGAGTACCGTGTCGGGGAGAAGGCGCTTGACGAGATCATATTGCGGCGCTTCAAGTTCGGTGGAATAGGCGGTATACGGGATGATACACGCAGGATGCTGCATGAAATTGCACGCCATCAAGGCCGCAGTAGTGAGTCCTGCCGCCTCGGCGTAGCGAGCTTGAGCCGCATTAAAGTCACTGAAATTATCGGAATCATCCCGTAAATTGAGATCGGCTAAATAGACATCGAACGGTAACTGGGAAAGATCATAGTCGCGCTCTCCGTGTTGAGCTGAGATCATCTCTCGCTGGATGCGCAGCATCTGCTCCGCGTCTTCCGGCCATCGGATGCAGGTGAAGACAAATGGGAGTTCTTCGAGTTGCGATGCTTTGAGTCTATTCGAAACATGTTGTTGCTCTTGGTTCTCGATGTGCAGCACCTTTAACGGATATTGAACCATCAGGTACCCCTCCTCTAAGTAATGGGTAACAGAGACGGTGATGACACCTCTTCACCGTTCTCCGATTCGAATCGAATGGGCTTGAGCTCGAGAAATGTGATATACTCAAGGAATCCATCTGGTCGCAAATGTGGTTGGGTCGTAATTTTCAACGATCCGAGATGATCAGCTAAGATATTGTGCTGAAATAGGTATGTATTCGCGATGGGGCGCAATGGAGCGGTACGATGTACGGCAATGCCTTGGATCGTGATCCAGTCACCGAGATGGCCTCGGACTCGATTGCGTAATATTAAGCGGTGGCACTCGTCTTGCGCACACAAGTCAGCTTCGATTGCACGCTCCCACCCTGTGTCACAAGGCGAATTCACAGCATTGAGCAGCAGTTCCAGGATCACGCCGGTGATGAACTCACGTTTCAGATACCCAGGTTGAAAGACCAGTGAGGTAAAATCAGCCTTCCACCGCACAGTTCCTGGCTGATCCAGATGCACACCCAATAATAACTTCGCCAACTCCAAACACTCTGACAGGCGATATGCTGTTGTGGCTTGAAATTTCTTTTTTAAGGGTACTCCAGTGACTAACAATTCTCCCAGCGTTAATAAGGTGCGAGTCTCCTCTAAACCATACCAAACTCGTTGGAAAAAGAGCAGTAATTGCTGTTCAGCATCGTTGTATTGCCGTTCCTCCGATTGGTGTTGACTGGAGCATGGCACAATTGCACAATTCAGGCGCATGGGAGGAATGCCGTCACAGAGTTCGTTAATGCACCGTTCGGCATTGATATTCGCCAATGCATTGATAGTAGAATGGTACGTAAGCTTACGTGACGTATAGACGGCTTCGAGGCCTAACTGTAACGCTTGCCGGGTGGTGGCAAGTACCCGCGACCGACTGGCAGCATCGTAGTAGTAAACTTGCCGACGAAAGCCCTCATGTCGATTCGGTTCATCCATAAGCCAGAATTTCTGCCCATCTGGCATGCGTATGACGTCCTCATTGTCTGGAATTGATGAAAGGAGCATCGTGTGAAACGGATACACCGCAGAAGCTTCTAACCATTTCTGATTGATTCGCTCGGCAAGTTGAATGGGGCCAGCGGCGATCTCTTCAATGAGCAACCGTGATAACGTTTCAGCGTAAGCTTCCTCAGCGGCTAGTCGCAACCGGTCAGCAAGGGTGGGGATGACATCACGCACAAAGTAGTAGCTTGCCCAAAAAGCCTCATCGCTCTCAGTGGCTCGATTGGCTGAACAGAACCGAAATAAGGCTAACCATGGGCATCCCCCGACATGGATCGGGACATAAAATATCGTATAATTTGATTTCGTATAAGGGCGATAGATGAGGCTTTCTAATTCAGCGCGTGCCCGGTCTGTTCCAGACTCTGGTGTTTTATCCCGCCCACGCAGAAGATTGCGTTCTTTGGTCTGCCCGAAATCAGCCACGCCCGACATAAAAACTGAGTCAGCGATTGAGCGTGCTCCTGGCCCCAATGGTCGACGAAGGAGATGGATGGGATCGATATTCCGCCAATCTTCCTCTTGATAAGATGCAATCCGCGCTTTGGCATCGAGGTCGGCGTGATCCCAGGCGTGTAACACATATCGTTCTAAGGATTCAGACGGTAACAAGGCTGCAGTATACGGAAACGAAATAGACGCTAACGATGGGTGCGGGAGAGCTACTTGCCGCATGGTCCCTTCGGGCAGGGCGAACTGCACAACACAAAAGAGGTTGAGTGGACCAGGTTTTCCTCCAGGGGGCGTAAAGTAGGGCGAATTACTGAAGTCACCCAAGCAGATTGTGTAGCGATCATGGAACGGTTTGAGGAGCGATTCAGCCTGATGCTGAAGATTCTCTATATCTGCTTCATTCAGCAATGTTCTCCGATGCGATGCTGCCATGGTTGTGCTGTGCAAGCTAGTGCAATGGCTCAATCCTCGGTGTAATAGTTGAAACAAGGCGCGCTGTTTGTCCCCCATTTGCGCAAACACATCCTGGGGATCAAGCCGATTTTTCCCCTTGTTAGGATACTTGATGCTAAGCATTAACCGCTGATCGAGCGCGATGTGCTTCTCTTCGATGTCGGGGGAATCAAGCGCCAACCATTTGATATCATCATGACTTAAGTTCGTAAACTCAGGCAGTTTCCCAGCATTAGCCGTGATACGTAACAGACATGGCTCATGATTTAACAATAACATCAGATCGGTAAATGTATGTAAAAACACCACTTGGTAATTTGGATTGCCCCATCGATGCATGATCCCACGTAATGCATGGGCAATATGCTCGACACGATGCTGATATGTAACAGGAGACTTCGCACCAGTGGCACTCAACTCCTTCCTCCTACTGATCCATATTTTCGACAGCCAACCGATCGAGCATCGTTCATCGATCCCTGTTGTTCGGAATACGATCTGTGCATTCTATTCGACGACTGGATCGCCTTCCATGACGGCAATTATGGCAATGGAAAGCCATCACGGTGCATTTGGTATCATCAACATGTCTGTAGCTTACTCTCAGCATTCCCACCATATACTTATATCGTGTGACAAATATGAGATGAAAACCAGGATGGACCGTCCTTACCACAAAATCCGAGTGTTATGTGTTTGATAACGGTCGTTTGAGCAAAATACATTTCGACTGTTAACGAGGGGAGTATCAAAGGCTAATTGCAGAGGCGCTGTTCTCCATAAAGAGCTTGCCAAGCTCAACATACTTGAGCATCGTCTGAAGGGAGGCATGCCGTGTCTGTTTCATGATGATGTTGTGTGGTACACCTGCGCGGGCTGCCGATGTACAATGTCCGGAACGCAGGCTATGGCCTGATAGATGGGCAGAATCAAGACCGGCTGCTTTTGCATAGCACTTGATAATCATCGGTACAGCCCTGCCGCTCAGACGCTTTGAAACGATACGGTCATGGCAATCCATCCCTCGGAAGACCGCCCCTTCTTTGATGCCAGCTTCTACCAGCCACGTCTCTAGTGCGATGACCGGGCAGGTTTCCGGCCGTTTACCACGCGGAATACCAACCAGCATTCCTTTACCACACTGGTCTGTTTTTGAATGATGCAGTAAGAGGATTACCCCTTCGTTGCACCATCGAATATCGTTAATGCTCAATCCTACGAGTTCGGACCGGCGTAATGCACCATAGAAGCCAATGAGTAGTAATGCATGGTCGCGTTTCCCAATGAGCGTTGTCTGATCGATCTTCTCGATCAGCCTATTGAGTGTTTCCGGCAGCAGTGCATCCGCTCCGCGCGGCGGTTTGCCGTGTCTCCGGCTGATCCCTTGCATGATCCCCTTGATAATTGCAGAGTGTGTTGGCGTTGGGAAGCCGGCATCATCATGTCTGGCTTTGATGGCGGCGAGGTGCCGTTTGATCGTGGATACGACTCTTCCGTTCTTCGCCATCCAGGTGATATAGAGGGCGATTGTGCGTACATCCGATGGAAATGACGATAATCCATGGGAGGAACACCACTTCTGAAAGCCAAGCCAATCCTGACCGTAAACCGACTCGGTACTTGCCGCCCGGTGATTAAATAAGTACTGCTCTGCCTGTAGTGCGATTTCGTGTAATTCTGGTTTGAGGTCGGTTGTTGGAATAAGAGACGGTCGGGCGCCTGCCTGCTGCGGGAATGGGGGTGGCACTTCCGCAAAGTGAGAGTTTGCGGAAGTATTGTAGGATTTTTTGAGCATACAGGTCAAGTTGAAAATGTCGTGTTTCATGCGTGCGGTAATTAATAATGAGGTGGAATAGCTGCGTTTATTCCCTTGTACCATGAATATGACCGGGGTGCAATCCCTGACCAAAGGAGGCAAAATGTGCAGTGATACGCTCAATCGTACTTCCGCAAACTCTCACTTTGCGGAAAGGCGATGGTCAAATGCGTATCTTCCCCGGAATGGAATGGCTGCCCAATGCGCTCGAAACGCTCATTGAACCCAACTACCCCCATATTCGAGTGATAGCCGGCTCGTCAACGGACCCGGAGATCACCGCCGATGGAAAACGCGTGCTCCTTTTCTGCAGCCCGAACTACCTTGGCCTCTCCAATCACCCTGAAGTCTGCCGAGTTTCAAAAGACGTGCTCGACCAGTATGGCGCCGGCACGAATGGCTCTGGGATCGTTTCTGGATACACTGAGCTTCACCAGCAGCTTGAAGAGCGCCTGGCTGATTATTTACATGTGGAATCGGTAAAGTGTACCCCGTTGTCAAGACAGCTTTCGGCCTAATTTAAGGTGGATTCCCTGGCCGTCGCTTTTCAGTTGTCAGCGCCGATTCCGACGATCTGGGCCGGACGCCCGGAGCGGCAGAATCG
>Ga0272448_1005054_pt1 | contig 14694 bp, 8 predicted proteins | sample YNPCB0191_FD_202220 | JGI IMG/M metagenome (GOLD analysis project Ga0272448, IMG submission 202220) | Hot spring sediment microbial communities from Yellowstone National Park, WY, United States - YNP-CB-019-1 | ecosystem: Environmental > Aquatic > Thermal springs > Hot (42-90C) > Sediment...
CATTTACGAAGACAAGGTGGAACAGACCATCGTCCACTTCACCCAGGAAACCGCACCCGTCAGCGTGGGGATCCTGTTCGACGTCAGCGCGAGCATGAAGGAGAACAACAACATCGGCAACGCCAAGAACGCCATCCTGCGCTTCCTCGAAACCGGCAACCCGGACGACGAATACTTCCTGATCGAGTTCAACCAGACCACCACCCTGGTGCAGAATTTCACGAGCGCGGGCTCGACGATCCAGAGTGCGGCGGCTTTCGGGCAGCCCCGCGGGCGCACGGCCATCTACGATGCCGTTTACATGGGTCTGGAAAAGTGCAAGGAGGGCAAGAACGAAAAGAAGGCGCTCATCCTCGTGACCGACGGTGAGGACAACAGCAGCCGCTACTCGGCCGCCGAGGTGCGGGAGTTCGCCCGGGAAACCGACGTTCAGATCTACGCCATCGGCCAGGAGGGCAAGCTCGGGTACGGCCGCTCGGAGATCCAGAACATCGTGGCCATGACCGGCGGGCGCGCCTTCTTCCCCAACAACTTCAGCGAACTCGACTACTATATCGATCTGATTCACGCCGAGCTGCGCAACCAGTACGTTCTGGGTTACATCCCGACCAACAAGGCCCACGACGGCAAGTGGCGCAGGATCCGCGTCAAGCTCGAACCTCCCGAAGGCCTGCCCAAGCTGATCGTCCGCGCCAAAGAAGGCTACTATGCTCCGAAGAATTAGCCCCGGGCTCGCGCTCTCGGCCGCTCTGGGGCTGCTTCTGTGCGCACTTGCGGCCGCTGCGCCGGGCGTCCCGGCACAGGAAAAGACGCAGGGCCGGCAGCGCAAGAAGGTCAAGCCCGAGCTGATCTCGAGGCAGGGAGAGCAGGAGCAGGGGCAGTACAGGATCGGCGTGCGCGTCGACCTCGTGCAGGTCTATACCTCGGTGACCGACAAGAACGGGCACTTCGTTAGCGGCTTGAAGAAGGAGAACTTTTCCGTATACGAGGACGGGGTCAAGCAGGAGATCGCGGCGTTCTCCCAGGAGGACGTCCCGGTAACGATCGGCTTTGCCATCGACACGAGCGGCAGCATGCGCAACAAGTTCGCGACGGTCAGCAAGGCCGCGCTTTCGTTCATCCGCGCCAGCAACCCCCAGGACCAGATCTTTCTCATAGGGTTCAGCGAGGAGGTCGAGCTTCTCGAGGATTTCACGAACGACGTCGACCTGATCGCCGACCAGCTGGAAAACACGGTGGTCGCGGGAGGAACGGCGCTCTACGACGCCATATACCTCGGCGTGCAGAAGGCACAGACGGGGATGCATCAGAAGAAGGCCCTGATCGTTTTTTCGGACGGCGAGGACCGGGACAGCTATTACAAGCTCGAGGAGCTGGTGGCCAAGGTGCAGGAATCGGATGTGCAGGTTTACTGCATCGGGTTCCTCAATCCGATCCCGGAGAAAGGCCTCTTCGGCCGCTGGTCCAAGTCGGTTCCGGAAAAGGCGCGCGATGCGCTGCAGGCGATCGCCGACGAGACCGGCGCCAAGGCCTTTTTCCCCAAGGATCTGAGCGAGATCAACGCGATCGTGTCCGAGATCGCGCACGAGCTGCGCAACCAGTACGGAATCGGCTACATCTCGTCGAACACGGCACGCGACGGCTCCTGGCGCCGGATCAGGATCGCGGTCGATTCGGGCGCGCCCGCCGGCAGCCACGTGCGCCATCGCCGCGGCTACTTCGCCCCCAAGAATCCTTGAAAGTCGATCCCTTTTGTCGCGACCACGACCGAATGCCTCGCCGCCTCCGTGATCCGGGGCCCCCGGGTGCAGGTTCCCAACCTCGAATCCCTTCCCGGTTGACGGGTTTTCCGGCTACTCCCGAATCCTGAAAGCGGCTTTCTGCTCGGCGACCTGGCCGGAAATCCGGTCCGTCACCCTGAAATGGATCTCATATCCGCCCGGCCTGTAGCCGCTCAGAGCCACCTGGCGCGGCACCAGGACCCTGTCATCCTCGATGAGAATCCCCCTCGTGATGTCGCGGAAAGCCCGTTCCAGCCCGCCCGGAGCCGTCACGGCATATTCGACCGCAAGGGAAGGAGAGGCCGTCGAGGCATCGACACCGTAATTGTAGATCTCGAAATAAAAGGCCAGGTAACCGTCGCGGTCCAACGTTCCGTCAAGGTTCGGGGTGATCTTGAATCGCCCCGGCAAATACCCGCCTCCGGACCGACGCTCGGGCTGCAGCTTGTCGAGCGAAGACGCCAGCACCACCGGGCTCATCTTCAAATTCGAACCCTTGGAGAGATCGGGAACCACGATCCCGGTCGTCGCGGATCCCAGGCGGTTGGAAGGGGATTCACGAAGCACGGCGTCGAGCCTGTAGCGGCCCGGCCGGAGAGCCAGCGGGCGCCGATAGAAAGTCTGCTGCCCCCGAATGGCCTCCAGCCGATCGCCCGAAGCTGCGGGAAAGCTCACCATGACCTCGTCATCGAACTCGTACACAAGCGTCCCCGAGAGCGAGGACACGCGACCGTAAACCTGCAAGCGATTGGTGATCGCGCCGCTCTCCTGCTGAAACGACAGAGCGCTGTTGGGCACGGCCATGACCAGCGGCACCAAAGCATCGGCGTCGCCAAGGCGTGTGACGTAGGAGCTCAGAGACACCGGAATCGTGTCGTAGGTGACCCGGGCCTCGACCTTGGCCCGTAAATCGGCAAAGTGAATGACCGGCGGTTTCGACAGACTGGCCGCCAGCTCGGCCCGGGCGAACGGGCTGTACTTGGCCCACTCTCCCGTTATGCCCATCCGCTCGGCCGATCCGGCGTCGCGCACTCCCAGGACACGGCTGCGCCGCAGATCCTCGGGGTCGTCGCCGGGACGGGGGAAAAGCTCGCGATCCGTCAGTCCCATCCCGGGCACACGGAGGAGCTCATCCTTCTTGAACGGGTCGGTCGTGAGCTCGAAAAGGTTGCCGCCGGAGACGTCGACGAATTCGATCTCGATGTCGTCGCCGATGCCTTCGATGTGCCGGTACTCCCACCGTTCGAACGGATAGGTCGACGTTTGGCCGCCGCCTTCGTGCGCGGGTCGCAGGTACTGGCCTCCCACGGGATGGGACTCAATGCGGTCCGGCGGACCGAAGGCGATGTATACGCGCCCCCGGTCGGTGCGCCAGCCGGGAATGCCGGCGTGGAAATGCTCGTTCGCATACTGGATACGACGGTAATGCTCCTCGCGAAATTCGTTTTCGCGGGTAGACGGGTCGGGGTCGCGCCGCGCCCAGAATTGCTCGATGAATCTCTCCCTTTCCTCGTCGCTGGCCAGCCGGAGGAAAACATCGCGTTCCTCCGGCGAGATGATGTAGACCACATCCCTTTCCAGCCATTCGCGGTAGTGGCTCTTGAACTCGCTCTTGACGGCCTCTTTCCTCGGCGTCTGGGCCGCCGGGGCTGCTGGAGTCGAGCCCAGGAGAATGAAGGCAACGCAAGCCCAAGATCGATACATGCCGTTCATGGTTGCATGACTATCGCCGCGCCCGCCGCCCTCTCGGCCGCCCGGCGGCGATCACGAGACGGCGGCGGACGCCGTGCGAACGCTTCCGCGGTCAGAAAATGAAACGGCCCGCCATCTGAATGATGCGAGGGTTCAGTGCGGCCGTCACGACACCGAACGTCGCGGAGTTGATGTTGGTCGTAAGGTAGCGCATGTCGAAGCGCGTGTGATTGAATACATTGAAGAACTCGAAACGCAGCTGAAACCGCTTGTCCTCCTGAATCCTGAACTCCTTGAAGACGCTGGTGTCGAAATTGATGAAATTGAACGCCGGGAAAGCCCTCTGGGGCGTGTTTCCGGCGCTGCCTTCAGGCGGGTTGGTAAACCGGCTCTTTTCTTCGGCGGTCAAGGTGGTCACCAGGTCGCCTTTGATGATCTTGTCGAAAAGCGTGTAATCGGTGCCGTTGTAATTGGCCGTAGAAGTATCCGTGAGGGTCAGATTGTAGCGGCCCGTATCCACGGTCATCGGCCACCCGGAGGTAAAGCCGAACAGGCCGTTGACCTGCCAGCCTCCGACGAGGTGATTGACGACCGCGCTCGGGTTGCTCAGCCAGCGCTTGCCTTTGCCGAAGGGGAGCTCGAAGAGCCCGTTGGCATTGATCACGTGGGTGGCGTTGAAGTTCTGCAGGGACTTGTCCAGCCTGTAGTTCAGATTGTCGCGGTAGGCATCGCTCTGGGCCTGCCCTCCGAGATAGTCCGTAAGTCCCTTGCCGAAGGTGTAGTTGACCTGGAAGTAAACGCCGGCCGAATAGCGGCGGGTGGCTTCGACCTTGAGCCCGTGGTAGGTCGAGTTGGAGTTGTTGCCGACGATCCACGCATTGTTGAACTGGGGATTGAACCGGAAGAACGTGTCCGGCAGCCCGGCGTTCTGCAACAGCTGTCCGGGCGGCAGGCCGCCCACCAATCCCCGGTCGATCTGGTCGGCGACGCGCGCCGCCTGCCCCTGCGAGATGCTGGTATTGAGCGCGGCGGGTATGGAGGCCACCTGACCAGGAACCGAGGCCGGGAATATGCGGCCGAGAACGCCGACGCTTTCGCCCACGTTGGGGTTGCCGTTGGCGGCGAGGTTACGCTGCGCCGCCTGGAATGCGCTCAGGAAACCGTTGTTGCGGATTTCGATCTGATTGATGGTATAGGCCCGGTGGAGGCCGGTGGCCTTGTTGCCCACGTAGGCGACACTCAGCGCGGTCCTTGCCCAGAGTTCCCGCTGGATACGCAACGACCAGCTCCCGGTGTAGGGGACATAGAGGCTCGGATCCACCGTGTTGGCTATCCCGGCGCGGCGGTTGGGCGCCGGGGCCAGGAACGCAGGCGTCGGGATCGGAAAGATCGGAGCTTTCCCTCCCACCGCCTGGTAAATATTGGGATCGGAAAAGCGGGTGTAAGGGTAAAGTATGACCGTCGCGGTCGTGCCCTCGTTGTTGAAATCCAGGAACAGGTGCTGCACGAGAGCCACCCGGTCGTAGGTCAGTCGGTAGTTGGCGCTCACGCTCGATTTGCCGTCCTTGAACGGATCCCAGGTAAATCCGATGTTGGGCGCGATATTGTTCTTGTCGACCCTGTACACCTTGCTGCCGCCCCCCTCCGCAAATACGGTCTGGGTCGGCTGGCGCAAGGGTCCGGCGACGCCCAGGATGCCGAGCACCCCGCCTGCGGGCTGTGTGAACAGGCCTCCGGTTTCGCGCGGCACTTCATAGATTTCGTACCGTACGCCCAGGTTGGCCGTGAGATGCGGGGTCACCTTCCATGTGTCCTGGAAGAACAGGCTGTATTCCCGGCCCAGCCAGTGCCGGATGGGCGGTTCGAACGGCGTAAAGCCCGTTTTGCTGTTGGTCTTGAAATCCTGCTGGATATACCCGATGGTTCCCGTCAGGTCGTTGGTCAATTGCTGCGCCAAGGCGCGGTCGTTGGAATTCAACCCCGGCAATGCCGGGATGTTGGCCGGATTGTACGCATTGTCGGTCGATATCACCGGGATGTAGGCATCCCCGCCGAAGTTTACGCGAGAATGCGATATCCGGATATCCACTCCGGCCTTGAGGGTATGGTTCCCCTTGATCTTCGTGACGTTGTCGTTGAAGTTGTACACCGGCAGGTTCGACTCCTGGGTCAGGAAGACCCCTACCGGGTTCCCGTTCGGCTGGGCGCCGCGGCCGGTGCCCAGGCCCACCAGCTGGTAATTTCCTTTCGTGTCGAAGCTCGCCGGATTGGGCTGCAGATAATGCCAGCCGCGGAAAGCGGCTCCCGCACGGAACTCGTTCAGCAAGGTGGGGGAGAAGCTGGAGTTGAGGGCCACGGCCGAGCCCTTGCGGATCTCATGGTTGCTGAACTCCGGGTAGCCGGAAAAGGCCTTGGGGCCGTCGCCGCTCCAGTTGCTGTAGGCGACGCTCCAGCTCGCCCGGTGCTTGCTCGTGACCACGAAATCCCCCTTGATCACGAACTGGTCGTAATCGCTCGGCAGCGCCGACGTATAACGGTATCCGGCCCTGTTGAAGCCGTCGCCGATCTCGTAGTTGTTCGGGAGCGGCACCTGCTTCAGGATGGCAGCGACCTTGCCCGACGAGTCGGCGCCGAGCCTCGTGGAATCGACGGTGAGGAGGTTGATGGTGCTGATATCCGCTGCCGGGACCTTGGGCGCCCCGGTGAGAGGGTCGACCAGCGAGGCGGAATTGGCACCCTTGTTGTAGTAACGGAAATTGCCGTCCCGCAGTGTCTGCGTGAACACCGTGCGGTTGATGACTTGAGCCTGCCGCTCGCGCTGCCCTTCCCAGGTCCCAAAAAAGAAGATCCTCTCGCGCTTGATGGGGCCGCCCAGGCTGAAGCCGTACTGGTTGCGCAAGAACACGGGCCGCTTGGCCTTGGAACCGTCCTTGGTGGGTTGTTTGTTCAGGAAGAAGTTGTTCGCATTGTAGACCGTGTTGCGATTGAACTCGTAGACGGTTCCATGAAATTCATTGGTGCCGGATTTGTATATGGCCTGGATCTGCGCGCCGGCGCCTCGGCCGAATTCTGCGGCGGCGCTGGAAGTGACTACCGTGTACTCAGCCAGGGCATCGACGGGCGTGGGCATCGAGACCATGCCCGGGCCGTTGTCCAGCATGGGATCCTGCGCCCAGATCCCCTCGACGGTTACATTGTTGGCGACCACCCGCAGGCCGTCGACGGTTCCCACCTGCTGCTGATTGAACATGGGGTTGGCCTCCACCGCCCGCGAGGCAACCAGAGGATTCGCGCCGGCCTGCAGGTAGAACAGGTTCATGGCGTTGCGCCCGTTGAGCGGCAGGTCAGTGATCTGCCTTTCCTGCACCACGTTGCGGATGTTCTGGGAGGTTAGATCCACCGGCGTGGCTTCGGCCGTGACCAGGACCTGCTCGCTGATCTCCCCCGGCTCGAGAGTCAGCTGCACCGTTCGCGTGTCGCCGACCTGCAGCCTGAGGTCTTGGACCACACTGCGCTTGAAGCCCTTGAGCTCGCATGAAACCGTGTAGGTTCCCGGAGGCAGCTGGGGCAAAAAGAAAAACCCGGCGTCGTTGGTGAGCGCCTCGTAGGGTATGTTGGTCCCCACGTTGGTGACGACCACGGTCGCCCCGGGAATGATGGCCCCGGTGCTGTCTCTCACCACGCCCTCAAGGCGGGCGGTGGTCACCTGCGCGCCGGCCCCCGCAGGCAGGCACAGCAGCACTGCGAGCGGCAGGATGCAAACGAGAAAAATCATTCTTCCGGATGGGGATTTCCTTTTCATCGAATTCCTCGCGGTCAAAGATCGGCGTTTTCGCCCAAGGGCACGACAGGACCCGCCTCGTAGCGGAAGGCATCTCGCCGGAATTCCCGCTCGCGGGTGGGACTGGCGTACCCCCTTCGAGATGGTGCGAATTTAGGGTCGCGCTGCCGGATTCGTCAAGAAAAATCTCACCATGCCGGCGGGATCGCCGGAAGAAGAGCTTGCCGAACCGGCGTCCGCTTTTCCCTGGCAATCGTCCGGGCGTGTTCCTATAATGGCGCCGGCAAGGCCGGCTGGAATCCGCAATGAGCCGAGAAAGTCGCAGCTCACCCGCTCGCACCCCCTCAGGACCTAAACCCTGGACCGTCCTCGGTGCCATCGCCGCCATGAGCGCCCGGGAGGAAAACCTCGCCGCCATTCTCGCGCAGGCGCTCGAACAGGTCCTCGGCCTGCTGCGGATGAAGGCCGGCTTCCTCGAGACCCTCGGTGCCGATGACGATGTATCCCCGGCATTCGTCATGCGCGGCTTCAGCCCGGCGGCGGCTTCAGTCGTGCGGCAGCTCTGCCGCATGCCCGCCGAGGGGCAGGAGCGCGCGGCGCCCCGCGCGCCCCTGCTCTACGATGCGTCCGGGAAAAACGCCCGAGACTCCCGGGCGGCCGACCTTCTGCGCAGCGAGGGGCTGTCCTTTCTGGCGCTTGTCCCGCTGGTATGCGGCGGGCAACTGGTGGGCGCGCTCGGCCTCGCGGATCGCGGGCGCCGGACCTTTTCCGGTGAGCGCCGGGAGTTCCTCGATGCGCTCGCAGCCGTGCTCGCCGAGGCGATCGCGGGGGCGCGCCTGCGCGACACCGCCCGCAAGCTTTCCGAGGATCTGACGGCCCTGCAGGAACTCAACAAGATCATCTCGCAGCACATCGACCTGGGCGAGATCATCCAGCGGCTCGTCATCGAGGGCAGGCGCCTGGTCAAGACCGAGCACTGCCATTTCTTTCTGCTCGACGATCGCAGCCGGCGCCTCGTGGGCTCGGCTTCCACGCAGACCGGAGACCCCGACATCCGCACCGTGGAGATCGATCCGTCGGAGGATTCCGTGGCGCACCGCGCCATCCGCGAAAAGCGGGTGATCGTCGTCGAACGCCTCGCCTCCTGCGGCGGTTTCAACCGGGGACTGTGCGCCAAGCTGCATTGGCATTCGGCGATTTTCGCCCCCCTGGTCGCCAAGGAGGCGATCGGCATCCTGGTATGCAGCGACAACCAGCGCGAGCGCAGTTTCAGCCGCGAAGAGGTCCTGCGCGCGGAAACGCTGGCCCACCAGGGCGCGATCGCCATGGAGAACGCCCGGCTCTTCCAGGTGGTCTCGCGCAGCCAGAAAGAGTGGGAAACCACCTTCGACGCCATGCAGGATTGCGTCTCCGTGCACGACACCACCGGGAGGCTGGTGCGCGCCAACCGCGCCCTGGCGCGCCGCCTCAAGACCGTCCCGCAGCAGCTGATCGGCAAGACCTGCGCCGAGATCTACACCCCGGGCGAGCTGCGCTTCGATCCCTGCCGCCACATGCAATCGCTCGAGGCGGAGGGACTGATCGTCGAGGAGGTCGGCCTGCCCCACATGGGCGGCACCTTCCAGCTCTCCGTCAGCCCCTGGTACGACAAGAACAACCGCCTCGTGGGCTCGATCCACGTGGCCAAGGATGTCAGCCACGAGAAGCTGCTGCAGCAGCAGCTGATCCAATCGGAGAAGCTGTCGGCGATCGGCGAGCTCATCTCGGGAATCGCCCACGAGCTCAACAACCCGCTCACGGGGGTGATGGGCTATTCCCAGCTGCTGCAGATGCGCAAGGACATCGACGAACGGGCACGCGAGAGCCTGATCAAGATCAACAGCCTCGCGCTCCGCTGCCAGAAAATCGTCAAGAACCTCCTCTCCTTCGCCCGCCGCCAGAAGCCCGAGCGCACCCTGACGAACGTCAACGACATCCTGGAGCGGACGCTCGAGCTGCGCAACTACGAGCTGGCGGTCAACAACATCGCCATCGTGCGCGAGCTGGACCGCAACCTGCCGGAAACGATCGCCGACGCCCACCAGCTGCAGCAGGTTTTCCTCAACATCATCACCAACGCCGAACAGGCCATGCTCGAGGCCCACGGCAAGGGCCGCCTCACGGTCCGCTCGCGCGCCGAATCGCAGAACCGGCGCATCGTGGTGGAAATCCAGGACGACGGGCCCGGCATCCCGGAAAGGATCATCACCAGGATCTTCGATCCGTTCTTCACCACCAAGGAGGTCGGCAAGGGCACCGGCCTGGGGCTGAGCCTGGCCTACGGCATCATCCAGGAGCACGGCGGCAGCATCTCCGCCCGCAGCCGCCCGGGAGAGGGGGCCACGTTCGTCATCGAGCTGCCCGTCATCCGCACGCTGCAGCCCGAGCCCACGATGTTTCCCGCCATGATGCCGCAGGCAGCGCACTTCGAGAACCTGGTGCGCGGCAAGCGGGTCCTGGTGGTCGACGACGAGAAATACATCCTGGACTTCTTCGTCGAGGCCTTCCAGGCGTTCCCCATGCACGTGGACACGGCCGGCGACGGCAGCGAGGCCATGGAGAAGCTGCTCGCCCGGGATTACGACCTGATCGTCACGGACTTCAAGATGCCGCAGATGAGCGGCCGCGAGCTTTTCCACTGGATCAAGCAGCAGCGCCCGGCGCTCGCGCGCCGCATCATCTTCATCACCGGCGACACGGTCAGCCCGGAGACGCGCTCGTTTTTCGAAAGCACCTCGAGCCGCTATATCGCCAAGCCATTCCGCATCGAGGAAATCCAGGACGTCATCGAGCAGACACTGGCCGCCTGCGAGTGACAGTCCGAAGGGTCCGAGGGGGACGGCGCCCGCCGCAGGGCGTGTCAGCGCAGCTCCAGCAGCACCTCGTTGAGGGAGCCGGTACGGTAACCCTCGAGGTCCAGTGTGACGTAACGGTAGCCGAGTTCCTTGAAGCAGGAAGCGAGCCGCGCGGCCATTGCGGGATCGAGCGCGCGCCGCAGGTCTTCCGGGCCGAATTCGAGCCGCACCAGCTCTTCGTGGTGGCGCACGCGGAAGATACTGAAGCCCATGGCCCGCAAGGCTTCCTCGCCGCGATCGACCAGGCGCAGCTTCTCCGGGGTGATGCGCACGCCGTAAGGGATGCGGGAAGCCAGGCAGGCCGAGGCGGGTTGCTCCCAGGTGGGCAATCCGGCGCGACGCGACAGAATGCGGATATCGTCCTTGGTCAATCCCGCCTCCATGAGCGGGCTGCGCACGCCGTGCTTCTCGGCCGCCTGCCGGCCGGGACGGTAATCGCCCACATCGTCGGCGTTCAGACCGTCGGCGACCGCCGCGTAGCCGCGCGCCGCCGCCAGGGCGGCGAGCGCGGCGAAAAGCTCATCCTTGCAATGGTAGCAACGGTCGGGCGGATTGGCGCGGTACTGCTCGTTCTCGAGCTCGCGCGTGACGATGATTTCATGCGCAAAGCCGCAGCGCGCCGCCACCTCCTCGGCCATCCGGCGCTGATGGGAAGGGACGGACGGGCTTTCGGCGGTCACGGCCAGCATCCTGCCGCCCGTCACCTGGTGGGCCTTGCAGGCGAGGTAGGAGCTGTCCACGCCGCCGCTGAAGGCCACCACCAGAGGCGCGAGCTCTTTCAGGATGGCTTCCAGTCTGGCTACTTTTTCTTCCAGGTCCACCGCGTCTCCCACCGGCACCGCTCAGCCCGTGACGCCCGCGGGCGCCGGCACCCGCCCCCGGAATTCATGCCGTCCTGCGGAGAAAGCCACACGCAAGGAACGACCGCGCTCCGTCCGTTCCGCAGCCCGCCGGCCCGCGCACACGATCGCGTGCCGCCTGCGAAGCGGACGGGCATGATCCGGAGTAGCGATCTCCGAGGGGGAAAACCTCAATATTCGTCCTCTTCGTCTTCGTCGTAATCGTCGTCGATGTAGGAGTCCTCGTCCCAGTCCTCATCCTCGTCTTCATCGTCGAGGTCGTAGTCATCCTCGTCTTCTTCGTCCTCCGGCGCCAGGTCCAGCTCGACCGGGTCGAGAGAAACCACTTCCAGCTCGACCCCGCATTCCGGGCAGGTGATCACCTCGCCGATTTCCTCGAACTCCTCATCGATGAGTGCTTCGCATTCAGGACAGTAAGCCACCGCATGCCTCCGATTCGTCTGCTGATTCCGACCACCGGATGCAATTATTAGCACCCGGGAAAAGGGACGTCAAACGGTTTGTCCTCCGCTGCTTCCTTGGAGGCGCCGATCGAGTATGTTACGATTACGGTGAAAAAAATCCAGAGCCTGCAGCAGGCGCGACCGGGCGCCCCGGCATTCGGCGGAGCTGACGCGATGACAAAGACCAAGCTTCTGTTGCTCGTAGTAGCGGCACTCGCCGTGCTGGGATCCCCCGCGCGCGGCACGCTGCCCGCGGAGCCGTTCGGCCCCGAGGCCGCGCGGCAGGGACCGCCGCGCAAGGACCAGAAACCCGCCCAGGATCCCGCGCAGCAGGATCGGCCGCAGGGCAAGACCGCCATATCGGTGGCGGTGGAACTGGTGTCGCTGCACGTGCTGGTGACGGACAAGAAAGGAAACGTCGTCACCGGGCTCCGGCCGGAAAACTTCATTGTCTACGAAGACAATGTCAAGCAGGAGATCGTCAGCTTTGCGCCCGTGGACTCGAACATGACCGTGGTGATGCTGGTCGAGTACAGCAAGCTGGTTCCGGTCTACGAGGTATGGCAGGCGATTTACGGCTTCGCCGAAAGGCTCAAGCCGGGGGACTGGGTGGCCGTGATCGGCTACGACATCCGGCCCACGATCCTGTGCGACTTCACGCAGAACCGCAACGAGCTGTACGAAGCGCTGAGCCGCTTCACCTATCCCGCCTTCAGCGAGAGCAACCTCGCCGACGCGCTCATCTTCACCCTCGAACGGGTGGCGGATATCGAGGGCAAGGTGGCAATCCTGCTGATCAGCACGGGGCTCGACACCTTCAGCAGGCACACGTACGACGAAGCCTTGAAAGCGTGCAAGGAATCGCGTGCATCCGTGTATGCCATCGGCCTGTGGCAGAGCACGCGCATCCGGCTCGAGTCGCTCGGTTACCTCACCGGGCCCGACAACCTCGAGTTCCTCATGGCGGACAACCGGCTGAAATCCTTCGCCGAGTTTACCGGGGGCGAGGCCTTCTTCCCGCGCTTCGTGACCGAGTACCCGTCGATCTTCCAGAACATTTCGATCCAGCTGAGAAACCAGTACAGCCTCGCCTACGTTTCCTCGAACACCAAGAAGGACGGCAAGTTCCGCAAGATCCGGGTCGAGGTCAAGGCCGACCTCAAGCAGGACGGCAAGCCCGTCGAGTTCAAGGTCTTCACGCGCAAGGGCTACCAGGCCAAGTCGGAAGGCTGACCACTGCCGCGGCCGTCAGAGGAAGCACGCCATCCGATACGCGTCGCTTCGCCCCCGGTAGTAGCCCCGCAGCGTCTCGACGCGCTCGTAGCCCAGCTTCTCATAGAAGCGCAGGGCGGCGGTGTTCGTGACATCGACCTCGAGCACCGCCAGGAAGACGCCGGCGCGGCGGAACTCGTCGTGCATGACCTCCACCAGTGCGGTCCCGATCCCGGCGCGCCGGGCTTCGGGAACGACATCGAGCGTGATCAGGTGCCCGTGGAATTCGCCTTCCACGCGCCCGATGGCGAAGCCCACGATGGTTCCCATGCGCTCGGCGGCCTTGGCATGGCAGCGGGCATGGCGCAGATAGAAAAGAAGCTCCGCCCGGCTGAAGGCGATGTCGCCGTCGAAGCACAGGGCATCGATCTCGTGAAGACGCGCCAGATCGGAGACGCGGGCATCGCGGATCGAGACCCCGGGAGGCAAGGGCATGCGCATGCCGGCAATTATAGTCCCTGCCGTACTGGAAGCCGTCAGCTATCAGCCGTCAGCCTTCGGCCGCCAGCGCGCTTGCGCCGCAGGACCTCTTCGGGCGGTCGATTGCGGTTCAACCGGCCGCCGCCCGTCGGGCGCGTGCCCGCGGCCGATCGCCGCAAGCTTGTGCCGGGGGCGGCGCGGTTTCTGCCCGGAGGGAGAAGCAGGCACCGGCGCGGGTCCGGTATGCTAATATGACGATTTCGCATCCATGCGGGAGGAAAGCGTGCCTGAGAGAATTCTAGTGACCGCGGCGCTGCCCTATGCCAACGGGCCGCTGCATCTCGGCCATCTCGCCGGGGCTTACCTGCCCGCGGACGTCTACGTCCGATACCAGCGCCTCAAGGGAAGCGACGTGATCTATATCTGCGGCTCCGACGAGCATGGCGTGCCCATCACGATCCGGGCGGACAACGAGCGCGTCACGCCCCAGGAGATCGTCGACCGCTATCATGCCGTGATGAAGGAAAGCTTCCGCCGCATGGGCATCCGCTTCGACAATTACTCGCGCACATCCCTCCCCCTGCACCACCGGGTCTCGCAGGAATTCTTCCTGACCCTTTACCGGAAGGGGTACATCCGCGCCCAGGAGGTCCGGCAGTGTTACTGCGACAGCTGCCGCCGCTTCCTGCCCGACCGCTACATCGAGGGCGAGTGCCCCCACTGCCATGCCCCGGATGCGCGCGGCGACCAGTGCGAGAAATGCGGCCGGGCGCTCGAGCCCGAGCAGATCATCGCTCCCCGCTGCAAGATCTGCGGCTCCGCGCCGGGGATGCGCACCACCAAGCACTGGTACTTCCGCCTCTCGGCCTTCCAGAAGCAACTCGAGGAATGGCAGCAATCCAAGCCGCACTGGCGCGGCAACGTGCGCGAGTTCTCCGCAGGCTGGTTCAGCGAGGGGTTGAGCGACCGCGCCATAACCAGGGACCTCGACTGGGGGGTGCCGGTCCCTTTGCCCGAGGCCAAGGGCAAGGTGCTGTACGTCTGGTTCGACGCGCCCATCGGCTACATCTCCTCCACGCGCGAGTGGGCGGAAAACCAGGGGCGTCCGGAACTCTGGCGTGATTACTGGTGCGATCCCGGCACGCGCCTCGTGCATTTCATCGGCAAGGACAACATCGTGTTCCACGCCATCGTCTGGCCGGCCATGCTGATGGCGCACGGAGAGTTCATCCTGCCCGATCAGATCCCCGCCAACGAATTCCTGAATATCGAGGGGCGGAAACTGAGCACCAGCCGCAACTGGGCCGTGTGGGTCGACGACTACCTCGAGGTGTTCCCGCCCGACCCGCTGCGCTATTACCTGGCCGCCAACTGCCCGGAGACCAAGGACGCCGATTTCACCTGGAAGGACTTCCAGGCGCGCAACAACAACGAGCTGGCCGACGTTCTGGGAAACCTGGTGAATCGCAGCCTTTCGTTCATCGAAAAGCAGTTCGGCGCGCGCGTGCCGCCGGCCGGTCAGCCTTCGGCGGCCGATCGCGAGGTGGCGGC
>Ga0272448_1005055_pt1 | contig 14692 bp, 11 predicted proteins | sample YNPCB0191_FD_202220 | JGI IMG/M metagenome (GOLD analysis project Ga0272448, IMG submission 202220) | Hot spring sediment microbial communities from Yellowstone National Park, WY, United States - YNP-CB-019-1 | ecosystem: Environmental > Aquatic > Thermal springs > Hot (42-90C) > Sediment...
CAGAAGCTTTTATTTGAACGAGAACCGCAGCTTTATTCAACAGGTTTAATCACAGGCAATTTTTTAAATTTAACTCAAGAAGCAATCAGAAAATATCAGCAAAAATATGGTTTGCCAGCTACTGGCTATTTCGGGCCTTTAACCCGAGCTTTGGCTAATAAACAATGGTTTGGTTATTAATTTGGTAATATTTTGCTTGTTTTTTCGTTATATATTATAGAGGGACTGATATGAAAAAAAGCGAATTGATTAGCCGAATTAAAGAGTTGAAATCAATAAAGCCAGATGAAAATTGGCTGATTTTAAGTAAAAAAGCGTTAATGAGTCAGATTTCAACTATTAAACCCCAAAGCGTTAAAACGCCTATTTTTGTTTTTTCTTGGAAGTATAAATTAGCTGGCATAATTTGCGCTATTATGCTTTTATTTGGCGGAATGATAAGTTTTGCTTATTCGGCGCCAGTTGATAATCCGCTTTATGGTTTAAAAATTACTTTGAGTAAAGCTTTTATTTCATTGGCGCCTCAATCGGCAAAAATGGAATTAAGAATGGCTTTAACAGAAATGATTACCAAAGATTTAAATAAAAAAGTAGGCGAGTATAATAATCAATTAGCAATTGAAACACTCAATCAAAATTTAGATGCAATAGCAATAGAATTAAAACAAATTTCTCATCCTCAACAAATAGCTGTTTTATCGGAAAAAATTCAGAAAGAAACTTTAAAAATTAAAGAGAGCTTAAAGCAAATTCCAACTGATAAGCCAGAAGTTGCTTCAGCCGTTGGAAGGTTAGAAAATCAATTACAGCAAGTAGAAAGCGAAACTTTTACTTTAAAAAATGAAGCAGAACAAAAAATTAATAATTGTCCAGTTTATTTAGATAATTCCCTTAATCAAATTAAAGACAAAATCGACGCTTTAAATTTAAGTGATGAAAAGAAATCTAGTGTTTTAGAGCAGTTAAAGCAAGCTGATGAATTATTGGCGGCGAATCATTGTGTTGATGCTTTGGTAATTATGGAAAATTTGGAGAAAGATTTAGGGATTTAGAGGAAATGGAGGGTTGAAGAGCGGCGGCTGCTTAAGCAGCCGCCGCTTTTTTATCTTTCCCAACTAAATCCTTTTTTCATTTACTAAATTAAAATTTCAGTTATAATTTAACTAATTATTTTATAATCTTTTTAGTCGCAGATTTTTAAAAAATAATCAAAATGATTAATTTGCTTAAATTAGAGAATTTTCTTAAAAAATCATCTTTTTATGTTTCAGCGGCCGCTTTGTTTTCTGCCCTGATTTTTTTGCCCAATATTTTGCGGCCATTTATTTTAGGTAAAATGTTTCCCTTTCAAATTTTGGTTTTATTGCTTTTGGTGATTTGGGTAGTTTTAATGATAATTAATTTCCAAAAATATCGGCCGCGATTTAATTTATTAACCATTGCTATTTCTATTTTTTATCTAGCTATTTTATTAAGTTCTATTTTTAGCACTTTGCCGTATCGCAGTTTTTGGGGCAATGCCGAACGAATGGAAGGATTTATTTCTTTACTCCATTTCTATTTTTTCTTTTTAGCTCTTTCTTCTATTTTTTGGACTGACAAGGAAGCCATTCGCAAAATAACTTTTACTTCAATTTGTATTAGTTTTTTTGGCGCTATTTTTCCAATTTTAGAACTTTTTAAAATTATTTCTCTTCCGGCTGGCGAGAATTTATCTCGACCGGGTGGTGTTTTTGGCAATCCAACATTTTTTGCCGGTTATTTAATGGTTCATCTTTTCTTGATTGTTTGGTATTATTTAAATTTTATTAAACCATCACAAAACAAAGAACACAAAAATTTATTAATTGTAATGGGTATTATTTCTTTAATTGTTTTTTTCTGGGTGCAGACGCGCGGTTCAATTTTGGGTTTGGGCGCCGGACTTTTTGTTAGTTTAGTGTCAATTATTTTTCTCATTCCTAATAAAAAATATAAAAAATATAGTGCTTTGGCGAGTGTTATTATCGTTATTTTAGCTATTTTATTTATTATTTTTCAACCCAAAATTCAGCAAAGTACTATTAGTCAAAAAATTTCTTTTATTGGCCGTTTATCCTCTATTTCTTTATCCGATACTTCAACGCGCGCTCGTATTTTAAATTGGTCGCGCAGTTTCAATTGGTGGAAGGAACGACCAATTTTTGGCTATGGGCAGGATATGTATTATGCTGTTTTTGATTCTCATTATGATGCTAATGATTATGCTTTATCTCATGAACGTTTTGATCGGGCGCATAATAAATTTTTTGATGTTTTAGTGATGAATGGTATTGTTGGTTTTTTAGCTTATTTATTTTTAATAGGTGTTGTTTTTTATTTGATCTTTTTAAAAATCAAAAGAAGCGAGGCATTAAAAGAAAAAATGAGTTGGATTTTTATTTTTGGTTTATTTGTGGCTTATCTAGTTCATAATTTCTTTGTTTTTGATACGCCAGCCAATTCCATTTTCTTTTTCTTTTTCTTAGCATTTATTAATTTAAACACTTATGATTTAAAGAAAAAAGAGATTCCAGAAACAGCAAAAAAAGAAATGCCAGCAGTAAAATATTCTTTAAAAACCACCTTTGATGGTTTGGATTGGATGATTATTGTTCTCATTTTGATTTTTGCTAGTTTTATTTTTTACCATATTGATGCCAAACCTTATCAAGCCGCAAAAATGATTTATAAAGCTAATTCGATTGATCCACGTGATTTAGAAGGAAGATTTAATGTTTTTCAAAAGGCGGTTGATTTAAATACTTTTATCAATACTGAAATTAAAAAACCTTGGGCTGACTACTTTTTTAGTTATTTAATTTATAGCAGTCGAGGCCAAATTGAATCCAAAAAAGAGTCAGTGGTTAAAGCTTATGAGCAAATAAAAGCAAATCTTATTTCCGGTTACCAACATGAGCCGATGATCGATTTTTATATTTATCTATCTTATGTTGCCAGTCAAATGGCTCAGCAACCGTTTTTCTCGCAAGAAGAAAAAGATAGATATTTTGCCGAAACAGAGCAATATTTTAATTTTATTATTGAGAAATATCCCAAACGTTCGGACGTAATTTTACAATCTGCTTTTTCCCAGCCAACAGAAGAGAAAGCAATAGCGGTTCTTAATCAAATTTTAGAACGAACGCCAAAATATGGGTTGGCATGGTGGACAAAAGCGGTATTTTTAATTAAAAATAATAAGGCAAGCGAAGAAGAAATATATACTGCAATTAATAAAGCTTTTGAAAATGGTTATGAATTTTCAATTGATGATCAAAATAATGCGATGATGACCATTATTCCAATGCTTTCATCTCTTCGACAAAAAGGGAAAATTTTTGAATTAATTGACCAAGGAATTATTGAGGCAGAGGAAAAATTAAAAGATAAAAAACTAAATGCTTTTGAGCGAAGTATCCAATTGAATAAAGTTAGAGGATTAATTGATTTAGCAATTTTAATTGAAACTAGCGATTTACCCAAAGATCCTGCTCATCTTGAAAAAACCATCGCTTATTTAGAAAAAGCGGATCAATATCAAAAGAATAGAGTTACTATTTTAATTAAATTAGCAACCGCTTATGCTCATCTTCACAATAAAGAAAAAGCGATTGAATTTGCTAACAAAGTGATTCAAGTTGATTCTCGCTATGCGACCGATGTTGTCAAATTTATTAAGATAGTGGAACAGGAACAATGGGATAAACTTTTCTAGTTTTTTAACTTGCTTTAAATAATTATTTATTTAAGATAAACCAAAAAGGTCAAATTAATTTTAAAATTATGGAAGAAAAAAATATCCAATCAAAGAAAAAAGATTATTTATTACCGATTTCAATAGTTTTAGCCGCATTAATCATCGGTGGGGCTTTTGTTTATAGCAAAGGATTAAATGTTCAAAAGCAACAAGCCGCTTTAGAAGAAACTAAAACTAATGTTCAAAATGGTATTAAGTTGGCTATTTTGGATGATCAGCCGGTTTTAGGAAAAGCTGATGCGCCAGTGACTATTTTTGAATATTCTGATTTCCAATGTCCGTATTGTCGTCGATTTCAAATGCTTGCTCATTTAGATATAGTGAAAGATTATGTTGAACCCGGATTAGCAAAAATTGTTTTTATTGATGTGCCTTTCCATGAGTTTTCCTCTATAGCTTCCCAAGCAGCTTGGTGCGCTAAAGAACAAAATAAATATTGGGAAATGCATGATACTTTATTTAGTAAAGCTGATGATGCTAATACTTTTAAAACCGAATCATTAATTAAAATTGCGGGAGATTTAAAATTAGATACCGATGCTTTTTCTAATTGTTTAAATTCTCAAAAATACGCTCAGCGAATTCAGCAATCTTTGGATTCAGTAACTAAAATGGGGATTTATGGTACGCCTTCAATCATTATTACTAAAACTGAGAAATTGCCATTATCAATTAATACAGGAGTAATTCAGACCGCTTTTCAAGGTAATCAATATCAAATAGATTTAAATGGCGCCACTTTATTAATTGGCGCCCAACCTTATTCTACTGTGAAGTCGATTATTGATTCTTATGTTAAATAAATGAAAATAAAAGTTTATTCAACGCCTTCTTGTCCCTATTGTCATTTGGCTAAAGAATATTTTAAAGAGAACAATATTGATTTTGAAGACTTTGATGTTTCAAAAGATGAAAATGCTTTAATGGAAATGATGAATAAAAGCGGACAAATGGGAGTTCCAGTCATTGATATTGACGGCGAGATTGTTATTGGATTTAATCGGGCAGAAATCGAAAGGATTATTAAGGAAAAAGGGATAAAATAAAGGTTTTTGAGGCGGCGGCCGCTCTTTGAGCGGCCGCTTTTTTTATTTTTTATTTTTATTATAATTAAAATTGATATGAAAAAATGGCTTAATTATTTTGCTGTACCAGAAATGATTTTATTTTGGGTAATGTTGGTAGTCATGCTTTTTTTATTAGGCGTGATTTTGCATTTTGTTAGTTCTCCCTGGAATACTATTTCTTTAATTATTATTATTTTGTTTTTGCTGATTGGTTTTATTATTAATTTGAGACACGCCATCAATCATTACCACGTTTTAGCTGAAAGAAATCAAGTGCGAACTATTTTGGCTAATTTTACCGATGCCATTGTTGCTTATGATGAAAATTTCCGAATCACTATTTTTAATACTGCTGCTGAAGATCTTTTTGGTTTAAAAAATAGCGATGTTTTAGGCCAGATTGTTACTCCTGAATGGGCAAAAAACTCCAATACAAAATTATTAGCTCAAGTTCTTTTTCCAAGTTTAGCGCCAGCAATGAATTGGAAAACCGATCCAGCTGTTTTTCCGAATATAATGGAGATTTCCTTTACCGAACCATTTATTGAATTAAAGGTAACCACTATTCGTGTGGTTAGTCCTAAAGGAAAAATTCAGGGATTTTTTAAAGTGATTAAAGATCGAACTCGGGAAGAAGAGATTTTAAAAACCAAATCAGAGTTTTTAACTGTTGCTGCCCATCAAATGCGTACGCCTTTATCTGGAATTCGCTGGAGTTTAGAGACGCTTTTAGGCGCTGATAGTAATAATTTGACTGATGCTCAAAGGGATTTATTAAAACACTCTTTAGAAGCTACAGATAAAATTTTGCGTTTAGCCAATGATTTATTAGATACGGCTAATATTGAAGCTGGAAAATTTGGTTACGAATTTGTTCAGACTGATTTAATCGGATTAATTCAAAAATCATTGGAAGGCTATTTGCCATTAGCGGAAAAACACGGAATAAAAATTTATCTTCAGCCAATCAATGGAGGATTGGAACCATTTAAATTTGATCCAATGAGAATTAAAATTGTAATTCAAAATTTAATTGAAAATGCTTTGCGTTATAATGTGGAAAATGGACAGATTATTATTAAAGTAGAGAAAAAGCCGCCTTATGTAGAAGTTTCTGTTACTGATACGGGTATTGGCATTCCTAAAGATGAACTACCTAAACTTTTTTCCAAATTCTTCCGCGCTAGCAATGTTTTAAAATATGAAACCGAAGGCACGGGTTTGGGATTATACATTACAAAAAATATTGTTGAGGCGCATGGCGGAAAAATTTGGGCAGAATCAATTGAAAATCGCGGCACTACTTTTTACTTTACCTTGCCAATGGATGAGAAATTATTGCCGAAACGTTATGTTTCCAGTTCTTTATAAATAGAAAGTTTTATTTAAATAGTTGAAAAATTTAAAGAAAAAATTAAAATAAGAAAAGTTTTTAAAGGGCCTGTAGCTTAGTTGGTAGAGCGCCTCGATGGCATCGAGGAGGTCAGGGGTTCGAGTCCCCTCAGGTCCACCAATTAAAAAACCAGCGCCATTCGGCGCTGGTTTTTTAATGTGGTGTTTATTGAAAAATTTGAAACTTATTTTTGGTAGAACTCCGACCAATCTCTGCCCTTCAAAGGACAATCCTGCCCAGCGGCTCGCCAGCTGACGGCGAGTAGAGCAGAAAACAAGAAAGCAGAAAAGTTAAAACACTTGTTCCGCCATCCCGTGCGCAGGCATTTGAAATTAAACCCCCATAAAAATCTCTTTACATTATGAAAATAATTTTGTACCATAATTATAGAAGGAATCTACTTTATAGATACATACTATTATTTTAACACTACAACACTGGGGTATCACCAATACTTTAATTGATACCCTCCAAAAGCTAACAAAAGACTTTAATGTTTCGGTTGAGAATTTAATCAAATAAATTTATGGATTTATTTTTTTCTAAAATTCGTCAGGTGCTTGACAAAATATACCTTCTTTTTATAAAAAATAAAATCAAACCAGAGCGTTTTGGAAAGTCTTCTGGTAAATACATTGACAATCAAAAAAAAAGAAATGAAGAGAGTAAAATGATTTCTGATGAAAAGAAGGAAACAAAGATCAAAATTGTTAAACGCAATGAAAATTTCTCTCAATGGTATCTTGATGTAATCGCTGCAGCTGATTTGGCAGACTATGCGCCGGTTAAAGGGTGTATGGTAATTAAGCCATATGGCTACGCGATCTGGGAGAATATCCAGAAAGTATTGGATAGCATGATTAAAGCTACTGGTCATAAGAACGCTTATTTTCCTGTTTTCATTCCTGAGAGTTTTTTGGAGCGGGAAACAGAGCACGTTGAAGGTTTTTCGCCCGAACTTGCGGTTGTGACTCATGCTGGAGGCAAAAAACTTGAAGAAAACTTAGTGGTGCGTCCAACATCTGAAACCATCATTTATTCGAGTTTCGCCAAGTGGATTCACTCGTGGCGCGATTTACCACTTCTTATTAACCAGTGGTGCAATGTCGTCCGCTGGGAAATGCGCCCGCGTCTCTTCTTGAGGACGACTGAGTTTTTATGGCAGGAGGGTCATACCGCACATGCTACGCACGATGAAGCACAAGAAGAAGCGAGAAGAATGATTGAAATCTATCGAAATTTTGTAGAGGATTATCTCGCCATTCCTGTTGTTGTAGGAAGAAAGTCTGAGTCTGAAAAGTTTGCTGGTGCGTTAGAGACTTTAACTATCGAAGGATTAATGCAGGACAAAAAAGTTCTTCAATGTGGCACTTCCCATGACTTAGGACAAAACTTCGCTAAAGTCTTTGATGTAAAATTTCTAGATAAAAGTGGAAACGAACAATATGTTTGGCAAACTAGTTGGGGAGTGAGTACTCGCTTGATTGGAGCTGTTATCATGGTACATGGTGATGACAAAGGTATTATTGTCCCGCCACGCATTGCTCCTATATGTATTGCTATCGTCCCCATTTGGAAGAATAGCGAGGAAAAAGTAAAAACTATTGAGGTGGCAAAAAAACTCACCAAAACAATCTCAAGTTTTTCCTTTGTTATTGACGATCGAGATCTACGTCCAGCCTGGCGCTATTATGAATGGGAACGTAAGGGTATCCCTATTCGTGTTGAGATTGGTCCGCGCGATGTTGAAAATAATCAAGCAGTACTGGTTCGGCGCGATACGGGTGAAAAAATTATAGTCTCACAGGACGAATTTGCGGCTCGTATTGCCGAGATTCTTAACAGCATTCAGCAGAATCTTTACAATCGTGCTAAACAGTTCCGTGATGAGAATACTCACGACGTTAAGAGTTGGAATGAATTTCAGAGGATTATTGAACATCAGGGTGGATTCATCCGTGCTGATTGGTGTGGCTCAGTTGAATGTGAAACCAAAATCAAAGAAATTACCAAAGCAACAGTACGCTGCATTCCATTTGAAAAAGATGAAAAACACAATGAAAAACACGAAGGAATCTGTGTGTATTGTGGTAAAACATCTCGTTCCAGAGCTCTTTTTGGGCGGGCATATTAATGTCAAGTACCAACGTCTTTTAAAATAAAAGCTAATTGTTAACCAATTTGGCAAAGATTTGTTAGAAAAATCATTAAAGGTTAATCCCTTCTATTAATCATCTGCCGAAAGGGCTCAATTTTTGACACCAAATCAGAAAATGCTAAAATTAAAAATAGAGGATTCTTTAAAAAGAATCTTCAAAGGTCAAAAATTATCAACTGATTTAGGTCGAGCAGTTGATGAAAAATTAACAATCAATTCTAACCTTTTCTTTACCGAATTGGTTGAATGGTACAAGTAAAATTAAAAAATAAAAAAATTAACTCTAAATTAAGAGAGAAAAGATTCTTTCCAATCCCATATGCAAAACATAATGTTAATCGGATTAGGTTATCACGCGAGGAGAATTTACTTCCCTATTCTACAGGAATTACAGGGGAGAAATATGATAGACAAAATTTTTGTTGTTGATTTAAAAAGTCAAAAAGAGATTATTGAAAATTATCTCTATGCAAAGAAAGCAAAAAATGTTAAACCTTTGTTTCTTAATAAACCCCAAAACCATAAACTAAACAAAACCACTGAAAATACAATGGATTCTATAATCAAGAAAGAAAAAATAAAGGGTGTAATTATTTCTACGGAGCCACTAGCTCATATGGTATACGCCAAGTGGGCAATGAAAAACAGACTAAGTGTTTTGATGGATAAACCTATTTCAACTCATAAATGGATCATTTGTAATGAAAAATATGGGAAACAGTTGATAACTGACTATGAAGATTTGGTAAAAATGTATCGGGAAGCCAAGAAAAACAATCCACAGATAGTTTTTGCTGTTATGACTCAACGCAGATTCCACAATTTATTTAAGAAAATGAAAGAGGCGATAAGGGAAGTTTATGAATATACCCATTGTCCCGTTACTTCGATTCAGGCATTTCATGGCGATGGGCAATGGAGATTCCCTACGGAAATAATCGAACAAAACTATCATCCTTACAATCAAGGGTATGGCGTATGTTCTCATTCTGGCTATCATGTGTTCGATATAGTCTCATGGTTAATGGAAGGTAGTGATCACAACCCAGATGAAATGGAAGTTGTAAGCAATTTTTCCACACCAAATGATCTTATAGAACAGTATACTTTTGCTGATTACCGAAGGGATTTTAAAGATTTTGAAAAATACAATAAATATTCAAAAAGAGAATTTATTAAAAAGGCGAAAAACTTTGGTGAAGTTGATAGTTTTAATAATTTTGCCTTCAAAAAGAAAGGGAGAGTAATCACGCTGGCAAGTGTAAACATCTCCCATAATGGGTTTTCTCAAAGAAATTGGCCAACGGCAGAAGGAAAAGATTTGTATAAAGGTAATGGTAGAGTTCGGCAAGAAAGCTATTATATTCTCCAGGGACCATTTCAAGCTATAAGCTATCTTTCTTATCAGTCAAAAGAGGTCGATCCAAATTTACAAAAAGATCTGTTTAAAGTGGGAGGGGAGTACCATGCCGATGTTTACATATTTAGAAACTCAACATTTAATCCAAAGTGGAAATCTCTTGAACAATTTAGTGTTAAGAATTTTATTAGAGGAACTATGAAAGATAGAAGTAGAGGTCATCAAGAGGAGGCTAGGAGAGAAGCATTGGTTGAGTTTGTAGATAATCTTTTAACGGGCAACCGAAGAATAGCTTTGCATTCAGATTTGACGCAAGACGAAAGAAGCGTTAAGATGATGTCCGCTGTTTATCAATCAATGGCAAGAAGAAAAAAAGGATTAAATCCTTTAATCAAAATAAAACTATGACAAAGAGTACTACAATGGATTTAAAAACAAATAAAATACCTCGCTTCGCATTTAGGAAGGAGTATTTTGGAGGATTGCTTCTAGATTTTCAAAACACAAGTTATGAATTACTTACCTCGCAAGAATTTCGATTTTTAGAGAGGCTAATATCTGGCAATAAATTTTTTTTACAAGATTTAAAAGATTCTAAGCTAAAAGAATTTATTGAAAAGCTCCGACAAAAAAATATTATTAAAGTTGACCCTCACAGTAAACTTTTAATTGATAATATTCGGAAAATTCCTCCTCCAGAAGAAATTCCTAATGACTATCTAAGTGCTCCACTAAAAGTTTATGATACATATACAAGAAAATGTAATCTCGCTTGCAAGCACTGCTATGCCTCTGCTAACCCTAATTTTATAGAAAAAAGAAGAACCATTTCCCAAACAAAAACAATCATGAAGAAGTTTTATGAGGTCGGTGTGCTAGAATGGAATTTCACCGGCGGAGAGCCAACCATCATTACGGATTTATTAAAGGCCATTAAAATAGCAGTTGGCTTTGGAATGAAAGTAAGCCTAAATACAAATGGATGTTGGGATTCTAAAATCTCAAATAGAATTCTTAGCTCTGGAGTGAAAGAGTTCATTATTAGCCTAGAGGGCTGTGAAAAAACTCACAATAATAGACGTGGCTCGGGAACTTTTAAAAGGGTCATAAGGACGTTAGATCAAATTTATAAATACAATCAAAATAATTTTGGTAAAAAGCTAAAGGTAATTTTAAATATGACAGTAGGAAAGGACAATATTCAAGATACAGAATATTTAGTTTATCAAGGAGTTAAATATGGATATGATGTAAAATTTGTTCCCCTCAAACCCGCAGGCCGTGCGTTTAAGAATTTTATACTTTCCACAAGAGACTATAAGGAATTCGTAAAAAAAGTACAACAATTACGAGAAAATCCAAAAATTAAAGACTCAGGAATAAATATATTTCTTAACCATAAAGATTTATTTAATTCTCAATATCCTGACAGATCTAATTTCCCGTATCCCTTTAATTATTCTCAATGTACTGCTTTAACAACCGCAATGGATATTCTCCCTGACGGAAGAGTAGTTGCCTGCTCTTTTTTAATGGAGAAACCCGAGTTTATCGGACCAAACATTTTAGATGTTTCAGTATATGATGCATGGAGACATCCTAAAATGGAACGTTTTAGACGAGCACAGAAACAAGGTTGCATGAATTGTGAATTCTATATGAAGCGCTGTAGAGGTGTTTGTCGTGCATCAGTTTTATTATCTGGTGGGAGAATTCAAGGAAAGAAACTAATAGGCAACGACCCTTTTTGCTTCAAAGATTTATTATAAAACAACTTAAATCCTGCATAAAAAGATATTTCTAAATAAAAAAATTCACTGGCTTGTTTGCGAAGCGGGCAATGCGGGTGGGTAAAAAGAAAAAGGTGTGGGGTGAGAAGTGTCCCCGCAATTATGCGCTAGCAGAATACCAGAAAGAAAAATTTCTGTTTTTTTGGTTGAAGAAATTTTTGGGGTGTGCGATTAAAAAATGTTAAGAAAATTTTTCTGTTTTGGTCGTTGCCAGTTGGGTGGAAACACTTGGAAGGAAGGCCTGCGGCTTCCAAGGGGGCAAAAATGGATGGGTTAATTGGCATGATCCAGAGGATTTTGCTTTTAAAGGTTCTTGCATTGTCTACAACACCACATTAAAAACCAGCGCCATTCGGCGCTGGTTTTTTAAAACAAGGAATTTTGCGATGGTATTGCTAGTTGTTTATTTTCTAATTCTTTTAGTTTTTCTTCGAGTGTTTGATGAAGAGGAATCCAATCAAATTTTACTTTTACCGGCGCGTGAAATTTAGAAGGAATTATTAAATAATCTTGTTTTAAAATCAATTCGTATAAATCTTTAGTAATTTTAACATCATTTAAACAATAACGTTTTAATTCTTCAATGCGGCCTTCCTTGTAAAGTTCAATTGCTTCTAAACCATTGCCATTTTTACCCGCACCAATATTAGCTTGCGCCAGTTCATTTAAGCCAATTTTATGTCCGCGTTTTTCCTCAATTTCTTTGAGAATATCAAAAATAATATGATTATCAAAACGATAATTAATATTTTTTTCAATGATTGGTAAATCGAAATTACAAATAGAAAAACCCACTATTACGCCCACTTCTTTTAAAAATTTTTCAAAAAGATGCGATTCTTTTTCTTCAAAGGCCAAAAATTCATCACGGTTATAAGAATAAACGCCAATCAAAGAAATTTTAAGCTGATGGAGATTTTGTTTGCCACCAACATCAGCAAAAGAATTTTTAGTTTCAATATCTAAAACGATTTTATCAAGCATAATTAAATACAATAGTCAGCGACACTTGAAGCGGCAAAACTTTCTGGCTTTGTTTTAACTATAAAGCCGCAACCGCGCACTAATCCCGTTACTTCATTAATTAATGTGCGCGTTTCGCCGTTTTGTCCAACATCAACATGAATTTCTAAATCAAAATTATAAAGTTTATTTTTTTCCAAAAGTTTTAATAGTTGCTGGCCAATTTCCAAGGAAAGATAGACTTCTTTATAAATTCTTTCTCTTAAGCTTTTGAAATTTTTATCTTTGATTCGACGCCAGAAAAAACGGCCTCCATTCCCGATTCTTAAAATAATAATTGCGGTCACAAAATCAGAATGATCAGACGAGTTTAAAGAATCAGTACCAATAACTAATTTATACGAATTTCGCGGTTTTTCTTGAATGAATTGAAAAACTTCATTAATTATTTGTTTAAGGCCTAATTTTTTATTATCTGATGAATTAAAAAATTTTTCCTCCATATCTTTTTTGAATATTAATGGAGAAAAAAATAAAGTCAATTAGTTTTTAAATTATTTCCAATAAATCAAATAATAATTCTTTTTGCCGCGGCGAACAACAAAAAGATTCTTTTTTAAGGCATTTTTTAATTGAATGATAAGATTTATATCAGAAATTATCTCGCCATTTAAAGAAATGGCTTTATTTAAAATATCCTCGCGCGCTTGACGTTTTGATGGACAGACTCTAGCTTCTACTAAGAAATCGACAATATTTAACTCTTTTTTATTCTCAATAATAGCTGTTGGCACATCATTTAAACCTTCTTTTAATTCATCAGTAGAAAGATTTTTTAAATCGTTATAAAACAAAGAATCAGAAATTTTTTTAGCGCGTTCCAAATCTTTTTGACCATAAATCATTTTTGTTAATTCTTCAGCTAATCGTCTTTGAGCAGTTCTTTTTTCTGGTTGATTTTTAACTTCTTTTTCTAATTCAGCAACTTCTTTTTGAGATAAGAAAGTTAAAAATTTTAACAAATTAATAACATCGCGATCGTCTGTATTAATGAGAAATTGATAAAATTGATAAGAAGATGTTTTTTGAGGAGAGAGCCAAATAGCGCCACTTTCGGTTTTACCAAACTTTGTCCCATCAGATTTTAGAAGTAAAGGTAGAGTTAAACCAAAAACCTCTTTATTTTCCAATTTATTAATTAAATCCATACCGGCAGTGATATTACCCCATTGATCGCTACCGCCAATTTGAAGCTCGCAATTATGATTTCTAAAAAGCCAAAGATAATCATAGGCCTGAAGAAGCATATAACTAAACTCAGTAAAAGAAATGCCTATTTCTAATCGGCTTTTCACTGATTCCTTAGCCAACATATACCCTAAACTAAAATGTTTGCCAATATCGCGAATAAAAGATAGAAGTTTTAATTCTTTAAGCCAACTGCTATTTTCAACAATTATCACTTTTTTGTTTTTAATCTCCTCTTTAAGAAATATTTCCAGTTGCGCCTTTAAATCTTTTGCCCATTGAATGACAATTTCTTCAGAATTTAATTTTCTTTCGGATTTTTTGCCGCTGGGATCGCCAATTAAGCTTGTTCCTGTTCCCAAGACAGCTATTACCTGATGTCCAAATTGAGCAAAGCGTTTTAAGGTAATTAATGGTAAAAGATGGCCGATGTGAAGAGAATCAGCCGTAACGTCAAAACCGCAATATAAAACAATTGGTTTTTCTAATCGTTTTTTAAGCTCTGGTTCATTAGTTGTTTGATTAATTAAACCACGCCATAAAAGTTCATCAAAAATATTTTCCTTCATGTCTTTTATATTCTAAAAAATTTTGCGAAAGAAGTCAAAAATTAATTAAAAAGATATTTGAAAAAGAAAGAAAAATTATTATGATATAAATTAGTTAAGATTATTAATAATTATTTTAGGTTTATAATCTAGTGGTGCGATATCAAACCACTCTACCTCATATAAGCGGTCTAGTAATTTTTTAGATACAAATTTTATACAAATCAAGAATATTTTTACTATGTCTTGCGCCAAATTTATGAGGACATTGTATAGTGGTAATTCCTAGTATGGTATTTATTGTTAATTATTTATGGGCCCGTAGTTAAGTGGTACAACGACGCATTCGCATTGCGTAGGCGGGGGTTCGATTCCCCCCGGGTCCAC
>Ga0272448_1005058_pt1 | contig 14688 bp, 14 predicted proteins | sample YNPCB0191_FD_202220 | JGI IMG/M metagenome (GOLD analysis project Ga0272448, IMG submission 202220) | Hot spring sediment microbial communities from Yellowstone National Park, WY, United States - YNP-CB-019-1 | ecosystem: Environmental > Aquatic > Thermal springs > Hot (42-90C) > Sediment...
GCAGTTTACCCGATACGGGAGCTACCCCTGCTCTTACTTGGGATGCTTCTCAGTTGACAGATTCAACAGGAAATATGTTAGATACTAGCAGTGCTCCCACCAATGCCGCTGATGGTGCCGCACCTCATCTCGAATCCTTTACATCAACAACACCTGATGGAACCTACGGTCCGGGGAGTACTATAAATATAACAGCAACCTATTCTGAAGTACTCTATTCCCCTTCTACCGCAACCGTAACACTCGATACAGGCGCTTCTGTCACACTTACGTTGGCACATTCTGGAACAGACAATTTCCTTTCCGGGACCTACACGGTCGGAGCAGTAGGAAGTGGACAAAACTCTGCCGATCTCACCGTAAGCTCCTTTACCCAAAGTGTCAACGATATCAATGCAAACCTTACCACCGATACAACTCTCCCAGGAACGAATATAGCGACAGGGAGCGATATCGTGGTAGATACACATCCCTACACCGTCACCTTTAACTACAACTATACTGGTGCAATAGAACCCTACACCAGCTATTCCAATATTGGGTATGGTAGCACGATAACCGCACCGACAGCTCCAACACGTACTGGCTATACATTCGCTGGATGGTATAAAGATACTACATGCGCAAATGCTTGGGAGTTTGCCACCGAAGAGGTCACCATGGACATAACCCTCTATGCCAAGTGGACAATCAACACCTACACCGTCATCTTTAATTCCGAGGGTGGCAGTGCAGTAACTCCACTAACAAATGTTCCATATGGTAGCAAGATAACTGAACCAACTCCTCCAACGAAGACTGGCTATATATTCGCTGGTTGGTATAAAGAAGCTGATTACATAAATGCCTGGAATTTTGCTACTGATACAGTTACATCTGATATTACTCTCTATGCCAAGTGGACTGCTAAATCTTCCGGGGGAGGAGGTGGTGGAGGTGGATTCCCACCGTTTACAAACAATAGCAATACGAATGCCACCAATGGGAATAACAACACGAATCTCAATACGAACACCAACGGAACAACAAATGCAAATGTGAATGGAGGAACAGCAACGAATGAAAATCAAAATGGAACAACAGGAAATGGTTCCTTCTTCACGGACACACCAGGTCATTGGGCAGAACATTTCATTGAAAATCTGCGGACCAAATGTGGAATAGAAGGATATAAGGATGCTGCAGGCAATCCTTTGCACCTCTTTATGCCAGATCGGTCTATCTCACGAGCAGAACTGGTCCAAATGCTGATGCTCTGCAAAGGAACACAGCTCAGCACCCCGATAGAAAATCCCTTCGTTGATGTTGATAAAGATGAGTGGTATGCGCCTGCCATAGCCAAAGCAAAAGAGTTAGGCTGGATCAGTGGATATGAGGATGGGACCTTTAAACCAAATCAAAATGTCAATCGCGTGGAAGCTTTGAAAATTATGCTTCTTTCTCAATTCACAGAAAGTGAGATCACAGGGGGAACGATGAACTTCACTGATACGGATAACACCGCTTGGTATGCTCATTACGTTTCCTTTGCTGTGCTAAAAGGATATATCGAAGGATATAAGGATGCAGAAGGAAATCTGACCGGATATTTTGGTCCCAATAATAATCTCACCCGTGCAGAAGCCGCCAAAATTATCAATAAAGTGAACAGCTGGTAAGAGAGAGGTAAATCATATTCCAAAAGACCCGATTCTTGAGAGGATCGGGTCTTTTTTTGTTATGAATACGGCTTACAATGTGATGTTAACATAGTTTCTCATCAAAATTTTCACCCGTTGTTGTCTATTCTTCCGGCCACTTTCGCTCTTCCGTCCACAGGACGCGCTCAAGTTGGCTTCGATTCCCTTTTTGAAATATGCAGACATCAAATCCCCTGAAAAAAGAACCGTATATCAGGTTTTTATATGGTGTCTCCAGCGGGAATCGAACCCACATCACTGCCTTCGGAGAGCAGTACTCTATCCATTGAGCTATGGAGACAGAACACTGTCAACATAACAAGCTCATGATACAAAAGACAAGACCTTCTTTGCAAGATAGACGCTTATTGTTCAATGATAGCAATCCAACTTAACATACGGCAATAAGCCCATATATCTTTTTCCTGATACTCTTGCAAGATCTTATCAATATCTTTCCATTCTGTTTCTGTTATATCAACAGCTAATGTTGAATCAACCATATAGGCAAAACTTTGCATCATGACAAAATCCCAATAGAGCTTCTCCGCTTTATATTCCAACAACTGTTCTTTGATATATTGCCGTTCTTCCTCCTGAAGGGTAACTAAACTCCGATCAAACGCTTGATAACGACTACATAATCGCAACACATTCGCCCAATTTTTCTGCAATCGTTCATCCACCAGCAATCGTTCAAATTCTTTTCTATCTGCTTCGTTATAGCCAACAAAAAAATCAGGATCCAAGAGTGCTAAACGACTCAGTAAAAAACTGAGCTGAAAATATTCCTTTTGTTCCCGAAAAAGTACCGCTGTACGAATCACATAATATTGATCATCTCTTTGTAAAGCAGGGAAGTGTCCATACAGAATCTTGATATTACTCAATACCCAAACCATATTGTAATAATCGCCTTGCTTTTTATACTCTTGAGCAAGTTGTACAAAACGATCATACCATTTTTGGTCAAACACATGTTTCATATTGTCTTATGCCTACTCCTATTATATTATACGCTTATAAACCTAAAAATGTAAGAGGGATTTTGTTAAGCAGCATGCGGATGTTGTATTTTGTCTGGTAACTCTAGTAATATATATTCTCCCCTTTTGGCATATTCGTAACTTTCGATATCCGGAGTAGCGCTTCCTAAAATCAAAGGGATATGTAAAAGAGAAGAGAGATACTTTGCTACCTCTCTCGTATGATACCGCGGAGATTGATCATTTTTATACGTCCATTCATGTTCTTCATCCAGAATAATCACCCCAAGATCTTGGAAAGGGGAAAACAGGGCGCTGCGTGATCCAATAATCACAAAAGATTCTTTTCGTTTGATGCGCACCCATTCCGTAAACCGCTCTCCATCGGATAATTGCGAATGAACAACAGAAATATGTTTGCCAAACACTTTGAAAAAATAAGCAATCAGCTGAGGAGTAAGAGCAATTTCAGGAACAAGAATGAGACTTTGTTTTCCCTGTTGATACTGCTCATAGGCCAGATGAAGATAGACTTCTGTTTTTCCTGATCCGGTAACCCCATGCAACAAAAAAACCTTCTGTCGTTCTTGATGAATATGGTCGATCACCTTTTGTTGAACAGGAGTCAACGTTTTGAGCCCTTTTTCTTGAATAACAGCAATATCATGAAGGGTATAATTTTTAAAATAGGGAGGAATAATATCTCCCGGTACAAGATGTATAATTCCTTTTTGGGCAAGCTTGATAATATAGGACAATGTAATGTCTGGCATTTTCTGCTGAAGGTCTGCAAAAGAGATACCAGAAGCAATATGAACAACTACTTTTTTTTCCTTTTCCCCTTTTGGTTTCTTCTCTCCTATAGAAAGCTCATAAGAACGTTCCACCCAATGTTCCTGTTTTGCCTCCCAGACATATTTGGGAAGAAATAAATCTATCGCCTTATACAATGGACAAACATAGTAGTCAGCTGTCCACTTTGCTGTCTTTATCTGGTAATCAAAAAGGATGGGGGAATCACCGATAACATCAATAATCTCTTTATAATGCGGTAAAGGAGCACTGTCCACTATGTCTACAATGATCCCTTTTTCTGTCCGAGATCGAAAAGGGACATGCACCAACATGCCCGGTTGGATACGTTCTTGCAATGGGAACGGAACAGCATAGGAAAAAGCTTCAGTGAAAAGAGAATAGGTTTTGAGAATAACATTGGCAACCATAACACAGGGGAAAGACTAAAGTATACTCTGTTGTAATTTTTTCGCTTGATCCTCAAGAATCATACGCTCAATAATCTCCTCTATATTACCATCCATAATAGAAGAAAGATTACTCCAGTTGACGTGAATACGATGATCTGTGAGGCGATCTTGTGGAAAATTGTAGGTGCGTATCTTTTCACTTCTATCCCCCGTGCCCACTTGAGCTAAACGTTCTTGTCCAAGCTCCTTTTGTCGTTTTTCTTCTTCAGCAGCGTATAATCGCGCTTTTAAAATAGACAATGCTTTTTGTTTATTTTTGAGTTGCGAACGTTCATCCTGACATTCGACAACGATCCCTGTTGGGATATGAACCATACGAACCGCAGAAGAGGTTTTATTCACTTTTTGCCCACCCGCTCCGGAAGAACGTGATGTCGTAATTTCCAGATCTTCATCACGAATGTGAATATCGATATCATCCACCTCGGGCAGAACCGCCACCGTTACGGTCGAAGTATGAACACGACCTTTGGCTTCTGTCTCCGGAATACGTTGCACACGATGGACACCACTTTCATATTTTAGTTTGGAATAGACATTCTTGCCATGGATTTTAAAAATCAGTTCTTTCATTCCTCCCCCATCCGTTTCATTTTGATTGATGATTTCAATAGACCATTTTTGCCGTTCGGCATATCGCATATACATCCGCCCAAGTTCGGCTGCAAATAGAGCAGATTCTTCCCCTCCCGCCGCAGGGCGTATTTCTATAATAATGTCTTTACTGTCGTTTTTGTCTTTTGGCAACAATGCAACCTTTAATTGAGACAATACCTGTTCCTCTTTTTTGGTTAAGGTGGCAAGTTCCTCCTGCGCCATCTGTAATAATTCGGCATCATGTTCCATTCCCAAAATATCCCGAGCCCCTTGGATAGATTTTTGAATATCTTTCCATTCTCGATATAAGAGAACAATATCTTCAATTTCTGATTTTCGTTGTAAAAGAGTCTTCAGCAATTCCTGATTTTTGAAGAGATCGGGATTGTGGAGATCCCTTTCAATAGTTCTGTATTCCTCCTCTATCTTTTGTAATATATCGTTCATAGGTTCAGAGAATCAATCATATTCTGAATATCATCATACGAGGGAACCGTATCACTTTTGATCAGATTCCCATTGATAAAAATACTCGGGGTTGCTGTAATTCCTTTTTCCACACCCTGTTGGTATAATTGTTCAACATAGGCTTTGTACTTTCTGCCATTCAGGCAGGTCAAAAACGTGTCTTCATTGAGGTTTAATTGTTTAGCATACTCTTTCAAGGCTGACGGGGTTTGATTTTCAATGTGCTGAAACAGAAGAGAGCCCATTTCCCAATATTTTTGCTGATCCCCCGCACAGTAGGTACTCTCGGCTGCAAGCCATACATCCCGGTGGATAGGGAAATCATGATAGATATACTTTACCTTCCCCGTATCAATCAGATGAGATCGTATCAGGGGAAAGACGTTTTGCTCAAAATACGCACAGCCGGGACATTGATAATCACTATATACCTCTATCGTTATTTTGGCATCTTTACTGCCCAACGTATGATCCGTTAACAACGGTCCCAGATCCGTCTTGACGGTGTTCATACATCCTGTAAACAAGATAAGAACAGATAAAAAAAGAGGACTTCGGATAGGATTCATAAAAAAAAGTTACTTGCTAGAATGTTTATACACGGCAACAAGACCAAACAAACCAAGAAGAATAAGGGGAATACTTAATAATTGTCCCATCGTCAACACAGAAAATATGTACCCAATTTGAACATCAGGTTCTCGAAAATATTCTAGTACAAAGCGAAAAACACCATACAACAGGAAAAACAACCAAAACAGAGCACCTTTGGGCATCCTTTTATCTTTCAGGATCCATAATATCACCCATAACAGAACCCCCTCGAAGAAAAATTCATACAGTTGGGAAGGATGCCGACAACCGACAGCCAAAGGAAATTGCATACACCAGGGGACTGTTGTGATGCGTCCATACAGTTCCCCGTTGATAAAATTTCCCAGACGTCCCAGCCCCAATCCCAGAGGAACAGCCAAGACAAGCAAATCCGCAATATCATATATGTTGATTCTTTTTATTTTACAAAATAATAAGCCGGCGATAACAACGCCAATCAGCCCGCCGTGAAACGACATTCCCCCTTCCCAAACAGCAAAAACCTCCCAGAGATGTTGTATATAGTAAGAAAAATTATAGAACAGAATATAGCCCAGCCTGCCCCCAATCATAACCCCCACCAGTACAAAAAAAATGAGATCAATCAGAAGATCTCCGGTCATTCCAATCGTTTTAAAACGTTTGTTTTTTCGGATCAGGAAAAGAAGAAGGAAGTATCCTAACACGAAAGAGATGGCATACATCAAACCGTACCATCGAAATTCAATCGATCCGATTTTTAAAAAAGAAGGGGAAATGGTAGGATAGGTTATCATGCGAAACTACTTTAATTGGTCCTGTAAAAAGGAAATTGCTTTATCCAGTTGGGGATCTTTTTTATTTTGTTCATCGGCATCACTGGTGGAAACCACAATATCTGGAACAATTCCTGTCTGATCAATGTTTTTATTATTGGGGGTAAACCATTTCGCAATGGTGATCCGCAGACTGGACCCGTCAGAAAGCGGTTGAAGTTCCTGAACGGTTCCTTTCCCAAATGACTTGGTACCAATCAGTGTTCCTCGTTTATAATCTTGTATTGCCCCCGCAACAATTTCAGAAGCGCTGGCACTCCCTTCATTGATGAGAACAACAAGCGGCAATTTCCCCAGACGAGCATGTCCGTTCACTTTCTGCACTTCTGCATTTTCTTTCCCCGCCTCTGTTCGTTTTTTCACGGTGGTCACTACTCCGCTGTCTATAAATTCTGAAACGATATCCACTGCACCATCCAAATATCCACCACCATTAAACCTCAGATCTAATATCACTCCTTTGGGTTTTTTCAACAGTATTTCATTAACAGCATTGCTGAATTCCTTAGTCGTATCATCACCAAATTGGTTGATACTTATATAAGCGATCGTATTCGCTTTCATCTCCCAACTTACACTGGGAACTTTAATGTCTTGCCGACTAATCGTCAATTCCAAGGGGTTATTATTATTCGCGCGCAAGATAACAAGCGAAACCGTCGTTCCTTTGGGCCCACGGATACGAGAGACCGCATCAGTTAAACTCATATTGGTGGTAAGCACACCATTGATCTTATAAATAATATCTCCCGGTTTTATACCTGCCTGTTCTGCTGGAGAGTTTTTCAGCGGAGAGACGACCACCAGATGCCCGTCTTTGATGGAAAGCTCCGCACCAATGCCCTGAAGATCACCACTGAGACTATTCCGAAAATCTTCTGTCTCCTTCGGATTCATAAAGAGCGTATAGGGATCACTGAGAGATGAAACCATCCCCTTGATAGCTCCATACACCATCTGTTGGGTATCCAGTTTGCTCGTATCAATATAACTGGTGTCCAATATATCCCACACTTTCCAAAAAAGAGAAAGATCCACTCCTGATCGAGGAGGAACAATCATCTCTTGCGACAGAGAAGAATCATTTTGATCTCCATTCGGGGAGATTAGGAGATCATATTTGGCCTGATGATACCCCACCGTTAACCCCAGCAAAAACGTCACAAAAGGGATAACGATAACGACAAAATAACCAAGGTTATTTTTTTTTCGAAATGTCTTCAAGAACGTGTTGGAATTCATAGAAGAAAGATACCATCGTTGTAACCATCTTAAAAAAAGAATGGTAGAAAGTCAATTCTCTCGCATACTCTTTAGCATTTTTTATTCCCTCGCTGAATTGTTTCTATCAAGACAGCTTGTTTGGTCGATTCATCCACTTCAATGAAAACGGCTTGAAAGATGGCATCTCCCTCTGCTAATTCCCATTTATTGCTCTTAGCCAACAAAAAAAGATCGAGACTGCTTTGGGGATGAACTCCGATAACAGATGGGTAATATACCCCCGACATTCCAACATCCGTGATATAGGCCATTCCCCGGGGAGTAATATAGGCATCATTAGTTTGGACATGGGTATGGGTCCCCAAAAGGGCGGTGACGCGACCATCAAGATAATGACGCAACGCGTGTTTTTCACTCGTCGCTTCCGCATGAACATCAACAATAATAGCAGAAATATTTCTGTCCTGGGCATATTCGGATAAAATTCGATCGGCGGTATAAAAAGGGCTATCAAGCCCCTCCGGCATAAATATTCTCCCCTGAAGATTGATCACCAATACTTTTTTCAATAAAGCTGTCTCAACAATTCCATATCCCCTCCCTGGGTTCCCTTGGGGATAATTGGCAGGCCGAAGGAGAGGATATTGTTTATCGTTCAGTTTTGAAATAATCTCCTTAGTATGCCAAATATGATTGCCACTCGTAAAAAAATGGACACCCGCATCCAGCAGTTCTTGTATCGTTTCTCCTGTTGCTCCCATTCCATGTGCAATGTTTTCGGCGTTCGCGATCACCAGATGGATATTTCTTTCTTGTTTGAGTTTGGGAAGTTCTTGACGAACTACGTCCCGCCCCTGTTTGCCGACAATGTCACCGATAAAAAGAATGTTCATATGATCAATGGTATGGAAAATAGGACAACCCTATTGTATCATACCATCAGCTACATGACTACTTATGAAAAACTTTGTGGGACAATGGGGGGAACAACATGTTCAACAGTACATCAAGAAGATGGGGTGGAAGGTGATCGCTTTAAACTTCCACAGTCGATTCGGAGAAATTGATATCATTGCAAAAGATCACAACGAAATCGTCTTTATTGAAGTAAAAACAAGGACAGATCATTCGTTTGGAGAACCACAAGAAGCGGTTACAAAAAACAAATTACAAAAGATACTCAAGACAGCGGAATGGTATTTATTACAAACCAAACAGGAACAAGTACCCTATCGATTTGATGTATTTTCTGTCTTTGAAAAAGATGGTATAGTGACGGTAGAACATTTTCCCAATGTTTCTCTGTTATAACAATGTATGTCCTCCCGCATAAAAGCTTTTTTTATCGCCCTTCTTCTTCTCGGTATTTGCGCCGTAAGTATCTGGTGGATGTATTATGGAGACCGGGGGTACCTCGTGATTGAAGGGGACACCCCACAAACAATATCGGGGATACTTTTGGGAAATCAGCAGTGTCAACAAACACCATGTTTGTTAACCGTCTATCCGGGCGCGTATGATGCTGTGTTTCAAAAAGATGGATACTATACTATTCAAAAAAATATACGAATCCATCTCTTTGAAACAACGACCATTCACCTTACCTTCATACCCGTTCCCCATTTGCGCCTACAAGGGCGCCTTCCCATATTTTCCTATCCCCTTCAGAAAGCTTCTCCTTCCTACACAGATAATCAAGATTCCGTCCTTTTGCCTTTTTTATCTCATTTATCAAATATTAATGATTTTGCTGTTGGGAATGAACCCGTAGATGCTATATCCTTTTCTCCCACAGGAAGCGGAGCGGTCATCGTAACGAATAAAAAAATATTTCTCATACGTGATAACAAAGATCAATCTATTGTTTTTCCTCCTTCCCCCTCATCATTTGTATGGGATAACAATAATACCGTTTATTTTTGGAATACGCCCGCACCAGGAGTTCAGGAACTGTGGTCTATTCAAGAGGATAATACAATCCAAAAAGAAGGGACTTTTTATAATCTGTCTCATGGCACCATATTCCCTTTTCCGCGGAAAATTATTATCTCCAGCAGAGAGGCAAATTATTGGTTGGACACCACCGCGGGCAGAAAATCAGTCATACTTCCTCAGGTCAAGATCATGAGGGGAAAATGGGATCCAGAGGGAAAGTATTTTCTCTATCAGGCTATGGATGGTACCATTCATCTTTTTGATGGAAAAACCGTTGTGGATCTTCCATCGCTTTCTTCTAGCCTGGATCTTATCGATTTCTACTCGCCAGATGCTCTTCTCTATAGTCTTTCAGAAGAAAATAAGGTGAAGGTATTGCTCTATTCCCTCAGCACCAAAACCAGTAAGATGATTCTGGACGAGCACCAACCCGGGACAACCCAGAAACTAGAAAAAGTAAAAGACACATTGTATCTGCTCCATAATCATATGCTCTATACCATAGAAGGCGTCATCCTTTAATGTTGCATCAGGAAGAACCACAAGAAGGGGAGACTGATTACCAGCATCATGAGGAGTATCAAATAAACATTTTTCACCATGGTCAGCATTTTCACTTTTTGAGAAACCGATAGTAATATCCGTTCCTGTTCTTTGATCTTCTCCGTCGCGTCCAATGTGGACTCTTTATGTTCCAAAAGAGGAATGGATTGTTTCAATTTAGCCTCCATCTGTCCTAGTTTATAGTTGAGCATTTCAATTTTTTCTTCTTTCTTTTCAATCTGACGCTGGGCCTCTTCAAAGAGTCTTTTAAAAAGGATCGCCGTACTCTGGGGAACAAGAGCATATTCCTTGTCTTCTTCTCTGGTATCAGGCACAACATCCCCCGAGGAATCTTGGTAAACCTCTTGCTCAACAGGAATATTTTGAACAAGCGGCAAAATGTCCTTCTCCAGAATAAGAACATTTTTCCCTTCTCGTTTTGTTTTTATTTTTTTACGCCGGATGTACCGATCCAATGTTCGTAACGAAACATGAAGAAGAGATGCTGCTTCTTGACGAGTAATAAATGATTTTGTATCCATACGATGAGCAATTATATTGTCGTCCACAATCTATGACATGATAGACAATATGTCAATAAAAAGACATTTCAGTTTTCGTTGTCGTCAATAGACAATTTTGACAAAAATAAATCTTACCATTGCCCATACTAGACAATAGACAAAAAATTTCTTAAATCTATCATATATTCTTAACAGAGAACATATTTTTTATTATAAAATAAACATTTATACAACATAGACAAGTAGACAGATCACATAAATCATCCCCGTTCCTATATGGTATTGTTTCCATTATTTTTACAAACAATCGTCAACATAGTCACAATAGTCAAAATAGACATTTTTGATATTTATTCATTATTATTATATTACGTCAAATTAATCTGTTATCATTGTTATCCCAAAATAAAAAAGAATACAAAGAAAGAAGAAATAAATTTCTTCTTTCTTTTACAATTCCCATGTACTTGAACCAAGAGAGAAGTTTTATTTCGTATCTATAGAACTTCTAGAAAGGAACATCTTCAATGCTTATATCATCATCTGACTGCTTTTTCTTTGATTTTTTCTTTCCTTCTTCTTTTGAAGACTCATCAGAGACATCTTGTACCACAGGAGAAGACTCTTCCACATCTTCCGATCGACCTCCTCCATCTAAGAGAATAAGATTATCTGCCACAATTTCTGTTTTTCTATGTTTTCCTCCATCATTATCTTCCCAGGAACGTGTTTGTAATCGTCCTTCTACATATACCCGTTTTCCTTTTTTAGCATAATTACCGATAATTTCAGCCAGTTTCCCCCATGCGACGATACTGTGAAATTCGGCCTGATCTTTTTGTTCTCCGCTGCTATCCTTCCAACTCCTGTTGGTCGCAACAGAAAAAGAGACCACACTTTGACCATTGGGGGTTTGTCGCAGTTCAGGGTCTTGAGTAACTCTCCCGATAATTTGTGCCCGGTTGAGGTCCATAATGGTTACGTTAAAAAATATTCTCATCTTCATTATAGAGAGAATTCAAATTTTTTTCAAAAATAATTCTTATTCCCCCTGTTTATAAGCTTTTGATCGTGGACGAATCCCTTCCCCTTCGTGTTTTCCGATCGTTTCTTTCTTGAGATAATGATACAACTCTTCCGATGTATGACTATCAATTCGTAAAGTACGTACAGGATAAGAGATATCGATACCAATCTCCTGTAGTTCAACAAAAACGTCTCGGAGAACATTGGACCGAATAGTCCACCAGCGCATATTGCTCGGAATCCACCACCGGATACGCAAATCAACAGTGCTATCTTTAATTTCTCTCACAAGGATGTCTGGGCTCGGTTCTTGTTGAATATGGTCAGGATATCGTTTTAATATTTCAAATATTTTTTCATAGGCTCGGCTAAAATCGGTATCGTACCCAACGCCAATATCGACCCATATGCGCCGGTAAGGGTTGGCCGTATACACACGAACCTGTTTATTAAAAAAATCTAAGTTGGGAACAAGGATATCAATTCCTTCTCTCAAATCGTGGACCGTTACCGCCCGGGAACCGATATTCGTAATAATTCCTTTGGATCCTTCAATTTCAACCAGATCCCCCATATGCATTTTGCGCTGAATGAGCAACGTTAATCCGGCAATGTAATTGCCAATGATGGTTTGAAGGGCAAATCCGATACCCAAACCTACCGCCCCCAAAAGCCATCCTAATTCACCGAACAGATTCGTCACTCCAAGCCCGATGGCCAAAGCGATGACAGAAAAGATAATATAGATCAGGCGGTTGGATAACAAAATCATATCCTGATACTCCTGATCTTTTTGGTTTCTCTTGATGGCCTCTATGACACGATAGGCAACAAGCCGGGCAATAATGAGAAAAATGACCAGAATAACAATAACGACGATTATTTTGGAAATCACCTCAATCATCCCCTGAAACGTTCCAACATCTTTTGTTTTGTACACAGTCGTCGTATCGGTCTGAGCATAGACGGTTTCAAAAAGAGAAAAAAGGTTCATTTTGGGTTGTAGTGAGATTCTTGTATGTCATATTACTATACCAAAAAAGAGGGAAAAACTCAATCCTCTTTTCATGGGAAGATAACAGAAAATTTATTATTTTGACATTGCCTTGAGACAGCGGGTGCAAATGATCTTCTTGACCATTTTTCCTGTTTCCTTATCTAAGATTCTCTTAGAAATCAGATTCGGAAGAAATCTCCTCTTGGTTTTTCGGTTACTATGCGATACATTATTTCCGCTGCTAGGCTCTTTCCCGCATAGATCACAACGCTGGGCCATATAGTATTCACAAAAAAGTAAAAGTGTGTAATGATGATTACGCGAAGGCTATCTTACTTATAAATCATCAGAAAATCAAGAAAAAATGAATGATGCTACTTTTATTCCAGCTCTGATTGCCATACTGATTGCCATTACCGTGCATGAATTTTCCCATGCCTGGATGGCGCATTATCTGGGAGATCCCACGGCAAAGCTTGAGGGGCGGTTATCATTGAATCCGCTCGTTCACATCGATCCTTTAGGTTTTTTAATGCTTATCTTTGTCCATTTTGGCTGGGCGAAGCCTGTTCCGTATAATCCCCATTACTTAAAGAATCCCAGGAGCGGAAGTCTTTTGATTGCTCTGGCAGGACCTATCTCCAATTTTATTTTGGCTCTTGTATTTTCTATTCCCCTCAAATATATTTCCCCGGACAGTATTTTTGTCGATTTTTTTCTTCTCTCCGTTTATATTAATCTTGGGCTGATGATTTTTAACTTGATTCCCATCCCTCCCTTGGACGGATCCAAGATCCTTGCTTTTTTTATCCCTCCCAGATTTGATCGCCAATTAGCAAGCTTTTTACATAATGGCCCCTACATTCTTTTTGGGATTATCATCATAGAGCAAGTTACTCATATTGGCATATTAAGCCCTATCATTATTGGACTCATTCAGAAGATAGCTCTCCTACTCGGCATTATGTCCTAAAGATGGCGGGGAAAGTAAACATCAGACCAGTTGAGGCAAATCGCAACCCTGCGGGTTCAAGATCCCTAACCCGCAGGGTTAAAAAACACCATATTTTATTCTTCTTGCAAGCAGAAAGAAGCCAAACATATTGAACACATTTTGTGCTCAATTCATAATAGAAGTGCTCAAATAATCGTAGTGTCTATTGGCGCTACCTCGATCATACGCTTTAAGGGATTTCAATATTTTCATCCGTTGATTCGGATGAGTGCGAAAACCCACGAGACAACAAAGGAGTAGAAGACCCAATAGAGCTACGGTATTTGGGCGAGAAATACTATCTAACCTCAAGGATCAAAAGATAAACCTTTAAGATCTTGAACATTTCGACTTTTTGCAAACTCATTATAAATCGCTTTATGGTCGAGAGATGTTATATTGGGATCATTTGTCGTGAGATCGTCTTTTCGAATACCTATAAGATCTATATAACTGCTATACGGCCATATCTCTGGGGATGTCACATGCCCATTCTTTACAGGGTTATCATGAATATAGGCGGCAACCTGAAGCATATAGGCATCGTTATCGATAAGTTTGCTTTTATAGGTTCCCTGAAATACCCGTCCGGAAAACCCATATTTTATGGAAAAATATCTGGCATATGCATTTTGAAGTTGTTGAAAGAAGGAGGAAACAGTTGGATCCGACCTCAAAGGTCTATCCTCTTGACCTTTGAGGTCGGGTAGCACCGGACGGATGAGAAAATGGAAATGGTTCGGCATCAAACAGTAGGCGATAACATCCAATGGATATTTTGCTTTATATTCTCGTGCTTTGAGCAAAAACCGCTCATAATCAACAGACGTATGGAACAAGGTCATCTTCTGTGAACCACGGTTATAAATATGATAGAAAAAACCTGGAGCAAAGGAGCGAGGCTTGGAAGGCATATTATTTGTTCAGCTCGATTGTACCTATTTCGACCTTTAAGGTCAATATCAACCTTAAAGGTCGGGGTGGGGGATAAAAAAAGACCCCGATGAGACGAGGTCTTTTTTTAATTTAACTAACTAGCAT
>Ga0272448_1005059_pt1 | contig 14687 bp, 13 predicted proteins | sample YNPCB0191_FD_202220 | JGI IMG/M metagenome (GOLD analysis project Ga0272448, IMG submission 202220) | Hot spring sediment microbial communities from Yellowstone National Park, WY, United States - YNP-CB-019-1 | ecosystem: Environmental > Aquatic > Thermal springs > Hot (42-90C) > Sediment...
CGCCCCAGCTGGCGCCCGTCAGGACTCCGCAGAGTATGTCCACCACTGCGGCGAGCCCGTAGCCCTTGTGTCCTCCCAACACTTCGCCCAGGCCCCCAAGAGGCAGTAGGGCGCCCTTGGAGATCTTTTCTGGGTCGTCGGTCAGGTTGCCGTCGGGGTCGATCCCCCAACCGACTGGGACCTTCTTGCCCACCCTGCGTGCCACTTCCATCTTGCCTATGGGGGCGACGCTTGTGGCCATGTCCAGAACGAAGCCCTGCCCGCCTGTGGGCACGCAGACGCAGATGGGGTTCGTGCCCACGAGCTTCTGCTTGGAGAACGTATGGGCGACGAGGGGGCGCGTGTTCGTCATAACCAGGCCTATCAGGTCCTGCTTCAGTGCCATGAGGCCGTAGAAGCCCGCTATCCCGAAATGGTTGCTGTTCCTTACTCCCACCAGGCCCACGTAGTTCCTTTTGGCCTTCTCAATGGCGAGATTCATCGCCCTGTAGGAGACCACTTGGCCGAGGCCGAAGCCTCCATCTACGAGGGCGGTGACGGGCGACTCCCTGAGCACCTTGATTTCGGGGCGAGTCTTTACCACCCCGTTCTTGATGCCGTCCGTATAACGCTTCAGTCTGGCCACGCCGTGAGATTCAATACCCCTGAGGTCGGCCTTGACGAGGTTCTCCGCAGTGATGGCGGCATCCTCGTCCGGGACTCCCATCTTGCGAAGGACCTGAACGACGAAATCGGTGAGGGCAAGGTAGTCGACGCGAGTGTACATCCCTTCGATCAGTTCGCCTTTCTCTCTCATGACGACTGAAATGGTGCGCGAATGTGGTATAAACCTTTCCGCCAATGTGGCTAGCCGAGGTCGGTCCGGCTGTCCTGCAACACGTAGGAGAGTGCCACCGTAACGGCCGTAAGAACGAGGAGCGCGAAGAGAGACGCATGGACGGGCAGCATGGTGGTCCCCAGAAGGCCGTATGGATCCACGATGGACCTGGAGACGCGGCCTGCGTTGACACCAGCCACTGCGACGGTCAGAACTCTGTACTTCGAACGGCTGAAGGTCAGGTAGGCGGAGACGATGTACAGGACCATCCAGAACAAGTTCTCAGCGACTAAGAAGGTCACGATGGGGCTGATGTAAAGGAAGAAGCCGTCGACAGTCAAATAGCCCGCGGCAAGGAGGACGCAGAGCAGAGTTGAGAGCAGGTCGAGCGAACGGAGCCTGTCCAAAACTACTTCTTGGCCTCCACCCTGTCTCTACCCATCCAGATTGAGACGTGGCCGCCGGTGAGCTCTGCCCCTATGTGGACCGTATCAATATGCTTGGAGAGGGCCTTGGCGCCGTCCACTTCGGCCCCGCAGAAGGGACATATCATCCCCCCACGTCCGTAATTGACGGGGAGGGGAATGGCACTGCGGGCCGTGTCCCCGGTGAAGCCCCACCTCGTCACGATGCCGAAGACGCTCCCGTCAGCTTCCACCAAGACTAGTCGGCGTGTGTTCTTGGAGGCCATGAGCGCCAGTGCCTCGCCCAAGCTCCTGCCCTTCTCCATAGTTATGAGAGGCTTCGACATCACTTCCGACACCTTGGTCTTGCGTGGGTCCAGCCCCTCGGCCAGCACGCGGTAGCAGAGGTCCCTCTCGGTGATGATGCCAAGCGGCCTGCCGCCCTCGGCGACTATGACGCTGTCGCCACCCATCGACTTCATCTTCCACGCGGCTTCCTGGACAGAAACGCCAGGCTCGATGTAGAGCACATCCTCCTGCACGAACTCTGAGGCGGGGCGGGAGAAGAGCTTAGAAAGCGGGAGCGCATCCAACTTGAGAGTCTGAAACAAAGCACCGTGGCCCAGTTAAAAAGTGTTCTTCCAAAAGGTCAAGCCTGTCCCGCCAAGCTTAAACGGAAGGTGGCCCAGCAGAAGGCGGATGACTCAAGTCAAGCTGGACCCCGAAGCAAAGGAAGTCTTGAAAAGGATAAGGGTGGAGCGGGGAGAGCCATATGTATCCATCGTGGAGGACGGGTGCTGCTCATTCAGCAACGTCATGGTCACGCTTCAGAAGCCATCAGACGATTTCCAGCGCCTAGGGGATGTGGACGGCTACCAGTTCTACATAAAGAAAAGCCTGGCTGGCCTCTACGGGACGAAGGACATCACGATCAGGGCCCTGAAGAGGATCGATGACAGCTTTTCGGTCGAGACCGAGTATGGGTACAAACTCTTCGTCGATTACGACGTCTTGCGGGCCTCCGTCAAGTTGGGCTGACCGAGGGGGCCTCAACGCTATATTTATTTCACGATTGGAGCAGCATTACACATAAATATTCCAACCCAGAGTACAAGCCGAGACCATGAGCCATAAGCACTTGTCTTGGGTGGTGGGCGGTCCTCAGGGGAGCGGCGTGGACTCTGCCGCCACGATTTACGCGAGGGCGTGCGCCTTCGGCGGGCTGCACGTCTACGGCGAGAGAGAGTACTACTCGAACATCAAGGGCGAGCATAGTTACTACACGGTGATGGCCGCCGAAGAAAAGATCAGGTCAAGGTTCTCTAGGGTACACGTCCTAGCGACGTTCGAGCCGGAGACCCTTTTCCGCCACGCCTGGGCCGTGGTGCCTAGCGGTGCTATCGTCTATGACCCGGCGGTCGTGCATGACGCCCTGTCTCAGTTGCCAACGATCGAAAAGAACGTATTCAGGGACATCCTGCGCGCCTTGGGAGGAGGACGCACCGACGCCACAGTTTCTGACGTGATCAAACACGCCGAAGGAAGAGGGGTGATCCCCGTCGCCTTGCCGTACGACGACCTCCTGGTGGAGGTGGGGAAGAAGATCGGCGAGGAGCCCAGCAAGCTTTCACGTTTTGTAAACGTCATGGCCGTCGCCGCTTCGCTTTCGCTATTTGGATATGACTTTGCCCCTCTTGAAAAGGCCATCGGCAGCGTCTTCAGGGCCAAGCCGAAAGTGGCAGAGCAGAACGTGGTGGCCGCCAAGATGGCGTACGACTACGTGTCACCATCGAGGCCGAGGATTGGTTTCAGGCTGTCGGCCTCCCCAGCCAGCGAGCCTCGGCTGCTGGTGACGGGCGCCCAGTCTGTGGCCCTCGGCAAGATCGCGGGCGGAGGGCGATTCCAGAGCTACTACCCCATTACTCCGGCCTCGGACGAGAGCTTCGTATTGGAGGACCACGAGGCCTTCGGCCTGATGGGGGCAGGCGCGAAGAACTACTACTTGGTCATACAGGTGGAAGACGAAATAGCAGCCATCACCATGGCGGCGGGAGCCGCGCTGACAGGCGTGCGTGCCTCGACGGCCACTTCGGGCCCAGGTTTTTCTCTTATGAACGAGGGCCTAGGCTGGGCAGGCATGAACGAGGTCCCCGTGGTGGTGACGCTGTACCAGAGGGGAGGGCCCAGCACGGGCCTGCCGACAAGGACGGAGCAGGGCGACCTTCTCTTCTCTCTGGCTGCGGGGCACGGTGAGTTCCCGCGGATCGTCTTCTCTTCGGGTGACATCGAAGAGGCCTTCTACGACGCAGGGAGGGCCTTCAACTACGCCGAGAGGTACCAGGTGCCGGTCATCCACTTGATAGACAAGTCCGTCGCCAACAGCACGTCGACTGTTGTCCGCTTCGACCCCGGCAAGGTGAAGATCGAAAGGGGAGCCCTCGCCAGCGACTCATCTTCAGCTTTGACCAAGCCGTACAGGAGGTTCGCCTTTACGGACAGCGGGATTTCGCCCAGGGCCGTCCTGGGCCAGCCCGATGCCGTCTTCTGGAACACGGGGGACGAGCACGACGAGCTGGGTCACATAACGGAGGACCCCGAGCTCAGGATCAGAATGATGGAGAAGAGGATGAAGAAGCTCGAGCTGATCGCCAGGGAAGTTCCTGTGGAGGAGAAGCTGGCGTACTACGGCGAGCCCAACCCCGACCTGCTCATAGTAGGGTGGGGCTCCGTTAAAGGGGCCGTCCTCGACAACCTTGAACTTCTTGAGGAGGAAGGCATAAAGGCGGCCTTCCTTCAAGTCAAGATGATGTGCCCCTTCCCCTCTGAGGAAGTGAAGGAGATCTTCAGGTCGGCCAAGAGGGCCATCACCGTTGAGGCTAACTACTCAGGGCAGCTCAGTAGGCTCGTCAGGGGAGAGACAGGCATCGAAATACCGCAGAAGATAGTCAAGTACACAGGGAGGCCCATCCTCTGTGATGAGCTTCTGGATGCCATCAGGAGGCTTTACGCAGACAAGACAGCCAAGAGGGAGGTGTTGACCGCTGGTGCTTAAGCTCACCGACTACAAGACCGAGGTCCACAACAACTGGTGCCCCGGCTGTGGCGACTTTGGCATTCTGAGCTCCATCCAAATGGCTCTGTCGGAGCTTCAGGTCCCCCCTCACCACGCCGTCGTCGTTTCGGGGATCGGCTGTTCGGCCAAGACCCCTCACTACATCAACGCTTACGGAATACATACGCTGCACGGGCGCGCCATCGCCTTCGCTGAGGGCATAAAGCTGGCCAACCCGGAGCTGGAAGTTGTGGCGGTCAGCGGGGACGGAGACGCGCTGGGCATCGGTGGAAACCACACGCTTCACGCCGGAAGGAGGAACATCGACATGACCTTCGTCGTGTTTGACAACTTCGTTTACGGATTGACGAAGGGTCAGGCATCCCCCACCATGTCCTTGGGGATGAAGACCAAGGGCCTGGCAAAGCCCAACATCCAGCAGGACATTAACCCAATCATGCTGGCGCTGACGGCCGGCTACACGTTCGTGGCTCGAGGCTACGCCTTTGACGTGAAGCACCTTAAGGAGATCATCAGGAGGGGAATACAGCACAAGGGCGCGGCCTTCATAGACGTCCTTCAGCCCTGCCCCACCTACAACGATATCTATACGAAGGAATGGTACGCGGGTGAGGACAGGCTGGACCCGGAGACGCAGAGGGCCGTGCCCAGGGTGTACAAGCTGGAGGAGGCGGGTTACGACCCACTGGTGAAGAAGGGCGACAGGGCCGAAGAGGTGGCGAAGATATCTCAGGCCATTGCGAAATCGGTGGAATGGGGCGACCGCATACCCATTGGCGTCTACTACCAGAACCCCTTCGTCCCCTCCTTCGAGGAGAGGCTTGAGGAGACGAGGATACGCGGCTACAAGGAGAGCCCGCCCGCCAAGCTTCAGATAGCGAAGGACGACGGCCACCCGGCGGCGGACATGGACGGCCTGTTCGACATGTTCAAGGTCATTTAGACGATTCCGCCGCACAATCCTTTAAGTACGTGGCTCCAGCCTACGAGGTAACGTGAGCGTCCCGTTCAACTATCCCAGGAACCCGCTTCTTGAGCTCTCTGAAGAGGAGGCGATCTTCAGAGATTCGGTCAGGTCCTTCGCAATGAAACATATCGCCCCCAACTGGGAGAAGATGGATGAAGAAGCAGGCAAGACTCACAGGCCCATGGTCGATCTGATCAAGAAGATGGGAGAACAGGGCCTCTTGGCCCTAACCTGCAGCCCCGAGTTCGGCGGCCAGGGAGGCACCCATACCCTGGCCACAATAGCCGTCGAGGAGCTGGCCTATGCCGACCCGTCGGTGGCCACGGCGGTATATGCCCTGCTCAACATCGGATGGCCATTCATACTTCAAAGGCACGGCCGCGCCGAGCTGGCGAAGGAGGTCATCGGCGAGGTGGCTAGAGGTGACGCCTTCTTCGGAATCGCTTCCACCGAATCGCAGAGCGGCTCCGATGTACAGGGGCTGAAGACGAAGGCGATGCCGGCGGGGGACAAGTACCTGCTGACGGGTGAGAAGACGTACATTAGCGGCGTAAACGAAGTGTTCAGCCTGCCCTTCGGAGGCGGGTGGCTGTTGGTGGCGCGCACTGGAGGAGAAGGGCATAGGGGCCTTTCGACTTTCGCCTTCCTTCCAAGAGAACGAGGAGAGACGAAGAAGGGGGTTTCGTGGTCCCTCCTTGACGGCATCGGGCGCCACGGGCTCAGCACGGGGACCATTACGCTTGACGGGTTCGAGCTTTCCAAGGAGAGCTTGGTGGGAGAGGAGAACAAGGGCTTCTACGTATTGATGGAGGGGTTCAACGGGGCCCGCATACTCGTGGCCGCGGCCTGCGTCGGCGCCACGAGGTGGCTGCTCGAAATGGGCGCAGAGTGGATAAAGACGAGGCAGGTGGGGGGCAGAAGGGTCTCCGCGTACCAAGCCGTGAACTTCAAGTTCGCCGAGCTTGTCGGCAAGTACGAAGCGGCGAGCATGATGGTGTACAGGGCAGCCAGGCTCTTCGATAAGGTCTACCTTAAGAAGGAGGCAGGCTACTCACAGAAGGACCTGAACGTCCCCGTAGCCATGGCGAAGATGTGGGGCCCTGAAGTCGCGGTGGAAGTGGCCCAGGAGGTCATGAGGTGGCACGGCGCAATATCGTACACCAGGAGCTACCCCCTGCAGAGGGCCCTCTTGGGGTTGACGTCCTACGTGATAGGCGCCGAAGGTGCACAGAACGTTATGAAGCATATCGCCGCGAGGGACCTGCTGGGAAGCGACTTCGTCTGAGCCGATCTGATTTGAACCTGAGCTACGCGTACTCCGACTGACACTGCTCATGCATGAATTGGGTCAGGTAGTAGATGCCGCCTGCGCCCTTGCCTGTGGAGCCGCTGTGCTTCCATCCCACGAAGGCCTGCACGCCGACCATGGCTCCGGTCGTGGCGCCGACGGTCCTGTTCCAGTAGACCACGCCCGCTTCGACGTTATCGAAGTAGTACTTCGCTTCAGCCGGGTCCTCCGTGAAGATTCCACCCGTCAGGCCGTACTCCACCTCGTTGGCCACATCCAGCGCCTCCTTCAGGTCGTTCACCTGTATGATGGCGAGCACGGGCACAAAGAGCTCCTCGAGGGCGATCCTATGACCCCTCGGCACGCCGTCCACTATTGTGGGCTCCACGAAGGTGCCGTTGGCGTATTCGCCCTCCTTGAGCACCCTTCCGCCGACGAGTATCTTGCAGTCCTTCGAGGCGTCCTCGATGGCCCTCTGGTACTTCATGACGGCGGCTTCGTTGATTACCGGGCCGAGGAAGACATCCTTCCTCCTGGGGTCACCGACGACGCACTGTTTTGTCCTCTCAACGAGCCTCCTTACGAACTCGTCGTGGACCTGCCTGAAGATGACGACCCTGCTTGTGGCGCTACACTTCTGGCCGCCGAAGCCGAAGGCGCCCCTGAAGACCCCCTCGACGGCCTTGTTGAGGTCTGCCTTGGCCGTTACGATCGCGGCGTTCTTCCCGCCCATCTCCGCTATGAAGGGTTTGGGGCCCCTGGCGCTGAACTGCACGAAGCCGGATGAGCCCACGGCGTAGGAACCAGTGAAGGCGATGCCCATGACCTTGGGGTTGTTGAGGATAGCGTCCCCAACGGTGCCTCCCGGGCCTGTGACTATGTTCAGGACGCCTGGCGGCAGGCCCGCTTCGGCCATTATCTTGAAGAACTCGACGGCCACAAGAGGGGCGTCGCTGGACGGCTTGAGCACGACGGTGTTGCCCGTAATCAGCGCTCCTGTAGTCATGCCCACGGTGATGGCGAGCGGGAAGTTGAAGGGAGAGACGACGCCCCACACGCCGTAAGGCTTCATGACGCTTCTGACCTTCTCGCCTTCGTAGACGCTCCTCATGCGGCGCACGAAGCCCTTGTTTCTTTCCATCTCGTTGGCATAGTACCTAAGATAGTCGATGGCTTCATCCACGTCCCCTACCGATTCCATCCTGTTCTTGCCGTTCTCCAGCGTCATCAGGGCGGCGAGGTGGAACTTCCTGCGGGCCATTATGTTAGCCGCCTTGTAGAAGACCTGCACCCTCTTCCTGTAGTCCGTCCTGCTCCAGGCATCGAAGGCGACGCGGGCGGCCTCCACGGCATCGTCGGCGTGGCTCCTTTCACCCTTCTGAAGATAGGCGAGCAGGATCCGATGGTCGGAGGGAGAGGTCTTGGGGAACTCTTCCTTGGCCTTCACCTCTCTGCCCCCTATGTACAGAGGCACGTGTTGCCCCAGGCCGGCTTCGACGTCCTTGAGAGCTGATTCGAAGAGCTCGTGGAACTCCTTCTCGCGGCCCTGTCTACTCATCCTCAGCCAAGTGGCTTCGCTTCTAAAAGGCAAACGGATATGACACCTAACATGGCTAGGTGACAATAGGGGAATTATAAATCTGCTCCGGCAAACGAGGGCGGCAGCCGAAGATGTGATGTAATCTCCTCGTCGACATCACATCGGCACCCTCATTTCATTAATCGCCAAGGTTTCGCTGAGGCTTTGCCCGTTTCCCTTTCACACGTCCTTGCCCTGCGAGCCTCGAGCGAAGAGCGCTCTCACCGGTCCCTCGAGATGGATGTATGCTATGGCCAAGACGGGCTGTATTATGGGAATGATGGCCGGGACGAGGGCCGACTCCGGGCTCAGTGCGAGCGTAGCTATTGCCGCGGCGACGCTCTGGTTCTTCGTAACGGAAATAAACGCCACGCTCTGGTGGTCTTCGTAGGACAGTCGCATCGCCCTGCTGACAAAGACCGACAGCAGCAGGATGCCGACTATTATGGCCGACTGATATCCGATCACTTCGCCCACCAAGAGCGGCTCCGCCACCATCAACGTTCCTTCTCTCATGACGAGGACGAATATCAACGCGAACATGGAAAGCATGGTTATGAGGGAAAGGTATGGCCTCAGGCTCTTGCCGACGAAGGCCGATCCTTTTTCCCTGAGGAGCAGGTATCTCGTAAGCTGGCCGGCGATGAGCGGCAGGATCAGGATGTACAGCACGGACGTCATGATTGGAGCGATCGGGACGGCGGCGGAAACCTGCCCGCCGTAGACGCTGAGGAAGAAGGGGATCGCCGGAATCGCGACTATCAGGCTCACGATGGCCAGCGCGGTGGCCAGCTCGATGCTTCCTCCAGCTATCAATACGTAACCCAGGGACCCGCTGGACGCAGGGACGACGTTGGCTACGACAAACCCCGTGCCGACGTCCCTGTTCCCCAGCGCCGGAGCCAAGGCGAAGGCCAAGATCGGAGAAAGGACGAACACATACGAAAGGGAGACGGCGATGGGTCTCCATAGCTTGAAGGTCCCGGAAAGCCCCTCCGTCTTGAGCTGAATCATGGAAGGATAGATGGTAAGGATGGCAAGAAGGATGACCAGACTTGAAAACGTGGCCTTATTTGCAGAAATGAAGCCGCTCGAGAAGTAGCCCACGGGCACAGCCAGGACGATGGAAAGAAAGGTATACAGGATCAGGTATTTCTTCACGTGCTCGGACAGGCCGTGCACCCGCCCTTCGTGATGACTCTCGTCCCCAACGCGAAGTTGTGGCTTCGACTCAGATGGCTGCACTGCTACTCCCCCTCTCCACGACGACGATGTTCGAGGTCATCCGTCCTTACACCGATCAAGAGCAGAGCGGCAGTTGCCACCACGATACGACGGAGAGGGTCCACGCCGAGCCTTACCTTCTTCCTGTGAATCGGGCGACCTTTCGAGATGTCCTTGGGAACGAAGCTTCGCCGTCAACTCAAGGCGCCTTCGAGCGAGCCGCCCTCCGATCGACGCGAGGCGATGAGCTTCTTTATGGCTTCGACGGCTTGATCGGTATTCATGTTCCGTATGTCCACCCCTGCGTGATGCGAAGGGTCAAATCCAGCCGTGTTGAAGGCGTCCTTGAACATCTTCTGCTGCATCCGCAGGTCGCAGGCGGCGATGTAGATTTTGTCTATATCCCTGTTTGCCATGAGGGTCTTCAGGTATTCGTCCCCGTCGTCGGCGCAGAGCTGAGGATGAAGGGCGACGAAATCGACGAGCTTCTCACGCCTGACGGCGTTCAATACCTCGAATACGTTCATCCCCTGGAACGAGGGACAGGTTCCCTGGCAGACGCAGAGAAGCATGCCCTTCTTCCCCACGTTCAAGGCCTCCTTTGAAGAAGCAGGTCGGCCGGGTAAGAGATGGCATCGGCCGGGCAGGCCCCCTTCTGGCAGCCCCTGCAGAACTCTATGCAGTTCTCAGGATGAGCTACGACGGGCTTTCCTCCCGACGCCTCGAATACCCCATGAGGGCAGAATTCGACACAGGCTAGGTCGTTTATGCAGGCGTCGTAGTTGATTACCGGATACCAGGTGCTCGTCATCACTTCTCGCGAAGAAGTAATAACATATTTAAGTTTATCGATATGTTCTTCCAACGCCCGCCTTCGCTCCACAGGCATTCACCATCAAGAAGAGAAGCCCTACGCTTCATCGATCTGTCCGTGGTGTCTTTCGGCACAGACGGTTCAATACGACGATCCTCAGTCAGGGCCTTTTGAGATCCCAGCTTTGCACTTTCTCTCAGCTGTCGGGCTCGCCCTGATCTTCACGATGCGGGGCCCTGGACCACTGGCTGGCCGTACGCTCAACATAATGGATTCCGGCGCACAAAGGCATTGCTGGCCCGAGGCAGAGCGCAGGCTCACGGGCTTTAACTGGGCAGGAATTGATCTCGATAGTTCATGCCAGACAATGATGGTTCAAGTCTTCCGGTTTCCCGTCGTCAGCTCGCTGCCAAAGACGCATAATTGTTAAAATGTCCCCGCTGGAAGAGCACCAGCCGATGATGTCAGGCTCTCCAGGTCGGGCGGGCGGTTCATTTAGTCGAGGGGGCTCGCCTTCGCAGAAGAAAGTGAGGCGAAAGAAGCAGGAATATCACAAGCACAGGGCGAGGCTCCCCGGGGATGAGGCCCCATTGGATTTGGAGGCCCTGAAAAGCAAGACGATCCAGTCTCTGGACAGGCTGGGGCATCAGGTATTCTTCCCGGACCAAGGTTACGGCTTGCAGGACTGGCTCAGGAGCTTGAACGTCCTCTTGGATGACTTCGAGACAAAGGCGGCCCCTCTGGTGACCATCCCGCAGGGGTATATTTCAAAGAGGCAGGAGGTCGTGGACAGGCTTTCGAGGCCGCCCGAATTTCCCGAACTGGATTCGGCCATAGCTCAAGCGAAGAGCGAGGAGGAGCGTCTCTCGGCAGCCCTTGAGCGGCATGGCGCAGCGCATGTGTCAACGAAGCTCATCTCGTTGAACAGGCAACGTGACCAGCTAGCTGCCGAACTGGACAGAGTAAGGGCCCGTCTTTCGGAGAAGGAGGCGGAGCCCAGACATATCGGGTTCTTCGGAAGGATCTTGGGCAAGAAGGAGCCGCCGTCATCGAGACATGAGATTGACGTAAGCCGAGCGGAAGAGCAGCTCATATATCTTGAGTCACAGCTCAAGGCCCTCGAAGAGGAGGAGATGAGCCATCAGGAGAACAAAGAGAAGCTGGTGCTTGCGAGGGAAAGGCTGGCCGACTTGGAGGCCAAGAAGGTCGAAAGGATGCAGTTCGTGGAAGAAAGGCAAGAGGCAGCAAAGCTACTGGCCAAGGAGATATCAAGCATCGAGCCCTCATGAGCCTGGTCGGCTGAATCGACATTGGACGAAGAAGCGAATGACCATCGGACCACTGAACGTTTGTTGCATTTCTGAAGGGCGTCTCTTGCGAGCAGATGAAGATGTCTTCCTCATTGTCCCTATGCTGTTTGATCCCAAGCTCTTCACGCTTCCTCTCCCGACGGGTTTCGGACGACCTCTCTGATGCGCTAGAGCGACGAATAGCTGGCCGCTCTCGTCCGGCCTGAGAGCAGGAAGAAAGGATAAACCATATTGGCGACGCCTGGAGTACGAAGGTTGCGCTTGAGGACGCACCCCCGACGACCGCTTTCTTCCGTCCGCCTAAGCGGTTCGGGCTCAAAGGTAGGCTGCGGAAAGCATTCCGTAGTAGGTCGGGCAGGCATAGCTGCAGAATGCAAGCCGCAGAGGCGCACTCCTTAGTGCTCCGTGCAACATCAACATCTGCCAGAAGCCATCTGGCTTGGCCCGGGCTAGAAGCCCACGGTTCATGTTCAGCAGCTCTTCCAACTTGTCTTCTTTGACTATCCTGATCACCCTTGAATCGTACACATCAGCTTCTTCATCGAAGCCATAGGGGCCAGACTTCAGGTGGGCGTGGGCTTGGTCGGCGCTGGCAACGAAAGAGACTCTGGCTGCCGTGTGATGGCAGGCTTCGCCTATACACTCGCCCATCTTCACTAGGTCGCCCCAAGGTATTTCCCTCGACGGGGTGACCAAGACCACCCTTGCCTTTCTTGGCAGGAACCAAAGCGGAACGATCGTCCCCCAGTCGAGGGGCATCTTTGATTCCCTTCCGGAATCTGTCCCAAAGTTGACGGAGACGACGGGAAGCCCCTTCCCGGCCGCGGCCGAATATATTGAGATGGCGAGCTCGACGTCACACTTCCTGCTGAGCGAAAGGGCTCTTTCTCCTTCTTCGAGCGCTCCGGCGCAGTTCTCAGCCCTCACCACCGCCATCTTCCCTTCGATCCTCATATTATGAGGGGAAGCGATTACGATTGTCTCTGGATTCGTGCTGGATACCATACGGGCGACATTCCTCATCCCCTTCCTCACATCGGAGAAATCCGCCCTTCTTTCCCTGAAGCCCGGGATCGCCGCTAAACCGTGCGGCAAGACGGCGGCAGAGACCAGCGGCAACGCCTCGGTGGTCGTCACAATGGCTTATCAGTGCTTCGGATGCTGACCTCACGCGAATTCTAATATGTTTGGGCGTGAACTCCGGCCGAGTTGAAGAACGATGCTTTTTGAGAACGTCGGAATGCCGAAGCCCGGCTGCATCTAGACCAGTGACAAGCCATCCAGCACCCCGAACATCATGCCGTTCGGATAGCTTGCCGCTCTCCCTCTATTTCACTTCGCCGTAAGGCTCAGCGCCAGAGATGTGGGCGCAAATACAGGTTTCGTTGCTTTGGTGACCACTTAGAGGGAAGTTCTCCACGACCACATTCAATATAATGGTCGTCGTGTCAGCCCCGAACTCCGATATGGTACCTACTCGGATCCGGATTACGTACCATGAGAGGGTGCCTGCTCATGTCGCTATTGTGCTAGACATCCCGTGAACGCTATTCGTACGTTCGTCAAAAGAGTCGGCACGCTGACCAACCATAAGAAGAGGACGATGTCCTTGGTTGAAGAACAGACACGCGAACTCCGTTTCAGGGGCAGTGACCCCATCTACGCACCAGGGAGTCAGTCCCCTGGGACATTTGATGTGGAATAGATATAGATTATGGAAGCATTAAGGAAATCCGTTATTATCCTCCATGCCAGTAGGGCCATCCGTGACGAGCACGATTGGTGATAGGAGACCGTCCAGGAAAGCAGACATCCGGTCCACCTTCTCGTCTTGGTCTGAATGGAGCTGAAAGAAATGTCTTCATGGAACATAGCCGTTAGAAGCCTTAGAAGGCGCAAGACGAGAACTGCGCTGACGGTCTCTGGCATCGTAGTGGGAGTGGCAATGATACTCGTCCTGTTGTCCTTGGCCGCTGGGACCTCTACACAGACGAGCAACCTGCTCAGGAGCATCTTGGGCGCGGAGGTCACGGTGGTGAACGGGACTGCCCCTACCTTTCCCACGGGAGTCAGTGGACGGAATGGAGGCTTCTTCGGTGGTGGAACGAACCCCCTCGGGGAGCTTTTCGGATTTGGGAACACGTTGAATGAATCCATCATCAGTCAAATAGAAGGCATGCCAGGTGTATACGCCATTTCAGCCCAACTTTCAATTACGGCTGAAATCAACGGCACTTCTGCGTTCCTGTATGGCATCGACCCGAGCACTTTCCAGAAGGTCACAGGTGGGTTGAACATCGTGAACGGAACGGCCTTAAGCGCCACGGCTCAAGGCAACGAAATGGTCCTAGAGGGCACACTCGCGGCGAACTTAGAGGCGGGCCTGGGCTCGGTAGTGTCCGTCAAGACGAATTACACGGAGGCCAACTACACAGTGGTCGGGATATACTCCGCTGGAAGCTCATTCGGTCCACAGGCTAGGTCCGCATACGTGGCCCTAGCTAACGCGCAGAGCCTTAGCAACGAGGTCGGACAGGTATCCGAGATCTATGTCAAGACCACTGACCCGAATTTGGTGAATCAGGTTGCCACTCTGATATCCTCCTCTGTTGCAGGCGTCAGAGTGATCACTGCCAACAGCTTCGCTAACCCCGCCGCAACCCTCTCCAGCACGTTGACCACCTTCTTTTCCATCATCGGCTTGGTGGCGCTATTGGCTGGAGCCTTTGGAGTGGTCAACACCATGTTCATGTCCATTAGCGAAAGGACCCGTGAGATAGGGACCCTAAAGGCCATCGGAGCGAAGGGAGGCCAAGTCATGAGGATCTTCATGAGCGAGGCACTCATAATAGGCCTGCTGGGTGGAGGTTTGGGAGTAGCCATAGGAACGATCGTCACATTCGCATTGCCGTCACTAGTAGGCTCCTTGGGTTTAGGTGGGTTCGGAGGTGAGACAGCGATCTTCCGCGGAACTTTGCAGCCGGCACTCACGGCATACAACCTACTTCTAAGCTTCGGCCTTGGAGCGTTAGTAGGGTTGGTAGCTGGAGCATATCCAGCTTGGAGGGCGAGCAAGATGAACCCTGTGGAGGCCCTTAGGCATGTCTGATAACGTAGTTGAAACCACCCAGCTGGCGAAAGTGTATAGACGCGGGAAAGTCCTCGTCCCCGCCCTGAACGGTGTTGACATCACCGTAAAAAAGGGTGAAAT
>Ga0272448_1005060_pt1 | contig 14685 bp, 14 predicted proteins | sample YNPCB0191_FD_202220 | JGI IMG/M metagenome (GOLD analysis project Ga0272448, IMG submission 202220) | Hot spring sediment microbial communities from Yellowstone National Park, WY, United States - YNP-CB-019-1 | ecosystem: Environmental > Aquatic > Thermal springs > Hot (42-90C) > Sediment...
TCTTAAAGGATCATCTTCAAGTGTAACACCAATTCTTCCTAAACCTACAATTGCGACACGAAATATTTTTGAGTTTTTCATACAATAAAATTCTCATTATGATATTCTTTAAGCAATGGTAAAATAATATGAAGGCTTTTACTTAATGCATCACATAACTCAAGTATTGTTTTATTTTCTTCTTTATTCTTTTGAGATTCTGAAATAATAGATTTTAATTTCCCTGTAAATATTACTGCAAGTTGATGAATATCTGAACGAATAAAAAGTCTTCTGTTTTCAATAAAAAGGTCTCTTAAAAACAGGTTCATACTATTTCTGAACTCAGAATAATTTTTAAGTTCCTTACGTCTTTTTATATCAGAGAGTAATTCTATATTTAAAGGATCTAAAAAATATTCAAGTAACTTTTTTGCAAGTGTATTTAAATCTGGATTTAGATTCTCCTGTTCAATACATATAAGATTCTGTTTTATTCTTTCAATAGAACTTTTTACAGTTGAAGAAAAAGATACACTGTGAGAAACATAACGAAGATAATCATCAACAACACTTGAAATATGAAATACTAAAGTCTTAAGTCTTTTAGTGTTCACTGGATTTTTTTCTTCTGGTGGTTTTTCTTTATTAGATTTCAATAATTGTATGGCATCTTCATAAGCAGCATTAAGTTCCTGCATTCGTCTTGTCGCTTCTGGATCATCTGAATCCATATCTGGATGAATCTTCTTTGCAAGAGAAAGATATGTTTTTTTTAAAAGTTCTGGAGTTGCTTTGCCTGAATCTATTAAGAATTTAAAAGGATCCATTTTTACTCCTGATATAATAATATATTATATTAACATATAATCTGACAAAGTTTTTAAGGAGAGAATCTATGAAACAAAGATTAAAAAGACTGGATCAATGGATAGCAAATTGTGGTTATGCTTCAAGATCAGAAGTTAAAAAAATGATAAAACAAGAAAGAGTCCTTGTTGATGGTAAACCTTCTAAAGATCCTTCTTTAAGAGTTGAACCTGAAAGAATAACTGTTGATAATCAATCTCTTGATCATCCCTGGGGATTGTTCTTTATGCTTAACAAACCTGTTGGTTACTCATGTTCAAAGTCAGAAAAAGAGTCTCCGATTGTTTTTGAACTTTTGCCTCTGTTATGGAATAGAAGACATCCTTCAATAAATTGTATAGGTAGACTTGATAGAGATACATCAGGATTGCTTCTTTTTACAGATATTACTTTTCTTATTCATAAACTTTCTTCTCCAAAAACAGGTTTAAGAAAAGTATATGAAGTTAGAACAGATCTTCCTGTTTCTGAAGAGGTTGTTGATATATTTTCATCTGGTACTCTTATGCTTGATGGAGAATCAAAACCCTGTAGCCCTGCAAAACTTGAAATTATTGATAAAAATTTTGTAAAAATTACAATCTTTGAAGGAAGATTCCATCAGGTCAGAAGGATGTTTGAAAAAGTAGGTTTGAAAGTTATCTCACTTCACAGAACAGATTTTGGAGACTGGTCTTTAGGTGATCTTAAAGAAGGTGAAATTAAGATCCTTGAATGTCCTGTTTTTTAAATTTGGATTTGTCTTTTAAAAAAAGTTATTTTTTTATAAAATTCAAGGAGGTTAGAGGTGAATAAAGTAAGACTTGGAATAATAGGGATGGGTGGAATGGGGAATGTTCACTTTAATAATGCTTCAAAGATGGAAAGGGTAGAGGTAACTGCTATATGTGATATTGAACCTCAAAAGATGGAAAAGTTTCCTCCAAATATTTTAAGATTTGATAATTCTGCGAGTCTTATTGCTTCTGGAAAAGTTGATGCTATAGTTATATCTACTCCACATTATTTTCATCCAGATATTGCAATTGATGGTTTAAGACATAAACTTCATGTTCTCACAGAAAAACCAATTGCGGTTCACATAAATGATGCAAAAAGAATGCTTTCTGCTCATACAGATAGAACCAGAGTCTTTGCTGTGATGTTTCAGCAAAGAACAAATCCTGCATTTAAAAAACTTAAAGAGATGATAACAGAAGGTATAACAGGAGATCTTCTTAGAGTAAACTGGATAGTAACTGATTGGTTCAGAACAGAGGCATATTATGCATCTGGTGGTTGGAGAGCCACATGGAAAGGAGAAGGTGGTGGAGTGTTATTAAACCAGTGCCCGCATAATTTAGACCTTCTTCAATGGCTTGTGGGTATGCCACAGAAAGTTATATCTACAATAGGAATTGGTCGTTATCATAATATAGAAGTTGAAGATGATGTTACCGCAATTCTGGAATACCCGGATGGAGTCACTGGTGTTTTTACAACAACAACTGGAATCTCACCTGGAACAAACAGACTGGAACTTTCTTTTGAAAATGGTAGAATAATTCTGGAGAATCAGAAATTGATCTTTTCCAAAAATGAGATGCCTGTAAGTGAATACAGAAAGACTTCAAATGACATGTGGGGGGTACCGCCTTATTCAAATATAGAATATGATTTTACAGGACAGTATGGAGGACAGCATGCTGAGGTTCTTCAAAATTTTATAGATGCAATTCTTGATGGTAAAGAACTTATTGCACCTGCTGAAGAAGGGATACATTCTCTTATGCTCGGTAATGCAATGTTTTTGTCAGGATTTTTAAAAGAACCTGTTTCATTACCTATTGATGGAGACCTTTATGAAGAAACACTTCAAAGTCTTATTAAAAATTCTAAATTTGTTAAATCTCCTGTAAAAACTGATGTTGTAGGAGATATAACAAAATCTTTTGGAGTAAAAAGATGAAAATACCTGATACAAAGATAGGAATAACTCTTTATAATTTTAGAGAATTTTGTAAAACAGTAAACGGACTTGATAAGACACTTTCTAATCTTAAAGACATAGGATACAGTGTTGTTCAGGTTTCAGGTACACCTCTTTCTGCTGAAGAGATTCGTCCTTTACTTGATAAATATAAAATGTACTGTTGTGCAACGCATGAAGGTCTTGATACATACAGAAATAAATTTGAAGAGACTGTTAAACGACTTGAAATTTTAGGTTGTAATTTTACAGCATTAGGATATCCAGGACAAGATTTCTGGAGTAAGGATGGTGTTATAAAACTTGCAGAGGAACTTAATAATATAGGTAAAAAGTTTAGAGAAAAAGGAATAATCTTTGGATATCATAATCATTCAGATGAATTTGAAAAATTTACAGATAAGATCTTTCTTGAAGAGTTATATAATAGAACAGAACCTGAAAATTTAACTGCAGAGATAGATACTTACTGGGTACAGTATGGAGGTGGTAATCCTTCAACCTGGATAAGAAAGATGAAAAAAAGAATTCATGTTCTTCATCTTAAAGATTTTAGAGTCTTTCAAAAAAAACAGATGCATGCAGAGATAGGTGAAGGCAATCTTGATTGGAAAGATATTTTAAATGCTGCTAAATATGCTAAGGTAAGATGGTATGTTGTTGAACAGGATGAACCAACTCCAGGAAGAGATATCTTCGTTTCAGCAGAAATTTCATATAAAAACCTTAGAAAATTAGGGTTAAGTTAAAACTTTATTTGGAGTATTTTTTTATGTATTACAGTGGTTTTGCAGATGAAGCTTGTTCTTCTATTGATGATCAGATAAAAATAACAAAAGAACTGGGATGGAATAATATTGAATCCCGTGGAATCGATGGTACTACTTTAGCAGAGATGGATGAAAAATCTTTTGAGATTCTTGAACAGAAACTTTCGGAATCTAATGTTAAAATTGATTGCTATGGAAGTGCTGTTGCAAATTGGTCAAAAGATCCAAGAAAAGAAGAAGATTATCTTAAAAGTAAAAAAGAATTACTTTCTGTACTACCAAGGATGAAAAGACTTAAAATTCATCTTTTAAGAGGAATGAGTTTTGTTATTGTAAAAGATGATCCAAGAGGACCTGATAATCCTGAAATAGAAAAAGAAGTATTTAAAAAAGTAAAAGAGTTTGTTATAATCTGTGCTGATTACGATGTTGTATATCTTCATGAAAACTGTCAGAATTATGGAGGACTTTCCTGGAAACATACTTTAAGACTTATTGAAGCAGTCAACAGAGAAAATTTCAGACTTGTATTTGATACAGGAAATCCTGTGATGAGTTATGACTGGTCTGTGCCTTCTCTTAAAAAAAGACAGAGTTCCTGGGAATTTTATGAAAAAGTAAAAGATTTTGTAGATCGTGTTCATATTAAAGATGGAATCTTTGTTAAAGATACGGATGGAGTCTTTCCAGAAGTAAAATTTACATTCCCAGGAGAAGGTGATGGTGATGTTGAAAGAATTGTTGAGGATCTTTTGAAGAGAAACTTTACAGGTGCTCTTTCAATTGAACCTCATATGGCTGTTGTTCATCATGAAAATTCTAAAAAATCTGATAATGAGATTCGTTATGAAAATTATTTAGAGTATGGCAGAAGACTTATGAATATGGTGGAAAATTTAAAAAAGAAGATTAATGCAGGAAAATAGTTTAAAATATTACTCCGGATTTTAATATCACATTTGCATAGGGAGTACATTCACCGGTCCTGATAACTGATTCACTTTCTCTACTTATTTTTTTTAATTCTTCATGTTTAACTTCTTTAACAACAGGTTTCATGTTATGAGACTTAAATGTTTTCATCATTTCTTTAAAGATTTTTTCATTTTTTGAATGAATCTCTGATGCAATTATAATCTCTTCAACTTTCATCTCACTTAAAATGACATCAAGGGTTTTAATAAAAGATGGATATCCTTTTTCAATAGCAAGGTCTATACGTTTAACATTCTTTGGTATAGGAAAACCTGCATCACACAGAGTGATATGAGCAGTATGCCCGATCTTACTGATTTCATAACTTAATTCACTGTTAAGAAGTCTTGAGGTTTTCATAATTATTCCTTTAAATCAGGAACTACTTCTACTTTTACACATTCTTCTGGTTTTGTTACAATTGCCATATTTTTTACAACATCATCCAGACTCATTCTGTGCGAAATAAGCGATGCAAAATTATACTCTGATGAATATTTTTCCATTGTTTTTAATACCGGTTTCCAGTTAGTACCACAGTGAAATACTGAATGAATATGAATATTTTTGGATGTTATATGTTGCATTACATTCAAAGGAACAGTTTTGCCTGTATCAACCCAGTTACCAACCTCTATGACAGTTCCACCTTTTCTTACAATCTCAAGAGCTTCAATAAAAGATTCAGGTTCTCCAGCAGATTCAATAACAAGATCCGGACCTACTCCTTCTGTAAGATTCTTAATCTGTTCAATACGCTCACTTTTGGATGTCTTTGAAGCATTGATTGTAATATCTGCATAAAGTTCTTTTGCTTTATTTAATCTTAAAGAAGAAAGATCAACAGCGATTCTCATTCCAGCTCCAAGAATACTTGCCATTATTCCGTGAAGAATACCAAGCGGACCATTCCCTAAAACAACTACAGAATCTCCAGGAGCAAATCCTTCTTTTACTGCAGGAAAAGGTTGTACTGCTCTTGCCAGAGAATGATAGGCTACTGCCATCTCTTCTACAAATACTGCTACATCTGTTGGCATATTATCAGGTATCTTAAAAAGAGTTGTCCCTGGAACAAGAAACATATATTCAGCAAAACCACCACGAAGAAAAGGTTTTGTATCAGCATCAGGATGTATTCCGTAAGCCATTATTTGATTTTCACATGTTGTATTGTTATACTGATTTCTACAATACCAGCATTTGCCACAATTCACTTCTACAGCAACAGATACTCTGTCACCTGGTTTTAATACTGAATGATTATACTCCATTGTTGTTGCAGCATTTTCACCAATTTCAACAATTGTTCCTATTATCTCATGCCCTGGTATATATGGAAATATGGACTTTCCTCGTATAGTTTTTGCTTCACCTAAAAATATATGTTTATCTGTTCCACATATACCGGTCATCTCAACTTTTAAAATTGCTGTGTCTTTATCAATAGTTGGAAAAGGATATTTTCTTATTTCCATTTTTCCAGGTGCTGTCATAACTGCAGCCTTTACTTCTTTTTTATAATCTGTCATAATTTAAAAACCTCCTTAAATTTAATTTAAACATTAAAAGTCTGACCAACTTTCAAAAATCCCTGGAAACCATCTTCTTTTGCTAAAAGATTCCAGTCACATGGTTGATTTAACGAATCTTTTCCCTGAGTTACAAAATCCTGATAGTGAGTAAGCCACATCTTTGCTTTGGTTTCAGGACTTAAAATTGTTGCATTGGCAGATGGATAACCTGCGAGTTCTGCATAATTTGCATGAACTCCAGACCCTGATATATATTCACGTTTTTTTGTATCAACTCCTATACATTCACAATCCTGAAAGATTATATCTGCTTCTTTGTAATACAATCTGATCTGTTTTGGAGAATCATATTGACTGTCTGTAGTAAAATATAAAGAAGGGTGACCTGCTTTTTTCATAAAGAGTCCATAAGAATGGGTTATTACATTTCCTGACATTATATGCACCTGTTGAATAAGATCCGCCACCCATCCTTCCCATTTGAAACTTACATTTGGTTCTATAGGAATTGGATTAAAAAATGTTTCTAAATTAGCAACAAATCCTTCCATACTTTCAAGTCCACCTCTTAAAGTATGTTCCCAGAGATCTTTTAAAAGTTGAACATTCCCAATAAGTTTAGGAGCATATTGACCTTGTGAAAAGTGTCTTGGTTTTTTTTGCCAGTCATATCTCTGGAATGCTATTGCTTCTAAACCACCAACATGATCCCCATGTAGATGAGATACATATATTGCATCAATAGTTTTAAGATTAATTTTATGATGATATAAAGCCTGTGGAATCTGATTTCCACAGTCAATAAGTAAAGTCCGCCCATTCTCTTCTAAAAGAAAAGATGGTGTATAGTTTATATTAGAAAAAGCATTGCCACATCCAATAACTTTTATAATCATGTTTTCTCCTTATAAAAAGGTTATATTTTAATCTATTGTAATTAATTCTTAAATTCAAAATCAGAATTTTTAAATATAGGATTTATTTTTAGTTTACGATATTCGTAAGTTTCCCAGAATTCATTTTCAAAACCAAAAACCTCTACACGGATAGGTAATGAGGTTTCACTATCAAAAAATAGAGTAATGTATCCTGCATAAAATCCCTTGTTTTTTGGAAACTCTGCTTTAAAGACTTTAACCTTGCAATTATCAAAGATCTTTTCTCCTTCGTATATAATTTTACCTTCCTTTGTTTTTTGATGGAGTTTAAGATTATCGTCTACTAACAATATTATATATTTTATATCACTCTCTTTGAGAGTATGTCTCTCCTGACCGATATTAACTAAGAAATAAGGATTCATCTTTAATTTCAAGTGGCTGTTGCCTACAGGTTTTTTTATGTACATATTTTGACCAAAAGATAAAGGGTCCCATATAGCTTCAGTATCTTTTTCTTTTCCTTCTGTAAGTCTTATATAGATTGTTTCTGGTTTACGAAAACGATAAATAATAGATCTTTGAGTTCTTATAGTTTTACCTATGAGTTCTATTTTAGTCAGTTCTGCTGAATAAGAATTCAGATTTTTATATGTTCTTTCAGCTTCTTTAAGGATATTTTCAAGAAGATCTGTCTGAGAAAAGATTAAAGTATTATAAATAAAAAGAAAAAGAATAAAAAAGATTTTTTTCATTAAATTACAATATTTACAAGTTTATCTAAAACAGTTATAATTTTTTTGATGGTTTTATTTTCAAGCCACTTTTGTATTACAGGATCAGAAAGTGCTATTTTTTCAAGTTCTTCTTTTGTAGACCCTGCTGGAAGTTCTGCTTTACTTCGTATCTTTCCGTTAATCTGGAACACTACAGTAACTGTTTCTTTTTTTAAAGCAGAAGGATCATATTCAGGCCATCTTTCAGAAAGAATGCCGTCATTTTTTTCTGTTAGTATTTGCCAGAGTTCTTCACAGATAAATGGAGCAAAAGGAGAAAGACAGAGAATAGTTTTAAGAATTACTTCTCTTACTAATCCTGCATCAGGCTCTTTTGTAGAAGAAAGATAATCTGCCAGAGCATTTGTAAGTTCCATTATTCCACTGATTGCAGTGTTAAAATGGAAATCTCCTTCAATATCATCTGTTATTTTTTTTATAAGTCTATTTAAGATGTGCCAGAGATTTTTTTCTTCTTTTTTTTCAAGGTTTGCTTTTTTATCTTTACCTTTTTTTATCAGTTCTTTATTTTCCATGCACAGATTCCAGAGTCTGTTTAAGAACCGATACGCTCCTTCTACAGCCTCGTCTTTCCATTCAGCATCTTTTTCAGGCGGACCTATAAATAAAGTATAGAGCCTTACTGTATCCGCACCATATTTTTCAATAAGTGGTTTTGGATTTACAACATTACCTTTTGATTTTGACATCTTGAAACCGTTTTTTATAATCATACCCTGAGTAAAAAGATTTTTAAAAGGTTCACGAAATTTAACAAGTCCAAATCTATAAAGTGCTTTGATAAAAAATCTTGCATACAGAAGATGAAGTATAGCATGCTCAATACCACCGATGTATTGATCTACAGGAAGCCATCTGTTCACAAGTTCACCGAAAGGTTTTTCTTCGTCCCTCGGATAAAGATATCTTAGAAAATACCATGATGAATCTACAAAAGTATCCATTGTGTCTGTTTCACGTGTTGCATCTTTGCCACATTTAGGACAGATAGTATGAAGAAAAGTCTTTGAAGTTTTCAGAGGCGATTCTCCTGTTGGCATAAATACAACATCATCAGGTAGAAGAACAGGTAAATCTTTTTCAGGTACAGGTACAATTCCACATCTTTCACAGTAAATTATTGGAATTGGTGCTCCCCAGTATCTTTGACGGGAAATAAGCCAGTCCCTTAAACGTGTGTGTTTTGTTCTTCTACCAAATCCTTTATCTTCAATCCATTGAGATATCTTTTTTATGCCTTCGGAAGATAATAGACCGTTAAACTCTCCTGAATCTGTCATTATCCCTTCTTCTGTATATGCCTCGTTCATTGTTGATGAATTTAAATTTTTAGAAAAATTTTGAATAACTACTTTTATTGGAAGATTATACTTTTTTGCAAAAAGAAAGTCTCTCTGATCATGAGCAGGAACAGCCATTATAGCACCTGTCCCATACTCCATTAAAACAAAATTCGCAATATAAATAGGTACTCGGTCTTTGTTTAACGGATTTATTGCATATCTACCTGTAAATATTCCTTTTTTTTCAGTATCTTCAGATGTTCTTTTAAATCTGTCAAGATTTATAGTTTCAAATATAAAATCTTCTATCTCTTTTCGGTTTGGAGATGTTTCGATTAAAGTTTCAACAAGTGGATGCTCTGGAGCTATAGCAAGAAAAGTTACTCCAAATGCAGTATCTGGTCTTGTTGTAAAGATAGTTAGAGGTTTATCAAGACCTTCTATTTTAAAATCTATTTCTACACCTTCACTTAAACCTATCCAGTTCTTTTGCATTATCTTTACACGTTCAGGCCAACCTGTTAGAGTATCAAGATCATTAAGTAATTCTTCAGCAAAATCGGTTATTTTAAAGAACCATTGTTCTAAATTTTTCTGTATAACAGAAGTACCACATCTTTCACATTTTTGATCTACTACCTGTTCGTTTGCAAGTACAGTTTGACACGATGGACAAAAGTTCACAAAAGCTTTCTTTTTATATGCAAGACCATTCTTATAAAAGAGTAAGAAAAACCATTGAGTCCATTTATAATAACCTGGGTGACATGCTGCTATCTCTCTTTCCCAGTCATAGGATATCCCCCAATCCTTAAATTGTGATTTGAATTTTTTTATATTATTCAGAGTCCATTCTTTAGGATGGATTTTATTTTTAATTGCAGCATTCTCTGCCGGTAGACCAAAAGCATCCCATCCCATCGGAGTTAAAACATTAAATCCTTTCATCTTCTTATAACGAAAAACAGCATCACCTAAGATGTAATTCCTTCCATGACCTACATGCATATCTCCAGAAGGATAGGGAAACATCATCAGAGAATAATATTTGTTATCTATTTTGTTAAGGTCTGTTTTGTAAAATCCTTTCTCTTCCCAGAATATTCTCCATTTTTCTTCAATTTCTTTAAAAGGATACATACTACTACTCCGATAAGATTATGAACAAATAATATAAAACAATAAGAGTAGAATAGTCCAGTTCTACTTAATATCTTTAAGGTCAAGAAATAAGTTTAATTTGACGATATTATATAGTAGATACTATTGTATAAAAAAAAGAGGATTGTAAGATGAGACTCTTTTCATTAATAGCAATATTATTGCTAATTGTAGGTTTTTTTTCATATTCTTATTCAGATAACCATATTACACTTGATAAAGCCCAGTTTGAACTTGCTTTTAATCTGTATTGTGAAGGAAGGATAGATGATTCAACTCTTGAATTTAGAAATCTTATAAAAGAACATCCTGTAAGTTTATATCTTCCTGAAGCCAGTTACTGGCTTGGTATGTGCTTTTATGCCAAAAAAGATTATAAAGAAGCATTAAGAACTTTTATTTCTGCAATGAGACAGTGGCCATTTTCTTATTCTTATAAACTTTCTTTGTATTATCTTGCAAAATCTTTTTATGAACTTGATAGAAGAAAAGAAGCAAAAATAAGATTTAAAGAGTTTCTGGAAAAATATCCATGGCATGAACTTGCGGATAATTCTTTATTCTGGCTTGGAGTACTTGAATGGAAAGATGGTAAGAATGAAAATGCTTTGAAAATTTTTGATGAAGTTTTACAACGCTATCCAAACGGTAATAAAGCAGAAGCAGCAAGATATATGAAACTTTTAATTAAAGGTTCTCCAAAAGTTTCAACAGGCCCTTCTTCTGAAGAACTTGAAAAGATCCGTAACCTTGAAAACTGGGAAGATCTTCTTGCGTCAAAAGAAGAGGCTTTAAAAGCTAAAGAAAATATTCTCTCTGTTAAAGAAGATGCTTTGAAAGAAAAACAACGCCAGCTCAATGAAGCATCTAAAAAGGTAGTTAATCAATGAAAAAAAATATTGTCTTTTATCTTTTTTTTATATTTTTTATTCAAAATCTCAATGCACTGGTTAATATAGAAAATGAATTCGTAAAAGTAATAGTGGAAGAAACTTCTGGAAGATTTGTTATTAAAACTACTTCAGGTGATCCGGATCTTACAACAGATGAAAATAAACTTTTACTTTATGAAGAGTATCCTCCAACAAGTTTTACAGTGATACGTATAGATGGTAAAGATTATAAATTTGGCGGTGAGAATGGCTCTTTTAATTTACCTCCTGTAGTTAAGGATAATACTATTGTTTGTACATGGACTGTTAACAATATAGAAATAACTCAACTTCTTGAATTTGCATTGGGTATAAATACAGGTAGAATGGATAGTGTAAAGATCTCTTATGCTGTAGTAAATAAAGATTTTAAATCTCATGAGATTGGAATTAGAATACTTCTTGATACTTTTCTTGGTAGAAACGATGGTTCTCCTTTTCGTATTCCTTCTTTTGGAGAGATTACAACAGAGACAGTTTTTATGAAAGATAAAGTTCCTGATTATTGGTATGCGTATGATGATTTAGGAACACCAACAGTAAGAGCACAAGGTACATTAAAAGCAAGTGGAATTACACCACCTGATATGGTTGTATTTGCTTCATGGCCAAGATTTGAAAAAAATTGGTGGGATATAAATCCAATAGAAGGCCGTTCTTTTAGAAGAGGAGGAATAGGTCCTCTTGATAGTGCATGTGCTGTGTACTGGAATCCAGTAAATGTAGATCCTCAAAATAGAATCGGTGTTTCAACAATGTATGGTTTGTATGGTGCCACTATTCTTAAAGGTGAAATCTTCAGCCTTTCACTTGGAGGTCCTACCACAACAAAAGGTGAGGATGTTATTATAACTGCAGATATTCAAAAAGTTGCATTATTGCCTGCAAAAAATGTAAAAGCAGAGATTATCCTTCCAGAAGGACTCTCTCTTGCCCCGAATGAAACAAATAGAATAAAATCTTTAGGAACAATAGAATCTAATAATGTCGTTGTTAAAGCTGCATGGACATTAAGACCGGACGGCAGAGCCCAGGGAGAGATGGAATATACTGTTGTTGTTAAAGGAGAAGTGGAAAGTAAAGAATATTCAGTATCTGCAAAGAGAAAACTTATTGTAGAAGGAGTTATCCCTCAGGAAAAAGAAGAAGAAATAGTGTCAGAACCAGAACCAGAAAAAACAGAAGTTGTAAAAGAACCAGAACCTGTTAAAACTATAACAGTATTATCAATTACAAATTTTGATTTTTCAAGAATAGATAGTGTTATTGATTCTGTCAACAGAGATATAGAAATAAATAATTCTCTTATTGAAGAGATAAATAAAAAACTTGCTGAGAATGTAAAAAAGAAAGATTTAATTTTAAAAAAATCTTTTTCAGAACGTTCTGAAAATATTATAAACAAATCAAAAGAAGTATATCCTAACCTTATCAAAGACGCTTCAACAAACTTTATTCATATACAGAATGTTACAAATATCTCTCCTTGATAAGATACGTTCAGAACTTGTTTTAAAAAAACTTGATGCTCTTATTGTTGAAAAGTCAGAGGATGTTTTTTATCTTACAGGATTTCCTTCTACTTTTCTTGTAATAATTATTACAAAAAAGAATTCATATCTTATAACAGATGAACGTTATGCTCTGGAACTTAAAAACAGAAAAGATCTTATCAGAATATTTAAAATCATTGTAAAAAGATCCAATCTTGAATCTCTTATTCTGCAAATTTTAAAAAAAGAAAGAATAAAAATTTTTGGCTATGATTCACATAATACATCTGTTTATCGTTATAATCTATTTAAAAACAATTTAAAAGGAATAAGTCTTAAACCTTCAGATGGAATTATCTCTTCTTTACGAATTGTGAAAACAGAAGAAGAGATATCAGTTTTAAAAAAAAGTCTTGAAGTTGCAGAAGATTCTTTAAAAAAAGTTTTAAATATTATAAAACCAGGAATTACAGAAAAAGAGTTAAAGATTGAACTTGAATATTTAATGATGAAATCTAATGCAGAAAGAGCAGCATTTGATACAATAATTGCATCCGGTGAAAATTCTGCAGTCCCTCACCATCATACAGGAGATAGAAAATTAAGAAAAAATGATATGATAATTATAGATTTCGGTGCAGTGATAAAAGGTTATCATTCTGATATTACACGTACTGTTTTTATTGGCAGACCTGATAAAACCTTTAAAAAGCGTTATTCTGCTGTAAGAGCAGCACTTGAAAAATCAATTCAATCAGTAAGAGAAAATATCCAGTGCTGTCAGGTAGATAAAATAGCACGAAGAGAACTTAAAAAGTATAATCTTGATAAGTTTTTTACGCATTCACTCGGACATGGAGTTGGATTAGAAATTCATGAACAACCATCTATTAACCCTAAAATAAAAGAAAGATTGAAAAAAAATTATGTGGTTACTATAGAACCTGGTATATATATCCCGAACTGGGGTGGAATACGGATAGAAGATATGGTCGTTGTAAAAGAATCTTCTGCTTATGTTTTAAACAGTCTTGACCATAATTTGATTTGTTTATAATTTTTAAAATCTTTTTTTCCATAAACTCCACTCGATCCCTTTTTCTCTTTTTGCACGTGAAACTGAATAATAATCATTAACTGCAATTACAAAACATAAAGATACACAACTACCATATAAAATTAAGTTCTCTTTATCTGAAAGTTCAGATAGATAATTAAATGTATAATCTTTAGTTATAAACATCTTTGCTGTTCTAAGAATAATGTTTGCAATCAAAAAAACAGGTGGAAATGAGATTAAAGTTACAACTTCAAATCTACGCCATGGGGTATCTTCATCTTTTTCATATATGTCTGAAAAAGGATCTGTTTTTAATATGTTCTGTACTTCAGGAAAAATTTTATCAGGTGCAGGTATTTTAAAATAACTTCCTGTAAAAGAAGAAAGATTTGTAAGTGTTTCTGGTGATAAGTTTGAAGATTTGACTGCTAAATTTTCTGAAAATAATTTTCCACAAAAAAATAGAACAAAAAAAACAATTAAAAGTTTATATTCTTTTTTAATAACCATTTTTAAAAATATTTACCGTATAAAATTTTAAGTTTCTTTTTTTGGGAAGCAGGGATACGATCTTTTGCTGTCATTATAGCACCACTTGCTGCAAAACGACATTTGCATGAAGGTTCATCAGGTAATAGAGGAAGAATCTCTTTTATTATAGTTTTGGCTTTATTGATATTTGCATTAAAGTTTGAAACTACCATTTCAACAGAGACCTCTTCTTCATACCAGCAGTCATAATCAGTTGCAAAAGCTACAATAGCATAGCAGATCTCTGCTTCTCTGCTTAATTTGGCTTCAGGCAGTGCTGTCATTCCGATTACTCCACAATTCCACGACCTGTAAAGATTTGATTCTGCTTTTGTAGAAAAAGCAGGACCTTCCATACATACATAGGTTTCGTCTTTATGAACTTCCCATCCTTTTTCTTTTATCTTTTCATAAAGAAAAGAAGAAAGATTTTTGCAGAAAGGTTCACCAAA
>Ga0272448_1005063_pt1 | contig 14680 bp, 14 predicted proteins | sample YNPCB0191_FD_202220 | JGI IMG/M metagenome (GOLD analysis project Ga0272448, IMG submission 202220) | Hot spring sediment microbial communities from Yellowstone National Park, WY, United States - YNP-CB-019-1 | ecosystem: Environmental > Aquatic > Thermal springs > Hot (42-90C) > Sediment...
TGCCGGCTGCACGGCCGCTGCCGACTGCGCCCGATCGGCGGCCGGAGCCGCAGATCCGGCTGGTCGTTCTGGTCGCCGTCGATCAGATGCGCGCCGATTACTGGACCCGTTTCCGGGACCAGTACACGGGCGGGTTCCGCTATCTTGCAGCCCGCGGAAGGATTTACAGCGAGGCGCACCAGGCGCACGCCTGCACGGCGACCGCCCCGGGCCACAGCACCCTGCTTACGGGCGCTTTCCCCGGGCGCAACGGAATCATCGGCAACGACTGGTACGACCGCGACAAGAAGAGGGAGGTCACTTCGGTCACCGCCTCCAACACAGCCGGCGGCGGGCGCGACCCGGCGGCTCCTACGCCCCGGGCGCTGCGCGTGACCGCGCTCGGCGACTGGCTGCTGCAATCGGAACCGCGGGCGAAGGTTTTCTCCTTCTCGCGCAAGGACCGGGCTGCGATCCTGATGGGCGGGCAGAAGCCGACCGGGGCATTCTGGTACGATTCCTCCAAGGGAGTTTTCACAACCTCGGAATATTATGCAACGACGCTCCCGGGCTGGTTGCAGGCATTCAACGCCCAGAAGCCCACGCACAAGTATTTCGGCCGAGTCTGGGACCGCCTGCGCCCTCCTTCGGCCTACCGAGGCTCGACGCCGGATGATCAGGAAGGCGAGGGCCGGCTGGCGGGCCGCAGGACTTTCCCCTATCGATATGCGGGCGGCCGCAAGCCGGACAGCAAGTTTTACTCGTACATCATCAGCACGCCCTTCATGGACGAGCTGACGCTGGAGGCGGCGCGGCGCGCCGTTTCAGCGGAAAAGCTCGGCCGCCGCGGCGTTACGGACCTGCTCGCCGTCAGCCTTTCCAGCACCGACGCCGTGGGCCATCTCTTCGGCCCGCAGAGCCAGGAAGTCCAGGATTTGATGTTCCGCCTGGACCGGATGCTGGACGGCTTTTTCAAGTTTCTCGACAGAAACGTCGGGCTCGAGCATGTCGTGATCGTTCTCACGGGCGATCACGGAGTGGCCTCATTGCCCGAGGTAAAGAACCCGGACGGCATCACCAAGAGGCAGGTGAGCGACCTCAAGCGCACCATACAGGAGGCGGAGGCTTTCCTGGTGCAATCATACGGGCCCGGCCCGTGGATCGAGAGGGAATACGACTGGAATGTCTATCTCAACCTCGAGACCATCCGGGCGCACGGGCTCTCGCAGGCGGAGGTCGAGCAGCGGCTGGCGGACTTTTTGCGCCGCGATCCCCTCCTGGCGGACGTCTTCACGCGCACGGAGTTGGCCTCGGGTCGGCCGCACGGCTCGTCCTACGCTGCACTGTATGCCGCCTGCTTCGACCCGCAGCGCTCCGGCGATCTCGTGCTTCAGCCCAGGGAAGAGATCCTGTTCAGTTCGTCGCCGGCCGGCACGACTCACGGCTCGCCGTATCGCTTCGACACGCACGTGCCGCTGGTTTTCGCCGGGCCGGGCATCGAGCCCGGCGCTGTGGATGCGCCGGTGCGCACGGTAGACATCGCGCCGACGATTGCCGCCCTGATCGGAGTTCCGGTACCGGTCGAGGTCGACGGCCGGCCCGTTCCGGGCCTCAAAGAAGAGTAGGGCCATGCTCGATTACTCCCGGATGTCGCGCGAGGAATTGCAGAAGCTCCTGGAAGTCTATGCCAAGAACTGGCTGGCTCACGACGGCTGCTGGTTCCTGGCCGCCGAGGAAAGGTTCGGCCTCGAGACCGCCATCGAGTTGGACGCCCGCTCCTGGGAACGGTTTGCCGTGGTCGAGGCTCAGCGCATCATGCAGGCATTCGATATCCCGCAGGGAAGCGGGCTCGACGGGCTGGAACGCGCGCTCGCCCTGCGCATGTATGCCGCCATCAACCGGCAGGAGGCACGCCGCACCGCGGACGGCGCCCTCGAGTTCCGCATGGTCGAATGCCGCGTCCAGTCCGCGCGCCGCCGCAAGGGCCTGCCGGATTTCCCCTGCAAGCCGGTGGGCACGGTCGAGTTCAGCCGCTTTGCTGCGACCGTCGACCCGGCGATCCGCACCGAGTGCGTGGCCTGCCCGCCGGATCCGGTGGGCGATTCCTACTGCATCTGGCGCTTCACCAAGCCCTGAGGCGGCACAGCCCGAGGAGAATTCATGGCTTTCGTTTTCGGACCGGTTCCCTCGCGGCGCTTGGGCCGTTCGCTCGGCGTCGACCCCATCCCGCCCAAGACCTGCAACTGGAACTGCGTTTACTGCCAGTTGGGGCGCACGGGCCCGCTGGTCACGGAGCGGCGCGAGTTTTTCCCGCGCGCCGAAATCCTTTCCGAGGTGCTGCAGGCGCTCGCCGGACTCGCGCCCGGCGCCGTCGATTGGCTCACGTTCGTCGGCTCCGGCGAGACGACCCTGTACGAGGGGCTGGGGTGGCTCATACGGCAGGTAAAGCAGCACACCCGGGTGCCGGTTGCCGTCATCACCAACGGCTCTCTTCTCTATCTCCCGGAGGTGCGCGAGGAGCTACTGGCGGCCGACGCCGTCCTGCCCACGCTGGACGCGGGCAGCGAGCGCCTTTACCGCCGGATCAACCGCCCGTCGCCCCTGCTGGATTTCGAGAGGCATGTGCGCGGCCTGGCGGCCTTTCGCGCAGAGTATTCGGGCCGCTTGTGGGTCGAGGTGATGTTGGTTCAGGGACTCAACGACAACGAGGAAGCCTTGCGCGAGATCGCGGGCGCGCTCGACGCCATCCGGCCCGACTGCGTCCATCTCAGCCTCCCCGTGCGCCCGCCGTGCGAGCCCTGGGTGAAGCTCGCCGACGATGCCGCCGTCGAGCGCGCCTTGGCCATCCTGGGGGCGAAGGCGCGCGTGCTCCATCCGGCCGAGGCCGAGCTCGACCTTGCCGGCTGCGAGGACCCGGCGCAGGCGATCGTGCAGATCGTGACCCGGCACCCCATGGGCGACGAGGAACTGCGCCGCGCCTTGGGGCGCTGGAAGCGGGAGGAAATCGAGGGCGCTCTGCAGCGGTTGAGGGCCGGCGGACAGGTTCAGCTGGTGGAGCGCCACGGCGCGCTCTTCTGGAGCGCCGCCAACTACCGCTATGAGTTTCGGTGACAGGCTACTCAACCCCGAAACTCGCGGTCCATGAGATGTCACCGTTTTGACAAGAGTTTCGGGGTTGAGTAGCCTGTCACCGAAACTGGAGGGTCAAGGATGAAGAAGATGGTATTGCTGCGGCACGGGGAGAGCATCTGGAACAAGGAGAATCTCTTCACGGGGTGGACGGACGTGGGCCTCAGCGACCGGGGCGTGCAGGAAGCCGTCGAGGCCGGCCGCACCCTCCTGCGCGAGGGCTATACGTTCGACGTCGCTTTCACCTCGGTGCTCAAGAGGGCCATCAAGACGCTGTGGATCGTGCTGGAGGAAATGGATCTCATGTGGATCCCGGTGCACCTGAGCTGGCGCCTCAACGAGCGGCACTACGGCGCCCTCCAGGGATTGAACAAGGCGGAAACGGCACGCAAGTACGGCGTCGAGCAGACCATGCTCTGGCGCCGCAGCTACGACGTGCCCCCGCCGCCGCTGGCGCCCGACGACCCGCGGCATCCCGGCCGCGACCCGCGCTACGCCGGACTGGCCCCCGAGGAGCTGCCGCTCACCGAATGTCTCAAGGATACGGTCGCGCGTTTCCTGCCCTATTGGGAGCAGACGATCGTGCCCGCGGTGCGCAGCGGCAAGCGGGTGCTGATCTCGGCGCACGGCAACAGCCTGCGCGCCCTGGTGAAGCACCTGGACGGGATTTCCGACGAGGCCATTGTCGGACTCAACATCCCTACCGGCATCCCCCTGGTATACGAGCTCGACGAGGAACTCAAGCCCCTGCGCAGCTATTATCTGGGCGACGAGGAAGCCGTCCGCCAGGCCGCGCAAAAAGTTGCCGACCAGTTGAAAAAGTGAAAGGCCCGCGGGCGCGCACGCCCGGCGACTGCGCACCGCGCGCAGGAGCGCTAATAGGGTGCACAGATTTTTTCATGGATCGCGCATAGACCGGTCGGCTTAAAATACCTTCATGGAGGAACGAGCATGATCATCGGCGTACCGAGGCTCAAGCACGGCAGCGAACACCGGGTCGGGCTCACACCGTTCGGCGTGGCCCTCCTGACGAAACGCGGGCACGCCGTGGTCGTGGAAAGGGATGCGGGCCTGGAAGCGCATTTCACGGACCGCGACTACCAGACGGCCGGGGCGCAGATCGTTTACGGCTCCGATGAGGTTTACCAGCGCTCGGACATGATATGCCAGGTGAGCGTCATCGCGCCTGACGAGCTGGAGCTGATCAAGCCCGGCTCGGTCATCTGCGGCTTTCACCACCTGGCCGTTGCGCCGCGCGATAAGGTCGCCCGCCTGATGGAGCTCGGCACGACCCTCATCGGCTACGAGATCATCCGCGACGCGCACGGCGGGCTGCCCGTTCTGATACCCATGAGCGAGATGGCGGGGCAGATGTCCCTGCACATCGCGGCGCACTACCTGCAGAACACCTGCAAGGGGCGCGGGGTTCTCATCGGCAACGTCACGGGAGTCCCGCCTCCGACCGTGGTGATACTCGGCGCCGGGGTCGTGGGGCGTTCGGCAGCGCGAACCGCCCTGGCAGCGGGTTCCCATGTGGTCATCATCGACGCGGACATCACCAAGCTGCGGGCGCTGAATCGCGAGTTCCCCGGACAGCTGGTGACCGTGGTGGCCGGCGTGGAAAGGCTGGAGAAATACACCGCCATCGCCGACGTCGTGATCGGCGCCGTGCTGATTCCCGGGGGACGCACCCCATTTCTGGTCACCGAGGAAATGGTCAAGGCCATGAAACCGGGGAGTGTCATCGTCGACATCTCCATCGACCAGGGCGGGTGCGTGGAGACCAGCCGGCCGACGACCCTGGAAAACCCGGTCTTCGTGAAGCACGGCGTGGTGCACTACTGCGTGCCCAATCTGACCTCGGACATCGCGCGCACGGCATCGCGCGCCCTGGCGACGGCCGCGCTTCCTTACATCGCTGCGCTCGCCGACAAGGGAGTGCGCGATGCCTTCCGCGACGATCCCGGCCTGGCTGCCGGCGCCTACCTCTACGAGGGCAAGATGGTGCACCAGCTGGCCGGGGAAACGCTGGGTATCCCGGTTACTCCCCTGGAACAACTGTTATAGAAGGCAACGATCCATGAGCTGGCTCGACGAGTACAAATCCAAGCTGATGAGTGCGGCCGATGCCGTCCGCAAGATCAAGTCCGGCGACCGCGTGTACTATGCCGGCAATGCCGCCATCCCCAAGGAGCTGGTGCGCGCGCTGGCGGCCCGCCGCGATTCGCTGGAGAACGTCCAACTCAACCACGTGCTTCTCATCGGAGAGGACCCCTTGTGCGCCCCGGAAATGAAGGGGCACTTCCGCCACAATTCGCTCTTCGTCGGCCCGGCCGACCGGGCAGCGGTCAACGAAGGCCGGGCCGACTACGTGCCGATTTTCCTCTATCAGATCCCGCGCCTGTTCCGCGACGGCGTGGTCCCGCTCGACGTCGCCATGATCCAGGTCTCCCCTCCGGACGAGCACGGCTTCATGAGCCTGGGCGTGGAAACGCTCGCGTCGAAGGCCGCGTGCCAGGTCGCCAAGACCGTCATCGCCCAGGTGAACGAGAAGATGCCCCGCGTTCTCGGGGACTCATTCATCCATGTCAACCGCGTCGCGGCCATCGTCGAGCACACCGAGCCTTTGCCCACCCTGGATGCCAAGGGCGCCTCCGAGGTGGAAAGGGCGATCGCCAAGCACATCACGCCCCTGATCCGGCCGGGATCGACCATCCAGATGGGCATCGGGGGCGTCCCCGACGCCGTGTTCGAATCCCTGCAGGGCGATCTGCAGCTCGGCATCCATACCGAGATGATTTCCGACGGCGCCATGCGCGCCATCGAGCGCGCGGTGGTGACCGGGAACCGGAAGACGATCCACCAGGGCAAGGTCGTGATCACCTTCGCCCTGGGAAGCGAGGCGCTGTACGATTACCTGGACAACAATCCTCTGATCGAAGCGCACCCGGTCGATTACGTGAACGACCCGTTCATCGTAAGCCAGAACGACAACATGGTGGCCATCAACTCGGCCCTGGAGGTGGATCTCACCGGTCAGGTGTGCTCCGACTCGGTCGGCCCCTACATCTACTCGGGTTTCGGCGGGCAGGTCGATTTCATCCGCGGCGCCGCGCGATCCAAGGGCGGGCGTCCCATCATCGCCCTCCAGGCCACGGCCAAGAAGGGCGAGGTTTCCCGCATCGTCCCCTACCTCAAGCAGGGAGCCGGCGTGGTGACCAGCCGCGCCGACGTCCACTACGTGGTCACCGAGTTCGGCGCCGTGAATCTCTTCGGCAAGAACCTGCGCGAGCGCGCCGAGCTGCTGATCACCATCGCGCACCCGAAGTTCCAGGCGGAACTCGAAAAGGCCGCCAAGGAACGCAAGCTTCTGCCCTGAGCCCCGGAATTCCCGATCGTCCGGGCAGGTCAGTGTCGGGGAGCGCCGCTTCCCGACACGAGCGTGGAGGTCGCGGTGCCGGGCTGCTTCCTACGCCGCCGCCGCGGCGATAGTGCGGCCGCCGCCAGGAAGATCGCGGTCGAGACGAGCACGATGGTCGCGCCCGAGGCGGTGTCGAGCTTGTAGGATAGCAGCAGCCCGCCGACGGTGCTTCCCACGCCGAGCGCCACCGCCGCCGCCATCATGCGCCCGAACTTCTCCGTGAGCTGGTAGGCGGCAGCCGCCGGCGTGACCAGGAGCGCCGAAACGAGCACGGTGCCGACCACCTTGATCGATATCACCACGGTCAGCGCCACCAGGCTGATCAGCAGGAAGTAGATCTTCTCGGCGGGAACCCCCGTGACCGCCGCCATCTCGCTGTCGAAGGTCACGAACATCAGCTCCTTGTAGAAGACGGCTACGAGCGCCAGAACGACCGCCCCGAGCGCCAGGGTGATCTCCAGGTCCGCCCGGCCGACCGCGAGAATGCTCCCGAACAGGTAGCCGAAGAGATCCACCGTGTAACCCTGCATGAGTCCGATCACCAGGATGCCCACGGCCATGGTGGAGGCGAAGAAGATCCCCACGGCCGTGTCCTCCCTGATGCGCGTCCTGCGCGCCGTCAGCCCGATCCCCCAGCCGGTGGCCATGCAGAAAACCACGGCGGCGAGCACGGGATTGACGCCGAGGAGGAACCCGAGCGCCACGCCGCCGAAGCTCGCATGCGCTATGCCCGCCCCGATGAAGGACATCCCCTTCAGGACCACGTAGACACCGATGACCGCGCACACCACCCCGATCACCGTGCCGGCCAGCAGCGCCCGCTGCATGAAGGCGTAGCCCAGGATTTCCGTCATCGTTCCTTTTCCACGACCAGGTGAGGCACGCGCCCGTGGTGGAAGAACATCGCGGCGCAACCGTACATCTCCGCCAGTTCCTCCGAGCCCAGGACCACCTCGGGCCTGCCGTGCGCCACGAGCCTGCGGTTGATGCAGACGACGCCCTGGACATAGGAAGCCACGACGCCCACGTCGTGCGACACCAGAAGCATCGTCATGCCGGCGTGGTAAAGGTTCTGCAGCAGCTCGTACAGGCTCTCGCTCGAGGCCACGTCGACCCCGGTGGTCGGTTCGTCCAGAAGCAAAAGCTCCGGTTCGTTGGCCAGAGCGCGCGCCAGGAAGACCCGTTGCCGCTGTCCGCCGGACAGGCGCGCGATCGGACGGTCGGCCAGTTCGGCGATTCCGACGCGCTCGAGCGCCAGCTCGGCGGCGGCACGATCGGCGCGCGTCGGGCGCCGGCCCAGGCCGATGCGCCCGTAGCGGCCCATGAGAACGACCTCGCGCGCGCTCACGGGAAAGTTCAAATCGACGGACATCAACTGCGGGACGTAGCCGATCCGGCGCCTCTCTCCGCCCAGCTCCCACGGAGCCCGGCCGAAGACGCGCACCGTGCCGCTCACGGGACGCACCACTCCCAGAATGACCTGCAGCAGCGTCGTCTTCCCCGCACCATTGGGACCGATGATCGCGAGCGAAGATCCCGGAGGCACGCTCAGGGTCACATCCTCGAGCGCCAGCGTATCCTGGAAAGCCACACTGACGCGGTCCAGTTCAATGACCGGCGTCCCGGCGGCCGCCGTCTCTTGCACTGCTGCATTCATGGTCGCCTCACCTGAGCGCCTCGGCAATCTGCCGCAGGTTGTAGCGCATCGTGTCGAGATAGCCGTAGTCCGGCGGAATTCCCAGGGGATTCAGGAAGAGCACCCGCGCCCCGGCTTCTTCCGCGATGGCCTCGGCGGCTTTGGCCGAAAACTGCGGCTCGGCGAAAACGGCCCGCGCTCCCGAGGAACGCACCAATCGGACGATCGCGGCGATGTCCTCCGGCGAAGGCTCCTGCCCGGGCCGGCGCTCGATCACGGCGGCCTCCTTCAGGCCGTAGTCCCGGGCGAAATAGGCCCAGGCCGCGTGGAAGGCGACGAATTCCCGGTGGGTGAAGCCGGCGGCCGCGCGCGCGATCTCCCGATCGAGCGATTCCAGGAGGTCCAGATAGCGCGCGCTGTTGGCTTCGTAGGTCGGCGCCCCGCCGGGGTCGCAGCGCATCAGGGCATCGCGGATCTTCCGCACCTGGTGCATGGCGTTGCGCGGGCTGAGCCAGATGTGCGGATTGCCGCCGGGCTCGTCGGCGTCGCCCGCGATGATCGGCAGACCCTCGCTGGTATCGACCACGATGAGCCGGGGATTGCCGGCGGCCGAAATCAGCCGCTCCGCCCAGTATTCCAGCCCGAGGCCGTTGAGCACGAGCAGGCGGGCCTTGCTGGCCGCGCGCAGCTGGGAGGGCGCGAGCTCGAATGTGTGCGGGCTCGCGCCCGGCTCCACCAGAACCTCGACGCGGACGCGCTCCCCGCCTATCTGGCGGACGAAGTCCGCCAGCGGCAGGATGCTGGCCATCACGGTCAGCCGTTCGTCCGGGCCTTCCTGCCGGGCGCGCCCGCACGCGGCTGCCGCCGACAGCACCAGAAGGACTATCGGCCACCTGAGCTTCACCGCCCCACCGCCTCCGGCCGGAATGAAACGAACGCGGCGCCGCCCGGCCCGCAGCGCCCGCAAACAGATTAGCACAGTCCCGCAGGCGCGGCCCATGCCTTGTTGGCGGCCGCCGCCGCACATCCCACATCAAACTGGGGACGCTCACCATTTTAATAACGGTGAGCGTCCCTATTATGGCAGGAAGCGCTCCGGGTGGCGCAGCTTCTGGGGAAGATAGGTCTCAATGACGTAATTGAGACCGTGCTTGGCCAGAGCCTGCTGCTCGGCGCGCACCCCCATGTCGACCAGGCGCTCCAGGGCGTGGATCCATTCCCCGTGGTGGCGGATGAAGGGATCGTTGCGGATGGCGTCCCGGGCGCGCTTGATGTCGACCTCCTTGAGCGGGTGGGTCGGGAGCTTGTAGTCGATGATGTCCTGCGGGGTGATCCCCAGGAACCTGGCCTGGGGCACGCAGAAGAATTCGTTCAGATGGGCGGCGTTGCCCGAGCCCACCTTCAGCGTGCGGTAGATATTGGTGATGCCGTAAGGATCGCCGTCGACGAACACGTAAACCGGGATGCGCTTGAAGTCGGCCAGGCGCCGTATGAAGCGGCGGCAGGCGCGCGTCGGCACCCCGCCCATGCTCACCAGGATGCAGTTGGCCTTCTTCCAGTAATGATGCTTGACCAGCCGCTGGAACATTCCCGCGGTCTCGATGACCAGGATGAAGTCGGCGTTGGTCTCGAACTCGAGGTGCTCCACCGAAATCGGCACGCTGTAAGCCCCCGAGCCGAACCGGGTGCAATCGATGCGCAGCGCCTTGCCCGTATCCCGGTCGTGATCGATCACGATCAGGCGGCCGGCGACGTCGCCCCCCTTTTCCTCGGGGACGAATCCCAGCTGCTCGCGGTTGACGGAAAAGTAGGCCTCGACGTCGTCCATCACCGTGTCCGACTCCGGCTGCTCGCTGAAGCGCGCCTCGTCCCAGTTCTTGGAAACGTAATAGGCCTCCCTCTTGGTGGCGATGTCGTCGTTTTCCAGCAGTTCCTTCGAGAGCGCGATCATGCGCAGCGTCTGCGCGAAGGTCTTGACCGTGTTGACCGTCAGGGTGCGCTCCTTTTTCCTGCCCGCGATCTCGAAAAATCCCCGCTGCGGGTGGTAGCGCACGTTGGCCAGGGAACGTACGGGAAACTTCATCGTCGGCTTCTTGCGCGCCATGATCTTCTCCTGGATCTGGCGCGCCGAGGCCTGGATGGCCGCCAGCACTTCCCGGTTCACGGCGCCGCGCGCCGCCTTCGGCCTCCTAGCCATCGGATTCCTCCTCCCGCGCGCGCTCGCGCGCGCGGCTGCGCTCGAGAACGATCTTGAGATTCGCCAGCAGCTCGGCCTCGGTCTGCGCCGGGAAGCCCAGGATTTCGCGCAGCGCGATGCCGATGTGCGGGATATACTTCTCGATATAGGATCTCTTCTTCTGCTCTTCGGCGGCCCTGCGGTGCGCGCGGATGTGGGCGCTCAGCCGCCGGCCCGCGTCCTGCAGGGCCAGGCGCAGCTCGCGCACGATCTCGGGATAGGCCGCGATCGCCTCCTTGCTCTCCGAGGTGAACGGCACCCAGGCCGAGGCGATGTGCACGAACAGGACCACGGGGCCGGCGGGCAGCGCTCCCTTGGACTGCGCCAGCCCGTACTTGCGCCAGTCGATGCTCAGGACGGCCTTGGTGATGGCGCAGGCGGACTGCTGATATTGCAGGGGCACACGGTTGGCGAAGCGCAGCAGATCGGCCAGCTCGTCGCCCGGCAGGTCGCCGCCGTAGGCGAGCCCCACCTCGACCTGGAAGGGATTGCCGCGATAGACGGCGGGCGGGCGCGTCAGTGCCGTATAGAACGACGCCCGGATCTCCTTCTGCAGGCCCGCCAGAATCTGGCGCTCGCCGATGGGAGAGAGGCAGTTGGTCGGCGGGCCCATGATCTTCACGCTGTTGATGGCGCGGAACAAGCGCTCCGCCTCGTGGGCGGCGATCGTATGGGGATTGGCGTTCTCGCTCAGCTGCGCCGCCCGGCAGATCTCTTCGGCCACCCTCGGGCTCACGCGCGAAAAATCGAGCTGCAGCGCCGCCTTCAGCTGGCGCGCCCGCGTCTCCTTGAGCATGCGGATCAGCATGCCCAGCTCCACCCCGTAAGGATGGGGCTTGATGGCGCGCGGCTCGGGGGGCAGCGAGTCCGTGGCGCGCGGGTAGTGCAGGACCTCGCCGCCGTTCGGCGGCGCGTACCATATCTCGCAATGAGGATTGGCAATGGCCGTCTGGCGGATGTAGTCGTCGACCGAGCGGCGGCCCTTCTTGTACGTCCCGAGAAGCTCGATCTCCACGCGCGTGCCGTGCTCCGGCTCCCATTCCACCGTGGAATCCTTGATGACCTGGGGCGTGTTGTTGCGCGTGTTGATCTGGATCTCGTAGTAGTGGGCCGGCTTGCCCGGGCCGGTGCGCGAGGTCACGGCCAGCGATTTGCCGGTCGTCAGAAGGCCGTACATGCCGGCCGCCGATATGCCGATCCCCTGCTGCCCGCGCGCCTGCTTGAGGATATGGAACTTGGAGCCATAGAGGAGCTTGCCGAAGATCTTGGGGATCTGCACCTTGACGATCCCGGGGCCGTTGTCTTCCACGGCGATGCGGAAACGGTCCTCGGCCAGTTGCCGGATCTCGACCTTCAGCGTCGGCAGGATGCCCGCCTCCTCGCAGGCGTCCAGGGAGTTGTCCACCGCTTCCTTTACGGCGGTCAGAAGAGCCTTTTGCGGGTTGTCGAAGCCGAGCAGGTGCCGGTTCTTGATGAAAAACTCCGACACCGAGATCTCGCGCTGGCGCGCGGCGATGCTCTCCGCGGTCTCGCGGCGCGCCCCGGGCCGCGCGGCAGGCGCCCCCGGAGCCGCATCACTTTCCTGCGGCGCTGCCCTTGCCGCGGCCGGGACCGACCCGCCCGGAGGCGTCTCGCCGGCTTTCGCCGCCAGATCCACAAGGCTCAACTGATACGGCCCGGCGGCAGACGGGCGCGCGCGGCGGCGCTTGCGCGCGCTCGCCGCAGCTGCGGACGGAATCCTGCCGGCCGGATTTTTCATTCTCGTGGAAACCTCACTCCCCGCAGAACATGCTGGCCGGCTGATTGCCGGCACCCTCGGTTGCACCCGACCGCCGGAGGCTTTCCGGCGGCTTTCAAGAACGTGAGATCATAGAAGATGCCGCCGGCCAATGCAACTGCGCCGCGGCGGCCCTACCTGGGAGGGTTCGGCGGATTCAGGTACTTGGCCAGGAATTGATACACCTCCTTCCGCGATTCCCGGGCCGCCTTGGTGTCGAGCCGGTTGAAGCTGTGGCCGCCCGGCCGGGCTGCGCATTCCATGGCGCCGGCCCGCGAATGCAATGCTATGATAGCCGGGCGTCCGGCTGCGAAGAACTCGAGCATAACTGCCGTCCGAGCCGGCGCCCGCCATGGACCCTGATCGCGTGGATGACCGGCCGGAAACGGCCATGACTTTCGAACAGCTCTTCGCCGATTACCGGTCGCTGGTCTACGGCATCTGCCTCAAGTTCATGGGCACGCCCGAGGACGCCGAGGACGCCGCCCAGGAGGTCTTCACCAAGATCTGGAAGAAGCTCGAGGACTTCCAGGATCAGTCCTCGCTCAAGACCTGGGTCTACAGGATCGCGATCAACACGTGCATCGACCATTCGCGCCGCCCCTGGCGCCGGCTCACGCGCAGGCGGGCGGCGCTCGATGAGCTGGAAAGCCAGGGCGAGGAGGAATCGCTGCTGAGCGGCGAAAGGTCGGCGGAGGAAAGACTGCTGGCCGAGGAGCAGGCGTCGCAGGTGCGCCGGGCCGTAGCCCGCCTGAAACCTCATTTGCGGGCGGTTCTCATTCTCAAGGATCTCGAGGGCTTGAGCTACGAGGAGATCTCGGCGGTCCTGGGAATCAATCTCGGCACCATCAGTTCCCGGCTCAACCGCGCGCGCAAGGCGCTGCAGGATCACTTGCGGGCGAGCGGGACGGTGCCGTCCTCCGGGTCGTGAGCGGGCCGTTCAGCCGCCGGCGTTCCAGTGCGCGTCCCCGCGCACCCGCAGCTCGTCCAGCGCCGCCTGCAGCTTCCGCTGCGCCGCCTCGAGCTCTTCCTCGGCGGCATCCGCCGGCACGTAGATGGGAGCCCCCATGAGCACCAGAACCCTGGCAAAGGGTTTGGGAATCTGGAAAAGGTCCCAGCTCTTCAGGACCCACTTCCTGTCGGCCGACATGTGAAAGGGAAAGACGGCGTCGCCCGTCTTGGAAGCCACCCATACGGCGCCGGGCTTGGCGACGTAGCGCGGGCCCCTCGGCCCGTCGATGGCGAATCCGACGTCCCGGTTGTTGCGCAGCTCGCGGATCATCTCGACCAGGGCCCCGCGGCCGCCGTGGCTGCTCGAGCCGCGCGCCGCCCCGTAACCGAAGCGCCGGATGACCCCGGCGATGTACTCGCCGTCCCGATTGCGGCTGGTCATCACCACGATGCCGCGCCCGCGCCAGAAGTAGGTCGCCATGAAGATCCTTCCATGCCAGAAGGCATAGATCACCCTCTTGCCCGCCGCGCCGATGCTGCGGAAGTTCTCCCAGCCCTCCACCCGCCAGCGCAGAGTCTTGCCGATGAGCGAGATCGCCCAGTAGCCCAGGTGGGCGACGATACGGAATTTCAGCCGATCCAGGCGGCCGTATCGGTCGGCAGGCTCCGCCTTCGGGACATGCTGCGCTGCTTCGGCCGGCATGATCTTCAACCCCGCGGACCGGATTGTGAGCGATCGGCCATCCCAAGTCAATGCGGCCTGGTCTATAATCTCGGCTCGCCTTGACCGGCACGAAGGTGAGCCATGAAGACATACGAGATGCGCCCGATCGGCTTCATACGCAGCCCTTATACGGAAAGCTCGCAGATCCCCAAAGGCCTGGGAACCAAGCACACGGCCGAGGGCGCGCTCGAGGTCCTGCCCGAGTTCGTCCCGGGCCTCCAGGACATCGAGGGCTTCTCCCACCTTTTCATCCTCTGGGTGTTTCACTGCTCCGAGGGCTTCAACCTCGTTTCCTCGCCTCCCACGGACAACCGGCTCCACGGCGTGTTCGCGACCCGCTCGCCGCGCAGGCCGAATCCGATCGGGCTGACGGTGGTCGAATTGCTGCGCCGCGACGGAGGGACCCTTTACCTGCGCGGCGTGGACATGATCGACGGCACGCCGGTGCTGGACATCAAGCCGTACCTGAGCGGCATCCCGCCCGAGAGCGTGCGCCGCGGCTGGCTGGAGGAGGCCGAAAGGCGCGCCCGGGAGCAGGGGGAATCCTGATCGCGTTCCTTCACGCCGGGAGGGCGAGCAGCTCTTCGGGGAAGACGGTCAGCTTCTCGGCGCCCGCGGCGGTCACGAGATAGGTGTTTTCGACCCCGACGCCTCCCTGCGGGAAAAAGATCTTCGGCTCCACGGCGATCGTCATGCCCGGCTCCAGCGGCAGGTCGAAGCCGGCCGCCAGCACCGGCAATTCGTCGAGCTCCAAGCCGATGCCGTGGCCGACGAAGCGCACGCGGTTCTCTCCCGCGCCCATGAAGCCGTCGGCGTAAGGGCTTTCG
>Ga0272448_1005066_pt1 | contig 14679 bp, 15 predicted proteins | sample YNPCB0191_FD_202220 | JGI IMG/M metagenome (GOLD analysis project Ga0272448, IMG submission 202220) | Hot spring sediment microbial communities from Yellowstone National Park, WY, United States - YNP-CB-019-1 | ecosystem: Environmental > Aquatic > Thermal springs > Hot (42-90C) > Sediment...
ACTAACTTCTGTATTTTTCTTTAATTCATCTGTAGGATTAATCTCATCTTGAGCATAAATCAGACTTACTAACAAAATAAATAACAAAATAATCACAACACTTTTTTTCATAAAAATAACAAGAAATAGAGATTTAAAAATTTAGAGGTTTAAAGAGATTTTTTATTTAATCTTTCCTAATTTTTCATTAGCTTTTTTTAATTGATTAATCTTTTGTTGTAATATTCTTCTCTCTGTTTCATTTTCTGCTTTATCATATTTTTCTTGCAGTTCTCTTATTTTCATTTCGTTTAAAGTTATTGTTCCTTGTTTGAATTCTTCTGTATTTCCTGATAAAGCTGCTGCAAAAATTTTCCAATAAATCCATCTTTCTAAAAACAACCAAATTAAAGAAACAATGAAAGTTATAGGATATACCCAAGATAAAGTTGCATTATTTGGGAGAGTCCACCATTTTACACCAATATAAACTACAAATCCAGCTATAATTAATTTATTTACAAAAACAGCCATTCCAGGGCTTTTTTCTCTTAATTTTATTGTAAAAGTTATAATTATTATTAAAGGAAGAACTGTTGTTAAAATAACTCCAAGAGCTTCATAGGTTACTAATATCCCTTGTATATCTTCTGGTTTCACAAAAATAAAGGATAATATACCTACTATTATAGAAACCCATCCTGCAATTGCTGGTTTATCTCCTATTACAGGAACAAAAGCAATAATAGAATAAACTAATAAAATTACTAAAATAGTAAGAAGAATTTTAGAAATTCCTAATTTTACATCATTTGATAAACCAGAAGTATTTGGATTGATATTAGAAAAAAATGATTTTATTTTTTCTCCAACTGTTTTATTAACAGCTGCAGAACTACTTGGTGCTTGTGAATCTTTAGCGCTTACAAAATAAGATAAAAATGATATTAAAAATAATGATACAAGCAATAATGCTAAAATCTTACTTTCTTTTTTCATGAAATCTAAAGGTAAAAAGGGTTTATAAATATTTTTATATTAAAGAGAATAAATTAAGAAATAATAAAAACAAATTATTTAAAGAAAAACTACTCTTTTAAATTTCTATAATAATATTTAAAAACTATCATGTTATATTATAAATATGGATTCAAAAAAGCTAGGATTAATCTTTATTAGTATATTTTCATTAATTTTTGCTATCCAATTTGTTTCTGCTCAATGGTACCATAATACTAATTTTTTTAAGGGAGCATCTGAAACAATAATACAATGGATAAAAGATATATTTGGGCCTTTTTTTGAAGCAATTATTGGAACAAGTGGTTTTGATGAATTTTTTTGGGCGAAAATTTTGTTATTATTTTTGTTTTTTGCAGTTTTTTATATGACTTTGAAAAGAGTAGAGGCATTTAAAGATAGAGAGGGAATTGCGGCTTTAATTTCTATTATTATAACTATATTTGCAGTTAGGTACATAAATAATGAAGGGATTATAGCTTCTATCTTAATGCCTTCTGGTGCGATGGGAATATCTATAATGATTTTCTTGCCTATATTGATTTATTTCTTTTTCGTTCATAATGCAATTTCAAGCCCAATAGGAAGAAGAGCAGGATGGTTAGTTTTTTCTGTTGTATTTCTTGTTTTATGGTTAAAAAGAGCAGATAGGATTTCTTCAGATATGAATTGGATTTATGGAGTTGGTGTAGCAGTTATTCTTATAAATATAATTTTTGATGAGGGGATACATCAATATTTTGGAATAACTCAAGCAAGAGCAGCAAGAAGGGAGAGAATAAAACTACAGATTTCGGATATAGAAGAACAATTGAAAAGATATAGAATGGTTCCAAATCCTTCTGTAGCTATGAGAGATACTATTGAAATACTAGAGAGAAGATTGAATAAATTATATAGGCAGTTATAATTTTTGCTCTTGCGAATTTACATATAAGATTTTGCGATGCGATATTTTTTAATTAATCACATGGATTTCTTTTATTACTAATTTAATTTATTCTTTTAATAGGATGAATTCTTAATTATATAGCTAAATTTTAACTCATCTTGCTACGAGCAAGTTATCTACTTTCTCTATAACCTATAATCTTTTTTCCTGTTTTGTCATATATAGGAAGTTGTTTTGGTGTTTTTGAAGAAGAAGGTTTTGTTAAGAAAAAACCAATTATTATTAAAACTATTCCAATTACAGATGAAATTTTTGTATTTCCAAGATAAGGAATTTTATCAATAATATTTTTGAATAATAATCTTGCTCCTATAACAACAACACCAATCAACATTACAATATATCCAATTAACTTTGACATTTTAACCTTTTTTTATAATTTTCATAAGATTTCTTTATTTTTAAAGTTTTCTTAATTTTCAACAAATTTATATAATAGGAATTTTTAAAAGTATAAAATGCCAATGAAATCAATTATAGGATATGATTTAATAGGGGATATTGCAATAGTTAGATTTAAAGAGATTTCTTTAAAAGAAAAAATACAAGAAGCAAAAAAAATTATTCAAGAAAATAGTAATATAAAAACCGTTCTTGAAAAAACAGAAAAAATAAAAGGAAAATTAAGAACATATAAAACAAAATATCTTTATGGAAAAAATACAACAGAAACAATACATAAGGAAAGCAATTGTTTATTTAAACTAGATGTTGAAAAATGTTATTTTTCTCCGAGATTAAGCAATGAGAGAATAGAAGTATCAAATAAAATTAAACAGATGAAATTAAATAAGAAGAAAAATATTTTAGTTTTGTTTGCAGGAGTTGCTCCTTATTCTATAATTATTGCAAAAAATAACCCAAAATCAAAGATATATTCTATTGAAATAAACAGACTTGCATCAAAATATGCAGAAGAAAATGTAAAATTAAATAAATTGAATAATGTAAGGATTATCCAAGGGGATGTAAAAAAATTAGAACAAATAATAAAAAAAAATAAAATACCTAAAAAATATGATGTTATTGTTATGCCAAGAGCTCAATTAAAATATACTTTTCTAAAAGAAGCATTGCAGGTTAGCAAAAAGGGAACTTTTATCTTTTATTATGATTTTTGCAAAGAAAAAGAGATAGAAGAAAGAACAAAAAATATAGAAGACGAAGCAAAAAAACAAGTAAAAAAAATAAAAATTTTGCAAGTAAAAAAAGCAGGAGAAATTGCTCCATATAAATTTAGAATAAGAATTGACTTTGAAGTAAAATAATTACAAGATAAAACAATATATATTTTATTTTTCAATAATTCTTATAAATGAATTTATTATATATTTATATGGTAGATCCAGGAGTTATGTCAGCAAGTAAAATAACAACTTATAAGGGATGCCCCCTTTCTTATTTTTTTAATTATGTTGAACATTTAAAGGTTCCACAATCTCCTGCAAAAGTTTTTGGTTCAGAAATTCATGTAATGTTAAAAAAATTTTACAGATCAAGAGGAAATAAGCAATACAAAAAATCTCCGTTTGCTTTTAAATCTTTAGAATCTTTTTTAGGAGCATGGAATTATAGATGGTGGTTTGGAGTAGTTAAAAATGGTTTTGGGAGATATTCTGAAATTGCATGGGTTCATGAAAAACAAGCTGGCTCTTTTTTTAGAGTAGGCCAAGAAATATTATCTTCTTTCTATAAACATAATATAAATTTAGATGTTCCAATAGATACTGAAAAAAGATTTGATGTAGAATTTGAAGGATATAAATTAAGGGGTGTTTATGACAGAATTGATTTTAGAGATGGAAAATATTATATAATAGATTATAAAACAGATAAAAATTCCCCTCAAGAAAATTCCTTTGTCCTTCATAGACACCCCCAATTCACAATTTATAGTCTTGCTTATGAAAAAAATCATAAGGAAGAATTAAACGAGGAAAAACCAATAATCGCTTTTTTACATTTAAGAACAGGCAAAGCATTTGAAACAAAGAGAAGTTATGAAGATTACAATTACTTAAAAAGATTATTAGAATCGACTGTAAGTGGGATAAAAAGTAATGAGTTTACCCCGTTTTATGGATTTCACTGCAATTTCTGCGAATATATTCCTATATGCAAAAAAGTATGTATTGATGTTGGAGCAAAATTAAAAAAACTTGAACTTATTAAAGATGTAGAAGCTAAAAAAATAGATTGGCTATCTTATGATTATTTAATTCCAAGACAAGAACCGCAGATGGAAAATATTATGTCAAGATTGCCTCAATATTTGCAAAAATATCTTAATGAAAAATTTGAATATTTTTATGATTTAGAAGAAAAAATAAAATATGGAGATAAATCTGCATTAAAAATAAAAAAAGAAAGAGAAGAAGGATTAAAATTCAAAAATTTTGATAATATTGAAGAATAACTATAATCTTCTTTCGATTTTTACAGAAGTTGGGGCTTCTCCACCATGCCATGTATATCTTGGGCGAGCTCTAAAAGGATAGATTCTTTCTGAATTATCATCAAGCAAAATTGCACTTCCTTTGAAACTTGGCAAATCATCCATATATTTTTTTATACTTTCTAATAAATAAGATTGCATAATTTCATTTAAAGATTTTATATCTGGCAAGGCAGTAACTCTGTGGCTTATTATTATATCTGCTTGTGTTATTGCATCTCTTGCCAAAGCCCCTGGTTGTTGAGTTGCCATAACTAAAGATATTCCTGGTTGTCTCCCTTCTCTTAATATTTGAATTAAGGAATCTGTTGCAGAAGTTTTTCCTTCATTTGGAAGAAACTCATGAATTTCATCTATAAATAACCAAACTAAAGGCATTTCTCTTTCTTGTTTATAAGATAAATAATCTTTACCATGCTGAATAGCAAGAACTTCTTCTTTTTTTCTTGCTAACATTCTTTCATTAAATAATTTTCTGCAAATTAAACTTATTACCAAAGCTCTTATGTTAAAAGCGGCTGTTGAAGAATACATACTTAAATCTAAAACAGCTGTTGTCCCTGATTTTATAAGTTGAGAAGTAGATGTTTCTTTTTGTTCTTCATTTGCAAAAACCTTCCAAGATAAAGCAGCTTCGAATAAAGCAGAAGCAGCATTTTTTATTTCTTCATTTGAATCTGAGTTATTAATTTCTTTTATTATATCCTTAATATAATAGTCATTCTTTTCTTCTTTTAGTCTTGCAATTGTTCTTTCTATTAATATAGAAATAGGATCTGTTATTTTTAACCCAAAGGTTATAATCCAATCTTCTGAATTAAGCTCAGAAGGATTTAATGCAAATTTTTCATCTACAGGAATTTCTCTTTTTTCATAATCTTCATAATAACCATAAGGGATAAAAATTTTAACAGGAATTTTTTTTGGTTTTAATCCCCATTCTGCTAATAATTCTTTATCTTTGTCATTTTCATATTTCATTGTCCAGAAAATCCCCATTGTATCAAAAATTAAGCTTGCAATATTAACTTTTTCTTCATCAGGAAGCAAGGCAAGCTCTTCTGCTATTACTCCAAGTGTGTGGGATTTCCCAGAACCTCTTTTTCCAGAGACAAGAATAACATGACTTCTTGCTATATCAAGATAAATAGGATTACTTAATGAAGTATATTGCTCCATTCTTACATAACTTTTTCCTAAAAAAACCAATCCTTTTTTTCCAAATATCTTTTTATCTGCTTCATCTCTTCCAACAATAATATCATAAGGCATTTTAAAATAACTTTAAATTCTCTTTTTTATTTAAAATATAGAATTGCGGTTATTTAAGTCTTTGCTCAATTTTAAATTAAGATTTGTAATTACTATAAAGTAATATAAATAGAAAGATTTATAAATAGATTTTTCTTGTAAATTATATAATTTAAAGTTTTAAAAACATTTATAAACCTAATAAATATAAAAACTAACATGACAGAAATTTCAAAAACACAAGATAACATTAAGTTATGGAAATTTACAACAATAATTTTTGCAGTTCTGTTTGTTGTAGCAATTATATTTTCTTTTAGAGGAAATTTAACAGGACATGTTGTTTCAGGTGATAATGCAGGAGAAAAACTTGTTTCTTACCTAAATACAATCGCAGATTCAGAAGTTACATATGTTTCTTCAAAAGATCTAGGAAATATATATGAGATTACTGTAAAATATAAAGGAGAAGATATTCCAGTATATGCTACAAAAGATGGAAAATATTTTGTCCAAGCTATAAAAGAAATTCCTACAGCAAAAGCAGGAACAGCGATAGGAAATGTTGTAGCGAATACAGCAACAGAAGTTCCGAAAACTTCAAAGCCAGTAGTTGAATTATTTGTTATGACTTATTGTCCTTATGGAACACAAGCAGAAAAAGGAATTTTAGAAACAATAAAAACCTTAGGAGATAAAATAGATTTTAAAATAAGATTTGTTCATTACTTTATGCATGGTGATCAAGAAGAACAAGAAACCTATACTCAAGTATGTATAAGAGAAGAACAATCATCAAAATTCAATGATTATTTAACATGTTTCTTAGAAGATGGAAATTCAACAAGATGTCTTGCTAAAACAGGAATTGACATTTCAAAATTAAATTCATGCAAGACAAATAAAGCAAAATCTTATTATGCTATTGACTCACAATTATCACAGCAATATGGAGTACAGGGAAGCCCTACTTTAATTATAAATGGTGTAGAAGCTTCTTCTGGAAGAAGCCCTGCAGCATTTTTATCAACAATATGTTCTGCATTTAGCAGTAAACCTCAAGAATGTTCTGTAAGTTTATCATCAACAACACCAAGTCCTGGATTTGGATATGATGCAGGAAGCAGTTCTTCTGGAAGCTGCGGATAATTTTTCTTAAGAGTTAATGAAACATAAAATTATAGGAACCTTCTCTAAATAATTACTCTTTCAAAAATAAAATTTCATCCTGTTCTAATTTTAAATCTTTTTGTATTTTTTCATTGCTTATTATTATTTGTTTTATTATAGGAAATTCTTTCATTGCTGTTTTTATAGAAATATGGCATTGATACGCATATTTTTGCGCTATGTTTTTTTTATAAATATTTTTTTGTTTTATTGTCCATATTTTCAATATTCTCGTTGGTTTTGTGTATTTAATAAAACCTAATCTTCCTTGTTTTTTTGATACAGAAATTCCAGCAGACAACAAAATATTTCTATAAACTAAAAATCTCCAATATTGTTGTTTTATTATTCTCTTATTAAAAATATCTGCTTTACTTAATGCTTCAAAAGCAGAATATAATTCTTCTTTTTTGTAAACATTAGGAATATTTTCTTCTATCCATAAAGTTATTTCATCTAAATCAAGATTTGTTTTATCAAATAAAGAAATTACATCGTCTCTTGTTATATCTTGAAATATTATCTTTAATATATTAAAAATTGAAATTTCTTTATTTCTTTCTGATATTTCAACAACATTTATTCCTTCTGTTATTGTTTGCAAATCATTTAATGCTGCTCTTATATCGCCATTTGCTTTTATTGCAAGAATCTTCAAAACCTCATCAGTAAAATTTAAATTTTCTTTTTTAGCAACTTCTCTAAGAAATAAAAGAATATCACTATAACTTATATCTTTCATCTCTATTAATTCTGATTTTTGTCTTAATTGAGAGAACTTTTTATCCCATATGTCATTTGCCGTCATAATTATTGGAAAATTTGTTTTGTCTATTAAGATTAATAATTCCATTAATCCCCCTTTATCATCTTTTGTTATACCATCTATTTCATCTATTAATAGAACTTTATTTTTTGCAAATAAAGATGATTGTTGAGAAGCACTTCCAATAATTTTTTTCATTTGTTCTTTATCTCTTAAATCAGAAGCATTAATCTCAATAATTTCGGCATTCATTTCTTTTGCCAAAGCATATGCAAGAGAAGTTTTTCCTACCCCCACAGGACCGTATAAAATTATTGCTTTTTTCCTTGGAAAATTTTTCATAAATACTTTTATTTTTAATATAGCATCTTCTTGTCCTTTTATATCTTTAAAATATAAGGGCTTGTATTTATCACATAACATCTTAATTACCTTTTATTCTAATACATAATGATTCTAATTCTTTAGCTAATTCATCAAAATGATATTGGAATCCAAGGGGTATATAAAAACCTAAACATAACTGTGCTTGTTCCCTTGCCCATTTTTCGTTTAGAGGTTTATTTAGATTATCAATTTTATCTGCTAATTTTATTAATGCTACTCTTGAATCTAATTGAGAGTATACTTTTATTTTTTCTAATGTTTTTATTTTATCCCTATCTTTTGTTAATCCTTCAACTATTAATGATATTTCTTTTCCAAATATATAATCTATGTCTTGTAGGGTATATTTTGTATCTTCAACAACATCATGAAGTAAAGCAGAACATATTGCAACTGTTCCATAATCTGCAACTTTATCTGCAACTCTTATTAGATGTTCAATATATTTTTCATTTGGGGGGACTTTTCTAAATTGCCCATCATGGGCGTGTTTTGCAAATTCATATGCCGAAGTTATTTTTATTAAATCCATTTTTACTTCCACATTATTCTTTTCCTTTTCCTACTAAAACAAAATAAGCAAGTAAGGCTTCTAGTTGAATAAACTCATCACTACCTTCTACTATCCTAAATTCTATTTCTCCTGTTTTCTCGGTTAATTTTACTTTTAATATAGGATCTATTTGTAAATTCCATATTTCTTTTTGTATTTCTTTGATAACATCAATTCCTGAAATAGATTCTTTAAGCATGATATCAAGTAATTTTTCTCTTGCACTCTTGAAGTTTCCTGCTAAAGCATAATTTAAAACAGCATGTATATCTTTTGGTTTTGCTTTGCCAAGTATTGTTTCTATTATTTCTTTTGTTATTTTTCTAGAAACCGAGGTTGTTGCTTGTAGTAAATTTATTGCTCTTCTGCAATCCCCTTCTGAAACTTCATATAATTCATTTAATCCTTCTTGAGTTAATTCTATTTTTTCTTCTGCTGCTATTTTTGTTATTACTTTTTCAACATCTTTTTTATCTAATAATTTAAAACGAAAAATTGCACATCTGCTTTGTATAGGATCTATTAACTTGCTTATGTAGTTACAACTTAAAATAAATCTACAATTACTTGAGAAGTTTTCCATTGTTCTTCTTAGTGCTTGCTGGGCTTCTCTTGTTAAGGCATCTGCTTCATCTAAAAATATAACTTTGAAAGGAACTTTTCCTAAACTTTTTGTTCTTGCGAAATCCTTGACTTTTTGCCTTATGACATCTATTCCTCTCTCATCAGAAGCATTAAGTTCTAGATAATTTTCTTTCCATTTCTCTCCATATAATTCTTTAACTATTACTAGAGCTAGAGATGATTTTCCTGTTCCTGCAGGACCTGCAAATAATAAATGAGGTATATTTAAAGAATTTGTTAAACTTTTTACTCTTTTTACGACTTCTTCTTGTCCAACAATATCTTCAAAAGTATGAGGTCTATATTTTTCTGTCCAAACTTCACTTGACATGAAATTAATTTATCATGTCTTTTTATAAAGTTTCCTATTGTAAAGAATATAGATTTATTTTTAAAATTAATAGCAACAATAATTTTATATATTTAAATATTATCTTAAGCTTAAACCTATAATTTTTCAGTTAGAATAGTTTGTTTATTATTTCTAAAAATAATTTTGTGAGCGAACGAAGTGAGCGAATCTATTTAGACCTTTCTTTTCTCATCTTTCTTTTTCTTTTTGTTTCTTTAAGGCGTTTTCTCTGCCATTTCCATCTCATTTGCCTTTTCTTTTTCCACCTTCTACTGCTTCTTTTCATATTCTTTTTTTGTATTTTATATTTAAAAATCTTTGTTTTTAAAAATTCATAAAATAATCTTTTCTATAGTTTTCCCTTTTTTTACTAAATTGCTATTAACATAGATTTCATAACTTTTTATTTCTGGATTTTTTAAATAGATTGTTAATCCTTCAAGATTATTAAAAGGACTTTCAATAAAAATTTTTAATGTATCATTTTCAATATAAGTTTCTGCATAGAGATTTTCTCTTATTTTCCACCAATCAGAAACTTCTTTTAAATTAGTTCTCCATAAATTTTTATTTTTTTGGTAATCAGAAAATTCTTTAAGAAGAGATAGGCTTTTTTTTGTATTTAATTTTTGAATATGGCTTAAAATAACAAAACAACCCTCTTTTTCATAATATATATTAAATCTTCTTTTTAAAATATTAAAATCATTTTTATTTATTTTTGATGTAAATTTTGTTTCCCAAAAAAAATCCCCATTAACAACAAATTCGATTAAATTTAATTCTTTTATGTGAAAAGGATAAAATATTGACTGAGCATATGGTTTATTACTCATTAAAATCCAAGGAGATATTCTTATATCAGAATCATAATCAAATTTTAAATCTTCAAGAATATTAAAGGTGTCTTTAGTAATCCCAAAAGTTGGTGCTCTAAAACCACTTATATTAAATCCAGCATCTTCAAGAATTTTTTTCCCAATTAAGATTCTCCTTTTTTGTTCAAAATAAGGCAATCCTTTAAATTCATTATAATCTAATTTTGAAATAGAAGATCTTAGTGAGCGATGAGTTAATCCATGTTGAGCAACTTCATTTCCTTGTTCTACAAGTTCTAATAAATAATTTGCAATTTGGGAATTCTTTGTCATCTTATATCTATTTTCAGTATACGGAATTACAAAAAAAGTTGATTTAATATTTCCATCATTTAAGTATTCCATTACTTTACTTAAATCCCAAATGTTTGTTGTTGAATCAATATCATCAATTGTAAAAACTAATGCTGCCTGAGTTGCATTTGGCCACAACCCTATCTTTATATTATTATCTTCTAAAAATAAAACAGGAACACCTACCATTAAATGATAATAATAGAAAAAGAAAAGATATAGCAAAGAAATAGCAATTATTAAAACTAATATAAAAATAATTCTTTTCTTTTTTGTATTTAAAATTTTTGTTTTTTTCATCTTAAAATATGCCCTCGCCGGGATTTGAACCCGGGTTTCCGCCTTGAGAAGGCGAAGTCCTTGGCCACTAGACTACAAGGGCATCAAAACATTATAAGGATTAGAGATTAAAAATCTTATCTTCTAATCTTTTTCCCATCTGGTAAAATTATAGTTGATGGTTTTCCATAAATTTTTCCTGCATCTATAATTACATCTACATTCTTTAATATTTCCTCTTTTATTTCTTTAATTTCGGTAATCGGTTTTTCTCCGGATAAATTTACAGATGTTGTTATAAAAGGAACTTTTGATTTTTGAATTATTTTGAAAAAATTATGATTGGGTATCCTAACTCCTAAATATTTTGTAGAAGAAACATAATTCAAAAATCTTTTATTTTTCTTTTCTAATATAAGAGTGTATTTTCCAGGAAGATATTTATTAACTAATTTTTTGCTTGATTTTAGATTTTTGTATATCCAAGATTTTGAAGGAGCTATTACAGATAGGGGTTTATTTTTATCTCTTTTCTTAATTTTTTTTATTTTTTCAACTGCTTTTTTGTTTAAAGCATTACATCCCAATCCATAAATTGTATCAGTAGGATAAATAAAAATTTTTCCTGATTTTATCAATTTTATTAAAGATTTCATTTTTATAACCATTTTTATAGCCCTGCCAGGATTTGAACCTGGGTCCCAAGATCCAGAGTCTCGGATGCTTGACCGCTACACCACAGGGCTTTAAAATAAAAATATTTAAATACTTTTAAATCTAATTATAATAAAGAGGATTAAAATGGTAAACTGGTTAATAGTAATTTTATTTGTTGTAGTAGCTTATTTTATTATTAATAAATTTTTAGCAGCAAGTCATTTAAAAAGCAAAATAACTATTATATTAGTGCTTCTGTTATTATTCTTTTTTTATATTAGCGCTTCTATTGTTATTAGCAAGAATCATATAGAAGTAAGATCCTTAGAAGGAATGATTATAGCAGGAAAAGCTTATTTTAAGTGGATTGGTCATGTTATAAATAATACAAAAACAGTGGTGGGAAATGCAATAAAAATGGATTGGGGTGTAAATTCTGCAGTAAAATGAAATTTGTTGTTCTAATTTTAATGTTCTTAATTATAGGTGCTTTATTTATTATAAGTGAGAAAAATTTATATATGAATAAGGTGGAAAATAGAGGGGAATTCTTTAAATCTTATATTTCTTGGTTAAATAACTTAAAAGAAAATTCAAAAAATATTGTAGGATATGTTGCAAAATTAGAATGGTTGCCTAAGGAATAAGCCTCGGGTGAGGATTGAACTCACGACCTCGACATTACCAATGTCGCGCTCTAACCAACTGAGCTACCGAGGCATAACACAACCCATAATCTCCTTTATAATTTTCCCTTTAAAGACAACCTACGGTTTCATCAAAAAATTTATTTTTTGAATGCCATCAAAAATTTTCATTTTTGAGGTCTTTATAATTTTCCCTTTAAAGACAACCTACGGTTTTCTTTATAATTTTCCCTTTAATTTACTTTATGGTATTAATTACTAAAGATTTATAAATTTAAACTCAATCTTATAAATATGATAGAGAAAAAAAGACTCGATAAATTAAAGAAAGATTATGAAATACTGAGAAAGAAATATAATCTTCCAAATTTTGATAAAATAAATGATGATTTTGAAATAGAGAAATTAGCTGAAAAGGAAACAGATTTTTTAATAAGAAATGTAAGAAGAGAAATTCTTGAAAAAATAGCAAATTATATGAAATTTCTTGAGGCTTTATTGAACCCAACAAATGCCCCTCTTTTATTTATGGTTTTGACAAACCAAATAACAGAAAAAGAGAAGAAGATAGTAAATGAGTTATATACTAAATTTGGAAAATATCTTATAAAAAGCACACTCTTAGATAATGATAGTAATGAAAAAAAAGAAGCAGAATTAATTTTAGAAATTTATAAAGAATGGGGGGAAATTAAAAAACAATTTAAAGAATTAATTGAAGTATTTGATGCTTCTTTTGAAAAGAAAAAAGAAAAGAAAATAAAAAACTATATTTCTTAATTTGTCTTCTAATATCAATTGATGTGATTTATTAAAAATTAATATTAAAGCTTATCAAGAAATCCGCTGCCTTTTAATTTTTTAATTCTACTGAAATTTATTAAAAATCTCTTCTAAACCTATTTCAAAAACAGAAATCGGCATCTTTATTTTTAATTTTTTTATTAAAGAAGGATGTACTTCTCCAATAAATCCTATTTCTTTTTTATCTAAAATAATTTTTCCTGCTCTTCCTGGTATAAAGATGGAATTTTCAAATTCTTTTATTTCAAGTTTTATATTTAACATTCTCTCAATATAATCAAGAACTTGTTTTATCTTTGTGAAATTCGAATCTGCAGAAGAGATTGCGACAACCAAACTATCTTTTTCTTTAATCTTTTCATTTTCTAATGTGAAAATTTTTCCTAATTCAAAAATTCTTTGAGGGTATTCTGCATCTATATTTTCAGAAAGTATTTTCATAACAGAAGATAACAAAGAAGGCCTTAAAATAGAATAATCTGTTTTGCTATTTTCAACTTCTATATTCTCGTTATATCCAATTTTTTTTAAAAATTCTTTGTTTATAAGATGATAAGAAGAAACTTCTAACATATCTAACCCTAGCAATAATTCTGATATCTTTCTTTTGATTATTTCTTTAGAATCTTCTTTTCCTATTGTTGCTATTGAAGGAATTTCAGCAGTAATATTATCATATCCATAAGCTATAGCGACATCTTCTATCAAATCAACTTCATGTAAGATATCTGTCCTATATGGAGGAACATAAACTATTTTATTCTTATATTCATAGTTCATTTTTTCAAGTAGTTTTTTTATTTCGTTTTCTTTTAGGTTTAACCCTAAAAGTTTGTTAAAATTTTTTATGTTTATTTTTATTTTTTCTTCTTTTAAATTAGGGGTTATTATTTCTTTTTTTCCATGATATTTTATTTTTACTTCATAAATTTCTCCGTTCATATCTGCGAACATACAAACAAGAATATTAAGAATCTTATTTAGAATACTTAGATTAAATCCAGAGCATTCGATAAAAACATCTTTTGTTTTTTCTGTTATTTTCCCTGTATCATTGCTGTTTATTATCGGAGGCATAGATAATATATTATCATTTGCATCTATAAATACAGGATAAAGTTTTTTTCCTCTAAGTAAATGAGAATAAGCTCTTCCTACAAATAATTGTTCTAATATCTCATCACCATACATTTTAACATTACTTTCTAAAGGGACAAAATGTATCTCTTGTGGAGGTCTTGCTAAATATCTTATAGGAAATTTTATTTTTTCTAAAGGATAAATTCCTATTGCTGCTTTTTTTCTGTTTCTTGCTATTGTTGCATGTAATTTTTCCTGAACATCAATAACTTCTTTTATTTTATCATCATCAAAATTTATATTTTTTACAACAGCACATACAGTATATGGTCTTACATCTTCGACACTTTTATCAACTTCAATAAAATAATTTGATTTTTTTGCAGTATATTTTTTAATTTTAGATTTTCCTAAATAAGATAAGAAACTTCTTTTAAATCCTTCAAAAGAGAATAAATCTGGTCTATTAGGAAAAATCTCTATGTTTATTTCTTCTGAGTTTGTGCTTTCAAAAGGTGTTCCAAACATACT
>Ga0272448_1005068_pt1 | contig 14677 bp, 11 predicted proteins | sample YNPCB0191_FD_202220 | JGI IMG/M metagenome (GOLD analysis project Ga0272448, IMG submission 202220) | Hot spring sediment microbial communities from Yellowstone National Park, WY, United States - YNP-CB-019-1 | ecosystem: Environmental > Aquatic > Thermal springs > Hot (42-90C) > Sediment...
TCTTTGCGATGCGTTCTTCCAGTATGCGGAAGTAGTCATAGTCCTCGACTCCTTCCCGTATCATCTCCCATCGAATCGAGGGCACGGGTCCCTTGTCCACGAACTGATCCGAAGGTTTCTTGACAGGCGGATAGAGAAGCCTTCCGTCACCGTTACCCCATTTGCCCTTTCCATCAGGCGTGTAGCTCATCGCTATCTCCCAAGGGTTGTCTCGCCAATAGGTGGCACTCCAATAAAGTATGCCGTTTACTCCGTAACGCCAAGTGATCCAATGGAGAATTCGATGGTCGATTGCGGGATAGTCGATAAAGTTGTTGGGATACGGATGGTGAGGACCACAGCAGACATACCACCATACCTCTTCGCCAGCTTTCTGGCGCGCTTTAGACTTCTCTTCGTTGTAAGCGGGTAGCACAGGAACCCAGATATCCACATATCCGATTAGCGCATCCTCAACCTGCTCGGTCAACAGGACCTTTATGCGTTGATCCGCCATCCGACACAACTCCGCCGCATCTCTGACGGCTTTATACTGCTCCTCGGTCGGCTCGTCCATTATGTAGTTATAGCCCTTGGCTATTTGGCCTTTGTCTGCGAGATGTTCTGTGACCATTCTCATGTACTCGACCTTGAGCTGGTCGTAGTTGTCGCCGAAATCCATTCCCGCGCTGTCGCCCATACCGAAATGAGGCAGATTGTAAGAATTGAACAGGGGGAAGAACTTTTGTATTGCGATATCGAAGTCGGAGAAATCAAGCGTGATCTTCCCGTTTTCGAGCTTGGCCTTGATATCGTAGTAAGCATAAGGTGTGTAAGGTGCAATTCGATGACGCCAGAAGTCTAAATTGTAGAGCTCAACTAGCCTGCGTTTTTGCTCCAGCGTTTTCGCACCCTGGTAATAGATAGGTCCATCCATACCGCAACCGTATGCAGTTCGGAGTTTGCTTACGCTCGGAAGCTCGAAATTCCAAACATGCACCTTTAGCGGGACAACAAGTTTTTTTAGTCCGTCGGCTGTAATATCGATCGTGCCGCTGTAGTCACCGGGCGCCGTCTTGGGCGGAACGTACACCGTCACCCAGATTGGGTTGTTGACGCCCTGTCGAGCCGACATCGACGTGAGTTCAGGAAGCGGGTCAGGATACGCGCCGGCTGCTGCGTCTGGGCTGGTTGGTTCTTTCACGTCCACATACTCGACCTGTCGGACGCTTATGTTCCACGCCTCTATCTTTGCTCCCTTAGGGCTGACCAGCGTGTGCGGAGTTACCTTGACATTATTGAGACGGCTCGACGGCTTAAGGACCAGTTGGAACGGTTCATGCTCGTTTGCCGCCGCAGATATTTGGATTGTCTTCACTTTGTTGGTTGGAGGCTTGGTATCGCGCATTACCTTGAACGTAGAAACGCAGTGCCAGAGAGTACCCCACGTGTCAGATGATATTGTACCGCCAACCGGCCTCGGAGCAGGAGGCATTACTTGTCCGACGAAACTGGCTTCCGTTACGGGTTCTCCATTAGAAGCCTTTGCCGCCGCCAACTTCAGATTAATCGATCCCGAACTGTCGATCTCGGCCGGCAAATCGATATTGAGCTTCTTGCCGGGTGCAACTGTCAGGGCCTTTCCTGCTGTCAGGTTTTTTGCTCCAGGATAGAGAGTCGCAGTGACGCGAATATCAAACTTAGAATTGTTCTCGCAAGATATGCGGAACTTGACCGGTCCCACTTCGATTCGTTCGCTTGCATCGGCAGCGAATTTCACATTCGCCATTGGAATTCCCATCACCAGATTGCCGAAGCCCATCGGCTCGTGAAAACTGCCAAACATAGTAGTCCAGCAAGAATTCTCGCGTGTCACGGCGTTATTTCGACACAAATTCGCTCGTAGGACGGCACCCTCCGTGAACTTCGTCCCCAGAGTCGAATGAGGAATGAAGATCTCGGCCGTCCACTTGCCGTTGCCTATCTTGGCGGCTCCTTGCCAGTCGAGTTGTATATCTCGATTCCGCTCGTGTGGTCCGTTGCAGCGTTCTTGGAACTTCGCACCAGCAGCGCTTAATATGAAATGATCGTAGGTTTGCCGATCGCCATCGGCATCTATAAAGACCTCGACCGAATCATCCGTCCAAATCTCTTTCTTTTCAGATGAATTGTCGGGCGACATCTTTGCCTGTTGGCATTCGAATGCAAAGTAGACTCCATCTTTGCCAAACGCGGCCCAAGCCTGTGTCTGTTCTTGCGGCGTTCGGCCTGCCAGGTTCACAAACTTTGGTATACCTGCCGGTATTTGCCAGAATATCTCGTCAAGTGCGCCATCTATCTTGGCGCCAGGAGGAGCTGGAGGGCAGAAAACGACAGGGTCCTGTGTCAAGGCGCCTGCGTATGCCGCTCCACTTGCCAGGAGCAGAAGAAGCACAATGTGCCGCATGTCGCCAACCTCCGTAAGTCTTGAAATCTAAAAGTTGATTTGTACCAATGTACGGCTCAATCCTGCCGAACTCGGCCTATTTGGAACAATGTGCGGTTCGGCGCGTCTAACATTAAGGCAAAGTAGGGAATAGAAACGGTGAAGATATTAGCCTGAGAAGCGTCTAATACAAACAGATACAAGTATAACGGAACCATCGGCGTGTAAGCTCCAGCGAACCGGGGCATACATCATAATAAGATCATAACGTAAAGAGAGATTGTTGCGATGGGGAAAGAATCGTGGCAACACATGTTCTATTGCAACAATCTCAAGAAAGGGGGCACTGACATGGCAGCAAGAGGTCTAATCTTTTTGCTGATCGTTCTTGTGCTGACTGTGCCGGCGGTGGCCCAAGTTAGCGGCACTTCGCAAGACGATACGGTCAACCTTGATTTGAAAGATGTTGATGTGCGAGCCGCTATTGAGGCGTTGTTCAGGGGAACTGGTAAGAACTACGCTATTGATCCGAACGTAAGCGGCACTGTGCCGTCGGTGCAGTTTAGGAATGTGCCTTTCGAGACGGCGCTGAGGAACCTGACCAGGTCTGCTGGGTTGGTCTATAGAATCGACAACGCCAGCAACATCTACATAATCAGCAAGAAGCCAGATGTATCCGCTGTTACTTCTTCGGTGACAAGTCAGCTTCCGTCGGTGTCGAATTCAACATCGACTTACGTCGATACGACCACAACTGAACGCGAGGTCAAAATCGAGAAAATCCCGCTTAACTACGCGAGTGCTAGCGAGATTCTGGATATGCTCGGCGGTGGGGGCGGCCGAACCTATGGCTACGGAGGCTATCCAAGCTATGGCTATGGAAGCTACGGTTACGGTAGTTATCCAAGCTATGGCTACGGAAGCTATCCGAGCTATGGCTATGGAAGCTACGGCTACGGCAGTTATCCAAGCTATGGCTACGGGAATTACTATGGAGGCTACTACGGAGGCATCCGCAACTACGGCTACGGGAGCTACGGCGGTTACGGAAGCGGATATCGAATCTGGTAGTCTGAATTTGCAATTGATAGACTCATCCCGGGGCAGATGTGATATTCTGCCCCGTTTTGCTTTGGGCAAATCCTGTTTCGAGACAATTCGGAGATCGCCGAACGCCGCAAGCGGTATTGACATTTTCGCTTTTCCACAGCTATAATGGCACGGTTGAACGGGAGAATTGACGGCAAAATCCACCGCCCCCGTGAGGAGACTGTGATGGGGCGTGATTATGCCCGTAGGTCAGTTTCAAGCGGGAAAAGCGGCAAAGCCGAAGCGGTCCGTTCGCTGGAATCGCAGGTCCAGTATGTAAAGGGTGTGGGGCCAAAATTGGCAGCCATCCTAGGAAAGCTGGGCATTTTTACTGTACGGGACCTACTGTATCACTTTCCGCGAAGGCATGAAGACCGCACCCGTTTTGCACGCGTGTCCCAGCTTGAGCACGGGCAGACTGCAACCGTATTAGGCACGGTAATCACTGCAGACAATGTACAAACTCGCAACAGCCTGGTGCTCACAAAGGTCCTTTTGGACGATGGTTCGGGGACGGTCGTGCTTACGTGGTTCAATCAGCGGTTCCGGCGCGACCAATTTCTGAAGCTCAAAGGCCGCAAGATTGTTGCCTATGGGACTGTGCAGGCCGGTCGATGGGGTGTGGAGATCACCCAGCCCGAATGGGAACTCTACACAGAGGATGCCGATCCGCTCTCAAGCGGTCGCGTTGTGCCTGTATACCCGCTGACTGAAGGGCTTTTTCAGAACCAAATACGCAGAGCCGTCCGAAATGCGCTGGACGAATATGTTCGATTGGTTGAGGAGGTTCTGCCAGAAGACATACGCAACCGCCTGGATTTGATGGATATTGCCGAAGCTCTCAGAAACATTCATTTCCCCGAGAGCTTGGAAGCGCTCGACGCGGCGCGGAGGCGGCTTGTCTTTGACGAATTGTTTCTGTTGCAACTTGCATTGGCAATGCGCAAGCGCTCGATGGAGTCGCCGGGTGGTGGGATCGCGTTCGAAATTCCGGAAGACTTCGAGGCCGAACTCCGCGAGATCGTGCCTTTCGAACTTACAAATGCTCAGAAGCGCGTCATAAGAGAAATCGCGGCGGATATGGCGCGCCCTGTATGCATGAACCGGCTCTTGCAGGGAGATGTGGGATCGGGCAAGACTGTAGTGGCACTGGCGGCAATGCTGATAGCTGTTAAAAACGGCTATCAGGCCGCGTTAATGGCGCCGACCGAGATCCTCGCCGAGCAACACTATCTTGGTATATCCGAATATGTCGGCAGGCTCGGGGCACTTGGAATACAGGTAGACCTGCTGACGGGCTCTTTGAAGAGCAGCAGGCGGCAGAGAGCGCTACGGGACATTGCTGCGGGCGAAACAGATATTGTAATAGGCACTCATGCTATTATACAAGAAGGCGTGGAGTTTAAGCGGCTTGGGCTGGTGATAGTGGACGAGCAGCATCGATTTGGAGTGATGCAAAGGGCCGCTTTGATCGAGAAAGGACTCAATCCGGATATGCTCGTTATGACCGCCACGCCTATACCCAGAACATTGACATTAACAGTCTATGGCGATCTGGACGTTTCAATCATAGATGAGCTTCCGCCAGGTAGAAAGCCGGTCAAGACTCACTGGAAACAGATCGGCGATCGGAAGAAGGTCTACAAAGCCATGCGGAGTTTGATCGATCAAGGCCGACAGGCTTATGTTGTGTGTCCCTTGATCGAAGAGAGCGAGAAGTTACAGGTGCGCGCGGCGACGGAGCTGGCGGAGTTTCTGGCCCGTGAGATGTTTCCCGATCTTAAGATCGGCCTGTTGCACGGACAGATGAAGCCGGACGAGAAGGATGCAGTGATGAAAACTTTCCGAGCCGGCGAAATAGACATTTTGGTCTCGACTACGGTGATCGAGGTCGGTGTTGATGTGCCAAACGCAACCGTGATGGTTATCGAGGATGCAGACAGGTTCGGGTTGGCGCAACTTCATCAGCTAAGAGGACGTGTTGGGAGAGGCAAAGAGCAGAGCTATTGCGTGCTGATTTGCGAGGGCAATAGTGAGGACTCGATTAGACGAATGCAAATAATGTCGTCCACGAATGACGGGTTTGTGATTGCTGAAGAAGACCTTAAGCTGCGCGGTCCTGGCGAGTTCTATGGCACGCGACAGAGCGGTATGGCAGGTATGAAGATTGCGGACATCTTTAGAGACATACCTATACTCGAGATGGCTCGGAAGGAAGCGTTCGAGATCGTGACCAAGGATTCGAATCTATCCGACGTCCAGTTCCAAGCCCTAAAACAGAATCTGATTAAGCAGTATGAAGAATTGCAGTTGGTTGCGGTGAGCTAGCAGGTGCAGGTGAATAAGACCCATGAAAGCAATTTATCCGGGTAGTTTTGATCCGGTGACCAACGGCCACCTGGACATAATCGAGCGTGCAGCTAGGACGTTCGATGAACTCATTGTTGCAGTTGCTGTGAACAAGGAAAAGCAGCCGCTTTTTGGTTTTGAAGAGCGCGTGGAGCTTCTTAGAGAGACATGTGGACACTTGGAAAATGTTCAGGTAGACTATTTCAATGGGCTGACGGTAGACTATGTCGAGAGCAAAGGCGCGACGGTCATTATAAGGAGTCTGCGTGCGGTCTCGGACTTCGAATATGAACTCCAGATGGCACTGACTAACAAGCGCCTGAATGACCGGATCGAGACGCTGTTTATGATGACAAGCGCCGAATATTCATTCCTCAGCTCAAGCATTGTGAAGGAACTAGCGGAGCTTGGAGCTCCGCTTACGGGATTGGTGCCGAAGGTCGTTGAGGATAGACTTGTGGCGGTCTTTAAACAAAAGAGGGCAGGAGGCGAGGCATAGATGAATCAGGAACCGATTGCTGTTCGAAGAATGTCGTTCCTAAACAGTAGCACAAGCCATCAGGAAGATATTCTGAAATTGCTGGACGATTTGCAAGACTTGGCGGAATCGGCTCATAAGTTATTCGGTAGGATATGGGGATTAGAGGAAGATCATTTTCATATGCTGGTCAACAAAATAAGAGCCTCGCTTCCCGATGAGGTGAGAAGGGCAAGCAGGGTTGCCATTGATAGTGACAGGATCGTATCCGCTGCAAAAGAGGAAGCTGATATGATCGTCACGCAGGCAAAGAATGAGGCGGCTCGCATTGTCGAGGAGGCCCGTCAAATGGCAGCTAAGCTCGTCGATACCAGCGAAATAAACAGGTTGGCAAAAGCTCAGGCTCAGGAGATACTTTCCAGCGCCGAAGCCGCAGCCCGCGAGACCAGACGCGGCGCTGATGAATACGCCCGTGAGGTGCTTGCTGCGATAGAGAATCATTTGGCTAAAGTAATGGGTACCCTACAGAAGGGTCGAGAAAGACTCGAATCCCGGATAAACGCTGAGAAATGTGAAGAACCGATAATTCCCACTGGGCGCGGGATTAGACGATAGGTTCAAGGTGCGCTGGAGGCGGAAGAGGTTTCATAAAAATCAAGGCGGTGCGGATGCACGACGGACACTTTGGTGTTCGGACCTTTCAATTGCGAACAGAGGAAAATACGATGCCGGATGTGATGGAAACTGTCTATGCTAAGGCTAAGGCCGCTCGGAAACGCATTACGCTCCCGGAAGCGGATGACGTGAGGACGGTTAAGGCAGCTCAGCGAATAGTTCAAGAAGGCCTGGCCGAGATAATACTGATACAGTCGGAAGATAAGATTGCGGCTGCTGTGAAGGAGTCCGGCGCTGATATTTCAGGATGCAAGGTGATAGACCCAGCCACATCACCGTTGCGAGAGCAGTATGCCAAAACTTACTATGAGCTTCGTAAAGAAAAGGGTGTTACGCCGGAAGAAGCTTACGAAGCAGTTGGAGATCCACTGTATTTCGGATGCATGATGGTGTATAGCGGCGAGGCCGACGGACAGGTATCGGGCGCCACTCACTCGACTGCAGATACAATAAGGCCGGCACTTCGGATACTGAAACCTGCACCCGGTTGTAAACTCGTGTCAAGTTTCTTTGTGATGATCGTTCCGAACTGCCCCTACGGCGAAAATGGGCTTTTCATCTACTCCGATTGCGGACTTGTGATTGATCCGAACCCTGAGGAACTTGCCGAGATCGCGATACAGAGCGCACGGACGATGAAGACACTGTTGGGCTATGAACCTAGAGTGGCGATGTTGAGCTTTTCGACCAAGGGCAGCGCTTCACATCCGATTGCCGACAAAGTGATCGAAGCCACTCGTATAGCCAAAGAGCGAAGCCCTGATTTGCTAATCGACGGTGAGCTACAGGCAGACGCGGCACTGGTAGACTGGATAGCTGCTAAGAAGGCTCCCGATAGCCCGGTTGGTGGAAAAGCAAACGTGTTAATATTCCCGGACATTAATGCGGGCAATATATGCTATAAACTTACCGAAAGACTTGCAAAGGCCGAAGCGTACGGTCCGGTGCTTCAGGGTCTCAGTAAGCCTGTCAATGATCTTTCCAGAGGTTGTGATGTGGACGACATAGTAAACGTGGTTGCCATCACAGCGGCACAGGCAGCAAGTTGATTGGGTAATCTAAGAGAAGCGCGCGGCGCATCTCTTTAACTCAGGCAATGGTGTTATGAAGATATTAGTTTTAAACAGCGGCAGTTCATCGCTCAAATATCAGCTTATCGACTCGGAAACTGAGGAAGTGCTGGCCAAGGGATTGGCGGAGCGAATAGGCGTGAAGGGAGGCGGCGGGCGAATTATCCACCAGGTCGCGGGAAACGAAAAGGTGGAAGTGCACATTGACATGGCTAACCACGATCAGGCCATGGATCACGTGTTCGAGCTTCTGACCGATCCGGAGAAGGGAGCTTTAGGCAGCATACGCGATATATCGGCGGTTGGACACAGAGTGGTTCATGGCGGCGAGAACTTCGTCAATCCTACGATCGTGGACGAAGATGTGATTAAAAAAATCGACGAAGTGAGCACTTTGGCTCCGTTGCACAACCCGCCTAACTTGGAAGGGATTCGGGCGTGTATGCGCCTTATGCCTGGTGTGCCACAGGTAGCTGTTTTCGACACGGCGTTTCACTCTACCATGCCCGACTATGCCTATATATACGCCTTGCCATACAAGTATTATACCGACTACGGGATTAGACGGTATGGTTTTCACGGTACATCGCACAAGTATGTGACCGGGCAAGCGTTGAAGATGCTCGAAGAAATGGGCATAGCTGCGGAGGATTCGCGCATCATAACCATACACTTGGGTAACGGATGCTCGATGGCAGCAGTAGTGGGGGGCAAGGTGGTCGATACGAGCATGGGGATGACTCCGGCAGAAGGCTTGATGATGGGCACTCGAAGCGGTGACCTTGATCCCGCTATTTTACTATATCTTGCCAGGGAACTGGGAGCCACACCTGACGAGATAGACAATATAATCAACAAGAAGAGTGGTCTGCTGGGAGTATCGGGCGTGTCGAGCGACATGCGAGATGTTGAAGCAGCAGCTAACGGCGGCAATCGGCTTGCTGAGCTTGCGTTGTCGATATTTTGTTATAGAATAAAGAAGTACATTGGCGCCTACGCAGCAGCGATGGGCGGACTGGACGCGATAGTCTTTACAGGCGGTATCGGCGAGAATTCCGCAGAAGTAAGGGCGCGAGTTTGCACTAATCTTGGCTTCCTTGGTATAGAGCCAGACGAAGAAAAGAACCGGACAGCAACCGGAGCTGCAGATATAAGCGTTGCTTCAAGTCGCGTCCGCATTCTGGTTATTCCAACAAACGAAGAGAGGATGATCGCTCGTGAGACTGCACAGGTTGTGGCGAGTCTTGAGCGAACACTGAAATGAAACTCGACTTAAGCGAAATCGCTTCCCATTTGGGCAAGCGTATAAGATACGAAATAGATGAACCTCCGATAAAAGACATCGATGAGAGTATAAAGAGCGTTGCACCTATAAAAGGAGAGGTGACATTTAATAACACCGGCAAGCACATAGTAGCGCGAGGTTACCTCAAGACGGTTATTGGAGTCGATTGCTCGCGCTGCTTGGTAGAGTATCGAATGGATCTCGACCTGCCGATAGAGGAAGAATTGCGAATAGCAGGGCATATGCCAGATATGCTCGAAGAGCAGCAGGAAGAAGAGCTTACCGAGGAAGAGAAGGAACCGTTGTTTGTTGACAATGTTTTCGACCTGAGCGAGCTTATCAGGCAGTCGATTATAACTGCGGTGCCTATCAAGCCTTTGTGTATGGAAGCTTGCAAGGGATTGTGCCCTTACTGCGGGCAAAATCTAAATGAGGGCGAGTGCGGGTGTTCGCAAGAATCGAGAAACCCAAAACTTGCCAAGCTTAAAGAATTGCTCGAAGAAATAGACGAATCGTAGCCTGTAACCAAAGCCTTGGTCGCGACAAGCGACAAGAATGCTGGGCTACATGTGTGAAGGAGAAATATAATGGCTTTACCAAAAAGAAGACATTCGAACCAGAGGACACGCCTCCGGAGAACTCACTACAAATTGAATACTCCTACGGTTTCGGAATGCCCTCGTTGTCACGAGCCGAGCATGCCACACCACGTATGCCCGTCGTGCGGGTACTACAACGGAAGACTCGTATTGAATATCAAGGAAAAAAGCAAAGAGTAACTCTTGCTCCCTTGAGTTGCCGAAGGGCGTTTGTGGATGAGGATAGCCGTAGATGCAATGGGCGGCGATTTCGCGCCCGTCGAAGTGGTCAGAGGAGCAATCCTGGGCAGCAAGTTGCACGATGTTGACGTGATCCTCGTTGGAGACGCGGACAAAATCAAGCAATGTCTGCCGTCTAGTCTGCCGTGTGATCGCGTGACAATACAACACGCGAGCGAAGTCATAGAGATGCACGAACAAGTAGATTCTGTTCGTACTAAGAAGGATGCGTCGATAGTCGTTGCAGCTACGCTCGTCAAAGAAGGCGAAGCTGACGCGATGGTCAGCATGGGTAATACCGCCGCTGCTATGGCGGCGGCTACGCTTCGTCTGGGTAGAATTCGCGGTATAGACAGACCCGCAATCGCAACGTTTTTGCCCAACAAGGCTAATAGGGTGACTGTCATGCTAGATGCCGGAGCGGTGGTAGATTGCACTCCGGAAATTCTCGCCCAATTCGCGCTGATGGGCAGCGTCTACTGCGAAAAGGTACTGGGCGTTGCAAAGCCGCGAGTAGGATTGCTTTCTATTGGCGAGGAAAAGACTAAGGGCAACGAGCTTACTCGAAGAACCTACGACATGCTGATCGGCAGCCGACTCAACTTCGTAGGTAATGTCGAGGGACGCGACCTGTTTTCGGGTGCGGTCGATGTTATGGTTGCCGACGGTTTTGTCGGTAATGTGGCTCTTAAAACTGCCGAGGGGCTAGTGGACCTTGTAAAGGCTGCAATCAAGGAAAGGCTCAGGGCCGATCCGCTTGCTTGGCTGGCCACGGCATTGATGTTGCCCGGGATGCTGTTGATGATCCCTGCGATAAAGCGTCTTAAGAGATCCTTGGATTACAGCGAGTATGGCGGAGCACCGCTATTGGGCATCAACGGCGTATGTATAATCGGTCACGGAAGATCAAACGGAAGGGCAGTCGCCAGCGCGGTAATGGCGGCTAAAGAAGCTGTGGCAAGAGGGATGGTTGCAGCTATTCGCGATTCGATCGCGAGCGAAGGAGAACCGCTGCTCGAAGCGAAAGCAGGTCCTGGGTAAGTGACTCCGCGTTTGCGTTGATCTTCAGAAATAAACTTTGCGTTCTCTGCGAGAGATTTTTTTGATCGCTAGAGACTATTTTTTTGTTTGAAACGGATGAGCCAGCAATGAGTAAACTCAGGTGTGCGGGGATAATCAGCATAGGATCGGCGGTACCGGAGAAGGTTCTCTCGAACGCCGACCTGGAGAAGATCGTAGATACTACCGATGAGTGGATTCGCACGCGGACCGGCATTCTTGAGAGGAGGATAGCCGACGACGATAAGGCTACATCGGACTACGCTACGGAGGCTGCTCGCGTAGCGCTGGATAGAGCCGGGCTGACGCCTAATGATCTCGATCTTATCATAGTGGCAACGGTAACCGGAGATATGCCGTTTCCGGCAACGGCGTGCATAGTGCAAAATGCGCTGGGTGCGGAGAAGGTGCCTGCGTTCGACCTTGGAGCTGGATGTTCGGGATGGGTCTACGGCCTGTCGGTAGCCAACGCATACGTATCCAGCGGTATATACGATCGTGTGTTGGTAATTGGTGCAGATCTGCTGTCGCGAGTAACCAACTGGACTGATCGAAGCACGTGCGTGTTGTTCGGTGACGGCGCAGGTGCGGCAGTTGTTGCTCCGGTCGAGGACGGGCTGGGGATGTTGGGATTTGAACTTGGTTCCGACGGTTCAGGAGCTGAAGTGCTCAAGATTGAAGCCGGAGGAAGCCGCCAGCCTTGCACTCACGAAGCGGTCGATAATTATCGCAACAAGATTTTCATGGCGGGCTCGGAAGTATTCAAGTTTGCAGTGAGAATCCAAGGCGAAGCGGCTGAGCGCGTCCTTGCCAAATGCGGTATGACCACTGCGGATATTGACCTGATGGTGCCGCATCAGGCGAACATGCGCATAATCGATTCCGCAGTGAACCGACTAGGTCTGCCGCCGGAGAAGATTTTTGTCAACCTGCAAAAGTATGGAAACACTTCAGCAGCATCGATTCCGATTGCGCTCGATGAGGCGCTTCGAGAAGATCGAATCAAGAAGGGCGACACGATAGTAGTGGTCGGCTTCGGAGCTGGGCTGACTTGGGCTGCGGGGGTGATGAAATGGGCATACTAGCTTCCAAAAAGTTGGCGTTCGTTTTCCCCGGGCAGGGAAGTCAATCGGTCGGCATGGGCAAAGATCTGGCGGAAAATTATCCTGTTGCTGCCGATGTTTTCCGACGCGGCGACGAAGCGCTTGGATTTTCGATCTCCAAATTGTGCTTTGAAGGTCCAGAGGAAGACCTGAAACAGACCGTCAATACACAACCAGCGTTGTTCATAACTTCGATTGCCGTGCTTGAGGTAGTTAAAGAATTAGGGATTACGCCCGCGTTTGCGGCAGGACACAGTGTGGGCGAATATGCCGCATTATACGCAGCGGGAGCATTCGATCTAAAAACGGGATTGTGGCTGGTAAAGCAGCGTGCAGAACTAATGCAGCGTGCAGCGACAGAAAACCCAGGGACAATGGTTGCAATCTTGGGTCTTTCGCCGGAGCAGGTGCAAGAGGCGGTATCTAAGGCCTCGGATGTCGGCGTAGTGGTTGCGGCTAATCTTAACAGCCCGATACAAACTGTAATTTCAGGCGAGGCCGATGCGGTTGCGCGGGCATCTCAAATCGCTTCAGAAATGGGTGCGAAGCGCGTTGTTCCGCTGAATGTTAGTGGTGCTTTCCACTCGCCGCTTATGCAAGATGCGGCAGATGCCCTCGAAAAGAAACTTTGCGCCGCTGAGATTGCAGACCTTGATATCCCGGTGGTTGCGAATGTGACTGCGGATTTCGAGGTGGCTGCAAGCGAAGTCCGAGAGAACTTGGCAAAGCAGATAACCGGAAGCGTGAGATGGGTGGAATCGGTTCAGAGAATGGTGTCCGCCGGAGCTGATGTGTTCGTTGAGCTTGGGCCGGGCAACGTGCTGGCAGGGCTTATTAAGCGGATAGCTCCCGAAGTTGAGGTTTATTCGGTTGGAGACAAATCTTCGCTTGAGGTGCTTATGGGTTAGTATCATTAGCTGTTTGCAAAACTTGGGCTGGTGAAATTTGGACACGTTGTTAACGATGTGCTAGAATGCTCGTTGTCGGGGGCCGAAAGCCCTCGCATTTAATGAGATTCAGACAAGCCTGTAAAGGGAGAAGCTATGATCAGAGTAGGAATCGTCGGCACCGGCATAGGCCGGCTACATGCCAACGGCTATAAGAAATGTAAGGATGTTGAAATCAGAGCATTTTGCGACATCGACCGAGAACGCGCTGAACGGTGTGCTCGCGAATACGGGGCGAGGGATGTCTATACCGATTATCGCGAGATGATGAACGATAGTGAGATCGACGCTGTTAGCGTTTGCACTCCCAACGCTCTGCATGCCCCGGTCGCAATTGCAGCTTTCGAAGCCGGCAAACACGTTATTTGCGAAAAGCCTATAGCCACAAACGCGGAAGAAGGAAAGGCGATGGTGGAAGCCGCGAAGAGAGCAGGCAAGATCTTTATGATGGGATTCAACAATCGCTTCCGCGGCGACACCCAGCTTCTCAAGAAGTGCATTGAAGCTGGCGAACTTGGTGAAATCTACTACGCTAAGACCGGCTGGCTTCGGCGAAGAGGTATTCCGGGACTGGGCGGATGGTTTACAACTAAATCCCTCTCTGGTGGCGGTCCTTTGATCGATCTTGGGGTGCACGTGCTCGATCTAACTCTATGGTTGATGGGCAATCCGAAGCCGACGTATGTGTTGGGTAGTTCTTATGCTATGTTTGGTCCGCAAATGGCGAAGGAACACGGCGGAACCTATGATGTCGAAGACTTGGCCTGCGGACTTGTGAAGCTCGAAAACGGCGCCACAATATTTGTTGAGGCAAGTTGGCAATCTCACGTCGAGCGAGAACGAATCTACACGCAGCTAGTCGGCACCAAGGGCGGAGCGGAGTTCGATCCTCTTCGCATCTACACGGACGTCAACGGCAACCACGCCGATATTCAGCTTCAGCATCCGAATCTGTCCGGACATGAGATGGAAATAGTCCATTTCGTGGAATGCATCCGCGAGAACAAGACTCCGATTGCAACAGGTGAGCACGGAGTTCATATACAGCTCATCCTTGATGCGATCTACAAATCAACAGAGACCGGAAAAGGCGTGGAGATAGCCTGACATATTAATTTGCTAGATAACTCGTGTTCTTGTATCGTGACAAACAACGGCGGGCAATCATAGATGATTGCCCGCCGTTTAATTAAAATCAGCCGTCGTATCAGATTGACGACCGCGACCTTCTACGCTACTCCCGGCTCAAGTTTAGGATGCGTATCAGGCTTAGGTATGAGTTCGTCTGCCTGACGATGAGCTTCTTCTTCCGCCGACCGAGTTGGAGTGCCTTTCTTATCCTTGTGAACGCTCTCGATGCTGGCGCCTTCCATCAGCGCTTCAAATTCTTCTCTTTCCAG
>Ga0272448_1005069_pt1 | contig 14676 bp, 12 predicted proteins | sample YNPCB0191_FD_202220 | JGI IMG/M metagenome (GOLD analysis project Ga0272448, IMG submission 202220) | Hot spring sediment microbial communities from Yellowstone National Park, WY, United States - YNP-CB-019-1 | ecosystem: Environmental > Aquatic > Thermal springs > Hot (42-90C) > Sediment...
GAAGGCTTGGGAGAGTTTCTCTGGCTGGTATTGGTTCGCAGTTGCAGAGGAAGGGAAACAGGACAGCATCCTGTCTGATGGCAGAGTCATCAAGGGTGATACGATCTGGTTTGGCTTTGTGCAGGGGGTTGAGGAGGAATGGGGCACTTGGAGCGAGGGAGAATTGAAGGAGTTAATGGCAAAGGGTATGGTCTGGGAGATCCCTAATGCCAACTTGCCTTATTCTGGAAGGAGACACTGAAACTATGAACAAAGAAGGGGCAAAGTTCTGGATCACCTGTCCACATTGCAAGCAGAAGTTTGAGATCGATCCGAAGATCATCATAAAGTATGCGGACAGGCTGATCAACAGATTGGAAAGCGAGCTCCAAGAGAGAGTAAAGGAGATCAGAGATGCTGGAAGATAGTAAGAGAGAGGAGGGGCAAAGTTTGCTCCTCCTCGTTTTCGCTCCACACCCCAATCTCCCCTACCCCCTCTTTCCTCCCAAAGAGGGGCTTGTTTTGTATTGCAGATCTCTATTTTCTATGCTATTATTCCTGTAAGGAAGTGAAAGGACAGCTGATGGTGGAAAACATCCAAATATAGAGAGATGTTAGAGATAAAAAAAGACAACGTGGGCAAGGTTATAGAGATGGTAGATTCCATAGTGAGAAAGTGGATTTTCATATAATATCCGAAGGTTGGTATCGTATACTGGTATTATTTGATGGGGAAAACACATGACTGATATAAACAAAAGCATGAAAAAATATTCCAGTCAGAATATACAAATCGGACCTATTCCAGAGATTAATTCAATATCGGGTCTGCCGAAAATAACCTCATTTGTATTCCCAAGAGAATTCGAACTGCTACCCAATGTCTCAGAAGTCTTTGAATTAGAATTTGCCCTCTACGAGTATAATTTCCTTACAAAAGATGAGATCATTCATAGAGGGGCATTTTTCAAGAGCGTTGATGGGATTCCTACATACCACTATGTAATTTGTTCAAACAATAGCCCACTCGTGTGGGAAGGAAGATCAGAAATAACTAAGTCATATTTCAAAGAAGGTAACTTTTCTACGGGTTATGCCACACATGGACTTTTTCCTTATAGAGGGAAATTTCATCCACAATTGATAAAGGGCATACTAAACATTCTGAGGATTCAACCTGGAGATGTTGTTCTTGATCCTATGTGTGGAAGCGGGACGCTAAATGTGGAAGCGAGCATAATGGGAATCGAATCTATCGGCATTGAGAAAAGTCCGTTTTGTGTGTTGATGAGCAAGGTAAAGTATTCCGCATTAAAAGTTGACGATACCCTATTGTCATCAATACTCAGGGATATGCAAAAGAGTTATGAGATCCTAATGAGTAGTAAGAGATTGCCTATAGATTTCTCATCTCTTGATGGGTTTAATCCGGAAAAGGCAATAACATTACTTGCTTTCTTAGATGCTATGGGGTATGCAAGAAGATGCTTAAAAGGTATAGATGTTCTCTTTCCATCTGTGCTTAAAAGATACTTGGGGCAGATCAGTGCTTTCGTTCAAGCGAGGGACAAACTTAAACTCAAGATTGGCAATGCAAAGTTTGAGATCGGCGATGCGAAAAATCTCCCATTAGAAGACAGTTCAGTAGATGCCATTATCACATCTCCTCCTTATTCTTTTGCGATTGATTACGCTGAGAATGACAGGCCGCAATTGGAATATTTGGGATATAATGTATCTGATCTCAAGGATGAAATGGTAGGTTTGAAGGGTAAGACCAGAAAGGAGAAATTATCTAATTACTTTGATGATATGAACAAGGTTTTGTCCGAGATGGCTCGGGTTTTGAAGGTCGGGAAATATGCGGTGATCATAATAGGTTCAAATGATGTGCAAACAGGCGGTATAAGGCTAGAGACCAAAGTTGAAGAGATGTCATTGAAATATGGATTTGCCCTTGAGCAGAAAATTGTAAAACCGATAAAAGGGATACAGAATACGATGAAGGAAGAGTATATATTATTCTTGAGAAAGGTGAAATAAATTTATGCATTATCCACTATTAGACGAGAAGTTTAACACGGTAATTTCAAAGAACACATTCTATTTCTACAATGAGGAGTTTGAAGAATACCATGAAGGACGTATTTCCTCAATCGCCCAGAATATCTTTCTTCTCAAAAACAAGATAGAGAGAGAAGGTTTAAAAGAATCTGTTTTGCTTGACCACATCATAAATGTTGATGACGGTTTAGATGCGATATTGACCATAACTGGTTTTTCAAAAGAAAGTTTGCAAAGATTAGTGACGTTTATCAGAGCGGAAAATGATAAAGCCTTATCCAGCCTTGTTAACAAAGACTTCTGGCCAAGTGAAGATTTCAAAACCGAATGGGGTTTGGACAAGATAAAATCTATCATCAAAACAAATAAAAAGTTCGCTGAAGGTATTGTAAATCTGTTCTTTAGAGGACCAACAGTTCCTGCGATAAGAAAGGTCCTTCCACTTTTCGAGTTTAAGAAGCTTGATATAAAGAAGTTTAGTTTCTCAATAGAATCCCTGGTGGATACAATAATAAGGTATAAGACAAAAGGTTCATACAAGGCTGCCAGAGGAGGAAATCCCGAAGTTGTAATTGAGAATGTTTTGATATTCCATAAGCTGACATTTGAGAAAGGAAAGTTCAGGATCCCAGAGGCAGGAAATATCCCAAGGACCATGGACTTTATCGTTCCTAACAAGACGTCGCCGAAGTTAATAATTGAGTGTTCGTATTCAGTTACCACCGCGTCAGGTATGGGTGACAAAGCAAAGACGGAAAAGACTGTGGCTGATTACTTTAAGAAGAACTACCCGGAGGTAATATTTGTTGGCTTTGTAGACGGGATTGGCTGGTATGTAAGAAGAGGCGACCTAAAGCGTATGGTGGACGCTTATGACTTCGTTTTTACATTCCACAAGGACGAACTTGAAAGGTTTGAAAACTTACTGAGAGAAATCTTCTATGAAAAATAAAGAATTTTTTGAATCGCTGATAAATAAGATCATTCAGGGGGATTGTCTAAGAGTTATGAGGGAAATCCCGGATGATAGTGTGGATGTCGCTTTTGCTGACCCCCCTTTCAATCTAAAAAAGAGATATAACAGCTATTACGACAAACATGAAGTAGAAGAGTATCTCTCTTGGTGCGAGGAATGGCTCACAGAGATGGTTCGCATCACCAAGCCAACGGGTTCGGTCTTTGTTCATAATATTCCAAAATGGCTAATACATTTTGGCTCTTATCTAAATAAAATTGCTATTTTTCGCCATTGGATCGCTTGGGATGCGATGGGTTCACCACTCGGCGAAACGCTTTTGCCTAACCATTATGGGATTTTATACTATGTGAAATCTGAGTATTTCAAATTTTACGATATTAGAATGTTACATAAACGTTGTAGGAACTGTCATTATATCTTGCAAGATTATGGTGGTAAAAAAAGCCAGATGCACCGATATGGTCCTCTTGTTTCTGATGTATGGACAGATATTCACAGGATAAGGCATAAAAAGAGGAGAGATGAGCATCCATGCCAATTGCCTATACACTTACTTGAGAGAATATTGCTTATGAGCAGTGATGAAGGAGATGTAATCTTCGACCCGTTCATAGGAACTGGGACAACAGCAATTGCGGCGAAAAGACTGGGAAGAAGATTTATCGGGGTTGATATTGACCCAAAATATGTTGAAATTGCGAATAAAAAATTAGAAGAAGTAGAACCAACAATGATTAACGGATGTTATGTAAGTGTTTTTCTAGATAATGTAATTACCATCAGAGATAAAGATTGGAATAAAGTCAAAAGTGCGTTTTTCATCCCAGAGGATCCATTAGAATTGGAAAAGAGAGAAATCCATCTACTCCATAAAATTAGGAAGAGAGAAAAGCGGAGAGAGTTGTTAGAGAGCAGTCAAGATGATTTGTTTTCATCATGTGGGGAGAGCAAATAATAGTCAATAGTTATTAAACCATATATGGACAACCTTGCGCAGAGGATAATGATGCATTTTGTTACAATACAGCAGGCAGTGGTTTATATGGCTGTCTTACCCGTAAACGGTTGCCCACAAGGTCTATTTTTTGGTCTTCTACGATTTTCTTTATTTATGCCAGTAACTATTCTGAAGACGGACATAACTTCGGACAACGAATGAAATGGTATGCAATTTCATTACATTGTAAGAATATACGTTAATGCTGGTCAAGAAGGACAAGCGAGACGCTTGTCCTACCATATATAATCAGCCCTTACTTTATGAAATGTCCGAACTCATGTCCGAACTTCACGTAACTATTCTTAAGTTTTACAAATTTTTCTCCAAAAACAACAGAAAATCCGCTACAATAAAGGTAAAATTAACCTTTAAACCAATATATGGCGGATTTTCTGTGTAATTACAATATACCTTGGGTTGCAACATTTATCAAGACCTCAATTGCTTTCAGCAAATATTTCAAGGATAAAAGGCAAAGGAAGAATTTCATTAACTTTTTGAAATCAGTATCTTTGACCGGCAGTTCGTTGTTAATTGATGTGGGCAGGGTGGTTCCTGAAATCAAGCACTTTTCCAGAAGCTTATCCCATTTTTTCAATCAATCCGAGTGGCAGGAGCAATATTTTGAAAACAAAAGGAAGGAATTGGTTTTGCACTATCTTTTTGAAAATATTATGGCAGTGGCTCTGGACTTTACTGCTTTAGCTAAGAAAGGCAAGCACTTTGAGAACGAAGGGGTTGTGTACGATGCCCGAATTGATAAAGTGACTGATGGCTTTCCCTTGTTAATAGCTACAGCCATTAACAGCCAAGGTCATTATTCTCCCTTATCTTTCAAAAGATATACTAAAAAAGATTTGGAAAGGTTTGGTGAAAATCAAATTAAGGAGTGTTTCATTAAAGAGCTGATTAATTCCTTTAATAAAGAGCCAGTAATGCCTGTATTTATTGGTGATGCAGGTTTTTTAAGAAAGAATATCGTCAAGATGTTTCTTCAAGAAAGAATTCCTTTTGTCTTAAGAACTGTTCCTCGCAAGGTTATCCTTAATTCAGGCAAAAAGTGTTTGACCAGCCAGTTGCAATCAGGGACTTATGCGAATGTTGTTATTGCCACTCAAGGTTGGGGAGGCATCCATTGCAATTTGTTGATAGCCCCTTACGATGACAAAGATAAGGAAAATCACCAAGCATTTTTAACCAATCTTTCTTTTGCCCAATATTCCAAAACTGCTCTCTTAAGACTTTACCAGAAAAGGTGGGCTGTGGAAGAAACAATCAAAGAACTAAAGCAATACTTTGTGTTGGAAAACTTTAGAGTGCGGAGCTGGCAAGGCAGTGAAAGACTGCTCGCCCTGCTTTTCTTGGCTGTCACCTTAACTCATTTATCTTTGCGAAAACACAATGCTTGGATTCAATATGTTTTGCCTCAATTGATTGAAGGTTTAAGCAACAACATTTGTTTCTCAATCTATCACTGTCGTAAAATGTTCTTAAAATTGCTTTTTTGTGCTCAGATTCCTGATTTAGTCAATGACTGTCTGGCTAAACAGTGCCATTCACCTTAGAAATTTGTAAAACTTAAATAATAAAAGGTTGACACTTTAATAATAATTATTCTACCATATCTATGAAACCAAAAAGACATTTAAGACCAGAATTTAAATTCCAACTGGTTATAGAAACCTTAAAAGGAGAGAAATCTCAAACAGAAATTGCCAGAGAGTATAATGTTCATCCTCAGCTTATCACTAATTGGCGGAAACAATTTTTCTCTGAGGGGCCGAAAATCTTTGATGATAAAACAGAAGAAAGGAAAAAAAACCAAAAAGTAGAAGAACTGGAAAAAATCATTGGACGGCAGACTATTGAAATTCAGTTTTTAAAAAAAGTGTTAGGTCATCTGGGTTAACAACAAAGGAGCGGATTCAATTGATGGAAAAGATTCGTACCGCTGAACCTATTACTGTTTGTCTCCAAGCTTTAAATATTCCTTCCAGTAGTTATTATTATTTCATTCATCACCCACCCCTAAAGGAAATTTCTACGCAGAAAAGATATCAGGGCTTAAGAAAAAAGATAGAGAAGATTATTCGTAAGCATCCCGGCTATGGTTATCGTCGTATTCAAGATGAACTTTCCAAACAAGGAATAAGCATTAACCATAAACCACTGAAAAAACTGCTTCAAATATGGCATTTACAGCGTTTCCGTAGAATAAAAGTTCCCAAGCCCAGCCCACTGGCTCAACACATTAAGGCTTTAGGAGCAAAGGTAAATCTGGTGGAAAGATTAACCAAGGTTGCAATCTTTCAGGTTATCTTTGTTGATTTCACTGAAATTTGCTGCTTGTTTGCAAAAATTTATCTGATTCTTTTTATTGATAAGGTAAGTCGGAGAATTGTTGGCTAGAATGCAGAACTAAAAGATAATACCAACAACGCCCTTAAGGGTTATGCCAAAGCTAAAAGATATCTGAAAAAGATGAGAATGGACTTCAATAAAATCATTTTTCACCAAGATCAAGATTCGGTTTTCACCGGCTATGAATATGCCAGTTCGTTGCTCAATGATGGAATCACTATCAGTTTTACAGTAAATGGTTTCAAAGATAACCCAGCAATAGAATCTTGCATTGGTCATTTCAAAGAGGAATACAAAGACCAAATTGAGCAAGCGCGCAATCTCACAGAGGCAAAAAAGATCATCACCAGATGTATCAGAGATTGGAACAAAACCAGAATCCACTCCGCTTTAAAAGGTCGAAGCCCAGATGAATTTATCCACACCTTTTATATATTGAAAAAGAGCTGAAATTTCTCCAAACTTTGGGGCTCACTTCCAACAATCGCATTAGAAATGTGATATAATCTTCTTGATTTGGATAAGACATATATTATTCCTTTCATAGAGTTGTTTGTTATTGCCCCTATGAAAAGATATGTCTTGTCCTTCATATAATCAAAATGAATTATGATCACCCCTCAGTTAAATGCCAAGATAGAAAGATTCAATCGTACTCTCCAGGAAGAATTTCTTGATTACCACATGCATTTATTCTATGATTTAAATGAACTAAACCAAAAACTGATGGATTGGCTCTTATTTTATAACACCAAAAGACCCCATCATACCTTAAACAATCTTCCACCCTTAAAATACATCATTAATACCTTTGGATTTTCCAATATGCTGTGGACTTATACATTGACCTGCAAAAGATGAGATACATTTTTGACACCCCTAAGATGCCAAAAATTGGTAAAATGAGAGAAAAGAAAGGTCAAAAATCTAATCAAAATGTATCTCATCGATATGGCAAAAAGATTATTCTTTGATAGTCAGGGAAGGTTAAGGATTCTTCCCTGGGGTTTTCATTTGGTAGAGGATTTAGTTCCCCTCTATCAGATGGCAAATGATTTAACAAGGAACCAACTCTCGCCTGAAGCCAAGAAAAGGCTAAAATGGATGGATTATTATCAAAAAACAAAGAATGTCTCTTTAACCTGTAGGCACTTTGGCATTTCAAGACAGCTTTTCTATTACTGGTTAAAGAGGTATAATCCATATAATCTTTCTTCTTTGGAAGAAAGAAAGAGAGTGCCTCAAAAGAGAAGACAAAGGGAAATAACCCCAGATCAGGAAAGAAGAATTGTTGAGTTAAGGAAAAAGTATCTTCGTTATGGAAAAGAAAAGCTTGCTCTAATATATTTTAACCTCTTTCAAGAGAAAATCTCAAGCTGGAAGATCCAAAAAGTAATTGAGAAATACAAACTCTATTATCATCCACAAAAAACAGCCAAAATAGCCAAAAAAAGAAAGAGGGCCTTAAAAAAGAAAAGGATTACAGAGCTCAAAAAGAAGAATAAAACTGGCTTTTTGGTTTGTTTAGATGTCATTGTCATTTACTGGAATGGTCTAAAAAGATATATTTTTACTGCCATTGATAGATATTCAAAATTAGCCTTTGCTTTCATGTATAAAACAAAATCATCTTTTTCAGCCAAAGATTTTCTCTTGAGACTTAATTATCTCTTTAATGTTAATGGAAAGATCCTCAATGTCCAACACGACAACGATTCTTGTTTTGAGAAGGAATTCAAAAAAACCTGTCAAGAATTGGGCATTCATCAGTACTACAATCGCCCCAAAACCCCAAAAGACAACTCGGTCAACGAAAGGTTCAATCGTATCTTAAAAGAAGAGTTTCTGGCCCTGGGAAATTTCCATCCAGACCCTGAGGTTTTCAATCTGAGACTTGGCAATTGGTTGGAAGAATTCAACCTCAGAAGGCCTCATCAAGCCTTAGGATACAAGACCCCTATTGAATTTGCTTGTGGAAAAACACAGTTGTCAAAAATGTACTCATCTAGTACAGTACATTGACTTTTCTATCTTACGGTTGTATTATAGTATTGAGGAGATATCTATCATAAAAACTTGCGATTATTGTTATTAACATTTTATTATAAATCAAAATGTTAAATGTCTAACGTGTCAAAAGACAAAAACTGTTGGACAGAACAGAAAAAAGTTTTTATGGTAAAGTATATCAATCCACAGCGGGGGTTCATTTCCATTATTTTATTTCGCACTAAAAGATTACGACTGGAGGGATAGACATTGCTGAGAGGAGATGTTATCCGGAGACTTAATTCAATTTTAACCCACCCAAAAGCTACTTCCTACGATCAGCCTATAGAAATTAGGTCCTTAGAGGAACCTCCTGATAAATATAGAAATGTCTTTGCTGTCGATGTTCACAGAATAAAGCGTTCTAAGGCATTTCGAAGGTTAAAACATAAAACCCAAATTTTTTGGGCACCAAGGAACGCCCACTTTCGAACTCGAATGACACACACGATTGAGGTAGCAGATAATGCGCGTACAATAGCTATAAATATAGGACTCAATCCTGATTTAACTGAAGCTATAGCTTTGGGTCACGATATTGGCCATCCGCCATTTGGGCACGCCGGAGAGCGAGCATTAAAAAGCTATATTGCTGAGAATTTTCCTGGTAAGGAATTTAATCACCATAAAGAAAGTGTGCATATTCTTCAACAGCAGGAAAAAATTTTTATTGGTGACCAAGTGCACCGCGGTCTTAATCTTACTTCACAAGTGGAAAATGGGATTAGATATTGTTCCACAGAAAGTAAGATTCGCCCTGAAACACTTGAAGGACAATTAGTAGCGATAACTGATGATATTACATACGTTATTCATGACTTTGAAGAGTTCAGAGAAGTTAAAATACAAATCCCTGATAAACTAATCGAAGATATCTATAAGTTAGGTCGAACAGGAGACGAGAGGCTAAATCAAATCATTCAAGATATTATTGAAAATACTGATGAAAAGGAAGTGAAGATAAGTGAGGATTTACATACTTTAATCAAAGATATAGTAACACAAGAGGCCGAAATCTTTACTTACCATCACCTATGGCGGAGACGCGAAGAAGGATCTAAGGTTATAATCTACAAACTTATGGATTACTTTATGCACCAACCCTTAGAAACAATAGAGGAAGTTATTAGGGGACTAACTAGACTTCCACAAGATCCAATAAGTGCTATTGATAGGATAAGGGACGGTGAGATGGAACGCGAAGACGCATTCATCAACTATATGGCTCGTATGACAGATACATTCGCCCTAGATCTTTATAGGTTTATCTATTCCCCCGAAACTCTTGATTATTACTATTGATAACTGAGTATACGACACCATAAATTCTCGACTAGTACGCCAGTAAATTTTGGTACATTTTGAGAATCTTCTGTAAACTCCTAACTAGTTGAGGATTTATAGTGCAACGTGCTAAGCTTTTTGTCACTAACTTTTATGTTATTAAAAATAAATGGATACAGCTATTTCCCCTACAGAGAGATCTTTGTAAATGGAATTCCCTTTTATCTAGTCGACGAAACAAAAAATGCTAAATACTATAAGTCTGTTGGCTCTTTTAACATTTCCATTTCAAGAATTTTTTGTATTGAAGGTAAGGTTGATCAGTCCATTCGCGGACTCGAAGGTTTTGTTACTTACAAGATAGAAGTAGGCAACAAAAAATTTGTCCGGCGGATGGAAAATTTCTTTATTCCCGAAAACTTAACTGAGGAGGACATAATTAATTTTTTCAATCTTATTGCTTCACAATATGATGAACTAATAGACAAAGAACTAAATGATAAAATAACAGGAAAAATCTTTAAGGTGATACACAGGTGTAAGAGAGCGTTTTCTATCCCGGGTGATTTTAGGGTATTAGATTACGGGGTAGGAACGGGGAATTCCTTTAGGATTTATAAGAAAAATCAATACAAGGGAAGCAAGTTTGCTCTTTTTGGGTGTGATATTTCTGAAAAGATGATCTTGATATGCAAAAAGAAACAAATCGCAAACGTCATACTATGCGAATACAATAAACTTCCTTATAAATCAGAGACTTTTGACGCTGTATTTGCAGTATTTGTAGTTCACTATTTTATTAACGAGGAGCCGTATAAAGAGATTTTTCGCGTCCTCAAGCCAAGGGGAGTTTTTATCTTCAATGTTAAAGCCCCTTCTGAACCTAAAACTTATGAACAAATTCTGTATCAAGTTGGATTTCAGAATGTGAAAATCTACTCTTGGTTTATAAACACCCCTCAGAAAGCGAGAGAAATTTCTATTATTCGTGCTCAGAAGCAATAGTAGGAAAATGGAGGAGACATTCGTTATAACCAGTCCGATGCCAATTTAGTTAATTCTGAAATGGCAACCTTATCTTTTCAAATCTAATCTTCCCGTAGTGGGATTAAACTCGTAGTAGTACTGGTCATCAAACCAATTGCATACAAATTTCTCTAACGGAATGGGGGACGGAAAGATAGACCCGAGGTAATCATCAGTAATAACGAACTATAAACAATTAGGACAAGCGCAGTGTCCTAGCCCCCTGGCAGCCGGTAGTTCAATTGCTGGCTCAAACTAAATCAGTAACCTCTGACTGCGAGCCATATCAGAATGAGAGGGCTTAAAAAGAGTTTCCCTTTCCACCTCCTTCCTCGGTTTTGCGTATCTCTCTCTTGATAACTCAATAATCTTTGCCCTGTGGGATCTTCCTCTTTCAGGCGGTGGCAACGTTATAGCACTGAAAGGGCTTGATGTCACACCGTCTATCATCAGCTTGAGGTATATGTGATAGTTCGGCAAGCTGGTCAAATCGGTCTCGTTGAACACAGGATAGAACTCCTTGGCTAAATATCTGGCGTCCTCTGCACCTACTCTGAAAGAGATGATCGTGCCGACATTCCCAAAGATAGCAGACTTTATCTTCTCGTCCAGCTGTTCCATGTATTGATGGGCAAGCGTCATATACAGCCCATATTTTCTGGCTTCGGAGAGGATATCAGCGAAGGACAGCGTCAGGAAACTGTGGATCTCATCAACATAAAGATAAAAAGACCTTCTCTTTTTCTCTGGTAGGTCTGCCCTGCTTAAAGCTGATAGCCATATCCTTGTGACAATCATCGCTCCCAAGAGCGAACAGTTATCCTCACCTATTTTACCTTTGGCAAGGTTAACTATCAGGACCTTACCTTCATCCATAACCTTTCTTATGTCAAACCTATTCTCCTTTTGTCCTACTATGTTTCTTATCGGGAGGCTGGTCAGGAACTGTCCCATCTTGTTCAGTATAGGAGATATTGCCTCAGACCTGAGCCAAGCTGAGTATCTTTCAAACTCAAATAGCCAGAACTCCTTGACCTGTTCATTTTTAACCTTCGCTACGATCTCTGAGCGGAAATCCTTGTCTGTCAGCAGTCTTGGTATATCCAATATCGTGCTGTTTTGCCTTTCTAAAAGTGTCAGGATGGAGTGCCTGAGGATATGCTCTAACCTCGGACCCCAGAACTCAGACCATATCTTCTTGAAGGCGGAGATCAGTCCTGATGTTATGAGATGATACTGGTCAGGATGGGCGCTTACCAGAGGGTTGAAAGCGATGGGATACTCGATGTCCGCTGGGTTAAAGTAGATAGTGTCCTTTATCCTCTTTTTGGGGATGAAGTTCAAGACCTCCTCTGATATATCGCCGTGAGGGTCAATAAGAGCCAATCCGTTCCCATTGGATATGTCAGAGATCGCCATGTTCGCTATCAGTGTTGATTTGCCTGTCCCTGTCTTCCCGATGATGTAGATGTGTCCTCTTCTGTTTTTCTGTTTGATGCCAAACCTCTGCCTGATGTCTCTGTAGTTGGTGACAGCGAAGGGGGTGATCGGATTTTTATCATCGTTTTCTCTACGCATACTTGAATGATAGAGAATCCATTAAATAGATTAAAGAGAGGGGAAACTGCCATCTGAAGCAGATTACCCTCTCCCTTCAGAGTTCTTGAAGATGGAAGTGATGTCAGCTATATGAGGGGAATAGGTTTTTTCTGAATTGTAATGGTATTCGAGTAAATGAACGGCAGATCAAAGCGATTCATTACCTTCAGGAAAAAGGGGAAATTACTAATCGTGAATACCGGGAATTATGCGAAATAGGTTGGGACACCGCTCATCGGGATCTTTCGGATCTGGTGCAAAAAGGCATTCTTAAAAGGGAGGGAAGAGGAATCGCTACTTATTATCGGATGGTCATCGGATGATTATCAGATGATTCGCGTTGAAATGGACGGTTGAAGGTTGTGTGATGGCTCAACCTTCAAGAACATCTAAATAGACAACCGGAAAAAAGCAAAGATGTCTATGTTTTGTTTGACAACGATTCAGTTAGGTCACATGCCAGAGAGGATTTTGCTTCTGGGGTGAAGTAGGAGTTTCTCCAGATAACAATTTATGCCGTTACAGATAGTTTTTTCCTGAATGAAGGGATGTATATACGCTAAAGGCAGGGGTAGGAGTGTAAGATACTTGCCAAAGAGGTAAACGATTAAGTAAACGATTAAGTAAACGATTATTTCCGTAAGGGGTGGTGTATGGCGTTATGTTACCCATTGCTCTTGTGAGCGGATTTCATTAAATGGAGGAATGCAGAAGTCTTCCAGATTGCCCATAATGTAGGTTCGAACATCGTCCAGTCCTCTCCGCAGGATGGGATTTGTCTGTATCAAATCCCTAAAATTCCCTGTATTTACAACATTTTTCTCAGGTTCGAACATCGGTTTTATCTCTGGAATAGAGATTGAGATTCTCTCTATCATTGAGAACGGTTTTTTCAAGTCCAGACTGAGCTTTTTGTCCATCAGAATTAGGTTCGAACCTAACGCCTGCAATATCTGGCTCTTAGTCTCGGGATCGCCAGTCTTGAACCAATATCTCGCATTGCAGGCAAAGTCAAAGGTCTTTTCTGCGATATCTAACCATCTTTCTACCCTTTTGGATGCGTCATCAAGCAGGGCTTCCAGCTTGACCTTCTCTTTTATCAGCTGAGACTTCTGTCTGCTATACTCATCATCAGAGAGCAAGCTTCCATCAGCGTTCAAGGGGGATATCCTCAGCTGGAGCAGGTTATCTAACTTTTTCAGACAATTTTCATATGCCTTCTTCTGCGAACTCATAATGGTTTCTCTTTCCGCTATCTCTTTTTCGTTTTCCTCCCTTAAATACCTCAACGCCCAATCTTTGAACTTCTCTGAGATCTGAACTTTGGAGAGAACTTCATCAATCTGTCTCTCTAACTCTTTAATCTCTATTGAACCTTGACCGCACTTGGGGTCTTTTCTTTTGGTGCAGTGGTAATAGACATACTTTAACACAGTGGGGTTTTTCATCTTCTCAATCGGTGTTTTACACCTTGGACACTCACTTCTGTTGTTGGAGGAGAATTTATACCTGCAATTGGTGCAGATGATCTGGTTTTTCTCATCAGCAGTGACCATCGCCCCACACTCACCGCATCTTATCAGACCTCTGAAAGCGAAGTTGTGTCTTTTAGGTCTTGGATTGCCCTTCCGTCCCAAAAGTATCTGAACCCTGTCATATTCCTCATGTGTTATCATCTGCTCATGTTTGCCCTGATACCATTTTCCACTGCCTTCTGGGAACTCAAACAGACCACAATAGAAAGGGGAGGTGAATATCCTGTATATAGTGCTTCTGGAGGGGTTTTTCCCATAACGAGTCCTCAGACCCCATATATTGACAGCTATGTTTAGTATCTTGGTTGGAGTGTAGTTCCCAGAGAGCATTAGCTCCCACATCCTCTTCACCAGAGGAAACCTTTCAGGGTCTTTGATGATCCTGCTTTCGCCTTTGACGCCTCTTTCATTCAGGTATCCTAAAGGGGCAAGATTTGGGCGCCAGCCCTTCTCAAGCTTGGCTCTTAATCCTCTTTTAACGTTCTTGCTCAGGTCCAAGATATACTGGTTTGCCATACCAAACTCAACGCTCATCAGCAGGACATTGTCCTCGGGATAATAGCTTTTCTCAAAGGTCTGGATGTGCTTTATGACGCCTTTTTGGAGTAGCCAAATTATCTGTCCGCCATCAATGGGATTCCTCGCCAGACGGTCTAATTTCCAGCAGATAATTCCATCAGCTTTTCCATGCTCAATGGTTTTGAGCATCTCATTGAACACAGGTCTGCCTGGCGACTTCGCAGATCGGGATTCTGTCAGCACACTGATGACTTGCAGGGTATTCTTCTCTGCAAGTTTTT
>Ga0272448_1005070_pt1 | contig 14676 bp, 15 predicted proteins | sample YNPCB0191_FD_202220 | JGI IMG/M metagenome (GOLD analysis project Ga0272448, IMG submission 202220) | Hot spring sediment microbial communities from Yellowstone National Park, WY, United States - YNP-CB-019-1 | ecosystem: Environmental > Aquatic > Thermal springs > Hot (42-90C) > Sediment...
AGTGTTTGTCTGCCTGCTGGTTCTGGTTCAATGAGTGCCGGCGCGGATGCCTGACCATCCGCAGCGCTGGGCGGAAAGACTTCTTTGGTTCCTTTCTTGGTCACAAGAAAGGAACATAGAAAAAGTTGTAATACTATTTATATTTACCCACTATAAACTCGGAAGAACCGAAAAAGTTTACCCAATATAAACCCGGAAGAACCTATAAATTGAACGAACGGCCCATAGGGCCAATACTATCCAGAAAGCCACGATAGCCACGGCCACGGCCCGGCTTCCCGGGCCCGGCCTGTCTATGATCTCTTGGGCCGAGCTCCGACACTCCGCCCAGACCTCGGAAGGGATCAGGGCCAGGAACAACGCCAGGCCGGCCGGGATTATGATGGCATCGTCCAGGTAGCCCAGCACCGGGATGAAATCAGGAATCAGATCTATCGGGCTTAAGGCATAGGCTAAAGTAAGGGCCGCCACGGCTCTGGCGTACCAGGGAACCCAGGGGTGGCGTGAGGCTAAGTACAGGGCGCCGATATCACGCCTCAGGTCCCCAGCCTTCTTTCTCAGCCGGTTCCACATCGATAAAAAACGGCTAGATGGGTGTGAACGTCTGTTTACGGCCGCTTTAGGTTATTTGGCCGGCAGCAGGCCATCGCGCTCGATGGTCTGCTGGCCTTCGGCAGACAGCACATAGGCGATGAAGTCGGCGATCTCCGGCGCCGGCTGTCCTTTGACCAAAAGGAATATGGGGCGCACCAGAGGATATTTGCCGGAGGAGATAGTCTGGTTGCTGCACTCGTAGCCGTCTATCTTGACCGCCTTGATCTTCTCGTTGACCAAACCATGGGATAGATAGCCGATGGCATTGGCATCCATAGCCACCGTCTCCCTGATGGTGCCGTTAGAATCCTGGATGATGGCATCCTTGGTGAGCTCGATGCCGCCCACGATCTCTTCGAACGAGGAGCGGGTGCCGGAGCCGGCCTCGCGGGAGACCACGATGATGGGGGCTTCGGCCCCGCCCACCTGTTTCCAGTTCTTGATCTTGCCGTTGAAGATATCCCGCACCTGGGCCAGGGCCAGGTTCTCCACCTTGTTGGCCGGATTGACCACCACCGCGATGCCGTCCCGGGCCACCACCGTGGCCGTCAGGACCTTGGCCTCCTCGGGCAGGTGCACCAGATCCACCATGCCCACCTGGGCAGCGCCGGAAAGGGCCGACTGGATGCCGACCGCCGAGCCTCCGCCCTGGACGGTAATATTGACCCCGGGATGCCCGGCCATGTACTGCTCGGCCAGTTTCTCGGCAAAGGGCATGAAGGCGGTGGATCCGGCCATGGTGAAGGCCGCCCGGTGGGGGCCGCAGCCTGGGAACAAGACCGCCCAGATCGCCATGAAGGACAATAAAATCCTTTTCATATTCCTTCCTTTTATGATTGCCTTTGCTTGATTGATGGAGTGCCCTAAGTTTTAGAATTATATCAATATCCTTGCCCTTTATTCAATAGAAAACGCCGATAATTTATCGGCGTTGACAGTCTACCGGCTACAAACCCCTAAACACCCTCGGCGTGGTGCTTGATGACCCTGGCCTCGGCAATGTAGATGGTTTCCTCGCAGATATTGGTGGCTAAGTCGGCCACTCTTTCCAGATTCCTGCTGACCAGTATCAGCTCCATGGCCCGGCTGATTATCTCCGGCTTCTCCATCATGTAGGTCAGAAGCTCCCGGAAGATCTGGTCCTTGAGGCCGTCCACCTGGTCGTCGCGCTCGCAGACCTTCTTGGCCTTGGCGGTGTCGCTTTCCACAAAGCTGTCTATGCTGTCCTTGAGCATCCCCACCGCGGCCTTCGACAGCCTGGGGATGTCGATCAGCGGCTTGACCTCGGGCTGGGTGTTGAGCCGGAGGGCGCTCTGGGCGATGTTGACCCCATGGTCGCCAATGCGCTCCAAATCGTTATTGATCTTGAGGGCGCCTACCAAAAACCGCAGGTCCACTGCCGCTGGCTGATGCCGGGCCATCAGGGAGATAGCATCCTCTTCTATCTCTATCTCCAACCGGTCGGCCTCCTTGTCCAGCGACAGAACCTGCTCGGCCAGATCCTGGTTTCTGGTGCGGAGGGCTTCGATGGAGCGATCCACGATATCCTCCACCTTGGCTGCCATCAGCAGCAGTTTCTCTTTGAGATGTTGCAATTCTATATCAAAATGCCGTTGTTCCATATTTCCGCCTACTTTGTTAATGTTGTTTAACCCGGATGCAGGATCGAGGAGTAAATTGATATTCAGTGGATGGTCGGCCTCTCACGACCTTGGCAGATTCGGAGTGAGATCTCATCCAAACCTTCCAGTGATGTATTCCTCGGTCAGCTTGTTGGCCGGCGAGGTGAAAATCTTGGAGGTCCTGTCGTACTCCACCAGCCTGCCAAGCATGATGAAGGCCGTGCGGTCAGAGACCCGGGCCGCTTGCTGCATGTTGTGGGTGACGATGACGATGGTGTACTTCTCCTTGAGGCGAAAGATGAGCTCCTCTATCTTGGCCGTGGCTAAGGGGTCCAAGGCCGAGGCCGGCTCGTCCATCAGCACCACCTCCGGCTCCACCGCCAGGGCCCGGGCGATGCAGATGCGCTGCTGCTGGCCGCCAGAGAGCTCCATGGCCGAGCGATGCAGCCGGTCCTTGACTTCGTCCCAGATGGCCGCCTCCTTGAGGGAGCGCTCCACCACTTCTTCTATGCGGGACTTCATGACATGGTTCTCCCCCATCCGCACCCCGAAGGCCACGTTTTCGTAGATGGACTTGGGAAAGGGATTGGGCCTTTGGAAGACCATGCCCACCTTGCGGCGCAGGGCTACGACATCTATATCCCTTTGATAGATATCCTCCCCGTCCAATTTTATGGATCCCTCTACCCTTACCTCGTCTATCAGGTCGTTCATCCGGTTGATGGAGCGCAGCAAAGTTGACTTCCCGCAGCCCGAGGGTCCGATGATGGCCGTCACCTGGCGCTCCGGGATCTCCATGGTGATATCCTCCAGGGCCTTGGTGCGGCCGTAGTAGAGCGAGAATTTTTCGATGCTCAACCTGGTGCTCTGATCGTTCATATTTATCTCCCCTTGTGCAGCGCGCGACGGGTCCGGAAACGGATGACCACGGCCACCATGTTGAGGGCGACGGTCAGGCATAAAAGCACCATGGTGGCCCCCATGGCAATCGGTATGGTGGTTTCTACGTCCGGCGATTGAGTGGACATGACGAAGATATGATACCCCAGGGTCATAAACTGATCGGTGGGCGCCTTGGGCAGATAGGGCAGATAGTAGGCGGCCCCGGTGAACATGATGGGGGCCACCTCCCCCGCCCCCCGGGCGATGGTCAGCACCGTTCCGGTGAGAATGCCAGGCAGGGCCTGGGGCAGGACTACATGGCGCACCGTTTGCCATTTGGTGGCCCCCAGGGCCAAAGCGCCGGCCCGCTCGGCCTGGGGCACCGCCCGCAGCGCCTCCTCGGTGGCCACGATCACCAGCGGCAAGTTCAGTAGGGCCAGGGTCAGCGAGGCCCAGAGGATGCAGGGCTGGCCGAACAGCATCTCCCGTCCCAGGGAATGGTCCAGACCTCGACCGATGAACTGAATGAAGAAACCCAGTCCGAACAGGCCGAAGACGATGGAGGGCACCCCGGCCAAGTTGGTGACCGCAGTGCGGACCATCCGGGTAAACCAATGATCCCATTTGGCATATTCGTGGAGATAGACTGCGGCCAAGACCCCCACCGGCACCACGGCGATCAACATGATGAACATGGAGAAGACCATGCCGAAGATGGCCGGAAAGATACCGCCGGCCGTCATGCCCTGGCGCGGACTCTGGCTCAGAAATTCCCAGGTTATCACCTTGGAGCCGCCGATGAAGATGGTGCCTAAAAGCACAACCATGATAGCCAATATTAAAAGCACCGCCACACCGGTGAGGCCGATCTTGATATTCTCCAACCTCTTGAATCTTTGAGATAATCTGGTCATCACTTGCGGATCTCTTGGGCTACCAATTCTTCTACTAACTCTTTTAACCGATCACGGACCTCACGAAAGCTCCTCAGCCTTTGTTCCTCCGGGGCCGCGGCGGGATCCGGGAGCTCCCAGTGAAGCCGATGTGAGACGTCGGGAAAAGAAGTGGGACATCTTTCCTCATCCCAGCGGCAGAGTGTAATTATATAGCCGAAATGTAACCTGCCTAAGAATTGGGAAACCGGTTTAGATGACTGGTCGCTGATGTCGATGCCTATCTCCCGCATAACCTCTATGGCTAGGGGATGGATACCGCTGGGCTCTATGCCGGCGCTGTAGGCTTCGAACCGGCCCTCTCCCAGATGTCGCAGCAGGCCTTCGGCCATCTGACTTCGGGCCGAATTGGCCACGCAGAGGAACAGGACTTTTATGGGATTTGTCGTCCCTGCTTCCATGGTTTTGGATCTCCTATATTAGGCTAAGCCTCTTGGCGATTCACCGGGTTAATTTTTCTTGCCGTACATTCTGGCCATCAGCCCCTGGAACAGATAGTACGAGGCCAGATTGATGACGTAGGTAATCCCGAAAAGCAGCAGCCCGATGAAGAACAGGGTATGGTAATGGGCGCTGCCGAAGACTACCTCGCCCAACTCGGCGGCGACGGTGGCCGTCAGCGTCCGGGTGGACTGCAGAAGATCGAAGGTGAACTGCGGGGCATTGCCGGCCGCCATCAGCACCACCATGGTCTCGCCTATGGCCCGGCCCATGCCGAAGAGAACGGCAGCCGAGACCCCGGGCATGGCCGCTGGCAACACCACCTTGACGGCCGTCTGCCAGGGAGTGGCCCCCAGTCCCAGGGCCGCCTCCCGAAAGGAACCCGGCACGGCGCTGATGGCGTCCTCGGCCAGCGAGTAGACGGCCGGGATGACCGCCACCCCTAAAGCCAGGCCGGCATTGACCGCATTCAGCCTGATGTGCCAGCCGAAGATCCCTTGAAGGAACGAGGCCAGGAATACCAGGGCGAAGAAGCCCAACACCACGCTGGGTATCCCGGCCAGGATCTCCACCATGGGCTTGATACCCTCCTTGAGCCGCCGGGGAGCGAACTCGGAACTGTAGAGGGCGGCAGCCACGGCCACCGGCACCGCGAACAACAGGGCGATCAGGGTCACCTTGAATGATCCCAGGATGATGGGCCAGAAGGAATATCTGGGGTTGTCGGACACCGGCTGCCAGTCCCGCCCCGAGAAGAACCCGGCTATGTTGGCCTCCTGTTGGATCTCGGGGTCGAAGAATATGGGCAGAGACTCCCTGAAAACGAAGAGGAAGATTAAAAAGATGCCGACGATGGCCGCCAGGGCGTTAAGCTTGATGAAGCCCTCGATCAAAGACTGGCCTAAATATTTAAAGCGCGAAGCTTTTAAGCTCATGGGATACGCCTTTATAAACCCGAAGTCCGGAGCCATTGGGCTCCGGCACCGGAGGCTTCGGGCGGAGGGTTATGAAGGCAGACTCTTGTTGTCGGAACCTATTTGATGGGGAAATACCCCACCTTGGTGACTATCTCCTGGCCTTCGGCCGAAAGCACCCAATCCACTAATTTCTTGACTTCGCCCGTCGGCTTGCCTCTCAGATACCAGTAGAGGCTGCGAGCCAGCGGATAATTGCCGCTCTTGACATGCTCGGCCGTGGGCCGGAAAGACCCCTTGGCCGTCTTGATGGCCAGTTCCTTGACCCCCTTGGCATAGGCCGCCCCGCCGTAGCCGATGCCGTTTTGGTCCTTGGCCACCGCGTTGACCACGGCCGCCGTCCCCGGCAGGCTCTGCATGCTGGCGCTGTAATCGGCGTTGCCCATGGCCTTCTCCCGGAAGAAGACATAGGTTCCCGAGCTGTTCTCCCGGCCATAGAGCACTATCTTGGCATCGGGCCCGCCCACCTGTTTCCAGTTGGTGATCTTTCCGGTATAGATGTCCTTGATCTGATCCAGAGTCAGCTCGTTCACCGGATTCTTCTCGTTGATGTAGAGGGTTACCCCGTCCTTGGCCACCGGTATCTCCTCGCCCAGAGTGAAGTATCTCTCTCTCAGCTTCTTCTTCTCCGAGTCCTTCATGCTGCGCGAGGCTTGGCAGATCTCGGTGGAGCCGTTGATCAGGGCGGCGATGCCCACCCCGGAGCCTCCTCCGGTCACCTGGATGGTCACCCCCGGGTTGCGCTCCATGTAGATTTCGGCCCAACGTTGTCCCAAAATCAGCATGGTATCCGATCCCTTGACGGTAATGGCCTTGGCGCCGATGGCTAAGCCCACCCCGATGACCGTTAGGGCTACAGCCAGAATTACGGCCGTGATTTTTTTATTCATCTTCTCTCCTTTTTATTATTTTGGTGATTTAGAATTTGATCTGCACCTGGGCGGTCAGCTTGTCGTCCTTGAGGTCTTCGTATTTGGGCCTGATGTTGCCGGTCATGTCCCGATCCTTCTTGATGTGCTCGTAGGCCAGCGTCAGCCTGACGGCGCTATCCCACCAGTAGTTGACGGCGCCGACGACGGTGAAGGTCTGGTCGTACTTGCGCGACTCGGTGGTGCCACCGTACTCCACATACTTGGTGGTGTCGTCGCTGGCAAAGGGATCGTAGGCATCAACCCGCAAGGCCAAGTTAAGTTTGGTGCCCAGATTCTGGCTGAGCATGGCATACCACCCAGCCACCGGCTTTCCCTTCTCCTTGCCCATGATGTATTCGGAGAGCAGGGCGCTGCCGCCCAATGGCAGGAACTGGTAATAGGCCTGCAGCCCGCCACCGAGTCTCCCTTTATAGTATCTCTTCTCGGGCTTGGTCGAACCCACGGTAACCTCGGTGATGGCCCCGGTGCTGGTGTTGCTCTGAAATGTCTTAGTGACCTGCTGAGGCTCATAATACTGCCCGTCATAGTAGGAGGCGCACAGTCCCAAGAAACCTAAATCTATAGTGCCCCTGACGATTACATCCTTCTGTTTGGTGGGATCCTGCCAGGTGAAGACCTTGTCCTCTATTCCCCAGCCGTTGTAAATGCCCAGGTCCAGGCCCAAAGAGGCCGGCCCCAATTTGATGTCGGACACCGACAGCTTGGCGCCGCGGTCCCGCTCGCCCGGGAACAGGGTGCGGACTACCAAGGAGCGCTCCGGCACTTCCCGCACCGAGGAAGAGCGCTCCACCTCGATGCCGAACGGCCAGTTCATCTGGCCCACCGTCAGGTTGACCCCGTAACCGGTCCAGGGCTCCTTTAACTTAATATAGGCTTCCTTAAGGCTCACCTTATCCTTGGAGGCGTCGAAGTAAAGGACGTATTCCGACATCGGGCCCGGAGTATAGGTGAACTTTATGCGGCCCCGGCGAATATAGAAAACGCCCTGTCCCTGGGAGCCGGTGATCGAAGTCGAGGAGGTTTTGGTCAGACTGTTGGTGGTGGTAGTGGCGTTGTCGGCCAAGTTTTCGTAGTCCAGGTATTCGAACCTGGCCTGGATGTATCCGGAGACCTTGAGCTTCTTCAATCCGCCGAGGTCGCTCTCGGCCGTCATCAGCCTTTCATCAATTCCGGCCAACCTGTCGCTCAGTTCCGCGGCCTTCTCCTCTACCGGCGACGGCTTCTCAGCTGATTCGCTCAACCGGCGGTTGGCGGCCTCGAGCTCGGTCTTAAGCGCCGCCACCTGAGAGGTCATGGCCTCCATCTGTTTTCTGATGTTCACCAAAGCCGTATCCGGGGTCTGGCGTCTGGCTTGGGCCTGGAGGCCCGTGGCCAGGGCCGTGACGGTAAGTAGGGATAGAAGGACCTTCTTTGCTGGTTTCATGTTTTTCCCTTTCTCAGGTTTTGTTGTTGATGATAAATTATAATTTTTCATTGTTCGGCCGATGTTATCCCTATATTAAAACCATGTTAAGTCGGGCTGGCCTGTTTGACGTATCCTCCCTTCTCCCCGTAGAGATCTAGTTTACCCATCAGGTGATCCCTGAGGAAACAGGCGGCGGCGCCTAAACGCCCTCCGGCCTTTTTGGCCCTGGTGGCTTTATGGTAAATAGCCTGCCTCAGCATTTCCAGGCCCCGCCCCGGATAGACGGTGTAGGCCTGGCCCACCGCCTCCACCGTATGGGCATCGGAGCCGCCCAATTCGGCTAAGCGGGTGAATTTTCGATTGAACCAGGCGGCGTAACAGTTGGCCATCACCTCCATGGGCGAGCCGTTGACCGTCTCCACCGCCGAGAATTGCAGCCATTCTATTTTGCGGCCCACCCCGCCGCAGCCGAAAATCTTAAGCCAAAGGGAGAAGGGATGGGGCGCCACCGCCAGCCCGCCCTGGCGGCGGATCTCCTCTATCGTGGCCTCGGCCGAGAGCAGAGGACGTATCTTCTGACGAAGGAATAGACCGATCACATGGCCGTCCGAGGTGCTGATCTCCTCGCCCACTATCACCCTCACGCCCAAGCCCAGGGTTCGGGAGAGTTCCTCGGCGGCCAGCGCCCCCTGGATTTCGTTATGATCGGTGATGGCAATGGCGTCCAGCCCTAACCGAGCCGCCTGCCGCAGGATGGCCTCCACCCCGGCCGAGCCGTCGGAATAGTTGCTGTGGATATGAAGATCGGCCCGTCCCATCTGGCTAATGGATGGAGCTCCAGGGCAGTTCCCGACGGCGGCACTCCCGCCCGGCCGAGTTCCCATAGATGAGGACGGCCATCAGAGCCAAGTAGAGGACCAGCAGCAACAACAGGCCGGCCCGGTGGGCCGTGGTCCTGATGTCCCAAAGCGGTTCGTTTTTCTTTCTGTCCCTCATGACGCCGGTATTATAACTTTGCTCGTTATCGCCCAGGTTAGGGCCCTGTTAAATGGATGTTAACTGCATTTTTAGGTCTTTACATTTTTCAATGTATCGGTTATATTAAATGATGGATAATAAAAGTAAGCTATGCCCAAGTTGATCATCATAGTCGAGGACGAGCCCGACATCGCCGACCTGGTGGCCCACTACCTGCGCCAGGATGGTTTTCAGACCGAGATCATATCGGACGGCGCCCGGGCCCTGGAGCGTATCCGCAAGGCCTCGCCCGATCTGGTGGTGCTGGATCTGATGTTGCCGGAGATGGACGGCCTGGAGATCTGCCGGGCCCTGCGGACCGAGGACCGTTTCAAATCCCTGCCCATCATCATGCTGACGGCCAAAAGCGGGGAGAGCGATAAGGTAGCCGGGTTGGAGATCGGAGCCGACGATTATATCACCAAACCCTTCAGCCCCAGGGAGCTGGTAGCCCGGGTGCGGGCCCTGCTGCGCCGCCGGATGCAGCAGACCGAATCCAAGGCGCCCCTGAAGTACGGACGGCTGATGCTGGATCCTGACCGACATCAGGTGGAATACGGCGGCAAAACCGTGGAGCTGACCGCCAAGGAGTTCTCCCTGCTTCAGTATCTGATGAAACATCGGGGCCGGGTGGTATCGCGGGATCAGCTGTTGAATGCGGTCTGGGGCTATGATTACGTGGGCGGCAGCCGAACGGTCGACGTCCATGTCAGACATCTTAGAAGCAAAATACCGATGTTGGCCAAGGCCTTGGTCACCATCAAATCCTTCGGCTACAAATTAATAGAGGAGCCTTGAAAAAACTGAGCTTGCGATGGCGCCTGATGTTGGCCGCGGCCGCCATCGTCCTCCCGGCCATGCTGCTTTTAGGGGTTTTCATACACCTCAGCAGTCGCAGATATATGTTGGATGTGGCCACCGACAACCTCAGGGGCCAGGCCCAGCTGGCCGCCCGCCAGATCTCCGGCCTCCTGGCCCGGACCCAGGGCGGCATCGACGCCGATTCTCTGGCGGACAGCATCGGCGCCGTCATCGGCCGTCGGGTGACCGTTATCGACAGCACTGGCCGGGTAATAGGCGATTCCGACATGGATGCCGCCGGGTTGGCCGGCATGGATAATCATCTGGGAAGGCCGGAGATAAGGGAGGCGGGACTTAGAGGCTGGGGATATTCCATCCGCTACAGCCACACCCTGAAGAAGGATATGGTCTATTTAGCGGTCCCCATCATTTTACAGGAAAAGCGCTGGGGCTACTGCCGGGTGGCCTGGCCCATGTCCGCTTTCTACTCGCATCAAAAAAGTTTGGCGGCCATCATCGTCCTGGGGCTTTTGGCCTCCGGAATCCTGCTGATGGCAGCCTTCGGCCGTCTCTGGCAAAATATCATCACTGATATCGGCCGGGTGGCTCAGGCCGCCCAACGGTTGATCGAAGGCGACCTTTCCGCCCGCTCCCCCACCGGACTGGGCAGCCCGGAGATCGAAAGGATATCCCTGACCCTAAACCGTTTGGCCGAATCATGGGGTAGCACCTCCCGTGAGCTGGGAGACCGGAACCTCAAGCTTTCGGCTATATTGAACAGCATGTCCGAGGGAGTGGTGGTTGTTGATGCTGAGCATCGGGTGTCCCTGGTCAACCGGGCCTTCGCTGAGATGTTGGGCCTTCAGGGCGATGTCTCCGGAAGGTTGCTTTTAGAGCTGATCCGCCATCCCGGGGTTCAAGAACTGCTGGCGGGCGATCTTGAGGAACTCGTCTTCGAACACGGCGGCAGGCATTTCCTGGCCCGCGCTTCCTCCTTAGTCTCCCAACGTGGCCTGGTGGTGGTTCTTTCGGACATCACCCGGTTGAAGCGATTGGAGCAGGTGCGCCGGGATTTCGTGGCCAACGTCTCCCACGAACTCAAAACCCCGCTCTCGGCCGTCATTGGGTACTTAGAAGCCCTGCAGGATGGCACGGCCGATTCGCCCGAAGTACGGAATGATTTCATTAGGCGCCTCAGACTGCAGGCCAGGCGCATGGCCCGTCTGGTGGACGATCTGTTGGATCTGGCGGTTCTGGAATCTTCGACCGTATCGTTATCTAAAGATCTGGTCCACGCCAAAATTCTGGCCGAGAAGGCGGCCGATAACCTGGCCCCGACAGCCTCGGCCAAAGGTCAGAAAATAGTTTTGGCCGATTCCGAACACTGGCAGACTCCGGTGCCGGGCGATGAGCCCCGCCTGGTCCAGGCTCTGAGCAACCTGCTGGACAACGCCGTTAAATATTCGCCGGAGGGATCGGCCATCACCATTGATTGCCATCTTCAAAACGGCTTTCTTGTTTTCTCGGTGAACGACGAGGGGCCGGGCATTTCCGACGAGCATCTGCCGCGTCTTTTTGAACGTTTCTACCGGGTGGACAAATCCCGCTCTCGGGAGCTCGGCGGCACCGGCCTGGGCCTGGCCATTGTCAAGCATATCGTGGAGCTGCATGGGGGCCGGGTGGGGGTGGAAAGCCGGCCGGGCCGTGGCAGCCGTTTCTGGATATCCCTGCCTCTGGCCGATAGGATAGGAACCAACCCGGAGGCGGTCCGATCTTGACAGCAAGGGCTGTAATGTAATAAAATTATAATTGTAAGTAATGCGGCGCTATCGTCTAGTGGCCTAGGACGGGTGGTTCTCAGCCATCAAACCGGGGTTCGATTCCCCGTAGCGCTACCAAAAAGCTGGGCGGATTTGTCCAGCTTCTGTTTTCCGAATCCCTGCACGGCGGCTGATAGATTTTCACCTAACCAAAAAGGCCTGAGCAAAACTGCTCAGGCCTTTTTGGCCACTTATTCAACCAGAACTAAGGAGCAAATGATTTCGTCAACTCTTCCTGTTCTCTACAACTCGGCGCCGATCAAAATCCGATAATGCCATTGTCGAATAGTAGCCCCGCTCTCCGCAAATACGCCGCCGGCCAGGTTGGTCAATCCGAACCAGGCCTCGCCCGAGGCGGCCAGGTGCTTCCATCTATGGCTGTACCTCAGGCCCAGGTCGATGGAGACCTTGGCAAACTCATTGGACCAGTCCTCAACAGACTTAACCGGCTCAGTTCCCGGAGGCATTGCGATGGAACCATAATATTCGCCGAAGACTTTAAGATGGTAATTGTATTTGAGACCTGGGCCAAACCGGTTGGGACCCAGATGGCGCAGGCAGAACAGGCCCGACTCCCAGGCCTTGATCCATATCGCATCGTGATAGCCGTTGGGCTCGGTGCCGCTCTTGCCGCCGAAACGGTTCCATCCGGTGAACATCTGGATGCCCCACTTTGGTGAACGGAGGTAAAGATAAATCCGGACCGTGGGAGACAACGAGAACGCCAGACGGTCTCCATTTAAGCCTCCGACCCGCCAATAAAGCTGGCTGTAACCTCCCCCGGCCTCTAAGCCCAAGCCCTTGGTGGACGGCTGGGCAGCGGCTTTATTGAGGGAAAAAACGAACGATAATGCTGCAAGAAAAAAGATCGCTTTTTTCATGATCGCTTTCGTCCTAAAGTATTCCTGAAATCTGCTGTTTTATAAGGTCGGTCTTTTCCTCTTCCCCAGTATCCTCCGCACCTCTTCCCTGGCCTGGGGCGGCTCCAGTATCCTGGCCTCCGGGCCGTATTGTAATAGCCATCGGGCTATCCAGGCAAAGCTATCGGCCTTGATCTCCAGGATGGCCGAGCCGTCCTTATGTCTCCTGGCCTGTCGGCTCCTCTCCAAAATCCAACGGGCGATCTTGGGGGAGAACCAGATCCTGACCGTCTTCTCCGTGCCCCGAGGACGGAAAAGTTCGCTGCGGGAATAATCGGCGATGTCGAAATCATCCGGAATGCGATAACTTTCTCCGGTCGGTTTTAGCTCTCGGATCCGGGAAACCTTGAAGACGCGGCGCTCTTTTGAGGCATGGCAATAGCCCACCAGATACCAGGACCCGCCGAAGAAAACAAAGCCGTAGGGTTCCACCCGTCGCCGGCTGAGATGTTCAGAAGCCGCGGTGAAATAGGTTATCTCCACCGATTGTTTGTGATTCCTGGCCTGGCGGAGCAGTTCCAGCATCTCCGATTCTCTGTCATCGGCCGCCTGGCCGACCAGGGAACGGCTCAGACGGTCCAAGTACAGCCTGTCCTGGGGCAGGAGGGCCCGATCCAGCTTGGCCAGGACCGCATTGGCTAAGTTAGAGAGCGAGGGACTGGCCCTGTCCAAAAGTGGCAATACGGCTGTTCGCAATGCCATGGCCTCCTGGGCGGTAAGGTGCAGGGGCAGGCGGAACTGCTCGGCATAGGCAATGTCCAGACAGCCCGACTCGTCTACGGTCGCCATGAAGAGATCGTCGGGACCGAAGGGCGGCATGCCGTAGAGCGAGATCCTCTCCATCTCGGCCAGGAGTTGCTTTTGGGTCATCCCTAATTCTGCGGCCACCTTTTCGGCTTTCTCTCCCTGCCTCTGGTTGAGAAAGGCCAGGAGGTTTATCATTCGCAAAATCTCTCGGTCAGATCTGGCCATGGCCGTACTCCTCGGTCAGCGAATCCAGTATCCCGGAAACCTTCTCTGCCAGTTGCCGGGGATGTTTGACCGCGACCCGATCGCAGTTGGCGCAGAGCCACCTCACCAGGGCCGGTTCGTTGCTCACTTCGAAATTGGCCTCCAGGCCGTCAGGACTCAGGCTTGCCCTGGAGCCCAACTCCTGCCTTACCAACCAGGCCGTTTCTGGGTCCAGTTTCAGAGCCACGTCATAGGGGCGGTGGACAGGAAGTTCCCATGGTTTTCTCTCAAGATAGGCCTGACGGTCGAAATCCCGGGGAATGACATATGAATCTTCCTTGCCTGGTTTTATCTTTAGAATACGTAAGGTGCGAAACATCCTGACCTGCCTTCGCAGGTGGCAGTAGCCCACTAAGTACCAGTGGCCGGAATGGAGCAGCAATAAATAGGGATCCACCCGACGGCGGGTTTTTTCGTCCCGGCCGATGCTGTAGTATTCGATGTCTAAACTGCGGTTTTTGGTGATGGCTTCCTCGATGATCGTCAAAACCCTGGCCTCCTCCGTTTTATCAGACCTGGGGGCGACGGCCAGGTCTTCCAGGCCCGCCTTCAGGCCTGGCGGCCTGAGGCAGCCCAGCTTGGTCCGCAGGCTTTCCCAGAGGCCGTCACTGTCTTTCCTTCCCCCGAAGTTAGATAGCGACAGCGCCAAAGAGATCAGAGCCCACTCGCCCGGCTCGAATTCCAACTGGGGCAGGTAATACCGCTCCCGGTCTATGGTATAGCCGATCTCCTGGGCCTGATATTTAGCCGCCTCCTTGGGATCGTTGATCTCCCGGCCTCCCTCCACCGTCATCACCCTGACATCGATGCCTATCTCCCTCAAATCCTTCTTGTCCCGCTCGAAAATGCGATCGAAGGTCTGGGCTGTGGCCCGGGCGTAATCCGGTATGCCTCGCCGGATCTCGGCCTTGGATACCGGATGTCGTCTTTTCAGCAGCAGGGCGATCAAGGCCATCAGCCTCTCGGTCTTTGCTTTGGCCATCTTCCCCTCTTTATCCTCCTATCAATGTTCTTACCGGAAGTTTTTTTCAACCCTTTGGCATGATTGAAAGCCGTGGCCACTCGGCCCGGCTATGTATTTTTAGGCTCTACGAGGATCGGCTCCGATATCTTTGGATATGGTGGCCGGATAGCCTTTATTCCCCGGTTTTCTCCGCGGTTAAAAGCGAAGCAAAATAAGGTTCTTCTGGCTTTAGTGTGGGTACTATAGAATTTTTTGGGAGCGTAACACGATGGCTTTTAGATTATTACCAGATTCCAGCAGCCATAAATACTTGTCTTTTTCCGCTTTCTCTTTAAAAGAG
>Ga0272448_1005072_pt1 | contig 14672 bp, 13 predicted proteins | sample YNPCB0191_FD_202220 | JGI IMG/M metagenome (GOLD analysis project Ga0272448, IMG submission 202220) | Hot spring sediment microbial communities from Yellowstone National Park, WY, United States - YNP-CB-019-1 | ecosystem: Environmental > Aquatic > Thermal springs > Hot (42-90C) > Sediment...
CTTAGGGATTGATGCTGCCCTTTCTGACATAGAAGCCAACAAAGGCATCCTCTACCATCCAGAGGTCGTTGATGCCTGCCTGAAGCTCTTTAGGGAGAAGGGGTTCAGGTTCGAGTAAGATAAATCCTTGAAAATAATAAATTGACACGAGGATTTTCAGAGAAAGAATAACAGGATACAATAAATCATAAAAAGAAATACAGATAAAGATAAAATCCTCATACAATTTCCTTGACATGGTTAAGACGGTATTTTAGAATGAACATTCATTCTATTATACTTCATTTGGTGAGGTATTTTTCAGGTGAAGAAGGAAGAGAAACGTAATGAGATAATGCAGTCAGCCTTAAAACTGATAGCGGAACAGGGATTTATTGGTGCACCCATGGCGCTTATTGCTGAAAAGGCGCATGTGGGAGTTGGTACCATATATCACTACTTCAAAGACAAAGATGCCCTTATCAATGAGTTATATATGGAGCTGGAAGAGAAGGTTCTGAAATTTCTTGAAAGCAATTATAATGAAGGAGATTCCATACAGAAACGATTTTTACAACTCCACAAAGGGGTTCTCAGGTATTTTACTGAACATCCACTTGAATTTCGTTATATGGAACAATATTTCAATTCACCTTACAGCATTGATTTAAGAAGGGACAGAATTTTTAATAATTCCAGAGAAGGGACAATATTTAAAAAACTTTTTATAGAAGGGATTGAACAAAAGATTATAAAGGATTTACCCCTTGTAGTCCTCTTTGCCCTTTCTTTTGGTCCCATTATTCTTCTTTTGAGAGACCAGATACTTGGTTTTGTAACGCTCAACGACACACTCATTGAAAAGACCATAGAGGCGTGCTGGGAGAGCATTAAAAGATGAAAAGAAAGATTGAACCCATAATTGTTAAGAGGTGTTTTATGGAAATGAAGCGTACAATGCATGGTAAGAATATACCCATTATTCTTGTCGGGATTCTTGTCTGTCTATTGATTTTCACTGGTTGCGGGAAAAAGCAACCCCCTCCAGGTGGTATACCAGAGGTTTCCACACTCACTATTATGCCTCAGGAGGTATTGCTTACAACCGAACTGCCAGGCAGGATTTCTGCATTCCGAATTGCAGAGATTAGGCCACAGGTAAATGGCATTATACAGAAACGCCTCTTTACTGAAGGGTCAGATGTAAAGGCAGGGGATATTCTTTACCAGATTGATCCAGCACCATATAAGGCAGCCTATGATAATGCAAAAGCTGCCCTTGGGAGGGCAGAAGCAAACCTTCCGTCAATAAAGGCACGGGCAGAGCGTTATAAAGAACTCGTTGCCATCAAAGCTGTAAGCCAGCAGGAATACGATGATGTAACATCTGCATTCAAACAGGCTCAAGCAGATGTGGAGTTCTGGAAGGCGCAGGTTGAACTGGCTCAAATCAATTTAGGGTATACAAAGATTACTGCACCTATTACAGGGCGTATAGGAAAATCTAACGTAACGGATGGTGCACTTGTGACAGCGCACCAGCCCATGGCACTGGCAACCATTCAACAGCTTGACCCCATTTATGTTGATGTGACGCAATCTACCACTGAACTCATGCAGCTTAAGCGTCGTCTCGAAGAAGGCCGCCTCAAACATGATGGAAAAGACCAGAACAAGGTGAAACTCCTTCTTGAAGATAGTACCCTCTATCCACAGGAAGGGGATTTGAAATTCCGTGATGTAACAGTGGATCCCACAACAGGGTCAGTTATTTTGAGGGCAGTATTTCCCAATCCCCAGAAAGTTCTTTTACCCGGTATGTTTGTGAGGGCATTAGTAAAAGAAGGGGTGAATAAACAGGCAGTACTCGTTCCACAGCAGGCTGTATCGCGTGACCCCAAGGGTAACCCCTTTGTGTTCATTGTCAATAAGGAGAAAAAGGCAGAACCTCGTATGATAGTACTGGATAGGGCAATTGCTGACAAGTGGCTTGTTGCTTCAGGTCTTGCACATGGCGATGAAGTGATTGTTGAAGGGCTTCAGCGTGTGAGACCGGGTGTGCCTGTAAAGGCAGCCCCATTCAAGGAAGGCGAGCCACAGACTAAAGCACCTGAAGCTCAGGCAAAGCCTGTAGCACCATCAAAGTAGGGGAGTGATATAATGCTATCGAGATTCTTTCTGGACCGTCCTGTTTTCGCCTGGGTTATTGCCATTATCATAATGGTAGCTGGAGGGCTTGCAATTTACAACCTCCCTATCTCTCAGTATCCCCCTATTGCTCCTCCCTCAATCTATATTCAGGCATACTATCCTGGTGCATCAGCAGAGACTGTTGAGAATAGCGTTACCCAGATTATTGAGCAGAAAATGACCGGTCTCGACAGGATGATTTATTTATCTTCCACCAGCGACTCATCAGGTACGTCCCGTATTGAACTTACCTTTGCACCCGGCACTGACCCTGACCTTGCATGGGCAAAGGTGCAGAATAAGCTCCAGCTTGCCATGGCTTCGTTGCCTGAAGTGGTTCAGAGCATGGGCGTGTCTGTTGGCAAGGCAACAAGGAACTGGCTTTTAATTGTTAACCTTATTTCAGAAGACGGGAGCATGGATGGGAATGACTTGAGAGACTATGCCCAATCAAACCTTGAAAAGATTTTGGCTCGCATAGAGGGTGTGGGAGAAGTGGAGAATTTTGGCTCCCAGTATGCTATGCGTATCTGGCTCAATCCTGATAGGCTAACGAGTTACAATCTCACCATAGAAGATGTGATAAAGGCAATGAAGGCGTATAATGTGGAAGTCTCCGCAGGTCAATTCGGTGGAGCTCCTGCAGTAAAGGGCCAGAGACTCAATGCCTCGATTATTGTCCAGAGTCTTCTCAAGACACCTGATGAATTTGCCGCAGTACCCATACGCATAAACCCCGATGGTTCAATCATCCGCGTCAAGGATGTGGGAAAGGTAGAACTCGGTACAGAAGCATACGATATAGAATCCTTTTATAATGGCAAGCCTTCTGCTGGTATGGCAATCAGGCTGAGTGCTGGTGCAAATGCCCTGGACACAGCAGACAGGATAAAGAAAAAAATGCAGGAGATGAGCAGGTATTTCCCTCCTGGCATGAAGGTAACCTATCCGTATGATACAACACCATTTACACGGGTAGCTATCTGGGAAGTGGTGAAGACCCTTTTTGAGGCAGTCTTCCTTGTTTTCCTTGTCATGTGGCTCTTTCTGGGAAGTATCCGTGCCACATTAATTCCCACGATTGCCGTGCCTATAGTTTTGCTTGGTACCTTTGCAGTCCTTGGAATCTTTGGATTTTCCATCAATATGCTCACCATGTTTGCCATGGTCTTGGCAATAGGTCTCCTTGTGGATGATGCCATTGTGGTGGTGGAGAATGTAGAACGCATCATGCGAGAGGAAGGACTTTCGCCGCGGGAGGCAACTGCCAAATCCATGGACCAGATTACGAGCGCCCTCATCGGCATCGGTCTTGTTCTCTCTGCAGTATTCGGTCCCATGGCATTTTTTGGTGGTTCCACAGGTATTGTCTATCGCCAGTTTTCCATAACGATCATATCCGCCATGCTTCTTTCTGTTGTGGTGGCATTGATTCTCACCCCTGTGCTCTGCGCTACCCTTCTTAAACCTCTTCCACCAGGACAGGACCCTGTGGAAAATACCATTTTTTTCCTGCGTCCTTTCTTCAGAAAATTTAATCGCTTGTTTTTCCGGTTACGGGATATCTATGTAGGTATAGTGAGCCGTTCCTATACAAGGGTTGCCCGCTATATTGTTGCGTATATTGTGATTGTCTTCTTGGTTGGTTTTATCTTCATGCGCCTGCCCACAGCCTATCTTCCTGAAGAGGACCAGGGCATTCTCCTTTCCCAGATTGTCATGCCAACAGGCTCCACCCTCGAGCAGACAAAAGAGGTTCTGAGTGAGATACAAAAGTACTTTGAGAAGAATGAAAAAGAGGCCGTTGAATCGTGCATGTATGTTGCAGGTATAGGTTTTTCAGGGAGAACACAGTCGAACGGTATGCTCTTTGCCAAACTCAAGGACTGGCATTTGCGAAAAAGAAAAGACCTGAGAGTGGATGCCATTGCAGGAAGGGCAATGAGGGCATTGTCAGGAATGAAAAAGGCTATGGTCTTTGTCTTTGCCCCGCCTCCAGTTATAGAACTCGGCAGGGCGCGGGGATTTGACTTCCAGTTGGTGGATCGAGGGGGTCTTGGTCATGAAAAACTTATGATGGCACGTAACCAGCTCCTTGGTATGGCAGCGAAAGATCCACGGCTGATTTCTGTTCGTCCCAATGGACTGGAGGATGTGCCTGAATACCGGGTAGAGATTGACAGGGAGAAGGCTGGTGCCCTTGGAGTTCCCATCACCTCTATCCATAGTGTCATTTCGGCTTCTTTCGGAAGTGCATATATAAACGACTTTATTCAGGCGGGCAGGGTGAAGCGCGTGTATACACAGATGGATGCCCCATACCGCATGTTGCCAAAAGACCTCGAAAAAACCTATGTACGGAATACATCAGGAAAGATGGTTCCCTTTTCATCCTTTGCCACAGGTCACTGGGCCTATGGTTCACCGAGGCTTGAACGGTACAATGGATTTCCTGCCCTCAATATCTTAGGTGAAGCAGCGCCAGGGAGAAGCTCTGGTGAAGCCATGGCTGCAATGGAAGAGATTGTTGCAAAATTACCCCAGGGTATTGGCTATGAGTGGAGTGGTATCTCCTATCAGGAACGGATGGCAACAGCCCAGGCACCAATCCTCTATGCCTTTTCCATTCTTGTTATCTTTCTCTGCGTGGCTGCCCTGTATGAGAGCTGGGCAATTCCGATTGCAAACCTCCTTATGCTGCCCCTCGGTGTTTTTGGTGCCACAGCAGCAACGTGGTTGCGGGGTCTCCACAATGATGTGTATTTCCAGATAGGATTCCTGACAACCATGGGACTTTCAACAAAGAACGCAATCCTTATCATTCAATTTGCACGGGATAGAATTAAACAGGGAGGAGGGTTGATTGAGGCAACCGTTGGTGCAGCGAGGACACGGTTACGTCCTGTGCTTATGACATCCCTCGCCTTCTTCTGCGGTGTTTTGCCTCTGGCGCTCGCAACAGGTGCAGGTGCTGGTGCCATGAAGGCAATCGGAACAGCGGTTGTTGGTGGCATGCTCTCTGCCACATTTATTGACCTCTTTTTCATTCCACTCTTCTTTGTTCTTGTGTCCCGCAAGTTCAAGGCGAAACAAATCGGGCAGACATCTCAGCAACCAATTAATACCGAAAGCACAAAGGAGGGAGAATGACAATGAGACATATTATACTGTGTGGCATTATTGTGATATTTGTGCTTAATGGTTGCACCATGGCACCCCGGTATACGAGACCTGAAGCCCCCATTCCGAAAGAGTGGCCTGAAGGCGATGCCTATAAAGAGAGTAAGCCGCAGGAAGGACCTACGGCTGCAGAACTCAAGTGGCGTGATTTTATAACTGACGAAAGGCTTCAGAAACTTATTGACATGGCATTTGCAAACAACCGTGACCTCAGGCTTGCTGCGTTGAATGTGGAACGGGCGCGGGCATACTACGGTATCCAGAGGGCAGAATTATTCCCCGCCCTCGATGCTACTGGTACGGGGACAAGACAGAGGGTACCTGCGGACCTTTCAAACAAGAAGATTACCGGTGTTACAGAACAATACAGTGTGAATCTTGGCGTTCTCTCCTGGGAGATTGATTTCTTTGGCCGTATCAGAAGCCTGAAAGATAAGGCGCTGGAAGAATACCTTGCAACAGAAGAGGCGCTTCGCAGCGCAAAGATTATGCTTGTGGCAGCCACTGCAAGTGCCTATCTGACCTATGGAGCAGACAGAGAAAATCTTAAACTCGCTGAAGTCACGCTAAAGGCACAGAGGGAGACCTACGATCTGATAAAAAAACGGTATGAGGTGGGGCTTGCCTCTGAACTCGACCTGCGCAGAGCCCAGACACAGGTGGAGACCGCACGGGAAAATGTTTCCCGATTCACTCAGATTGTTGCACAGGATGAAAATGCATTGAACCTTCTTGCAGGCGGAATAGTGCCGAAAGAACTTTTACCCGAAGGACTTGGTGATATTGTTCCACCAAAGGATGTTTCTCCGGGGTTACCTTCAGAGGTGCTCTTGAAACGTCCTGATATTATGGCATCAGAACATCAGCTTAAGGCAATCAATGCCATGATAGGAGCAGCACGGGCAGCCTTTTTTCCCCGCATTGCCCTTACAACCACCATGGGAACAGCAAGTGCAGAATTGTCACGCCTTTTCAGGTCAGGTCAGGAGACCTGGAATTTTTCACCGCAGGTTATGATGCCTATCTTTGACGCCCGTGTATGGGCAGCATACGAAGCTGCAAAGGTGGAGCGTGAAATTGCCCTTGCGAACTATGAAAAGACCATCCAGACAGCCTTCAAGGAAGTAGCGGATACGCTTGCAGTAAGAGGTACTGTGGATGAACAGTTATCCGCCCAGCAGTCATTAGTGGAGGCCACTTCAGAGACCTACCGTCTTGCTACGGAAAGGTATAAAAAGGGCATCGATAGTTATTTGAGTGTCCTTGATGCACAGCGCTCGCTCTTTGCTGCCCAGCAGGGACTTACTACAGTGCGCCTTTCCCGTTTTGTAAACCAGGTAAGACTCTATGCAGTGCTTGGTGGTGGCTACGAGTAAGTAGTATTTGGCTAACGAACGCTTTAATTTTGTTAAAATTATCTGAAGAAATTTAGCAAATTGATACGAAATTAAGGTGAATTTTCGATAAGTAATTTAAGGTCAGAAATGAATCTGTCAAAACCTTTCACCTTATCGCTCTCTTCAATACTTGCCTCGGTCATTACATAGCTACCATCTGTATCCACTTCGACTATAGCTCTGCCTTTTTTAGCAGGGACTCTGTTTGTTAAGGTGCCATCCTCATCAGGAGTAATGAAAAAGACCTTGATATGTTTTGTCACAGCATCTTCTGATAATTTGATCTTCCAATATCCTGTTTGTGCAATTCTCTCCCTTAAAGTAACTTTACTTGAAATAACAGATACCACCCTACAATCCTTAGGGTCATAGATTATTAAATCAACATCTGGTAAGTGAGCTCCAAATTCACCATAATCAACAAGCAGGTTTCTTTTCAGAATTCCAAGCTCTCTTGGGAGATTCTTACTGTTCGTTCTTTCCAGGGTATTGCCTTCTATAATTTTCAAACCAACTTCTTCAACTTCATCCTTTATGATATGCATTACAAGCTTTTCAAGATTTTTACCTTTAAATGCCCGCCATGACTGTTCATGATCAGGAGTTCTTCCTGAAGCTATTGTTTTGGCAGCAGTTGCACTATTCATAAAATATTCCTTGTGTAACTTTTTCGTTTCACTTAATATCTTAGATATGTATTTATATGTATGAACACCATATAACTGCTTTTTTTCATTATATATTTGGAGGAGATGTTTAAATGTTATTGTCTTACTTTTACGTCGAGATTTCATGTTACAGCCTATTTTTGTTTACCTCTTTTATATCGTGTCCACTCTGTTTTTCTTTTTAGGTTTTTTAACGGTAGATTATCAGGTTTTTTCATTATTAGAAGATATTTGAAACCCCTTAAATAAAAGTTAAAACGTATTGCTCTATTGTACCATATCCCAGTATTGGATGTCTGATTTCTACGGGCAACTGAAATTATATCCACTGTTTCAAAGTATTTACACAATCTTTCATAGACTTTAAAGCCAACAGGGGTAAATTTCTTTTTAACCCACTGATCACCAATAAGCCATCCAAGTACTTTTCCTGGTTTGAGTATCCTGAAACATTCCTTCATAACCTTTTCCAATTCGTCATAGAACCTTTCGTCTTCAGCTGAGATATTTCCTATATTGTCAGGATGGTCATTGTATTTGATATTATCTCCATACGGGGAATCGATAAATATCATATCCACACTATTATCTGTAAGGGGGATACTTCTTGCATCATTTTGTATTATATCAGACCTTATTGGTGCGATTTCATAGGCTATGCACTTCCGGTTTTCTTCACGACATACATCAAGTGTAGTACCACTTCCAGCCATTGGGTCAACAACAAGATCCCCTGGTTCAGTATAGCGTTTGACCATATTATAGATGATAAAGGCTGGTGTAACCCCTGCATATTTATTGTCACCCTTTGGTGTTTTTCCATAACTTTGTTTCGGGTAATCCCATAATGTTGTGGCTTCAAGGGTTGGTTTTTCATCAAGACCTGAAATATACTTTGTCTTATTTTTATTTATTTTGTTTAAATCGAAGCTGTCAGGGTGATTTAGGTAATCGACAAGCATATTAACCTGGTCTTCATTTAAAAAAGACCTCCAGTTGATCCCCATTTTTGGAAAAATTTTTTTAAAACCTTTAGCAACTTTTGTTTCACCATTTTTTTCCACTCTTACTTGATACGGGTATGCACCCCTCCATGCTTCAGGTACAATATCTTTCCGTCCACTTGATTTTGCTTTAAAAACCCCATAGAGTCTATCGCTATCCATATTATATAGAAAGAGAACATCCCCTTTTTCTATTTGAAAGACATTATCCCCGTATAGCTTATTTGTTGCAAAGACCATATAGTCAAAGCATTCTTTTTCTGTTTTATCAGTACATGCGAATATATAACCTTTCATAAAGAGCCTAGTTTAATATTTAACATAAAAACAATTGAAATAGAATGATTTAGATAAAGATATGCAAAATTAAATAAAAATTATGCTCTCAAGAATATTAAATATAGACTCGATATTTTTTCGTTTAATAGTGATGTGACATGATTAATAAATGCGGGATGCATGGAAAAAGAAATAAAGTATCCCAACTTGATAATGGAGGGTCCACATCATCCCACATTAACCATTTTCTGCTTGACAGCACATTAAGATTTTACTACATTACGTTATTACTTAATATATATAACGGTGAGGTGCATTATGATTGTTAAAATTCTTTTTGCTTTTCTGATAGCAGTAATACTGAGTATGCCATCCCATGCAAAGGAACTGATGGTCTTTGCTGGTGCTGCAAGCAAACCGCCAACAGAGGAGGTGGCACGGCTCTTTGAAAAAAAGACAGGTATTAAGGTGAATCTTACGTTTGGCGGGTCAGGGTTTGTATTATCCCAGATGACACTTGCAAAAAAAGGCGATATCTATTTTCCTGGTTCATCCGATTACATGGAGATAGCGAAGAAGAAAGGATTGGTTTTTCCTGACACAGAGCGATATGTTGTCTATCTTGTCCCCGCAATCACTGTTCAGAAAGGCAATCCAAAGAATATACAAACCCTACAGGACCTTACAAAGCCGGGCCTTAAGGTTGCCATAGCAAACCCCGAGGGCGTCTGTGTCGGGCTCTACGCAGTTGAAATAATAGAGCGAAATCTGACACCTCAGGAGAAGGCTGCCCTAAAGAAGAACCTTGTCAACTACACGGAGAGTTGCGAAAAGACAGCAACAGCAATCTCATTAAAGACCGTTGATGCCGTCATTGGGTGGAGGGTCTTTCAATACTGGGACCCTGCGCGCATTGAGACAATACCCTTGAGGAAAGACCAGATTCCGCGGATTGGCTATATACCCATTGCCATTTCGAAATTCACAACCAATAGAGAGTTGGCGCAGCGCTTCATTGACTTTATCCTTTCAGAAGAAGGGAAGACTATTTTTAGAAGATACAACTATTTCATGACGCCTGAAGAAGCATGTGCCTGGATTGGAGAGAAAAAACCTGTTGGTGGTGAATATAGTGTTCCAAGGGGTTGGATTGAACGATGAATTTTAGACGCCTCGCTATCCTATTCAGTTTCTGTATCTTTCTACTGTACGCTATTCTCATTCTTTCACTCTTTTACTTTTTTTCAGGAAAGAGCTTTCTTGAAATTTTTCTTTCAGAGAGAACAGTCTTTTCCATAAAATTGAGCCTCTTTGCCGCAACAGTTGCCAGCCTGGTATCACTCTTTTTTGCCATCCCTGCTGCCTATGGCATTTCGCGTTACCGGTTTTTCGGAAGGGAAGTGATAGATACCATGCTTGAGTTGCCCATGATAGTCTCACCGGTTGCACTGGGTGCTATGATACTCATTTTTTTTAATAACCCTGTTGGAATAGCACTCCAGAATAGAGGTATACAGTTTGTCTTTACTGTCTACGGTGTATTCCTTGCGCAGTTCATCACAACCCTTGGTATTACAGTGCGGCTCATCAAGGCTGCTATGGATGAGATTCCCACGCGGTACGAGGAGGCGGCAAAGACCCTCGGTGCATCCCCGGTGCGGGCATTCTTTACCATAACCCTTCCATTGAGTAAAAATGGCATTATCGCTGCATCCATACTGACGTGGGCAAAGGCGCTGGGAGAATTTGGTGCTACCATTACAATAGCAGGTTCTATGGCAATGAAGACAGAGACCATACCCATCGCCATATTTATGAGGCTTGCGAGCGCAGACATAGAAGGCACGGTTGTTCTTGTCCTTATACTGATAACAATAGGGCTCGGTATCCTCTATGGCGTAAGAATGTTGACGAGAAAGGCATCATCATTTACATGATGAGAGATTGAGATGCCCTGTATTGAACTTAAAAACATCCAGAAACATGTGCTCAAGAATATCAATCTCACAATCAGAGATAAAGAAATCCTTGCCCTTGTAGGACCAAATGGAGCAGGTAAGACAACGATACTCAATATCATTGCCGGGCTGGTAGAATATAAAGGCGAGGTCTTTTTTGATGGTGTAAATGTTGACCTCATACCTCCTCACAAACGGGGCGTTGGGTACCTCCTGCAGGATTTAGCCCTTTTCCCTCATCTCACAGTAGCATCAAATATAGCGTATGGCCTCAAGATTCAGCATTACCCTCCTGAGATTATCTCGCAGAGAGTGAATGAACTGATGGATGCACTCCACATTACAAAGTTAAAGGATGTCTATCCACAGAGTTTAAGTGGCGGCGAAAAACAGCGTGTTGCCATAGCCCGTGCATTAGCCCCCTTTCAGAAAATTCTTCTCCTTGATGAGCCCACATCCAGCCTTGATGCCCAGACAGCAAAGTATTTCAGGAGAGAACTGCAGGTGCTGTTAAAGAAGATGGAGATAACAGCTGTCTTTGTTATGCATGACCTTCTGGGCGCTGAAGAGATTGCAGACAGGATTGCCATCCTCCATAGAGGTACCATTGAGCAGGTATCAGAACCTGAGGATATTCTTTTCTCTCCCAAATCAGAGAGGGTATCAGAATTTATTGGATTGCCCAATATCCTCCACTGTGATACATGCCGTGTCCTTTCAACAGGTTTGATAGAGGTTCAATCAGGAAACATGACCGTGGTACTTCCCTATGAAGGAAGTACTATTAAGAAGATTGCCATTCCACCCCATGATATTTATATTTCAGATACAAAGCCACCGGGACCAGCGCTCAACCGCTACCGGGCTACCATTACGGATATTATCCCTCTTCGCTCAGTGGTACGTATAAAGGTTAATGTCAATGGCAATACACTCTTAACAGAACTGCCTCAAGAAACCTTTGAGGAGATGAACCTCTCCGTGGGGCAGGAGGTTTATATCATCATCAAGCTGAGACGGTTGCGTTTCGCAGAATAAAGGGAAGGTCAGAGCCTTTCTTCCTCCATGAAAAATTTCACAGAATATATTAAGATATGCGCTATAAAAGTAAAAACCATACCGTATAAGGAGGATCATGATGAAAACTACTATGGCTACCAAGCTCTGTTATATGTTTGGCATACTCTGTGTCTGTCTGTTGTGTATGAGTATTGTTTGTGGGGCATCTCAGGCAAGTGATGAGACGAAAAAATTTGATGAATATCGCGCTGCAATAAAAAAGGCCTACGGTATCGATATCAAAAATTTTAGAGAAAGACTTAAAGGCGGCAGAGCTGATGGTCAGGCAATTACAAAGTACGATCTCGCCCAGCTTATTATGGGCATTGAAGTTGAACTTGAACACACGAAGGATAAGATGACTGCCCTTGAGATTGCCACTGACCATTTAGAAGAAATACCTGACTATTACACAAGACTTGAAAAGATGGAAAAAGAAGCAGAGGCAGAGTGGGAGGCAAAGAAGAAAGCAGACAGGGGAAAATAAAGCACGTTTCCGTGCAAATGGATTACTGTGAAACCGCACCAGAATAACATTTCTCTTGCCAGTATCTTTTTCCCTTTCCTGAGGCTGGGTCTCACAGCATTTGGGGGACCGAGCATGGTAGCCTACATCAGGGAGCTATCAGTAAACAAACATCAATGGCTCGATGAGGGAACATTCAAGAACGGTGTTGCCCTGTGTCAGTCCATCCCGGGCGCAACCGCCATACAGGTTGCAGGATACGTGGGCCTCAAAACAAAAGGACTTGCCGGAGCTTTTGCATCGTATATCGGTTTTGGTTTGCCAGCATTTTTCTTCATGCTTGTGTTATCGTGGGCATACATGCGAATGGGGAATCTTTCATGGGTCATTTCTCTTTTTAACGGCCTCCAGGTAGTTGTTGTGGCAATTGTTGCGAATGCTACCTTTACCTTTGGGAGAGGTACGGTAAGACAGTACCGGGATTGTATTGTCGCAGTATTGTCCGCCAGCGCCTTTTGGTATGGCATAAGCCCTTTTTATGTTGTTGTGGGCGCTGGCATATCAGGCATTATTCTTTTCAAAGCCCTGGCTGAAGACACAAAAGCCCTATCGTATGAAGAAGGTAGAATATCGTTGGGACACCTTATTATCCCGATACTCATTACAGGTCTCTTTATGCTTGTGCTCTTTCTCATACACCGGGGGTTATTCGATATTGCCCTTCTAATGATGAAGATTGACCTTTTTGCCTTTGGTGGTGGTTTTGCCTCTGTGCCACTCATGCTCCAGGAGGTTGTCAATGTCCATGGCTGGATGGATAGCAAAACCTTTATGGATGGAATTGCATTGGGACAAGTGACCCCTGGACCAATTGTTATCACCGCTACCTTTGTCGGTTTTTTGACCTATGGAATAGCTGGTGCAATTGTCGCAACCTTTGGTATTTTCAACCCTTCTTTTATTATGCTCATCATAGGTTCTCAAGTCTTCAGCAGGTTACAGCGCTCAGCCATTTTTAACCGTAGCCTCAAGGGGATACTTGCTTCGTTTGTGGGACTCCTTCTCTTTGTAACGATTAAATTTGCCACTGCAGTACCATGGGATATAATGAAATTAGTGATTGTTATAGCAGCGATAATAGCCCTCCTGAAACGGGTTGAGATTCTTTACATTGTCCTTATTGGTGGTCTCATATCGATTGTTCTATTGTAATGGAAACAACCGAAAACTTTTTTTGAAGCATGTGCCCATCTATTGTTTTCCTTGAAATGACATTCAATTCTTGGTATTTTTATACAAATATTGTCAAAGAAATGAAGCATGGTACCGCCATTTGAAATAATAGGCTGAATTACCTGAGGTGAGCCTGACGGGCCGACAGTTAGTCGGCATACCCTGAAATTTCTCGATGGTACTCAGGTTGCAGTCAATGGCCTCGACGAAATCATGGCAGATTTCTATGCCCAGGGAAAAGAGGCAAATAAAGAGACTGCAGAGGCCATCATCAGAATTCTTGAAGAGCATTACAAGAATTACATTCCCCCCTCAGAGCGTACCAGGAAAGAATATACCTACCTTGTGATGAAAGAATACGAAGAATTCATTGTAAGCCAGAAAAAACAAAAGTAGATAGAGTGAACCTTTTATGAAAAGTCCTGATAAGGAGGAATAGAGTAATGGCAGATAAGGTCATCATTTACGGTACAGATACATGACCCTTTTCAAACCAGGCTCGGGCAGCCTATGGCGATAGAGCTATTTACATTAACATAGAAAAAAACCCTGATAAATTTGATGAAATGCTTGCCTATTCAGGTGGAAAATTAGAAATCCCTGTGATTGTTGATGGTGATAAAGTAACTGTTGGTTTTGCTGGAGATGCATCGCTGAGGGGTGGTATTCCTATTTCAGGCGTTACCTGAACAATAAAGAAGGTCTCCCGGTGAGAGACCGGAACAAATAGAAAAGGAGATGCTATGTTTGAAGTAACAGAAAAGGCAGGAAGTATGATAAAGAACATCCTTGAGAAGCAACAAGGACCGAACACAGTCAGAATACTCATGCAGGAAGGCTGAAGTGGTCCTGCACTGGGCATGGCTCTGGATGAGCCACAGACAAACGACCTGACATTCATTGATCAGGGGATTACTTTTGTCATTGATAAAGAAATTTTTGAAGAGGTAAAGCCTATCCGCATTGATTTCATTGAGACTGCCAGTGGGTCTGGTTTTCAACTCACCTCAAGCCTGCGACCAGGAACAGGCTGCGGAAGCTGCTGTTCATAAAAGGCCAGGCGAGGAAGTTGTTATTACAGGCAATTGTTCCTTCATATATTTGTAACTGTCGGGGGTTACCAGATTTATAGTGACACGCCTTTCGATATAAAACAGATTCTTAAAAAAAGGACACTGCCAGTATCCTTTGGGCCTGCTTCAAAAAACGAACATATCGTATTTGGTTCACAGATGCCAGGGTATGGCGCACGGTCAATA
>Ga0272448_1005073_pt1 | contig 14669 bp, 8 predicted proteins | sample YNPCB0191_FD_202220 | JGI IMG/M metagenome (GOLD analysis project Ga0272448, IMG submission 202220) | Hot spring sediment microbial communities from Yellowstone National Park, WY, United States - YNP-CB-019-1 | ecosystem: Environmental > Aquatic > Thermal springs > Hot (42-90C) > Sediment...
GAGTCCCGTAGGGACGGCGGAGGATCGGCGGGATTGGTTTTCCGTCGTCCCCACGGGACTCGGGGGCCGGGCTCACCCAGCAAAACTGTTCGTGCACCCGGGCCTGCCCTGGTGCGCGATTGGCGAGTCTGACGTGGCTATAATCACAAGAGTGTTGGCGAGTGCTCCGAGAGTTGTCTGCGAGGCGAGAGCGACATGCGGTCCGCTCTGAACCTCTTCTTCCTCCCGCTCTGCCTATTGACCTCGCTCGGTGGTGTGACCGGGGCGCTTCCGCCCGTCCTCTTCCAGTTTGCCTTTCCCGTTCTCTTCGTCACGGCGATGCTGGGCCGTCAGGAGCGGGAGGAGCCGGTGCCGTGCGAGTTGCCCGTCTGGCTCGCTCCGTGCGTCTTTCTGATCGCTCTTGCAGTTTTGCTCGTGTTGTACCGAGGCATCCTCGGCGGCGGCTTTTTCGAGGACGACGACTGGCGGTTCCTGACGACCGCTCAGGGGCTTGTGGGGGCCGGTTCGATCAGCCGCTTCTTCGATTGGCTGCTCTGGTCTCACGAGCCGTGGCCGCAGGTGCGGATGGGAGCGTACCCGCTCTGGGTTTTCAACTACCTCGTGTCGGGCACGAACGCGCTGACGTTCCATCTGACGAACGTCCTGTTCCACGCCGTCAATGCGGCTCTCGTCTTCTACCTTTCGTGGTTGCTGTGCGGGCGGATACTGCCGTCTGCCGGTGCGGCTGCGGCTTTCACGGTCTTCCCCCTCGCGGCGGAACCGGTGACGCTGTACTACGGGATCAGCGACATTCTTTGTGGGACATGCTTCCTCGTCAGCCTCATCGCCTTTCTGCTGCACTTGCGGGGGAGGGGGGGCTATTGGGTGTCGGTGCTGGCGGCGCTGTGCGCCGTTTTTACGAAGGAGTACGGTCTCGTCCTGCCGTTGCTGCTCCTGGCGGCGGACCTCCTTTTCTCGAAAGATCGTATCCGGCCCCGGCTCGTCCGGACGTACCTTCCGTTCGTCGCAGTAGTGGTGCTGAATCTCTGCTGGCGGGTGGTCATGTACGCTCACGCGCCGGGAGCTTACCAGTTCGGACTCGGACGTGGAGTCTTCTCGGTACAGGTCGCGGACTCCGTGCGGAGCATCCTGGTCCGGCTGCCCCGTGCTCTGTGTGCGCCGATGGATGGGCGGTGGGAGAGGTTCATCGTGCCGGGCTATTTTGCGGCCTGGAAGCAGACTTTCATTGCCCTTTGGGTACTCATGCTGACTGGTCTCTGGTGGCTGAAAACGCCGCCGACCCGGTCGCTTGTCGCAGCGGTTGCCTGCATCGTCATACCGGCGATCCCGGTGCACAACGCCCTAGCCGACATCGAATGGCTGGAGCGCGCCCGGTATTTCTACATCAGCTCGGTCGGGCTTTGTCTGCTGGTAGGCTGGATAGCACTTCAGTCCAAGTGGCTCGTGCCTGCGCTCTGTTGTCTGCTCGTGCTGTATGCAGGCCTCGCGCTCCAGAACAATCTCCCGCGGGTGTACGAAGGAAAGTTGGCGGCGAAGGTTGCCGATCAGGTCGAGTCGATCGGCCGGACTTACCCGAGCCCGAGCCGGCTTGTCGTGGTCGGTGCCTTCAAGGATCGAGCTGGTTACAACGTCGTCTTCCCGGGCAGGTTCGAGCGATGGCCGCTCTTCGAGCGTTTTGCCTTCGAGGGCACATACTTGCTTCGCGAGGAGGACGCGCGGGTTCTGCTGACGGACTTCGAGTTCGGGGAGCTCGATCAGGGCACGCACGTGTTTCGATGGAATGCGAAGGATTGGAGGCTGGAGGATGTGACGCCGCTGATCCGGGAGTTGGCATCGCGGCGCAAGAGGCTACCGGCTCTGCCACGACTCTATCCGACCGGGGATGAAGGCGAGATTCACAACTGGAGTTCGGAGCGCGACATTGATCCGCTGGCGGTGTCGGAGATCGAGGTCGAGGCAGCGTGCATCGAGCCGCCGCATCCGCCGATCCCCGAGCGCTCGCCCGGCAAGTTCTGGAAGCAGAGCAGCCTCACGCTCTTCTGGGCCGGCGGACCGGAGAACGTCGTAACCGTGAAAGCGATCGCCGACGGGCAGCGTCGGCGCTACCGCATTCCAGTCCGAAACAGTCTCAACTGGCTCCAGGAGGGGACGGTCTCGAGGCTCGGCATCGTCGCCTCGTTCGCTTCCTATCCGGGTCGCGAGGAGCCTTTCGCCATCCGGAGCACCGTATTCGCCGTGAGGCTCGTACCGTTCAGATGAACGTGTCCTTCGTGATCCCCGCTCGCAACGAGGCCGAGAACGTCGGTGCGACTGTCCGGCGGATCCAGGAGTGGGGCAGACAGCGTGGTAGCGTTCCGGAGATCGTCGTAGTGGACGACCACAGCACGGACGGCACGTGGGACGAGATCGAGCGGCTCGCGGGCGTGAAGGGCGTCCGCCGGACTGGCCCCGGCGGCGGTATTGGCTTCGCCCTCAAAGCAGGCACGCAGGAGGCCACGGGCGAGTTCATCATATGGACGATGGCCGACGGGTGCGACAGTGTCGAGACCTATACGCTGATCGTCGAGGCGCTCTCGGCCGGCGCGGACATGGCAATCGCCTCCCGGCACGTCCCCGGCGGCTCGCGCGGCGACCAGGGCGCACTCAAGGCGTTCCTGAGCCGAACCTACTCGATGATCGCCTCGCTCCTACTCGGCGCCGCAATCCGAGACGGGACGAACGCGTTCCGCGGCTTCCGACGACACGTCTTCCAGGCCGTCACGCTGAGCTCCGACGGATTCGCCATTGCACCGGAGCTGACTGCCAAGGCCCACGTGGCAGGCTTCAAGGTCTGCGAAGTGCCGACGCTGTACCGCGAGCGCCGGGCCGGGACGAGCAAGTTCCGCCTCCTCAAGGTCGCTCCTTCGTACATACGGGTCCTTCTCCTGGTTCCTTGCCTTCGCTTGGGCGTTTGCAGCCCGGGACCGAGTCGAGCATATTGAACACTCGGAAGGCGACGGCTCGGTGCGCGGTGCCGTGCATCGGGCTTCGACTGGCGGCGAGCCCGGGCGGTGCGGAGCGGTTAGCCTCGATCGGGCGCGCTGCCGTCGGGCCCGGTGCGGGACTGGTCGAGCACGGCTCTCCCTCTCCGGGAGTGGTCTCACTCGCTCCCGAGGAGTTGCAGCGTCGTGTGGGCGGTGCCGTTGAACGTCCTGCGGTCAGGCTTGTCCGCTCTGATCGCAACGGTGTTCTCGGCGGAGGCGTAGCAAAGGACCCCGCGGGCGACGTCCCAGAGCACCTTGCCTTTCGCTTTGTAGGTCCCTTGGACGATCCGGATACGGTCGCCGTTGTTGAGCGTCACCCAGGTGTCCTGGAGGCTGAGATCCGCCGTGAGCGTCCCGGCAAGGCATTTGAGTCCGCGATAGGTCTCCCAGCCGGTGACCTTCGCGGCCGCTTTGATCTTGAGCGGCTGGCCCTTCGAGTCCGGGATGTGCCAGGGGAACTCAGCCTGCCACTCGTCGCCGACACCGACCTGATCCAGCGGGGCGATTGTCAGCGGCCCCCAGAACCTCGGGTCCACGCCGACAGCGAAGAAGATCGCTATGGCCTCCAAGCCGGACTGATCGATCAGCATCCAGCGTGGGTTGAATGTCATGGACATGGGTTTCTTGAGCGGGCTCATCTCGGGATTGATGATTTCCACCTGGCCGATCCGCAGCTTGGCTCTTGTCGGCGTCGCCGTCCCGGAGAAACTGCCCTTGTGTGTCTTGCCTTCCGTCTTCAGCTTTTCCCCCTCCAGGCCGAACGTGCAGGTCCCGTCCTCGCGCAGCGCCTTCGCCGCCAAGGTGAATGTGAAATCCGTGGACACATTGGCCCAGCTCAGTCCCTGCTGCTCGGGTGTCCAGGCCGCGTTTCCGCCGACCGAGAGCGAGTAGCGGAGTTTCTCGCCCTCGCGGGGCTTGTGACGAATCACGAACTTCTCCACAGGCTTCTCCGCTGCGGGTTCCGCTGCAAATGCTCCCAACGTCCCGAGCGCCGCAAGCACGCCCACGACTCCTCGCACTACCAGCGTCTTCCTCATGACAGCTCCTCCGACGCACGATTCTAATAGGGCGAGAGACTGCAGCCAAACGACTTACGAAAAGGCTGAGGACCTGGGACGGTGGCGTCCGATCCCCGAGCGGGCCGGAGGCTACGCTCGCTGCTCGCGGGACACCGTTGCCGTGCGAGAGGGTCGTGAACACGCCGGAAGCATCGTGCCGGCCATCTGGGACCCGTTTCGTGTCCTGGACTTCCTCACTTCCCCTGTCCCCGGACGAGGCGGGAGGCGGACCCCGGCAGGACGACCCGAAAACCGAGGTAGATGTATCCGGGGTAGTTTGGATTGTTGAACTCCCGGTCCGTGCAACGCTGGCTGTAGCCGTAGTAGTCCCACGATCCCCCGCGGATGGAGCGGTAGTTGCCCGGCGTCTGGTTGCAAGGGTCGGTTTGGGCATCGGAGCTGTAGGGCTGGAACCAGTCGCTGCACCATTCTGCGACGTTGCCTGCCAGGTCCATGACTCCGTCCCGGCTTGCCCCGGCGGGATAGGAGCCGACGACCATGACGCCGAGGGCCTGGGTACTCCTGACCCGGGGGTCTACGCGAAGCGAGGCGGCGCCGGCGAAGTTGCCGTGGAGGCCCGGGACTGGTACGTCGTTTCCCCACGGGTACCTTCGCCCTTCGCCCCGCCCGCTTGCGACATACTCCCATTCGGCCTCCGTCGGCATACGGAAGCCGTTCGCCCCCAGGTCGGCCCGCCAGGTCTTCTCGTCGTAGACCGGCGTCAGCCCCGTCTGGCGCGATAGCCAGTTGCAGTACCGGGCCGCGTCCGTCCAGGAGACGTAGATCACCGGCTCGCGCCCCCGCCATGAATAGCCGTCCCGAAATCGGCGGTGCGACGGATCGAATCGCTCGTACTCCTCGTTTGTGACCTCGTACTTGCCGATGGCAAACGGCGAGAGCTTCACCTTGTGGCTCGGCGCTTCGTCCGGATCGGCGGTATCGCTTCCCATCGTAAAGCTGCCGCCCGGAATATCAATCAGCTCCGGGACGACTGACTCCCGGCGCGTCGGAACCTGGACCGGCTCGACTTTGACCAATTCGACCGCGTCCACGAGTACGCTCCCCTGGTCGTCGAAGAGCGGATCGTTCTTCTGCTCGTCCCCATAGCCGTGGCCGGCCTGCCACTCCAGGGTCAGGCGGGTAGTTTTGTCGTACAAGGACCAGAAAAAGCTCGCCGCAGCGAACTTGCCCCTGCCCGTCGGCGGCAGGAAGGCGGGGATGAAGTAGGGATACTCCTTCTCCCCTCGCGGCGGGCCGTCCGCGATCAGCGTCAACCGGGCCTCTCTCTCCGAAGGGTTGCAGTAGACAATGCGAATATTGTACGTCGCCGTCTTCAGGTTGGCCACGGGTACGGTGAAACCGCTCCCCTCGGACTCGGTCGTCGCTACGGCAGTGACACTCCCCTGCTTCACCACGACGGCGGCCCCATGCACCGTTCCAGATTCCGCTTCGATGCGAACCGCCTCGCCGACTGCCACCGCGCCGCTCCAGGTCCGATTCGAGAAGTGTATGACGCCCTTCGGGCTGTTCTGCTTCGTTGCCGCGGCGATGATCTGCTTACGGCCGATAACGTCCGCGATCACCCGCCCCCTGCGTCTCAGGACGAATCGGGGCACACCCGGCTTCAGAGCTGCCTCGGCATGAGCGATCCCCGCAGGCATTGCGAACTCCTGCTTCTGCCTGCCGATCTGAACGGTCAACTCGGCAGGCTCGGTCAAGAAAGTTGTCATGTAGATGTTGTCCTCGACATCGTCATGGATCTGATCGAACGGCCAGGGGCAGAGCGTGATGTCCACCCACTTCTGCTGCTTGACGTCCCAAGCCTGCCGGAGCCAGTGCGACCGGTTGCGGTAGACGAAGTAAAGCTTGTCCTGGGCGATCTGCGGCTCGACGCCTGACTTGAACCACGCGGCATAGTGGCCGGTGACGTCCAAGAACGACTCGTCGCGGTCGAATGCCTGCTTCTCCCAGCCGTCCTTCCAGCGGTACACCATCAGGTTCGAGTCCTCGCTGTAGTCGTTCCAGGTGACGACCTCCACCCAGTCGGCATCGTCGCGGATGATCGCTTCCCAGACGGCACCGTAGCCGTGCATTCCACGGAAGTCGCGAAGATTCGGGCTGTTGAACGCGGGCGAGACGCCGGCCATGAAGAGTTTTCCGAGGGCAAGGGTGGTCTGGCGTGCTATGGCCTGGGTGCGGATCAGGCCAGCGACAGTGTCGTCCGCTGCGAAGAAGAAGAGTCCGTCCATGTGGGGCTGATTCTCGAAGAATCGGGCGACCGTCTCGGGACTCCAGGCCATTGCCCAACGCTCGTTGTAGACTTGTGGGACGAAGCAGACGTCGTGCCCCTCCTTCCTGAGTCGGTCGATGGCTTCGGCATAGGAGGCGGGCTGGCCGCCCCAGCCGGAGATCACCTGCTTGCCCCGGTACCGGAACTGGTTCGGGTGCGTCTCGAACCGCTTGGCCATGTCGCCGATGTTCTCCGGCAGGTTCCCCAGCCCGTTGAGATCGGGAGAAAGCATGAGCTTGAAACCGCTGTCGAGCTGGCGGGCCGCCTCGAACATACGCTCGGCAGATTGGACATACGGGCCGGCCTTCAACTCGCCCGTCTTCGGGTCCAGTGTACCCCAGCCGCCGCAGTTGAGCGCAAAGCCGTCAATACCATGACGCTGAGCCAGCTCGATTTCCTGCTTGTAGAACTCGACCGAACCGGCGAAGCAGACCATGTAGTGCGCGAAGACCATGTGCGGCTCGGAATGACCCGGTGCCGCGACCCGTTCGCCCGACCGGGCGAGCGAAGAGACGACCGCGAAGCCAACCAGAATGAGACGAGGAAGACGCCTCTTGATCATCGTTCTCTCCTTATCCGCTCTTCTTCCGCAACCGCGTCCGGACTCGCGGACGATGATCCCAAAACAAGTCCCGACGATGCGGTCACGGCCGCCCCGGACACGGTTTGTGATCTGCCATTTCTACCACGGCGCGACGCTTGCCGGGAGTCAATTCGTCGAATGACAAATGATAAACGAAAGATGATCGGCGAGAAAGACATCCAAGCGGCACACTTGGCGTCTCTGCCGATGCCGACCTGCAGGGCCGGACCGCGGTCCCTCGGGGGTGTGTCCTGCAAGGCAGCGGATAGCCTTCCCGGCGAGCTGTAGGATGCTCGCCGCCTAAGACCCGCACGCTCCCCGGGTAACTTGACAGGCGGCGGAAAGTGGTATACCATTGACTTGGACCATAGGGAAGAAAGGGATTGCGATGAACACTGACCTGTTGCCGCTGCGGCTCCCCACGAGCCCCGGACCAGCAAACGGCGGAGTGAGATACCTCCGACTACGCATTGTCGGCAGACCGCCCGTGCGGGTCGGGAGGGTTACGGTATCCTGTGCGGCGTTCGCTGCTCTGATAGCTCTCGCGGTACCAGCGTCGAGTGCTGCCGAGCTTATCCTGGCGCGCGACGGCAAGTCCGATTACCAGATCGTAGTGCCGGACGCGTCGCCGAGCCCGGAGGTCGGCGAGTGCCTGATCCAGACCGCACGCCTGGTTCAGACGGCCTTCAAGGCCAACGGGGTTGATCTGCCCGTCGTGCCGGAGGCCAAGCGCGATCCCGCCCGTCCGTGCCTCTACCTTGGAAATACGGCGTTCGCCCGGGCAAATCGTGTCGAAGTCGGTCAACTCGAGGGGTGGGGTTACGTCCACAAGGTGATCGGGCGCGATGTGATCATCGCAGGCCACGATCACCCGGCACCGGATCAAGGCAAGGATAAGAGCGCCCGCGGTCCCAGTTGGGCCAGGATCGGAACGGCAAAAGGCGTGGCCGATTTCTTGCGGCAATACGTCGGAACGCGCTTCCTCTACCCTGACCTTGCCCCGTGGACGTCCATCGCAGGCGCCGCAACCGTGGACCTCCTCGCCTCGCCAGCCTTCGAGTTCTTGCCGACGCCCCTGATCGCGGTCCCCGCAGACCTCGACATTCGCAAGACACCGCCCATTGAGTTCAACACGGGTTTCCCGGGCCGGGGCAGTTTCTACGACATCGCCAACAACCGGTTCCCGCCTGTTGATGCGGTCTTCGGCGGTCATACGTACGGTAGAGCCATCCCGGTCGAAAAGTACCGCGAAACGCACCCGGAGTACTTTGCACTGGTTGGCGGCAAGCGTCTGGTCACCGGTCCAGGACAGTACTGCATCTCCAACCCGGAGGTACAGGAGCTGATCTACCAGGACCTTGTCGGCTGGCTCGACCGCGGCTACCAAACAGTGGACCTCGGCCAGCCGGATGGCTTCAGACCTTGCCAGTGCGAAAATTGCAGGAAGCTCTTCGACACCGGCGACGACTGGAGCGAGAAGCTTTGGATATTCCATAGGAAACTGGCCGAACGCGTAGAGGCCTCCCATCCGGGCAAGCAGGTAACAATACTGTCCTACATCCTCACCGCATCACCGCCGAAGACGTTCAAGAAGTTCCCGAAGAACACCGGGATAATGTTGACCGGGACGAACGAGGAGGACATCGCCCCCTGGCGCGAATGCGAAGTCCCCCGCGGATTCACTTCCTATGTGTACAACTGGTGCCCGAACCTAGGTTCACGCTACACTCCCATGCGGACGCCATTGTACGTCGAAGCGCAGGTGAAACGCCTCTACAAGTACCGCTTCCGAGCGATCTACCGCGACGGCCCCGGCGACCTCTACGGCCTCGAAGGCCCCGTCTACTACATCATGGGTAGGATGCTCGACGACCCGGAGAACACTCAAGCCAAGGACCTCATGTACGAGTTCTGCGAGGCGGCTTTCGGCAAGGCGGCGCCGGCTGCCATCCGCTTCTACGACGAGCTCTATCACGGCATAGAGTTGTACTCCCAGTATCTCGGTACTCGATCCCCGGCCTGGGGATACCGCAACATCTATGGCCAGCACCGCAACTACCTCTCGGACCCCTTCCAACTCCTGGGGTTTCTTTACCCACCGCGATTGCTTGCGTCGCTCGAGGCGAACCTGGCGCAGGCCGAGCGGACGGCCGACACCGACAAGGTCAGAGTGCGGCTCGCGTTGGTGCGCCGCGAGTTCGACTACGTCAAGAGCTTGGCGCGCGTCGTCCATCTCTACCATGCATACGAGATTCAGCCCGACCTCGCTTCGCGCAACCGCCTCCTCGACGCCATTGACGAACGCAACGCGCAGATCAACAGCTACTACGCCGCCAAGCGAGTGAGCAAGACGAGTACGGACTGGGCCTTCGTAATGTTCCCGCCGATCGGACACGATGCGAACCATCTGCGGCTCGCCTACGACCGGTATCAGGAGCCTTTCGCCAATACGCCGCTCAACTGGGATACACAGGCCGTGCGCGCATCGCCGCTTCCGGGTGCCCGCCGCTTCACCGTCCGCCCGGCTCGGGGACCGGTCACGATAGATGCGGCTCAGTGGGCCGACGCTGAGGCCAACGAGTTCGTCAAGCTCCCCGCCCCATCGGACGAAACCAGCCCACGCTCTCGGATCGCCCTTCCGTCGCCGGACGAGCCGGACGGACGCCCAGCCCAGGCGACCGTGCCTCGCAAGACCATCATGAAGACGCTGTATGACGAGAGCAGTCTCTACCTGCGCATAGAGAGCGAACTGCCTGCGGCCCTCATGGAGGCCGACGCCGGGCGCGAGGAAGAGCTGGAGGTCTGTCTCGCACCGTTTCCCGGCAGAGAGATCGCGTACCGATTCACGGTCGGCCCACAGGCTGAATCGCGCCGCGCCGCTGCAAAAGGATTGATCGCCGACCCGATGGACCCGCGCCACGGCAAGTTCGACCCGGACTGGACCGGCGACTGGAAGTACGAAACTCGCCTCGAGCCCGAGAAGGAGCGCTGGCTCGCCCTGCTCACGATCCCCTTCAAGACGCTCGGCGTCGAACCGCCCTCGGCAGAAACCTTCTGGCGCGGCAACGCAGGCCGCACCCACGTTCCCGTCGAGGGCGCGGTCCAACGCTCCATCTTGTTCGCAGCCCCGCAGACCCGCGGAGTGACGGACGAGAACTCCTATGCAGAAATAGTCTTCCGTGTGCCGGGACAGGACAAGCCCGCGCAACCCGCCAAGCACCCCCTGCAGAAATGGCGCGAGGACTACTATCGCGAGACGTTCGAAATCCCCGCCGAATGGAAGCAACTTCCTGATCCGCTTCCCGGCCCGCTCGATGCATGGGTGTTCCGGCTCGACCCCTTGGAGCGGGGCATGAAGGAAGAATGGTACAGAACCAACGTAAACGAGGCGGACTGGCTACCGGTTCGAGTCCCATCTTTCTGGGCCGAGTCGAAAGACATCGGCGACTACCAGGGCTATGCGTGGTATCGCACCAGATTCGAGGTCCCGGAAGCATGGAAGGGACGACCTATCAGATTGCTCTTCGGCAGCGTGGACGAACAGGCATGGGTCTACGTCAACGGACGCCTCGTGCGAGAGCATACCGAGAAATCGGAGGGGAAGAGGTTTGTCGAACTCTGGGAAACCCCCTTCGCCGTAGACGTGCCGCCCGAGATCGTCGAATACGGCGGAAAGAACGTGCTGGCGGTGCGGGTGCATAACTCGACTGCCAACGGCGGCATCTGGCGGCCCGTCCTCGGTCACGCCATGCCCGCAAAGTGACTCGGGTGCACGAACGCTCTCGCATGCGGCCGGCATGATTATTGCCCGGCCTCGGAGCTCCTGGCACCGTCCCAAAGAGACGACCGTCAGTAGCCGGGACGGGATGGCCTCGACTCGGAGCGGGGGTCGTAAGATCCAGCCTCAGTGCCGCGGGGACAGACGAGAGAGCCGTGATGAAACGCCGGCGCTGGAGCAGGGTCGTGAAACGAGCGTGAGCCCGCAAGGACTGGGACAATTACTCCAGATCCAGTACCAGTGCCGAAGGCACGGCGGGCAATAGTCGACGAAGTTTTGGCTCACGGTGCTCGGCGCGTCAGTTCCGTAAGGACGGCGGACAATGATCAGATCGTCCGTCAGTGCCGAAGGCACGGGAGGCGATAGTCGCGGGAGTTTTGGCTCACGATGATCGGCGCGTCAGTTCCGTACGGACAGCGTGTGGAAGCGGAAACGGTCAGGAAGTGCCTCGGATGAAGATGATCCGCGAGCATGCCACCAGACAATCGAGATCACGTAGTGCCAGTGCCGAAGGCACGCCGGGCAATATATTGTCTCTCGGTATCGTTCATTTCACCCCAGTCAGTCCCGCAGGGACGCGGCGCAATGGCCCAGATCCACCATCAGTGCCGAAGGCACGGCGGGCAATAGGCCAGGAATTCGTTCCTGGGGTTCCGGAGCACGGGCAGATATGAGATCACCAGAGTCCCGTAGGGACGACGGAAGAGCGACGGGATTTGTGTTCCGTCGTCCCTACGGGACTCGGGGGCCGGGCTCACCCAGCAAAACTGTCCGTGCACCCGGCTGCTGTCGAGCGCTTGACACGGCTGGGGAAAATGCGTTATACTACCAGCATGGAATCCGCGGGCTTTGCGCGGGAACTAACCTGTTACCACGTTCTGAACGGCGGCGGCAAGGGTGTTCGCAGTCCGCCCGACACTTTGTAAGAGGCCAGCCAGTGTGTTATATAGAAACCATATAACACCCCGAAGAAGTTTGAGAAGCGAGCTGATATCGTTGGCAGTAGAGAACTTAGAAACGAATGCGCACTGGTGTTTTAGGCCGCCCGCAAGCCCAACCAATGCTGCTCTTCTTTGGCCAGACTCGCTCAAGTATTTTTTCCAGTGCATCCGCACGAGAACGCCGGAAGTGCTTAAGATATGAAATGAAACCTAACAAACGGCTCTAGGCGGACGCGGGCTGGCGCCCGGGCCGCTTAGCCGCAGTGTAACCGTCTAATGGAGTCGTCGATGATCGAGAACAATCCGACAAACGTTGTAGCTGCCTTCGAAATGCTCATCGAAGAGATCGAGGCAGAAATCGACTACGTGAACCGGATCGGTGCCCGCGCCTTTGAAGCTCGTGATTACGACAAGGCGAAAGAGGCTCTTGAAGTCGCTGCACAGGCCACGGGCTTCCGCGACAAAGTGGGCGCACTTCGTCGCGAGTGGGAAACTCTTTTCGCCCGCGAGGAAGACGAGGAGGGAACAGAAGCCCACGCCGTACGTCGCAACTTGGGCCGTCTACGCCGTGGGCTGCGCACTCCCGAAGAAGCCTACTATCGGCCGATCCTCGAAGCGCTCCAACTGGTGGGCGGCTCCGCGCCTATGTCCGAGGTTCTCGACCGTCTTCTCCAGAGAATGAAGGGTGTGCTACGAGACGTCGACTATGAGCCTCTCGCCTCTGATCCGGACATGCCGCGTTGGAAGAATGCCGCCGCGTGGGCGCGCAACTCGATGGTCAAAGAGGGCCTCTTACGAAGCAACAGCCCGCGTGGAGTGTGGGAAATAACTGACGCCGGCGTCAAGTTTCTCCAGGGAGAAGGCAACGGCTAACAACGGCATGTAGCGGACGGCGCTGCGCGCCGCCGCTGATGCTGGGCGTTGGACGGAGGAGGTTGAATCATGCAGGCCATCAAGGTGGCGAGACCGAGCTTTCTAGCGGCACTGCTTGTCATCGCAGGTCTCCTACTCCTATTCGTGCTGCGATGCGGTCGCGAGCAGAATCGCATGGCCGGTTCTTCGGACACTCAGCAGTCAGGACATTCAGCGAGTGCTGACAGCCTCCTGTCAAGGGAGCGCGCCGCCAGCGGATTGACCGAGGCACAGAAGAAATACTTTCAGCGTGCCTTTGGTTACATTGATACATTGAACCAGCAGGATATTGAGCTCGCAAAGACCATGGCGGGGGCATCGACCGGAGAGAGTACGCTCTCAATGATAAAGAACGCTATCCAGCACGCTCGGTTCATAGAAAACGTACGGTACTCCGTTGATTATGGCCCGGTTCCTGTTCCACAAGAATTCGCCCAATTGGACTCGAAGATACGCGACTGCCATAGGCTACACGATGCAGCTCTCGAAGAGTTGCTGGAATACTGGAATGATCAGAACATCGCACACATCGAGAGCGGCTTCAGTTCGCTCCAGCGCACCGCCCTGCTCACCAATGAGTGCATCGCCCAGTTGTCGGCCAAGATAGATGAGGTGACCGCCAATTCCGAGAGCCGACGATCACGTCTAGTTTGCTCCACAGGCAAAGTGGTTCCTGGCGGTTGTTCTTCTCTGTAGGGCTGTTTCAGGCTTGCTATCCCGTCTAACAAGTGGCTCGAGCGGACGGATCTCGCTTCACGTCGCTTCCGGAGAGACCGGGAATTCGGGGGACACAATACATAACTCCTCGGGAATTCGGGGGACACAATACATAACTCCTGACCTGCACGCGGGAACGGGTAGCTTTCGCCTTCCCTCGCTTTCATGCGGCGTCGCGTTCTGCTATGTTCTCGATCCGGAATGGGTAGGCCCCTGTTCAAGTGCGCCCTGCTTTGCACCGTCTCGCGGCGTGCCGTCCGAGTTCCAGGGAAGTTCTCCGCACCGACGGGAAGAGGTGTAGCGCTTCAGGATGAAAGGGAGATTCGAGCCTCACCGTTAGCTTTGTGGCAGGGCCGCGCCAAGCCAGAGTTTTCCGAGGCATTGCGCGATACCACGAGGCTCGCAACAAGCGAAGCAGGACAACCGGTCCCGGCTGTCTCCCCGCCCGTGCTGCGTCGTGATCCCGGCTGGCTGTCCCCGCCGAGTCGCTCTCCAGCAATGCTCGCCTCCGTTTCACTCACTACACTCACCTTACGCTCCCTCTCTCCCTCAGTCAAGTCCTCCTTTCTCGCTCTTCCATCTGGCTTCGTGCAGCCGCTGGGTCCACACAAGGCCCCCGCGTCCCCGCCCGCGAGCTCGTCGCCTCGCTGGCGCTTGGGCGAGCTTGCTGTCTCGATCTGCCCAGATCGCCCGCGACGCTGCTGAGTGCGATCGGCGGTCGCTTTTCCCCGGGCAGCTTCTGCGAGTAGAATTGCCTCATCGAGGCACCTCCTTTCTGGCCTTCACCGATTCCGAGCTGGTGTCGCCCGGCTCCGAGTCGGTCTCTTTTCAATACCATCAAGACAGAGAGTCCCTCGTTCCATTTCCACCACTTTTGCGACACCGCCCCGTCACCCGGGGGATCAATAGTTACGTATTGTGTCCCCCGAATTCTAAGCGCTGGGTTCGCAGGAGCGATCTCGTCGCCCTTTTTTCCTCATCTGGCGCCTGCCTAGAGGTAGGCGTTCGGACCGTGCGCGCGCTAGGGCCGGGTTCAGCCGGCTAAACCGTTGGTCCACCCCGTGTACACATACTCGCGGATTCTAAAGGCGTGGTACAACAAGCTTGTGGACATGGCTTCTTCTACCTTCTGTGGCATTATCAACAAGCTCAGATGAGGTGGCCGTGTCCATTTGCTTTCAACCGTGGGGTACGTACGCATTCCCCGGATGAGCGCAGATTTCATCGAGGGTGGGAGAAGAAGAGGTATGGCCGATCTCACCGACCGTCGGGGGAGAACGGGTTGTGGAGAGGGTAGTGTGGGTGGGGTTGCGGGTGTGGGCTGCGTCGGGAGTGTGAGCGGTGTGGGGAAGGACGGATAGCAGGGT
>Ga0272448_1005075_pt1 | contig 14664 bp, 11 predicted proteins | sample YNPCB0191_FD_202220 | JGI IMG/M metagenome (GOLD analysis project Ga0272448, IMG submission 202220) | Hot spring sediment microbial communities from Yellowstone National Park, WY, United States - YNP-CB-019-1 | ecosystem: Environmental > Aquatic > Thermal springs > Hot (42-90C) > Sediment...
AAATGAGATAGTCAGTTTTCCTGGAGACACTATCAGTAACCCTTCCCCCCAGGGAGCTAATCAATCTTATCAATTCTTCCCTGGTATAGCCACTCAAAGTGCCGGTAATAACAAATGTTTTTCCTCCGAGTACATTGGTGGTTGGTATCTTTTCTTCTTTTGTGTTGACGCCGGCAGCCACCAGCTTGGCTAACACCTGTCTATTAGCCTGGTTGGAGAAAAAAGCTGAGATGCTGGCTGCCATAACAGGACCTATTTCCGGTATTTGGCTGAGCTGTTCTTCGCTGGCGCTGGCAAGTTTATCAAGACTGCCAAAGCGTTTTGCCAGGATTTGACTGGCATGGCTACCAATGTGTCTGATACCCAGGGCAAAAATAAGACGACTGAGCGGCTGTTTTTTACTCGCCTGAATTGCCTGGAGTAAATTTATGGTGGATTTTTCACCCATACCTTCAAGGTTAACTAAATCTTCAAAGCGCAAGGAATATATATCAGCGTAGTCTTTGAGAAGGCCGCGGTCAACCAGAAGTGCCACCCGACTTTCTCCCAGTCCTTCAATATCCATCGCAGCCCGGCTGGCGAAATGAACAATTCTCTCTTTTACCTGAGCCGGACAGGAAACATTGGGACAGCGCAGAGCCACCTGGCTTTCATCCCTGATTACCTGGCTACCGCAGACCGGACAGTTTACCGGTGCTTTAATTTCCTTTTCCTGCCCTGTCCGGGATTGTATTACTGCCTTGACAATCTTGGGGATGACCTCCCCGCCTTTTTCCACAAAGACACGGTCACCTATTTTCAGACCAAGCCTTTTGATTTCCTCAAAGTTATGCAGGGTTGCTCGGGAGACAGTGGTGCCTGCCAGCTGGACCGGCTGCAGAATAGCTACCGGAGTCAGTACACCAGTCCTTCCCACCTGAACAACAACATCCTTAAGTACTGTTGTCACCTGTTCCGCAGGAAACTTGTAAGCCACAACCCACCTTGGTGACTTGGATGTTACTCCTAAAAGATTTTGAAGTCTGAGACTGTTAACCTTTACAACCAGGCCATCTATTCCGTAAGGCAGTTTATTTTTTTCTTCCGCCCAGAGCTGACAGAGTTTCACCACTTGACCGATATCTTTTGCCAGACTGCGGTGAGGATTAACTGGAAAACCAAGTCTGGAGAGAAAATTAAGAACTTCCCAGTGGGTCCGGACAGTTTCCTCCATCAATCCAGCATAGACAAAAAGTTGCAGATTTCTTCTGGCGACCAGAGACGAATCAAGGAGTTTTAACGAACCAGCAGCGGCGTTCCGGGGATTAGCGAAAACTTCTTCTCCATTTTCTAACCTTTCCCGGTTAAGTTTTTCAAAGTCATCTTTCCTCATGTAGATTTCCCCTCTGACTTCCAGATTCTTCTCATAGGGAATAGAAAGCGGCAAGGTCTTCACTGTTTTCAGGTTCTGAGTAATATCGTCTCCCTGCCAGCCATCACCTCTGGTCGCACCCAGATGGAACAATCCTTGCTGGTAAATTAAAGAGACAGCCACTCCGTCAATCTTTAACTCCACCACGTACTCCACTTTTTCATTGCCAGCCTGTTCCTGCACACGACGGTCAAAATCAATTAACTCTTTCTCAGAATAGGTATTTTCTATGGAAAGCATGGGAACTTTATGGGTTACTGTCTGGAATTCTGACAGAACTTCTCCCCCGACCCTCTGTGTAGGTGAATCCGGCTGCCGAAACTGCGGATACTTTTTTTCCAGATTGATTAATTCCTGAAGGAGAGCATCATACTCGCCATCACTGATTAGTGGCTGGTTCTCCACATAATAATAGCGATTGTATTTGTTTATTAAGTCCGTGAGTTCTTTGATTCTTTTTCTAACTGTACTGGCATCCATCTTGCCTCCTTGACAGTATCAGCTATTATATGATACCTTAAAACCAAGACGGGGAGGCAAGAGTATGGAAAGATACGAGTTAGGACAGCTGCTGGTAAACAAGGGTCTTATTAACAGAGCCCAACTTGACAAAGCACTTATTCAACAGCGGCAGAGCAAAAAATTTCTGGGAGAGATTCTGGTAGAGAGCGGCTATCTCACCAGAGAGCAGTTGCTGCAGGCTCTGACAGAACAGTCCAGTGCTGATGAAATTGACCTCAGCAAGTTCCAGGGAATTAAACAGGAAGTTGTCCGCCTTATCCCGGAAAACATCGCCCGTCGTTATCTGCTTCTGGCTGTTGCCAGAACAGACGAAATTCTAACCGTAGCCATGAGTAATCCTACTGATATTGTGGCTATTGACGCGGTGAAACGGCTCACCGGATTACGCCTGAGAATTCTGCGCGCTGAAGAAAAAGACATTTTAGAAAAGATTGATAAATACTACCTGGAAACTGCGGATTTAGATGAAACTCTGGCGGCGATGGCGGAAACTGGTGAGGAAGTGGAAGCCAAGGTTGATGTGGACCAGTTAAGGGTAGCAGCTGAGGATGCGCCAATTGTGCGGTTTGTTAATTCTCTTTTTTTCCAGGCTGTGGAAAAGAGGGCAACTGATATCCATCTTGAGCCTCAGGTGGACAGTGTCAGTGTAAGACTGAGGGTAGATGGTATCCTTCAGCCGACCACTCCTCCGCCGAAAGCAGCCTATGCGGGTGTTGTCACCAGACTGAAAATTCTTTCTAATCTGGACATTGGAGAGCGCCGGTTACCTCAGGATGGAAGGTTGAAGATAAAAATAGGGCTAAGAGAGATAGATATCAGGATCTCTACACTACCCACAGTTTTTGGCGAGAAAGTTGTTATGCGTCTTCTGGATAAGGAGATGCTTCTGGTAAAAATGGAATCCCTTGGTTTTGAAGAAAGGGAGTTAAAAATATTCAAGGAGACCTTACAGAGGCCTTACGGCATGATTGTTGTTACCGGACCAACCGGCTCCGGCAAGACAACAACTCTTTATTCAGGATTGAGTTTCATTAACAGTCCTGGGAAAAACATACTGACTGTAGAAGACCCGGTGGAGTATGAACTCCCCGGTATCAATCAGGTTAATGTCAAGTCCAGGATTGGTTTAACTTTTGCTGCAGCTCTGCGTACCTTTCTGCGTCAGGACCCGGACATTATCATGGTGGGGGAAATCAGGGACCTGGAGACAGCCCAGATTGCTATCCAGGCAGCCTTGACAGGTCATCTTGTTCTTTCCACTGTCCATACCAACGATACTGTTAGCACTATTTCCAGGCTGGGATATATGGGTGTGGAACCTTATCTCTTGGCTGATTCTCTCAGTCTGATTTTAGCACAGCGGCTGGTGAGAAGTATTTGTGTTCATTGTCAGGTGGAAGATGCGGAAGGTGCTGAAATTTTGAAGGAGATGGGTATTTCCACTGCAGGTGCCAGGGTGAGCAAAGGAGAAGGTTGTAGAGAGTGTAATTTTACAGGTTACCTTGGCCGGGTGGCTGTCTTTGAAGTACTTCCTGTAGACCGGGAAATAAGGAAGATGATGGTGGAGAAGGTCCCGGAAGATAGAATAAGAGACTATGCCCTCAGTCAGGGGATGGTTAGTTTGCGGCAGGCAGCTATAACAAAGGCTTTGAAAGGTGTCACCAGTGTTAAAGAAGCTCTGGCAGCCACTGTGGCGCTTTAAGGTCCACTGCTTGAAACAAAACCAGAGAGTAAATTATGCCTGGATATACCTATATAGCAAGGGATGCGGCAGGTAATAAGAAAGAAGGTTTTTTAGAAGCGGAGAACATTCCCTCGGTGTTAACAATTTTGCGGCGGCAGAATCTAACTCCGATGGAGATTCATCCGGCTGCTGCAAGAAAAAGGGCGAAAAATCTTTCTCCCAGGCGGGGGCGTGTTTCTCTCTCAGAACTGGCTCTTTTTTCCAGACAGATTGCCACCATGCTGGACGCTGGTATCCCCATAGTGCAGACCATGGGTGATTTAGCAGAAGAAGTTCCCAATCGCTATCTGAGTTTTGTTTTGAAGGAAGTCCAGCAGAGTATCAAAGAAGGCAGCAATTTTTCTCAGGCTCTGGCACACTTTCCTGGAGTTTTCAATCAACTTTATGTTGCTTTGGTTCGTTCCGGCGAGGAAAGTGGAAATCTGGTGGAGGTAATGAAAGAACTTTCCAGTGAACTGGAAGACCAGCTGAGTTTAAGAAGGAAAGTAAGACAGGCAACAAGTTACCCCCTGGTTATTCTTGCCTTTTTTATTGCAGTTGTCTTTTTCGTTTTCCTTTATCTTATCCCGAAGTTTCAGACCGTTTTTTCCGGGTTTGGAGCGCAACTTCCTGCTTTAACCTTAGTCATTCTTACTATCAGCAGGGTAATGATCAAGTTTTTGCCTGTTTTTCTTCTCCTTCTACCGGTGGTAATTGTGGTAGTTCTTGCCTATATCCGGTCCGCAGCAGGACGTAGAAAGTGGGATGCCTTAAGATTGAAAGTACCTATTTTTGGTCCTTTGATGCTGAAGGTTGCCCTGGCGCGATTCTCTCGTTCTTTGAGCACTCTTTTACACGGGGGCGTATCAATAACTTCTGCTCTGGAGATAGTGGCAAAGACTGCTGGCAACACCATCATTGAAGACTGCATTGACCAGGTTCGCCGCGGAGTAATAAAAGGGGAAGTCTTAGGAAAAGAAATGAAAAAATTTTCTGTTTTTCCCTCTATGCTGGTAAGGATGGTTAGTGTTGGTGAGGAAACTGGAAGAACTGACGAAATGCTTAACCGTGTTTCTAAATTCTACCGGGATGAGGTGGATGCTACCTTAAGCATTCTAACTTCTTTGCTGGAACCCATTTTAATTATTGGGCTGGGAGTAATTGTAGGAGTTGTGGTTCTGGCAATCTATCTTCCGATATTCAAGCTGGCAGCTACCATGCGTTAAAAATTATTTTTATTCCTGAGCGGTTATTCTTTAACTTTTCCATTGTCTGTAGCAATCGGGAATAATCCTGGCCGGTTAGCCTACTGTACTGGTTGAGGTCCTGCCTGGCTTTATCAGAAAGACCAACCTGATAGTAGACGATAGCTCGGTAATAGTAAGAAAGCGGGTCTTCAGGGTTAAGGTTGACAGCTGAATTAAAATCTTTAATCGCCAGCTCCATTTTTCCTGACCGGAAGTAAGCGATACCGCGATTGCGCAAAGCTTCAGCATACCGGGGATTGATAGTTAAAGCCCGGTTGAATTCATCAATGGCCTTTTCTAACTGACCGGAAAGAGCCAGGGCTACTGCCCGGTTGTTAGCTAAAGAAGAAGAATGAGGTCTGAGTTTTTCCACTTTCTCAAAATCCTGGAAAGCCTGCTGAAAACGCCCTAATTTTGCCAGAAGTGTTGCCCGGTTAAGGTAGGCTTCAGCATAATCCGGTTCCAGGGTGAGAGCAGTTGTATAATCCTTCAGAGCCAGGTTGTAAGCTCCCTTCTCTTCAAATGCCACTCCCCGGTTAACATAGGGTCGGGCTTTGTGAGGAGATTGTCTAACAGTTTCATCCCAGAGAACCACACGGCTACGCCACATAATGTTGCGGCCAAGGGTAAGTACTCCGTACAGTCCACAGATTAAACTGAGAATAGAGGCAGCAAGAAAACTGCTGCGCAGATATTTACTGAGAAAAATAATCAGAAAAAGGCAGTAACCAAAACCTGGCAAATAAAGCCGGTGCTCCACTACTAAATCAGGCTTGGGAAGAAAACTTGACTGGGGTGCCAGGGTCAGCAGAAACCAGAATAAGGAGAAAGATAGCAGTCGGTTTCTCTGAAAAAGATAGACAGCAAGAAAAAGCAGAGTAAGGAGGAAAAGAAATCCTGCTAAAGTTCCTGGTTCAAATAAGCTGTAGGAACGAGGGTAGTTATAGTCAATATTTTGTTTCACAGGAACAAGGAGAAGTCGCAGGTATGTTAACAACCCGTGAAATTGAGTCAGCAGGTATTGCATCTGGGTGAGGGACTGATTTTGGCCGATGGTCTGCAGGCTCACTGCCCTGAAGTCAGAAAACCTCAGCAATCTTGTACTCAGGGAAGTTAAAGGAATTACCGGCAAAAGAAAAAGAAAAAATAAAGCTGGACTTATGCTCAATTTTTTTTCTGCTGGAAAAAAAATTTCAGTTATAAGGATAAGGAAAGGGATAGTGATAGCAATTTCTTTAGTAAACATGCCTGACAAACTGCTGGCTGCTGCCAGTAGATACCTGATTCTCCGTTTTCCCGGTTGTTTTTCTCTTCTGGCCTGGAGATAAAGGTAAACGGAGAGGAGGATAAAAAGTGTAGCCAGACAGGTTGACCTTTGATAAATATAGGTGACTGCCTGGGTCTGAACAGGATGGACAGCAAAAACAAGAGCGGTAAAAAGGGGTATGTTTTCTTTTGCTGGCTGTTGTATCCCGGATTCCTCAAGGAATAATTTAGTTAGAAGAAAAACCAGAAGACTGCAGGTAAAATGGATGAGAAGATTAACCAGGTGGTAACCCGGAAGTTTTAAGCCGTGGAAGTGATAATTCAGAGCAAAAGAAAGAAAGGTAAGAAAGCGGGTGGGCCAGTAACGCCAGATAAGTCCTATATCAGACAGGGAATGGATAGCCACATTACTTTTGATAGCAACAATATCATCAAACTGGAAAGGGACGAAAAAGGTATTGGCATAGACAGCCAGGCAGGCAAAGAAAATAACTGAAAGGTAAAGGAATGTTGTCTTTCTCATAACCAGTAAAGTACCACCTGAAAATTCTCCGGTCAAATATTTGACCAGGTATTTCTCTGAAGACTTGACAGATGCTTCTGAAAAGCGTTATAATTTTCCTCAAAAGCATAAAATTTTACAAGGAGGTGAAGGGAAAACAATCAGGCTTGTGGGTAAATTCTTCATCTCAAAGCAAAGGAGGACAGAATGAAAAAGATACTCAGATGCAAAAGAGGTTTTACGCTTATTGAGTTAATGGTGGTAGTCATCATCGTCGGAATTTTAGCTGCTGTGGCTATTCCGCTTTACCGGGCAAACGTAAGAAAGGCTATGGCTTCAGAGGGAGCAGCGTTGTTAGGGGCGGTGCTGACTGCAGAAAGAGTCTATTATGCCGAACACAATACCTATACCACCAGCATTACAGATGTTTCTACTACAGGCAACAAGTATTTCACCAGTTTTACTGTGGACAGTGCTGGTGATGATGGTTTCACAGCCCACACCAGTGGAACCGGTGGTGCTGATGGAATCACTGTTTACATGACTTACACCAATGATGGCGGTGCAGTCATCACCTATGGCGGTATCTAGAAGTGGTGTCTGTTAAGTAATAAAATGCCAGAACTCAGACTGGTTATTGATATTGGCTCAGACACAGTAAAGGTTATAGAAGGAGGGACCAGCCGCGGTAAATTAACTGTCACCAGGGCAGGCGTGGTAAAAAATCCTTTACCTGAATTCTGGCAGGGAGCAAGTTTGCAGGAACAGGCTTCCTTTACAAAATTTCTCCGCAGTTACCTGCAACACTTAGGAGCAAGAAGCAGTCTGACCATGTGCGGGATAGCCGGTGAGGAAATACTTGTTCACTATTTTGACCTGCCACAAATACCTCCGGAAGAAATTCAGAACACAGTAGAGACAGAGCTTGCTGAAGTTTTCCCTCAGGGCTGGGCTAACCTGGAATATGACTACCAGATTCTTTCTTCTGCTGGCAAAAAAACAGTTCTTCTCGCCGGCTATCCTAAAAACAAGTGTGACTTCCTTGTCCAGATTTTCTCCCAGTGCGGGTTGCGGCTGGTACTTATGACCCCGGATAGTCTTGCTCTGGCAAATCTTTTTTACTTCCACGGGGACAGACAGAATGAAGAAATAGGATTTCTCATAAATGTGGGTGCAAGACTGACAAGTATGGCTATTGTGGAGAGAGATGGTTTTGTTCTCGCCAGGGATATTGGTTTTGGGGGCAATAACATTACCCGAGTTATCAGTCAGCAAGCCGGCTGTTCTTTTTCTGAGGCTGAGGCAAAGAAAAAGAAACCGGAAGAAACAGCATGGTTGAAGGAACTAATCAGGCAGAATTCGGCAGAGGTGATGGCAGAGGTGAAAACTGCTGCCAGCTATTTTACCAATCGGACTGGCAAAAAACCAGAAAACTTCCTTCTTTCCGGTGGCTCAGCGGTTCTGCCCGGATTGAAAGAAACGCTGGAACAAAATCTCAATTTGCCAGGGGAAATCTGGAATCCTCTCCAAAATATCTCAGGTTTTCCTGCTCCAGTTGAAGAACAGGGTAACCTTTTTGCTGTCTGTTTAGGATTGCTTGTCTGGAAACTGCCATGATACAAATAAATATTTTGAAAGCCAGGGCTCAGAAGTGGAAAATGCGGCAGATGCTTGTTCGTCTCAGTTTTTTTTACCTTGCTGGTTTATTTCTCCTTTTGTTCTTTATCTGGGTCAGGGTAATGGTGGAGGATATCTATCTTGCCAGGTTGGAGAGAGACATCATATCTATTAAGCAGAAACTGGTAACAGAACAGAGTTTAATGGCCACTCTGCAGAAATATAAAGAATATCTAACAAAAGCAGCTTCTGATTTAAGTTTATGCGAGAAAGAAGCAGCCAGCAGGGTATTCTGGGCAGGTAAAATGTCTGTGGTAGCCAGTGCTTTACCTGCTGGAGTGTGGCTGGGAACACTTACTACTAAAGAGGAAACCGGGGATAAAAGAAAAGAGAAGGAGATTGTTTTTCTCATTAAAGGTTTTGTTTCCCCGGATGGGAATGGGAAACAGGCAATTGTCAGTTTTATCCAAAATCTTTTACAATCCGGTGCCGGGGAATTCTCCAAGGTAACATTAAAAGACGTGAAAAGGGAAAGCAGTAAGGATGAAGAGAAGATAAGTTTTACAGTTGAGTGTGGATTGTTAAAAAAGGCAGAGTAAAATTAAACTTATGCTGTTACTGAAAAAAACTCGCTGGTATATCCTGGGAGCGGTTATTTCCTATGTATTTATCTGGTTCTGTTTGGGTTCCTGTCTTCTGCGGCAAAAAGTTCAGAAAATTCAGAAGTTGAAGGAAGAAAAGGAGCAACTGGAATATGACTATCTAAGGCTGAAAAAGTCTCCGGTTTTCCTGAAAAAGGTGGGTGAGACTGTGGTTGAAGTCCAGGAAAAAATTTTGCAGTATACCTGGCTGGCAAAATCTCCGGACCCCAGTTTATCCTTTTTTGAATATCTTTCTGACGTTTTAAGCAGAAATAAACTGGTTTTGCAGGAAATGAGCGAAGCAAAGGATGAAGAGTCAGGAAAGAAATACTTTATCTGGACAGTCCGGGTAGAAGGGAGCTATCAAAATATGATAAAAGCAGTGCATGACCTGGAAAGAGGAAAAAAATATCTGAAAATCACCCGAATAGATATTACCCCTGGAGAGAAGACTGTTTTTAACCTGACCATTCTTGGTCTGAAAAAAGTGGGGTGAGAGATGGAACAGGAGAAAAAGAAAAAACTCATACTTATCGGAATTTTGTTAGTAGTGCTGGTAACTGTCTGGGCGATTGTTCTTTCCCCGGGGAAGAAAGTGTCAGGTAATCTTGGCCGAACAAAATCTGCGGGAAAAGTCATTACTCAACCAGTGTCTAACTCTCAGCAGGCTTTTAAGCTGGAAGAAGTGGAAAGAACGGTTAAACAGGTCAGGGATCTTCTAAAAGCAATGGAAGAAAAGGAGAATCAGGGTGGCAGTCAGGTTGCGGCAAAGGACCCTTTTCTTCGTCGGGTTCAATCAAAACCAGTAGTTTTTCCGGAAATAACACGCAGCATTCTGAAGGAAGAACCAGCAAGGTTGCCTTCTTTTGTTCTTTCCGGCATTCTTTATGACCGTGCCAGACCCTTAGCCATTATCAATGAAAAGGTTTGCAGTGAAAGTGAGCAGATTGAAGGATTCCAGGTTTACGAGATTAGACCCGACAGCGTTGTCTTGAAAAATCGAGAGCAGACTCTCACTTTACAGTTATCAGCCAGTGCTGGTACAGAGATAATAGAGCAGAAAATGATCACAGAACAAAAGAAGGTGGAAACAACAGGAAGCGTGGTTAATAGCTTTTCTGAAGAATCAGGGGATTCCACAATTGCCGCAGGCAAGGAAAAGCATTCTGTGGATTCTTGGTTTAGAACCATTCAGGTTTTATCTGTGCCGGCTGAAAACATACAGTGGGCAAGAGAACAGGCTCAGTACCTTGTCCAGAAGGGTTTTGAGAGAGTAAGACTGCTGAAGGATGATGAATTTGTGGTCTTACGTTCAGGTTTATATAAAAATTTTTATGATGCTAAGTCTGATTGGAAAAAGCTGGCTGGTCTTTACCGTACTGCTTTCATTAAAAAAGTTACTATAGATAGCGAAGAAGGAAGAATCCTGGAAAAGTTTCAGGTAGCAAAATCCTGGCCAGCCCAGGATAAAGAAAAGAGCGGAGAAAAAAAGCAGACTATTTTGACCATTCAGGTGGCTTCCTATGAAAGCCAGGCAAAAGAAGAAGCAGTGAAAATGGCAGAAAAGTTAGTCCAGCATGGTTATCCGGATGTAAGGGTGGAGAACATTAACGGATTCTATGCTGTGAGAATTGGTCGCTGGATGCGGAAGGAGGAGTTTTTGACAGATATACTGGAGGAATTGAAGCAGTCCAGGGCAGATAGTTTTCTGCGCACGGGCTACTACCTTCCAGAAAGGATTGTTTATCTTCCAGGTGGAGAAAGAGGGAAGCAACCAGACGAAGGAAACAGTTTGAGCTCCGGGAGGGGATAAAAGATATTGGTAGTAGCAAATAGACTTTGAAAGATTTCCGGGTTGAGTGTAAGAGAAATTAGGAATTTCCCTCCGTCTCAGGGAGAGGAGATTTGGGTAAGCAATAGCCGGGAAGGGAGAGGGTAAAAAATAGGTGGCCGAAGTTTTTGGCAGAACCAGAATATTTTTAGGGGGGAAATATGAAAAGGTATCTGTTTATTTCCATCTTAATTGGGCTGGCAACTATCGGGCCTTTCCGTTATCTTTCCGCGGAAAAACTGACCCTGACTTTTCATCAGGCAAAACTGGGTTTTGTTCTGGAAATGCTCAGCCGTAAAACCGGGATAAAACTTGTTACCAGTAATGAGCTGGCAGACAAACTGGTAAGTGCCTATCTGGAAGGAGTTGATGTTGAAGAAGGCATTGATGCCATCCTTTCTGCTAATGGTCTTACCAGGGAGAAACTGCCTGGTACGGAAATTTTTGTTATCAAGGTAGCGCCAAAATCTGCTGCACAGGTAGCTTACCAGACAGAGTGTTTATCTTTAAAGCATGCACGTGTCAGAGATGTTTATGAGACATTAAAAGCCCTTGGTTATGAAAAAACTGTGACTGTGGATAGCCGGTTGAATGCGCTTGTTATCAGAGATTACCCGGATAGGATAGCGGAACTTAAATACCTTGTTTCCCGGCTGGACCAGGACTACAGTTGTTCACCCATCAAGGTAAAGGTCTTTCAGTTAAAACACATAGATGCTCTTGACCTGTGGGTTCTCCTGCCGAGTCTTGTAAGGAAAAACGTCTCCGCGGAGAAGGGAACAGCCATCAAGACCACGATTGAAGTTACCGGTGCACCTACGGGAGAAGGAAAGGTGTCGCCAACTGCAGAGACTTCGGGGACAGGCTCTACTTCCACAACAGGTTCTACTTCCACAACAGGAGGGGGCACCACTGATGTAAAATCCAGTTTGTTAGGTGGCAAGCTTGTTTCCCTCGGTGCTGGCAGGATTGTGGAAAAGACAACACTAACCAGTGAAGTGGGAGATGGTTTTTCTATGATTCCTGACAAGAGAAATAACGCCCTGGTCGTGGTGGGAACCGAGGATTTTCTTAAGGAAGCAGAAGAAATAATCAGCATTTTAGATAAACCCGCACCCCAGATTGCTATAGAAGCAGTTCTGGTGGAACTCACCAATGAAGGTTTGAGAGATATTGGTGTGAAGTGGGGAGATGAATATGGAAGTCTGGGCAAGGTTACTGGGGACTACTTTTTTGGTATTCCGCTGGCTCCTGGTAAGGATAGAAAAGCGAGCACAGAAATATCCTTTCAAAGTTTGACTGCAGACTTACGTCTTTTAGAACAAAAGGGAGAAGCTAACATTTTAGCCAACCCCCGGGTAACCACCCTGAATAATTCTCCTGCGACTATCAGAATAACAAGCAATATCCCTGTGGCTCCGAAAATCACAGAAACAACTGAGGCTGGTGGCAGGACCATAGAGTATGAGTTTCGGGATATTGGTATTACACTGGTGGTGGTTCCTCATGTGACTTCTGAAGGTAACATTGTCCTGGAAGTGGAACCCAAGGTGGTAACTGCCAAACAAAATACAGTTTTCAAAGACGCTGTTGATACCCATGAACGTTCCACCTTAACCAAGGTGGCAGTAAAAGATGGTCAGACCCTGGTTTTAGGTGGGCTTCTCAGTTCAGAAGCCACCAAGGATAAAACTGGAATACCTGTTTTAGGTAAAATTTTTCCGGGTCTTTTCGCCAACAGACGCAGCCTGACGAAAAAAACAGATTTAGTCATGTTTTTGACACCAAGGATTTTAAAAGATGAAGATCTAAGGGTAATGGATAAAGAGGCTAAAGAAAAGGTTAAAGAAAAGTGAAAAGGAAGAAAGGTTTTACCTTGATAGAAGCATTGCTGGCTGTGGTTATTCTAGTAATTGCCCTGGTCGGTACTTCCGCCTTTTTCTATGCAAACAGCAAAGACACCGAAAGGGCTAAAGTTAAAAGATTAGCAACCTGGAGTGCCGTTGATAAGTTAGAGCAATTGAAGAGCACAGAGTGGAATTCTTTAGTCGACAGTGTTGACAGTGAAACCATCCTTTTGTTTGAAACACCTGCTCGCAGGAAGACAACAATAGTTACTGTAAATGAAAACGGAGTGACACTCAAGAAACTCTCTGTAGATGTTGAGTGGGCAACAGGAAATGTGTCTATGACAACCTATGTAGCTGAACAATGAAAAGAAAAGGTTTAAGCTTGGTAGAACTACTGGTGGTGATAGTAGTGGGTACGATTGCTGTGGTGGCAGTTACTTCTTTGGTGGTAGAGAGCTATAGAAACTGGAACTTGAGCATTCAAAAAAAATCTTTACAGGAAGAACTGGATTTAGCCTGTTACTCTATCAAAGGAACTGTGGAAGAAGCCAAGAAAGTAGAGATTGAAGACCCGGGTCCTTCTTATGGTACTAAACTTGTGGCAGAATATGATTCTGTATGGCAGAAAGAGTTTTATCCCCGGGGAACAACCCTTGTCATCAGGAACAAAGAAACTGGTGAAATAACCACCGTGATAGATTCACTCTCGGATATTTCTTTTCAGAAAGAAAGCCAGTCGGAAACAATCCTGGTGAATATTACTGTCAGGAAAGCAGGTGCTACCTTGAGTAATTCCTTTGCTGTCTTTCTCAGAAACAAGGAATGAAATTTGATTTGGAAAAGGATGAACAAGAGTAGAAACTTACACAAGGGTTATCTTCTGCCCATGGTGGTGATTTTTTTAGTCATAACTACTATCGTTGGTTTAGGGCTGCTTTATTCAGCTGGCCTGGAAAGAATAGCAGCGGACCGGAGGCTTTACCGGGAACAAGCATTTTACCTGGCTGAAGCAGGTGCCCAGAGAGCTTTTGTTTATCTTAAAGAAGGAAAGTCTCTACCAGACCAGGGCATTGACGTTCCTTTAGGGGAAGGCACTTATAAGGTAGAGCTTACCTCACAGGGGTCAGGTGAGACCACAATTATTACCTCTACTGGCACGGTGAAAGGCATTCAGGAGACGGTGGAACTGACAGCGTGTGCCAGTGGCGGAAATAAAAGGGGGAAGAATTCCTGGGCTCAGGGTTTATTCGGACAGCAATCTGTTACCCTTTATAACAACGCACAAGTTGATAGCTATGACTCCACGTTGGGACCCTACGGTGGGTCAAATGTCGGTCAGGATGGAGATGTGGGCAGCAAGGGCAGTATTACTCTCTACGATAGTTCCACCGTGAAGGGTGATACCTTTGTATCTGGTGGACCTGGAAGTATAACCCTAATGACAGGCGCATCCATCACCGGAGACAAAAATTATAACCACACTTTTGGGGAGCCGCTGGATGATTTGTCTCAATTCCCAGTAGTTATTCCTGGAACCCTTACTTCTCTGCCCTACCCTTCGTATGGAGACCCAAGAATTATTGTTGTCTCCGGAAGTTACACCCTTTCCGACGGCGTTTTTATCCTTAATAATAACGCCCGGATTACCATAACAGGCGGGAATTTCCGATTCAAAAGTATAACCTTAAACAACAATTCCATACTCACCATAAATAGCGACAGTAACCTTTATTTGGAAAATGGTTTCACTATGAATAATAACTCCCAGTTTAATATGAACGCTTCTGCGGAAACAGTTCTTTACTTAGGTAATAACGTCACTCCTGTTTTGGCTAATAATAGCGTCATCAACAATCAGTCCAATGTTCCGGGGAACTTCAGGATTTACACAAACTCTTCCAGTCCGATAACCTTAGCAAATAATGGGCAGGCTTTAAACAGTGTCCTCTATGCACCAAACGCTTCTGTAACCCTGGCTAATAATTCCCAGTTTTACGGTGGTATTGTAGCTAAGAATGTAACTTTGTACCAAAACGCCTGTCTGCATTACGACG
>Ga0272448_1005077_pt1 | contig 14662 bp, 16 predicted proteins | sample YNPCB0191_FD_202220 | JGI IMG/M metagenome (GOLD analysis project Ga0272448, IMG submission 202220) | Hot spring sediment microbial communities from Yellowstone National Park, WY, United States - YNP-CB-019-1 | ecosystem: Environmental > Aquatic > Thermal springs > Hot (42-90C) > Sediment...
TTTTATAATTCAATAATTATTAATCCAAAAGATTTAGCAGATAATATGAAAAAATGGGGTGGATTTATTCCCGGAATAAGACCTGGAGAAGCAACTTCAAAATATATAGAAACAATTATTTCAAAAATTACATTAGGTGGTGCTTTATTTATTGTTGTAATTGCTATTTTACCTGATTTGTTACGTGGTTGGTTTAATGCACCATTCTTTTTTGGTGGAACTGCACTGCTTATTGCTATAGGTGTTGCTCTGGATACTATTGGTCAACTTGAATCACATATGATTATGAGACATTATGAAGGATTTCTTAAAAGCGGAAGAATAAAAGGTAGATGGTTTAATATAAGATGAATATTGTTTTTTTTGGTATGCCTGGTTGTGGAAAAGGCACACAGGCAAAAATGTTAGTTGAAAAATTTAATTTTGTGTATATTTCTACTGGAGATATATTCAGAGAAATCATATTAAAAAAAAATGTTCTGACACAAAAAATAAAAAATTATATGCAACAGGGTCTGCTTGTTCCTGATGAAATTGTTTTTGATGTTGTGAAACAGAAGATAAATCATATTAACAATAAAGATTTCTTATTTGATGGATTCCCAAGAAATATTGTTCAGGCAAAAATGTTTAATGAATATCTTTCGTCAGTAAATAAAAATATTGATAAAGTTTTTTATTTTGAATTATCTCAAGATTTGTGTATTAAAAGATTAACATCAAGAAGATTATGTCCAAAATGTAATAAAGGATATAATTTAATTACACAACCACCCAAAAATGATGAATTATGTGATATCTGTAATGTAAAATTGATACAGCGTGAGGATGATAAGTATGAAACAGTTATTAAAAGAATGAATGTTTATGAAAAAGAATCAAAATCTTTACTTGAATATTATAAAGATAAATTAATAAAAATTGATGCAACTGGAAACATTGAAGATATATTTAAAAAAATTTCAGAAATAATTTTTAAAAATTGATAGATATAAAAACAACAGAAGAAATAAATAAAATTAAAAAATTGGCTCAGATTATAAGTGAGATACTTAAAATTATAAAAATGAATATAAGACCTAATACGGATACTTTGAAACTGGACGAAATTGCTTCTAAAACAATGAAGGATTATAAAGTTAAACCGGCATTTTTAGGATATAAAAATTATCCGGCAAGTATTTGTGTTTCTATAAACAATGAACTTGTTCATGGTATTCCTTCCAAGGATAAAATTATAAAAGAGGGAGATATTGTAACTGTTGATATAGGTATACAGCATGGTGGTTTTTATGCAGATATGGCAGAAACAATTCCTGTTGGTAATATTTCAACTGAAAGACAGAGATTATTAAATGTAACTAAAAATTGTATAGATATTGCTTTAAAATACTGTAGTCCTTTAAACAGAATTGGAGATATTTCTTATAGTATACAAAAATATGTTGAATCAAATGGGTTTTCTGTAGTCAGGGATTTTGTTGGACATTGTATTGGAAGAAATTTGCATGAAAAACCAGAAATACCAAATTTTGGTAAAAAAAATTATGGTGATAAATTATATCCCGGTATGGTATTATGTTTGGAACCAATGGTTTGTGCTGGTGATTGGCAAGTTGAAATTTTGAGTGATGGATGGACAGTAATAACAAAAGATAGAAAAGATTGTGCACATTTTGAGAATATGGTACTTATAACAGAAAGTGTTCCTGAAGTATTGACAAATTATTTTTGAAATATAATAAAATTATATAAATAAAATGAATAAGGAAGAAAAAATTATTACAGAAGGAACAATAGTAGAGGTACTGCCAAATACAATGTTTAAAGTTGAAATTGAAAATGGTCATAAAATAATTTCACATTTAAGTGGTAAGATGCGTCTTAATTTTATAAAACTTGTTGTTGGAGATAAAGTAAAAATAGAAATATCACCTTATGATATAAACAGAGGAAGAATAATTACAAGGTTAAAATAAAAAATGAAAGTAAGGTCATCAGTAAAAAAGATTTGCAATAAATGTAAAATTGTTAAACGTAAAGGTACAATAAGAATAATCTGTTCTGACCCAAGACATAAACAGAAACAGGGATAATATATGAGGATTTACTAAAATGGCAAGAATAGTTGGTGTTGATTTACCAAAAGAAAAAAGAGTAGATGTTGCATTAACTTATATTTATGGGATAGGTTTTCCTTTATCAAAAAAGATATTAACAGCACTAAATATATCACCGGACATAAGAGTAAAAAATTTAACTGAAGAACAGATAAGTAAAATTAATGCATATATTTCAAGTAATTTAAAAGTAGAAGGTGATTTAAGAAGAGAAGTTCAACAGAATATAAGAAGATTAATTGAAATTGGTTCGTACAGAGGACATAGACACAGAAGAAATCTACCTGTTAGAGGTCAAAGAACCAGAACCAATGCAAGAACAAGACGTGGTAAAAGGAAAACAGTCGGTGCTGTTAGAGCGAGTAAAGTTAAACAGCAATCAACTCAATCTCAAAAAACTTAAAAAATAAATTATAGAAGGTAATATTTATGGCAATACACAAAAAGAAAAAAATTACATTCACAGGTAAATTAGCCTGTGCTTATATTTCATCAACTTTTAACAATACAATAGTTAGTATTACTGATGAAAAGGGTAATGTTTTAACTTGGTCTACTGCTGGTTCTTGTGGTTTTAAAGGAACAAAAAAAGGAACTCCATATGCAGCTCAACTTGCTGCAAGTCATGCTGCTAAAAAAGCATTTGATATGGGTGTTAGGAATGTTAAGGTATTTGTTAAAGGTCCTGGTCCTGGAAGAGAAATGGCAATACGAGCTTTACAAATATCTGGTTTAACAATCATAAGTATAAAAGATACAACACCCATACCTCACAATGGTTGTAGACCGCCAAAAAGACGTAGAGTTTAAGGAGGAAGGAAATGGGACGTTACTTAGGACCTTCCTGCAAGTTATGTAGAGCAGGAAAAACAAAATTATTTTTAAAAGCAGAAAAATGTTATACTAATTGTATTTTGGATAAAGGTATTCGTAAAAATATAGGAAGTGCTTCTGCTCAAACGAGAAAAATGACAGAATATGCAAGACATTTGAACGAAAAACAAAAATTAAAAAGAATGTTATGTTTAAATGAAGAAACTTTTAAAAATTATTTTAGAATTGCTTCAAGGATGAAAGGACTTACAGGGAAGAATCTTTTATTTTTACTGGAAAGGAGATTGGATAATACATTGCGAAAAATGGGATTTGTTCAATCAATAAAATCAGCAAGACAATTGATTTCTCATGGACATATTCTTGTAAATAACAAAATTATAAAAACACCCGGATACTTAGTGAATATAGGAGATAAAATCTTATTCAAAAAGTCTGATAAGTTTAAGGAAAATTTACTCATCACACAATCTCTTCAGAGAACAGGTGATTTGGTTCCATCTTGGTTAACTGTTAATAAAGAAAATTTAGAGGGTCAAGTAGTAAATTTACCTAAGGAAGAAGATTTTTCTTTTCCTATAGATGTATCTCTAATAGTAGAATTATATTCTAAATAAAAGGGAGAGATTTTATGGAAGAAAAGGGTAACTTAATTTTTCCACAAAAACTTATACAGGAGAAAGAAACTGATAATTATGGAAAATTTATTGCAGAACCATTTGAACCCGGTTTTGGTCATACAGTAGGTAATTCTTTAAGAAGAATACTTTTATCTTGTATTAAAGGTTCTGCTATAACTTCTGTCAGGATAAAAGGTGTATTACATGAATTTGATATAATTAAAAATGTCAAAGAAGATGTAATGCATATTTTACTTAATATAAAAAATATTAGATTAAAAATGTATACAACAACTGCAGAGAAAATTTTTGTTTCTATAAAAGGAGAAAAAACAATAACTGCTGGTGATTTGAATACAAATCCAAATGTAGAAATTCTCAATCCAGAACAATATATTGCCACTGTAGAACCAGGTGGGATTTTTGAAGCAGAATTTGAAGTTGAACATGGAAAAGGTTATGTGTTTGCAGAAGATAATAAAAAACAAAATTATCCAACAAACACTTTATTTGTTGATTCTCTTTTTTCTCCAATTGTAAAAGTTAATTATGAAGTTGAAAATACAAGGGTTGGTTATAGAACTGACTATGATAGATTAATAATGGAAATTTGGACAGATAAAAGTATTTTACCAAGTGATGCACTTGCATATGCATCAAAAATACTGAGAGATAGTGTTAAGATTTTTATGAGAGGAGAAGAAAAAGAAACAGAAACAGAAGAAAAAGTCGTTTCACAGATTGATATATTGAAGAAAGAAAAATTAGATGAATTATTAAAACAGAGTATTGATTTATTAGGACTTTCTTCAAGACCATACAATTGTTTGGTTAGTGCTAAAATTACTACAATAGGTGAACTTGTAAAAAGAACAGAAAATGAACTTCTCACTATTAATAGTTTAGGGGGAAAATCATTAACAGAGATAAAAGAAAAATTAGCACAGCATGATCTTAAACTTAGGTTAGAATAATGATAAAAACATATTCCAGACGTAAATTAGGTAGGTCAAGCAGTCATAGAAAACTTTTGTTGAGGAATCTTGCAACTTCATTAATTATGAATGAAAAAATAATTACTTCATATCCGAAAGCAAAAGAATTACAGAGATTTATAGAAAAAATTATAACAATAGCCAAAAACACAGATTTTAATGCAAAAAGAGAAATAGCAAGATATATTATGACTCGTGAAGCCAAGAAAAAACTTTTTAATGTATTAATTCAGAGGTTCTCTCAACGAAAAAGTGGTTATACTCAGATTTTTAAGTTAGAAAAAACCAGAAGAGGTGATAATGCTACTTTGGGTTTAATAAAATTGATTCAATAAAAAAATTATGTTTAATTATTTATTCAGTTTATTTTCAAATGATATGGGAATTGATCTTGGTACTGCAACTGTGTTGGTATATGTTAAAGGACAGGGTATTGTTTTATGTGAACCTTCAGTAGTTGCTATAAATAGTGAAACAAGAGAGGTTATTGCAATTGGAGATGAAGCAAAAAAAATGATAGGTAAAACACCTTCAAATATTACTGCTATTAGACCTTTAAGAAATGGAGTAATAGCTGATTTTGAACTAACAGGCCAGATGATAAAGTATTTTATAAAGAAGGTACATAATAATAGGAGTTTATTGCATCCGAGAATAGTGGTTGGAATTCCTTCTGGAATTACAGAGGTAGAAAAAAGAGCAGTTAGAGAATCAGCCATTCAGGCAGGAGCAAGAGAGGTATATTTAATTGAGGAACCAATGGCAGCAGCGATTGGTGCTGGAATACCTATTGATGAACCAACAGGAAATATGATAGTTGATATAGGTGGTGGAACAACAGAAGTAGCTGTGATATCTTTAGGTAGTATGGTTATAGCAAAATCAGCAGATATTGCCGGAGATGAAATGGATGAAGCAATTGTTCAGTATTTTAGAAGAAAATATAATCTGTTCATAGGTGAAAATACAGCAGAAGAAGTGAAAATAAGAATTGGTTCTGCTTTTCCTCTGAAAGAAGAACTGTCAATGGAAGTTAAAGGTAGAGGTCAGGTTACTGGTTTACCGAATACAATAACTGTTTCTTCAGAAGAAATCAGACAGGCATTAACAGAACCTGTAAAAGCAATAGTTGAACTGGTAAAAACAACACTTGAAGAAACTCCGGCTGAATTAGCAGCTGATTTAGTTAATAGCGGAATAATTCTTGCAGGTGGAGGTTCACTTCTTAGAGGTCTACCTGATTTAATATCTAAAGAAACAGATTTGTCAGTAAAACTTGCAGAGGATCCACTTACATGTGTTGTAAGAGGAACAGGAAAATATATTGAAGAAATAGATAATATTAAGAAAGCACATAGAAAAATAATTATATAAAAATGTGAAACCAACCTTTATTTTACTGCTGCTTCTCTTTATAAATGTTCTGTTTATCTCCCTCAACCTAACAAGAAAAGTTAATTCTTTTAAATATTTAGTTTATTATGTTTTTTCGCCATTCAATGATAAAATATTTAATTTTATCAATCAAACAAAAGAACTTGATAATAGAGTTGTTTCATTGATCAGAGTAGATAAAGAAAACAAAAAATTAAAACAACAAATAAATGAATTATTATTTTTTAAAAACAGATATGAACAACTACTAAGAGAAAGTAAATATTTGTATAATACTTTAAAATTATATCAAGAAATAAATTTTGAGATAATTTCTGCAAGGATAATTTCTCAAGATCCATCTAATTGGTTCAGAACAATAATGATAGATAAAGGGAAAAAAGATGGAATAATTCAAGATATGTGTGTAATAAGTTTTATTTCTGATAAAGTGGTTCTTGTTGGTAGAGTTTGTGAGGTTAATCAGAATAGTTCAAAAGTTATATTAATTACTGATAAATTATCATTTGTTCCGGCTGAAATTCTTAGCAGTAGATATGAAGGGTTAATAACAGGTAGTGATTCCTCATATTTAATTCTGGATTACATTCTTCCTGATATTTCACTCAAAATAGGAGATGAAATCATTACAAGTGGAATAGGAGAAATTTATCCATCCGGGATATATATTGGAATTGTAAAAGAGATAGAAGATACAAAAAAAACAACTTATTTTAAACATGCAATTGTTGAACCATATGCAAAGTTAAATTTTTTAAAAGAAGTGTTTTTACTGAAAAAATAATGCAAAAATTTATTTATTTATTTATTGTAATTGTATGCGGATTAATATTGCAGATACTTCTAAAACAATATTTATCCATATTTGAGTTTTGTCCTGAAATTTTATTATTAACTGTTATATATTATGGTTTTAAATATGGTTGTTTATTTGGAGAGATATATGGTTTTTTTGCAGGTTTATTTTTAGATATTTTTTCTGTAGCACCATTTGGTTCTAACTCTTTATGTTTTACTATTATTGGTTATATATTTGGACATTTACACAAAAAATTGGATGAAACAAATATATTTGTTCAAATAATATTAGTTCTTATTGGTTCATATATATATTTATTACTTATGTTTTTTATATTTAGTTTACTCTCAATTCATAAATTTATCAGTATAAGTAATATTGTTATTGTTCCTTTCTATAATATAATTGTTTCCCTTATTGTATTCAGGATATTAGAAGAAATCAAATTAACAAAAATTTAGTAAATGTTTGCTTAAATTTAGGCAGGAAATCATTGATGTTATGTCAGCGATATTTTTTCCTGCAATATCAAAAGCAGTTCCATGACCAGGAGATATTCTTATAAAAGGTAGACCACAGGTAAAATTGATTATATCATATTTACATAATATTTTTAATGGAACCATTGCCTGATCATGATAATTAGCAACAATTAAACTGAGTTTTTTTTGCTGTTGTAAAGAAAATGCTTTTTCAGTTGATATAGGACCTATTATATTTAATTTATATTTTTTATTCAGTATTTTTATAGCAGGCAGTAATATTTTTATTTCTTCATTACCAATTGTTCCAAATTCACCCAAATGCGGATTTATATTACATATTCCAATTATAGGAGATTTTATTCTAAAATATTTTTTGAGTGAATTGTTTGTGGTTAATATTTGGTTTACTATTGATTCTATTTTTAAATTTTTACTAACTTCTTTTAAAGGTATATGTCTTGTAAGAAGAAGAAGTTTATATTGTGTTTTTTTACCAAGCATCAGCATTGAAAAATTTTTTGTGTTGGTTAATCCTGCTATGTATTCTGTATGACCGCTAAAATTTTTTATTCCGGACAGAATTATTGCTTTTTTATTTACAGGACCTGTTATAAGTATTTTTCCAATATTTTTTTTAATTAAATTGATAGCAAAATTTATATATTCAATAGATGCACGACCATAATCTTTATGAATTTTGCTGAATTTAAATTTTTTTGTATTTACATTTTTCATATCAATAATTATTAGTTTATTAGATTTTATATCAAAAGAGTGATTTGATTCTGTTTTTTTATCAAACAGTGTTCTGGATATTAAATTAGAAGATTCCAAACCAAATTTACAACTGCCAATATAAGAGTGAATAAACTCAAGTGGTTGGATTTTAATATGAGGTATTTCTTTTAATAGAGAATACCTGTTTAAAACAAAATAATCACCAATTACTATAAATTTAGATAAGTTTTTTTCTCTATAAAGGGATTTTACTACAATTTCAGGACCTATTCCAGAAGGGTCTCCTGCAGTAATTAAAATTTTATTCAATTGGATTAATTTTTATATTTGCTTCTTTTCTTAATTTTTCAACCCATTTATTATATAAACTTTGAGTTTTTTTGTTTGTTAAGAATTGATTTATAAGTTTAGATAAAGTTGTTAAATCTTCATTTTCCTGTTCTGAAAGTCCTTCAATTTTTTCTCCATTTAATTTTTGCTTTATTAATTTTAATAATGTATCAATTTCTTCCTGAGTTGGTGGTGTTACATTTGAAGTAACTTCACGGTATGTCAATTCTTCTGCCATAAGTTGTTCTTTAACTCTTTCTTCAAATTTTTCTTTTGTTAAATTTTCCTTTCTCAACTCTGCTTCAAAGGAAGATTCTGTTCCAAATTGATTTTTAATATTATTTATTTGCTGGTCTAATTGTCTTTTTGAAATTGGGATTTTTTCTTTTTTTGATTTTTGTATTATTAGTTTATTATTTACCATTTCATTCAATATTGTTTCTTTGAATTTTTTTATTTTTTCATCAGTTATATCAGGGTTTTTCTTTTTGTAATCTTCTATCATTGGTTGTGATACTTTTTCAAACTCAGACAAAAGTATAGTTTCATCATTTACAACAGCAATAACTTTATCTGATAAATTTTGTTTGTTTTCTTTCTGACTAAATAAATTATTGGAACATATAAAAACAAAACTTATTAGACATAATAATTGATTTTTAAATTTCATTTTCATTTAAAATTCTCCTTTAAGTAAATTGTAGTCAACTTTTACACCTAATTCAATTTTTTTCTGTTCTAACCATTGCTCAAATTTCTCTTTTATTATTGACTGTCTTATATCACTTTTTGCTTCTTCATAATTTTGTGAAGGTAGGAGTATTTCATCATCTTTTTTTATTATATGGTATCCAAAACTTGTTTTTATGGGTGGGGAAAAGTTTCCTATTTTTAATTTTTCAAGAAAAGGTAAAAACTCAATAAATATTTCAGATTTTTTAAATACTCCTAACTCTCCTCCATTTATATTACTTGATGGATCAATTGAAACAGTTTTTGCAAGTTTTTTGAAATTCTCACCGGATTTTAATCTTTTATAAACTTCGTCTGCTTCCTGTTGAGTTTGAACAAGAATATGACTTAACCGTATTTTTACAGGATTTAAAAAGTCAGATTTATTTTTTTCATAATAATTTCTTAATTCTGTTTCTGTTGGTGTAAACTTTTTATTATAAAGTTCTTTCATAAGTTCTGTGGCAATTAAATTCTCCTGGAATTCTTTTATTCGTCTTTTATAATCATCCTTAAAGTTCTTTATGGCTTTTTTTATTTCATCTTTATTATTCAGTTTTTGTTTTTTTGCCATTTCAATTAGAATTCGTTCTCTAACAATCAAATCTATAAATTGTTTTTGACCACTGTATGTATTCAGATAATTTTTGTAAGTATCAGGTATTTCTTTTAATCTTGTTTTTAATTCTTTTAAAGTAATTTTATCACTACCTACCTGAATTACAACCCTATTTGATTTTGAACAACCCAACAAAAATACTGCTAAAATAATAATTAAATATTTTTTCATAATATTATTTAACATAATAAAAAATTATTTGTCAAAATAATTTTTAAAATTATTTAAAAAATTAATACAGTCATTTAAAACCTGATTTTTTTTGATTTTTAATATTTTTAGATTGTTTTTGTCAAACTGAATTTTATCCCAGAAATTTGATACAAGATATTTAATTGTTTTTTCATCAAGATTTTCCTGAAACTGCAATTCAATAAACTCCTGTGTTTCTTTTAACAGGTTTATTTTTAACTTAAACATTAAAATTCTAATTTTTATTATTTCAATAAGGTTATTTAAATTCTGGTCAAATTTACCAAATCTGTCTTTTATTTCAGAACATATTGAATTCAGTTCTTCTTCTTTTTCTATATTCATAAATTTACGATAATACATTATTCTTAAATCCTGTTGATTAATATATTCAGGTGATATAAAAGCAGGGATATTGAGTTCTACAACAGGAATAAATTTTTCTTGTTTTTTTTCACCTTTAAGTAAATTTATTTGTTCTGATATAAAATCAGTGTATAAATTAAGTCCTACTTCCTGTATAAATCCATGTTGTTTTATTCCTAAAATTTCTCCTGCTCCTCTTATTTCGAGGTCTCTTAAAGCAAGTTTATATCCGGAGCCCAATTGTGCAAATTCATATATTGCTTCTAATCTTTTCAATGCTTCTTCTGAAAGATTATCACTTGAATAAAATAAATAACAATATGCCTTTCTCTGTCCCCTACCTATTCTTCCTCTTAATTGATAAATTTGAGCAAGTCCAAGATTTTGTGCTTCTTCTACAATCAATGTATTTACATTTGGAATATCAATACCTGATTCTATAATTGTTGTGGTAATCAGACAATCAATTTTATTATCCAAGAAATTTAGCATTATTTCTTCTATTTGATGAGATTTCATTTGTCCGTGCATAATATCAAATTTTACATCCGGCAGCAATGTTTGTAATGTTGTTTTTAACACAGGTAATGTTTTGATATAGTTGTGCAGATAAAATACCTGACCACCACGACTAATCTCATGTCTTATTGCTTTTTTTATTATTTCTATATTGTATTTAGTAATATATGTTTCTATACTTATTCTTCCTTCAGGAGGTGTTTCTATAAGAGATATATCTTTTAAACCTGAAAGTCCCATTGATAGAGTTCTTGGTATAGGAGTAGCAGTTAATGAAAGTGTATCTATGGCTTGTTTTTCTTTTGGAAATTTTATGAGATTTATTTTTTCTTTTTGTTTTACTCCAAATTTGTGCTCATCATCAATTATAATCAAACCAAGATTTTTAAAAAAAACATCTTTTGATAAAATTCTATGTGTTCCTATAACAATATCAATATTACCTTTTTTAATATTTTCAATTATTTGTTTTTGCTCTTTTTTTGATTGTAATCTTGATAATTTAGATATATTTACTGGAAATGTTTTTAACCGTTGACAAAAAGTTCTGTAGTGTTGTTCTGCAAGTACAGTTGTAGGACATAAAACCATTACTTGTTTTGATGATAAAACACATTTTAAACTTGCTCTTACAGCAACTTCTGTTTTACCAAAGCCAACATCACCTAATACCAATCTATCCATTGGGAATTTTTTTTGCATATCTTTTTTTACTTCTTCTATAGCTTTTAATTGATCCGGTGTTTCTTCGTAAAGAAAAGAATCTTCAAGAATTTTTTCAAATTCAGAATCCGGCATAAAACTTTCTCTGTATATCTGTTTTCTTGAATTGTATATCTGGTATAATTTTTTTGCAATATCACCGGCAGATTTTTTTGCTCGTTCTTTTGCATGTTCCCATGCAATATTGTCCAGGGAGTATAATTTTGGTTTTTTACCTTCCATTCCAATAAATTTCCCAACTTTATGAAAATCAGTTACAGGAACATATAATTTATCTCCTTTTGCATATTCTATGCATATATATTCAGAAGTATTTTCTCCAATTGTTTTTTTGAACAGACCAATATATTTTCCAATTCCATACTTTTCATGCACAACATAATCATCAGTATTAATTTCCCACAGTCCTTCAATGTATTTTCCTTTTTTAAATTTTGGGAATCTTATTGGTTTACCCTTTTCATAAAAAATTTCACTGTAAGTTAATAACCATATTTTCTTTTGTTCATTGTAAAAACCATAACTGAGTTTTGATATATAAATTTCCGGTATATCAGAATAATTCATTTCATTTAATAGTTCAATAATTCTTTTTTTATCTCCTGATGTTTCGCAGAAAATTATTGGTGTTATGTTTTTTCCTTTAAATTGTTTTAAATCATGAACAAGCAATTCTTTATTTCCTCTGTAAATAGTATTATGGTTATATCCAAGATATTCACCTTCAATTTTATCTATTTTTATTATATTTGTATCCTTCATATTAAAAGTATTTAAGTTTATATTTTCATCAAGAATTAACATTATGTTTTGTGGTAATTGTTCAAGTAAAAATGCTTCTTCTTTCTCTTTTGCTGGAATGATATCTATCTGTTCTACTTTATTTATTGATCTCTGTGTTTCTACATCAAATATTTTAATTGATTCTATATCAGTATTGTCAAAAACAATTCTGTAAGGATACTTCTGCTGTATAGACCATACATCAAGTATTTCTCCCCTGATAGAATATTGTCCTTCTGCCTCAACAAAATCGGTTCTTTGATAGCCCTCATCTATAAGATAATTTAAAATCTGTTCTCTTTTCAATAACATTGGTTGAATGGTTTTAAAATTATCTTTATAAAATGTTTTTTTATTCAATGCTTCTTGTGTTGTTAATAACACAGATGATTTATTTTGAAGTTTTATTGTTTTATACATACCATAAATTCTTTCCTGAGTATTTAATTCTGGAAATTTAATGATATCAATATTTGTTTTAAATATATAATAAGAAATTGATTTAATATCCTCTTCTAATTCTTCTAAATTCTCTTCAGAATCAGTAATAAATACAAAAAAATTTAGATTTGTTTTCTTAATATATTTTTCAACTAAAAAAAATGATTTTGAACTTATATTTATTAATCCCGAGAATTTTTCTAACATTTATTTTTCAGGATATAGTTGGATAATTACAGGAATGGAAATAACTTTTTTAGAAATATAGGTAAGGTCATCACATGAAACTTTTTCTATATCATCCAAGTATTTTTTGTCATATTCATATCCTTTATTCATAATTTCCCACCAACCAAGATACCATCCTTGTTTTGATATTGTTTGATGGTCATTTATATATACACCTTTAATATAATTTTTTACATCTTGTAATCTATCTTTATTTATTTTTCCCTGTTTTAATTCATCAAATATTTTATTTATTTTTTCTTTGGCTAATTCAATAGATGTTTTATTAAGACCAATATATACAACAAATCTACTTATATCTTTTGTTGATGGATAAAAACAGTTGACCTCATATCCAAGACCTTCTTTTTCTCTGAGTTCCTGAAATAATAAAGAACTCATACCACCACCAATATAAGTATTTAAACATTTAAGTTTTATATAATCATCATTTTTAACACTTGGAGCAAGAAAACCATACATTAAATATGCCTGTTCAAATTTTGTATTCTGTTGTATTAACTTTAAAGTATTAATTTCTGGTTTTGATAATTTTATTTCAGATGAACTTACTGAAGGAATTTTTTCAAAATATTTTTTGACATATTTTTTTACTTCTGAAAATTTAATATTTCCTGTTACTACAATTATTACATTTGGCAGTCCATAATATTTTTTATGCCAGTTAATCAAATCATTTCTTGTTAGTTTATTTATACTATTTTCAGTTCCTATTGATAACATTGAATAAGGGTGTTCTCCATAAAGATTTTCTCTTAACAGATCATAACTTACATCAAAAATATGGTCCTTACGCAATTTTATACTTGCAATTACTGTCATTTTCTCTTTTAAAAGTTCCTGTTCTTCAAACACAGGATTTAAAAAAACATCAGCAATTATTTCAAATGCTTTTCTTGCATGTTTATTTGTTATGGCAACAGATATTTCAGAGTAATCATCAGAAGAATCAACTCCTATACTACCTCCTGCAGATTCAATTTCAGTAGAAATTTGTTTTGCTGTTCTTGTTTTTGTTCCTTTTAACAACAGTGTCTGGGTAAGATTTGTTATACCACTTATTTCTTTTGTTTCATTTATAGTTCCCACTTTAATAAATAATTTTATATCAATTATTGGTAATGGTTTTACTTCTTTATATATTAACACAAGACCATTTTTAAAAGTGTATTTTATTATTTTTTCCATTGATATTGCCTGTTGTTTTATTAACAGAACAGTCAGTAATACAGTTCCTGAAACTTTCAGATAATTTATAGTTCCAAACAAATTAAACATTCAAAATTGAAAACTTGAAAAATATTTTTCATTCAGGATTTAAAATAGAACTTGTTAGTCCGGTATAATAAATCTCTATAAATTTTTTTATATCTTGATAATTTATTCTATTTATATTTTTTATATAGTTTTTTACAAGTTTTAAACTGTTCATACAAATATTATATCCAATAACACTTGCTTGTTGATTGACTGTTTGTTGTCCGAAGAACCACTGACTCAATATTATTTCTTTTGCTTTTTGAATTTCTTTTTCATCTATTTTTTCATTTAAAATTTTTATTATCTGATTATCTATTTCTTTTAATACAGAATCTTTTTTTTCTGTTTCGCAGATACTTAATATATTAAATATACCCTGTTCTTGCTGGGGATAAAAACCGCTTTCAATAGCAAAAACAAGTTGTTTTTCTTCTCTTAATATCTGATTTAATCTTGAACTTA
>Ga0272448_1005078_pt1 | contig 14658 bp, 14 predicted proteins | sample YNPCB0191_FD_202220 | JGI IMG/M metagenome (GOLD analysis project Ga0272448, IMG submission 202220) | Hot spring sediment microbial communities from Yellowstone National Park, WY, United States - YNP-CB-019-1 | ecosystem: Environmental > Aquatic > Thermal springs > Hot (42-90C) > Sediment...
AATATATAGTTACTGAAAATATATCGGGATTAATAAAAATAAGTATAATTTATTTGTTAAATACTGGATTTTCCTGGATAATTTCTATTTTACAAATAAGAAATATGGTAAGTTTAGGACAAAGGATATTAAATGATTTAAGAGAAAAAACATTTTCTCATATACAGAATTTATCTATGAGTTTTTTTGATAAAACAAAACAGGGAACACTCATTTCGCGTCTTGATAATGATATTCTGTCTCTGGAATGGACATTTATATGGGGACTTGGAATATTTATTTCTAGTATAATAACTCTTTCAGGAGCCATATATTTTATGGTTAGATATAATTTAAAATTGTGTTTATATGTAGTGATAATTATTCCTTTAATAATAGTTGCAACTGAACTTTTTCGCAGGAATGCCCTGAATGCATATAAACAAATTAGAGAAAGTATAGCAAGAATAACAGCAAATTTTGCAGAAACAATTTCTGGAATAAAAGTGATACAATCATTTGTAAGAGAGGACCATAACATGATAACATTCAATAGTTTGAATTTGAGTCATATTTCAAATACACTTAAAGCAGCAAATATATGGTCAAAATATGTTCCTTTTTTAACAATAATTTCTGTAACAGGAGTTATAATTGTATTAACATTTGGTGGAAATTTTGTGATAAAAGGAGAATTAAAAATAGGAGAATTAACAGCATTCATATTATATCTGAATATGTTTTTTGGTCCTATAACAATGTTAGGTGAATTGTATAACCAGATACTATCTTCAACAACATCTCTTGATAGAATTTTTGAAATTTTATCTGAAAAACCAGAAATTGAAATAAAGGATACAAAAACACACTTTATTATTCCTCAAATGAAAGGAGAGGTTATATTTGAGAATGTTTATTTCAAATATAATAATTCAGATACTAATTGGATATTAAAAAATATAAATATAAATGTGAAACCAGGTCAAACAATAGCTATTGTTGGTAAAACAGGTTCAGGGAAAACTTCTATAATAAATTTAATACCAAGATTTTATGAAATACAGCATGGAAGAATTTTAATTGATGGTTATAATATTAAAGATATAGATATAAATTTCCTTCGTTCAAAAATAGGATTTGTATATCAAGAAAATTTTCTTTTTACCGGAACAATTATGGATAATTTAAAGTATGGTGATTCAAAAATAACTGATACACAGGTAAAAGAAGCATCAAAATTATTGGGTTTGCATAAATTTATAAAAAGATTACCTGATGAATATTTTACTGAGGTAAAAGAAAGAGGTGAAGGACTCAGTATAGGTGAAAGACAATTAATCTGTTTTACAAGAGCATTGTTAATAAATCCAAAGATTCTAATTCTTGATGAAGCAACAAGTTCTGTTGATAGTTATACGGAATTTATAATTCATAGAGCATTAAAAAAACTAATTAAGGACAGAACCTCTTTTATTGTTGCGCAACGTCTATCAACAGTAAGACAGGCAGATATTGTAATTGTTATAAAGGATGGTGAAATAGTAGAACAGGGTACCCATATAAGTTTATTAAAACATCAAGGTATATATGCGAAATTATACAGGGAGTTTATCAAAATTTGAGTTTTAAGGTCAAGTCCTAAATTACAGAAAAAATAAGAATAAATCCAATACTGAAAAATAAAATTGCTGTTAAAATTTTTACTAAACTGGATTTTCCTTTTAAAAATAGAGTTAAAGAATCTGATGTTGTTCCAAAATAAACTAAAGCAAAAACAATCAATAAAGGTATAATAAACATAAAATTATACAGAAGCAAATAAAATAAAGCATTTATTTTTAATGATGGAATTTCTTTTAGAATCAGCACAATTGGAAAATATATTTGACCTGTGCATGGAAATTCTAAAATTCCAACTAAAAATCCTACAATAAAACTACTCAACAAATAATATCTTCTGTTAATTTTTTTCCATATTAATTCTTTGATTTTATTTTTGAATTTATCCGGTAACTGTAAGGTAATTTCTTTTAGTTTACCTTTCTGAATTTTATAAAAGTCATATATACTTAAAAACCCTAAAATAATTGCTGTTATTCCAAATAAAAATGTAATAAGTTTATTCACTAAAGGTAAGAATTTTATCTTCATTACAAATTCAAATAATCCTATTCCTATAAAAAAATATGCAATAAAAACTGCCAGTGAAAATATTAAACCTACAAGAAGTATCTGAGTGGGTTTATATCCAGTAAAACTCATATATAGAACAAAAATTATTATAGTACTAAATGCACATGGATTTATTCCATCAATGAGTCCTGCACTGATAATTGTAATCGGTCCTAAATATTTGAATTTTTCAATGAGTTTTTTATAAAATTCTTCCTTTTTGACAGATGTTTTTTCTTCTAAAAATGTATTGTCACCTTTATTTAAATAATAAGTAATTGTTTGTTCAAGATAATCTATTATTTCTTTTTTACCATCAAGAATTTTATCTCCAATCAATATTGTTGGTGGAGGATTTTTTATAATACCGTATTTTTTTTCTATTTCTAAGATTAATTTATAATTTTCAGTTTTATGAATATCAAAATATTTTACTTTTAATAAAGGAGTATATTTTTTAATTATTTGTGGCAGGAAATTATTTTTTATTTCTTCACATTGTTTACAATTAGGTGCATAGAAAAAATACATATAAACATAATTTTTATTAGCACTATATGTTATTTGAGGAATAAGTAATAGCAGAAAAAGTAAATTTATCATATTTAATTTTTATTTTATAAATTGTTTTTTATTTTGTCAAAAATTATGTAAAATATATATAATGTATTGTTTTATTGTAAATTCTCACTCAACTGTATTTATTATCGCAGTAGATAAGTTTAATGTTATATTTACGGTTTATATATGTCATTAATAAAAACCATAGAGATGAATTATAAACGTTAATTATTTTCTATTATGGATGTGCGGATAAATAGGAATTGAGGCATAACCCAAATGAAAAAAATATTAATTATATTTGGAACACGACCAGAAGCAATAAAAGTAATTCCTGTTATTAAACAATTACAGAAAGAAAAAAAAATTAAACCTTTTATATGTGTAACTGCACAGCATAGAGATATGCTTGACCAGGTATTGAATATATTTAATATAATTCCTGATTATGACCTGAATATAATGAAACAAAATCAGTCATTATTTTATGTGTCTTCAACTATATTAAAAAAATTAGATAACTTATTTAATTTTATTAAACCAGACCTTATTCTTGTGCAGGGAGATACCACAACAGCATTTGTAGCAAGTTTATCAGCATTTTATAAGAAAATACCTGTTGGACATATTGAGGCTGGATTGAGAACATATGATAAATATAATCCATTTCCAGAAGAAATAAACAGGGTATTTATTGATAAAATTTCTGATTTACTTTTTGTTCCAACTTTACTTTCAAAGAAAAATCTTTTAAAAGAAGGTATTGATCCTCAAAAAATTTTTCTAACAGGTAATACAGTTATTGATACATTATTTTTAATTTTAAAAAATAAAATTGGTTTTAAAAACAAAAATTTAGAAAAATTGGTTGATGATATAATAAAAGAAAAACAGAAAATAATACTTGTGACTGCTCATAGAAGAGAAAATTTTGGTGAACCAATAAGAAATATATGTTATGCATTACAAAAAATCATAAATTACACTAAAGATATACATATTATTTATCCTGTACATCCGAACCCAGAAATTATGTGTCCGGTTAAAGAAATTTTAGGTAAAATTGACAGAATTCATTTAATTAATCCACTGGAATATATTGATTTTGTAAATCTTATGAATAAATCATACATTATTCTGACTGACTCAGGTGGTCTTCAGGAAGAAGCACCTTCTCTTGGTAAACCTGTGATTGTATTGAGAGAAAAAACTGAAAGACCGGAAGGAATAAAAGCAAAAACAGTTAAAATTGTAGGAACAAAACCAGAAAAAATTTTTCAGCAGACATTAAATTTATTGAAAAATAAAAGAGAATATTTTAAAATGTCTAAAAAAATAAATCCTTATGGTGATGGTAAAGCAGGTGAAAGAATAGTAAAAATAATAAAAAGGAGGTTTCAATATGCCTAAAAAAATTTGTTTGTTAATTTTGTGTTTATTTTTAACATTTAAATTATCTATAGGAGCACAGGAATCAAAAACAGATAATACATATTCCCAGATAAAACTTTTGCTTGATATCCTAACATATACAAAAAACAATTATGTTAATGAGGTTGACACTCAACAATTAATATACAATGCTGCAAGGGGTATGTTATCATCACTTGACCCATTTACACAGTTTATGGAACCAGAATCATACAAAGAAATAAAAATAGAGACAGAAGGTAAATATGGTGGACTTGGAATAAGGATTACAATAAAAGATGGTTGGATAACAGTTGTAAGCCCTTTAATAGGAACACCTGCATTTAAATTAGGTATTTTACCAGAAGATAAAATTATCAAAATAGATGGAGAATCAGCATATGGTATTACAATGTCTGATGCACTTAAAAAATTGCGTGGTGATCCGGGAACAAAAGTTACAATAACTGTTCAAAGAGAAGGTGTAAAAGAACCAATAGATTTTACTATTATAAGAGAAATAATAAAATTGGAAACATTAAAATCAAGAATTATTAAAGATGATATTGGCTATATACATTTATATGAATTCAATGTGAATAGTGAAAATGATTTGAAAAATACTATAGACGATTTACTCTCTAAGGGAATAAAGAGTATAATTTTTGATTTAAGGAATAATCCCGGTGGTTTACTTGATGTTGCAGTTAGTGTTGTTAAACTTTTTATTGGAGATGAAAAGATTATTGTATATACAAAAGGAAGAATTCCTGAAAGTGTAAGATACTATTATGCAAATAAAAAAGCTCCTTTTTCTGATTTACCAATGATTGTACTTGTTAATAGAGGTTCAGCATCAGGTTCAGAAATTGTTGCCGGTGCACTTCAGGACCATAAAAGAGCTTTGATTATTGGTTCAAGGACATTTGGTAAAGCAAGTGTTCAGACAGTTATACCTTTAGAAAATGGATGTGGTTTAAGATTAACAACAGCAAAATATTATACTCCTGCTGGACGTCTTATTCAGTATGAAAAAGATAAAAAAGGTGGAATTGAACCAGATATCACAATAGATGTAAAACCGGAAATAGAAGCAAAACTAATAATGCAGGAGGAAATTGTATATCCTGAAGGGAAAGAACCGCCAGAAAAACAAAAAGAAAAAGTAGAAGATGTTGTTTTAAGCAGAGCAATTGAATTTTTAAAAGTAAAAGAAATTTTTTCTAAAATACAGAAATAAATGAAAAAAAATCTGTTAATATTTTTGTTATTTGTAAGTGTTGTTTTTATATTTTTGTCTGTTTACTTTATATTTTTTTATAAAAAAGATTATAGAGAATTGTGTCTGAAACTTGATAATTCAATTAAAGAATTTTTTTTAATTAATAATGTAAAAAATATAAAAAGACAGTATTCTAAAGAATATAGTCAGGACAACATAAAATGGATACAAAAATACTATGAAATAATCCTTCCCAAAGATACCAATTTAGAAAAATTTCAAAATGACATTGAAAAATTCATCATAAAAAATAAATATGAATTAATTAAAAAAAAGCAAAAAAATATTATTGAATACTGTATCGGAAAAAATAAAAAAGTATTTCTAAACCTTATTTTTTACATTCAGTTTAAAGGTTATATAGCAATTGTTATAGATGACCTCGGTTATGAAAACAAGAGAATTGATGAATTTATAAATTTAGGTATTCCTATAACATTTGCTATTCTGCCAAGAGAAAAGTATTCAAAAGAACTTGCTCAAAAATTATTGAATTTAAAATATCCTTATTTATTACATTTACCACTTGAATCAAGTTCATACCCAAAGGATAATCCTGGTAGATATGCTATATTTGTCAATACACATGATGAAGATGTAGAAAAAATATTTTTAACTAATTTAAGGTCAGTGTTAAAACCAGTAGGTGTAAATAATCATATGGGTTCTAAATTTACCGGAGATAAACATAAAATGCAGATATTGCTTAATTTGATAAAAAAAGAAAATTTGTTTTTTATGGATTCAATGACAAATCCAAAATCAGTTGGAGAAAATATTGCCAGAGAGATAAATTTAAAATTTTTAAAAAATAATGTATTTCTTGATATTGTAGACACAACAGAAAATATTAAATTAAGATTTAAAATTTTATTAAAAATTGTGAATAAATACGGTTATGGAATTACAATAGGACATATCCATAAAAAACATATAATAGAAGTATTAAAAGAAATTATACCAACTTTGAAAGAAGATGGATATAAATTTATATTTGTAAGTGATTTAATAGATTTAAAGTATAATAATATGTTATTCTAAAAATAAATCTTTTGATATTAATTATAATAATGAAAATATTTTTAATTATTAATTTTATTTTTTTTAATCTCTGTTATGCCAGGAATTCATCAATTACTGATGAAATATTGGATAAAATAAATTTTACTGAATCAAAAATTTCAGATTTAAAAATGGAATTCAAACAGGAGATTACAATAAAATCAATTAATGAAAAACAGATAGTTGAAGGAAGAATTTTTTATAAAAAACCAGATAAAATTCTTTTTATACAGACATCACCACAAACACAAACAATTTCTGTAAATAAAAATTCAATGTTGATTTATAATCCATCTACAAATAATGTATTAAAAGGTAATGTTAAGGATTTTAAACAGATGGAAACATTTTTGCCAGGTATATTTAATCCCTGTAAAAATTTTGTTAACTTAAGAAAGTACTATACTGTTGAACTTTCAAGTCAGACAAATACAGAATATGAATTATTATTCAAACCAAAAAGCAAAAAATATAATTTTAAATTATATCTATTAATTGATAAAACAAATTTTTTACCTATTAAGAATAAATTTGAAAGTGATATATTAACAAGTATTACAGATGTAAATAGGATTGAAATAAATACTAATTTAACTGATACATTGTTTGATTTCAAAGTTCCAAAAGATGCAGAAATTATGAACTTAAAATAAAAATTTCACTTCTGTTGGAACTCAATAATCTCCTCACCAATCACCCAATATGCCAGAATCTATGCTTTGTTTATTTCTTTAACTACTTTAGTTCTTGTTTCAGTTAAAATCTCGTCAATTTTATCAAGCAGATTATTATAGTTTCTTTTATTTATTATTTTTTAGTAGGTTTTAAAATAGAAATGACAAAAAAATATTAGTATATATTCCTGCAAGGACATCATCTAATACAATTCCAATACCACCATTTAATTTTTGGATTTTATTTATGAAAAGAATTTTTGATACATCAAAAAACCTGAATAATAAAAACCCAACTATAACAGCAGGGATTGTTTTTTTTATAAATAACATAGATATAAAAATTCCTATAATTTCATCTAAAATAATTTTTTTATCATCTTTTGTTTTGAATTCATTTTCAGCCATAGTGCAAATATAAAATCCAGAAAAAATAAGCACAACAGTAACTGCTGAATATAAAAATATATTTTTTGATAGAACAAACCAATATAAAAAAATTCCTGCTAAAGAACCAATAGTTCCTGGAATAAATGGTATGTAACCCAAGTAAAAGCATGTTGAAATTGTTTTAAAAAAACTCATTATATTTGTTCTTTAAGTATATCTCTGTATTTATAAATATAGGATATGCCGGAATATATTGTAAAAAGTGTTACAAAAAACATTATCCACCACGGACCATAAATAATAATAAAACCAAGAATTTTAATAAATCCAATTTTATAAGTTAATACTTGTGGCATAATTTTGAGAAAATCTTTCAAATATGAATTTATAACCAGAATACATAATATTATTATAATAGCAATTATCTGAAATGTTGTTTTGAATTTTCCTGTTTTATTTGCCGGAATTACTTTACCAGTAGAACTTGCTATTAAACGTAGTCCTGTTATAATAAACTCTCTTGAAATAATAAATACAACCATCCAGGAAGGTATTTTCAATTCTTCTAATCCAACAAAGGAAATAAGTGCTGCTGAAATTATTAATTTATCTGCTAATGGGTCAAGGAATATACCAAAATTTGTTACTATTTTTTGTTTTCTTGCTATAATACCGTCAAAAAAATCTGTTAACATACACAATATAAAAATAAATAGAGCAAATATTCGTGTAAAAATATGGTCCTTAAACATAAATAACATAAAAAAAGGAACAAGAACAATTCTTAATAATGTAATTTTTGTAGCTAAGTTCATAAAAAATTTTCTACTTCTTCTATTTTTCTAATATTATAGCAAAAAAATAATTGAAATTTCAATTATATGTATCAAATCATTGTATAATTTAACCCTTAGGTGATGTATTTGACTAGAATGATATAAATTTATATAATATAAATTGACCGACATATTGGTTTTTTTAAACTTATATGAATAAATTCATATGTTTTTAATTTTCAACCCTTGAAATATTAAGATAACCAGCAAAATTGGTTTATCTCAAAAGATAAACAAAATAGTTAATAAATTGTGTGGATACAAAAAGATAAAATATTACAGCATAAAATATTACTTGAATTAGGAATAAAACATTTTATTATAGTAAAAAAATATGTAGATAATATAGTTTTCAGAAAAGAAATTTTCAATTCATTTAATCTTGACTATGATAAATTAATTACTGCTGGTCAGGTTCATCAGGATAAAATTTACAAAATAAATTTTTCTGATATTGGTCAAAAAATTTCAGGAGTAGATGGTTTAATAAGTGATTTAAAAAATATACCAATTGGAATTTTTACAGCAGATTGTGTTCCTTTATTCATTGTTAATAAAAAGATAAATTTATATGGTTTAATTCATATTGGTTGGCGTGGTTTATCTAAAAATATTATATTTTCTGCAATGAAATTTTTTAATAATGATAAAAATAATATTATTGTAGTATTAGGTCCGCATATATGTTATAAATGTTATACAGTAGATAAAAATGTTGGAAATTTATTTCCAAAAAGTTTTGTTCACAATAAACTTAATTTAAGTAATGAAATAAAATTACAACTGAATGAATTTGGTATAACTGACAATAAAATATTTAGTAGTCAATATTGCACTTATCATACATATGATTTATTTTATTCGTATAGAAAAGGAGATAAAGATAAAAGGATAATTTCTGTAATATCAGCATAAATGAAAAAACTTAATATAATTCGTCGTAAAATAGATAGGATAGATAGAACTATATTGAAATTATTAAAAAAAAGGGGAGAATTAGTAATTAAAACAACTAAATTTAAAAAATTATATGGAGAAAATTTTTATTCACCAGAAAGGGAAGAAAATATCATAAAAAATTTAACAAAATTAAATAAAGGACCTCTTTCCAATCAGGCAATAGAATCAATTTATAATGAAATTTTAAGTGCCTGTCGTTCATTACATAAGAAATTAAAAATCTGTTATTTTGATTATGGATATTCTTTCTTGGCAGCAATAAAGAATTTTGGTTTGAATAACATTGAATATATCCAGACCAAAAATTTAATAGAATTATTTAGAAAAATTTCTTCAGGTAATGTTGATTATGGAATTGTTCCAGAAGATATTTTAAAGCAAAAAAAACTAAATTTAAAAATAATAAAAAAAATAAATGTTATAGTTAAAATATTTAGAGGAACAAAATATTACAAGAAATTTATTGTATTGTCAAAGAATTGAGGTATTTATTTACTACTTACCAGTATTCCAACAGATGGACTTTTACCATAATTTGACCAAATATCCTCACATACCACTTTAATAAATATTTTTCCTTCTGGAAGATTTTCTGGACTTAATGTAAAAATCCATGGTGGAGAGTAAAGATAATGACCTATTTTTTTCCATTCAAATCCATCCACAGACATTTCTAAGTAAGCTCTTAAAATTTCATTTGAATATATAATAGCATATATTGTTTTATCCTGTGTGTTTGGTTTTCCTTCCTTTATGTCTACTATATTCACTTCAATTTCTCTTTCTGTATTAGATGGAATTAATTTTAAAATAATCGCTGGTTCAAAAATAGAAATAGGTGTTTTTAATGAGGTATTTGGATCTATTGGTGGAGATCCTAATATTTCATTGTTTAACCATGTTGTTGGTTGTTGTGTTTTTGTTCCCCATGCACCACATAATATTGGACATGTTGAACGGGATACAAATCCTTCTGTTGGTGACCATACAGCAATAAAATTTGGACTATTGTATTGAATCTGTTCTAAAGGAATTTCTGCCCAAAACCATCTTGATTCACCAACTCCAATAAGAGCATTTTCAAAGTCAGGTTCTAATGGAATATCTTCTGTTGATGTTAAAAAAAATCTCTGTTCTGCTTTCCAACTTGGTGTTGATGATATGCCAACATATATATTTCCAGGAATTGGTTCTTTTTCCCATATTGGTTTATTAGATTTTTGTCTTGTTTTTGCTCTTCCAAGTTTTACTCCAATAAATGCTTTTCTATAATTACCTTCAGGAACAGGTGGAAGTTTTTTTATCCAGCATACATCATAACCAACATACCAGTTACCATCCCATCCACCATTTGCAAATATATTGTAATCATTTATATTAGGAATAGCAGAAATATAAATAGGCAGATCTGATATTGCTCTGAATTGTCGATAAAATGGATTTTCATCATTTTTTTCTGAGTGGAGATTTGTTAAACAAAATACTATTATAAACAAAATAGTCAGGTAGATACCTCCCTGAAATCCCCAAAAATTTGTTGTTCGTTTTTCATAATTCGTTATAAAACCATAATTTCTTCTACTATTTTGTTTATCTTTTGTTTTGAAAATTAAAAAAATACCTCTCAACCATAGGAATTTATTCAAATTCCTATGCGTCAAAATAGTCTGGAAGAGATGTCCTAAACCTCGTAAAAAAGATTTGTTATTCATAATATACATTTTTTTAAATATTGTCATAATTAAATCCTATATCTTTATTTCCTACTGCATTGTATATTTCTCTTCCTATAACAACATAATCAGCACCATATTTTATTGCCTGTTTTAATGATATTTTCCTTTTTTGGTCTGGTCTTTTTTCTTCTTTAATTGTTATGCCTGGAACAAGAGTTAAAAATTTTTCTCCGCATACTTTTTTTATTATTTTTATTTCATTGCCAGAACATACAACTCCATCTAAACCACATTGTTTGGCTAATTTTGCCATATTAATAATTATTGATTCCATATTATTATTTTTAAAATAACCAAACACATCATTTAAATCATCCAAGGTTAAACTTGTTAAAATTGTTACACCAAACAGTAATGGTTTATATTTTAGTGTGTTTTTTGTTTGGACTGCTGAGATTAACATATTTTTTCCACCGGAAATATGAATGGTTATGCCAAATGGATTATATCTATTAATTATTTCCTCTATTGCTAAACTTACAACAGAAGGTATATCATGATATTTTAAGTCAATAATAACTTTTTTATTTTTTTTATTTATATAATTAATTATTTCAGGATATTGAACAAATAATTTATGTCCTATTTTAAAAATATCAATACGGTCAGATAATTTGTCTATAAGAGTTTTTGCTTTTTGTCTGTTAACATCAAGTGCCAGAACTATTTTTTTCATAATTTAAAAATGATTTTTTTAATATGTTAAATTTCATAATTATTTCTTTTACAAGTAAAGGATTTTTAAATAAACCACTGCCTATTGCAACATATTTAGCACCTGTTTTTAAAAAATCAATTACATCATTAAAATCATTTATACCACCGCAACCAATTACCGGGATTTTTATGTTTTTGTTTACCTGTTGTATAACTTTTAACACAATAGGTTTAATACATTTTCCTGACAGACCACCTGTAAACATTGAATTATTTTTTAAAAAAACAAGAGATGGAATTGTATTTATTAAAGAAATAGCGTCTGCACCTGCTTTTTCTGCTAAAATAGATGTTTCTGTTATGTCATCAACAATTCCTGTAAGTTTAGGAATTACAAATAATTTTGTGTTTTCCTTAACTTTTTTTACTATTTTATAAAGCATTTCTTTATCCTGAGCAAAACATTTTGTTTTATATTTTATATTTGGGCATGAGAGATTCAGTTCTAAACCGAAAATTCCTTTTTGTTTATCAAGGATTTTTGCTATTTTAACAAATTCATCAATTGTATCACCGGCAATACTTACTATTAAAGGAATTTTTATATTTTTATTTAACCATAAAAGTTTTTCTTTTATAAATATTTCTAAACCTGGATTTTCAAGTCCAATAGAATTCATTAAACCATTTTCTATTTCAAGAATTCTTGGTGGTTTATTCCCTATTTTTGGTTTTAATGTAATTGTTTTTGTAATAAAACCTCCGAGTAAATTCAAATCAAATATTTTTGAATATTCTTCTCCAAAACCGGCAATCCCACTTGCTATTAATACAGGATTTTTTAATTTAAACATAATTATAAAATTAAATCATAACCATTAAATACAGGACCATCATGACAAACAGTTTTATAGCCATTAATTGTATCTATAACACAACCACGACATGCACCTATTCCACAGGTAATTATCTGTTGAAGTGATACCTGTAATTGTATTTTATTTTTTTTAGATATTTCAATAATTTTTTTTAACATAGTATTTGGTCCAGCAGCATAAACATAAATGTTAGATTTATTATTTTTTATTAACCAGTTTTTAAATATCTCAGTTATTTTTCCTCTGTAACCCTTAGAACCATCCTCAGTTGAAATTTTTATTTCCCATCCATAATTTTTTAAAAATGATATATTTATAATTTCATCATTTTTTTTTGTTCCATAAAATATAATTCCAGAGGCATTGTATTTTCTATTTAACTCTTTTGCTAAAAAATATAGTCCAGCAATACCTGTTCCACCACCAATTAAAACATTTAATAATTTTGAATGTTTTTCATTTATATTATAACCTGTTCCTAAAGGACCAAAAATATTAATTATATCACCTTTGTTTTTTCTACTTAAGAATTTTGTCCCTTCTCCAACAACTTTATATAAAATTTCAATTATATTTTCCTCTACATTAAATATACAGAAAGGTCTTCTTAAAGACATACCACAATCAATTGTCAGGAACTGTCCTGGTGAAAATTCTTTTGATATATTTGATTTAAAACTCAATTTATAAAAATTTTTATTAACTTGTTTGTTTTCTATTATTTTAACATTAATACAATAGTACATTTTTTATCAGAGATATTGCGTATTTTGTATGGTATTAATTTTCCTATAATGTTTTATGATATAAAATTCTATTTATATTGTCAAGATAATAAACAGAAAGTTTTCATAAATCAAAAACAGAGTAATATAACAAAAAGATCTGATAAATTTGACAAAACAATTAAAATTTTGTTTATTACATAATAATAGATAATTTTAATTAGTATAGATTTTTAAGGGGTTGTATTTTTTTATTTTCAATCCTTAGGAAATTTTGCGGAAATTATAAAAAACATGAAATTAAAATTTAAAAATGTTATTATTTTATATAATCCTGAAAAATTATTATCTAAACAGACATCTGATAATATTTGTAAATGGTTAATTAAAAATAATTTCAATTGTAAAATCCTTACCTCTTTTGATAGACCTGTCAATGCAGATGTATGTATTGTTATTGGTGGAGATGGAACAATATTATCTGTTGGCAGAAAAATAGTTAAATATAATATTCCAGTTATTGGAGTTAATATTGGACATCTTGGTTTTTTAGCAGAATTTGATTGTGAAAATATTATATTTCAGTTAGAAAATTTATTTTTAAAATCTGAATATAAAGTAGAACAACGTATTTTAATCAATGTAGATTATTTTAAAAAAAACAGAAAAATAAAAAATATAACAGGAATAAATGATTGTATAATTCACAGTGGAAGTTCCACAAGAGCAATTGCAATAATACTGAAAATAAATAATAATATTATAACTGAATATATTGGAGATGGAATAATAGTTTCAACTCCAACAGGTTCAACAGCATATTCTCTTGCAGCAAATGGTCCTATTCTATATCCGGATTTAGACAATTTTATTATTACTCCAATATGTCCTCATACTTTATCACACAGACCAATTGTTGTATCCAGTGATAATATAATAGTTCTTGAATTAGCAAAATATAAACAGAAACAGGAAAGTATTATGGCTGTTGATAGTCAGGAGATATTTCATTTTGAAAATGGAGATAGGGTGGTTATTTCCAAGTCAAAATTTAAATTAAATCTAATAACTACTATACAAAAAAATTATTATAATATTTTAAGAGATAAATTAAAATGGGGATAATAGAAACTATTTTTTTTAAATAATGCAGGAACTAAAGGGAAAATTATTAATTTCCTTTTTAATTTTATTTTCTGTTCTTATATTTGGAACGATAGGTTATGTTGTTATCGAAAAATGGACTTTTTTTGATGCTCTTTATATGACTGTAATTACGATTGCAACAGTTGGTTATGGAGAAACGCATCAACTGCATACAGCAGGAAGAATTTTT
>Ga0272448_1005079_pt1 | contig 14656 bp, 5 predicted proteins | sample YNPCB0191_FD_202220 | JGI IMG/M metagenome (GOLD analysis project Ga0272448, IMG submission 202220) | Hot spring sediment microbial communities from Yellowstone National Park, WY, United States - YNP-CB-019-1 | ecosystem: Environmental > Aquatic > Thermal springs > Hot (42-90C) > Sediment...
ATCTTAATAAATGCTTGATATGTTCTGAGTATTCCTCATCATTTGACAAATAGCATCTCAACGTCAAAGAATCTATATTAGTGACTGTCATTCCGCTTTTCTTGACAATGCTTATAATTCTGCTAAGTGTAGCATGATCAACATCGCAGATATTCTTTCCCCAGACGTTATGTAGCTCTATATATCGCAATCCCCATGATTTTGCTATCTCTATGGCTTCTACTAAATCAACGCTTATCTCATCTGTAACAACGCCGATCTTAAACATCAATGCCTCCTATTAATCTAATCTGACAAGTTTAGCTTCCGATATAGGGTCTAACGATCTTATCCTCTCAATGACATCCTTTGGGACAGGGTTATCAAGAGTGAGGACCGCCATCGCTTCACTATAAGGTTTTTCTCTACCAAGGCTCATTCCAGCGATGTTGATGTTATGTTCGCCAAGAATATTGCCCAAAGCTCCCATAACACCCGGTCTATCGTGACGAGTTTTCAAGAAAAGCAAATGTCCAGATGGCATAACATCAAGATGATACCCGTCAATTTCAACTATCCTTGGCTCTCTTGTCCCAAAAATTGTCCCAGCTATTCGCTTTTTAACTTTATCAGTTCTGACTGTGACGGTGATCAGATTTACGAAATCCTCAATTTCAATGCTTTTCGTTTCTGATACTTTTATGCCTCTCTCCCGACACATTAAAGCGGAATTAACATAGTTGACAACGTCTCCGAGAAAAGATTGAAGCAGTCCTTTTTGAATAGCTATACTTATTATTTCAGTAGGGGAAGTCGCTATTTCTCCGTTGTAATCTATGTTAATTTCAATCACATGACCTTCCACAAGTTGTCCGTGGATATTGCCAATTTTCTCGGCAAGGTGCATATATGGTCGGAGTTTTTCTGCCTCGCCGAGATCAAGTGTTATCATATTAACAGCATTATGAACAGGTCTGCCTTTCAAAGCATCTATTACTTGATGTGCGATTTCCACTGATACATTGACTAACGCTTCTTTTGTAGATGCGCCTAAATGTGGAGTTGCAAGGACAGAATCAAGTGAGATCAAAGGGCTTCCTGTTGGGGGTTCATGTTCAAATACATCTAACGCAGCACCTGCAACTTTTCCACTGACAATCGCGTTATATAATGCTTTTTCATCGCATATTCCGCCTCTCGCACAGTTTATAATTCTGACACCATTTTTCATCATATTAAAGGCTTCATCGTTAAGAAGATCGCAAGTTTCTTGATTTAAGGGGAGATGAACAGTTATGTAATCTGATCTGCGGAAAAGTTCTTGGTTATCTACGAGTTCAACATTGAGTTTGTTAGCGGTTTCTGGGGCAATATAAGGGTCAGAAGCTATGATTTTCATTCCAAAAGCCTGAGCACGTTTGGCTACTTCTGTTCCGATTCGTCCAAGTCCGATTATACCGAGAGTTTTTCCATACACCTCAACTCCCATAAATCTTTGTCGCTCCCATTCTCCGCTTTTCATAGAGGCACTTGCAGGGGCGATATTTCTTGATAAAGCCAATATAAGTGTCAAGGTATGTTCCGCAGCGGATATAGTATTCGCATTTGGCGTGTTGACAACGATTACACCTTGCCTTGTCGCAGTATTTACGTCAACGTTATCAACTCCGACACCTGCCCTACCGATAACCTTTAATTTTTTCCCTGCTTTGATCACATCCGCGGTAACTTTTGTCCCGCTTCGCACAATAAGGGCATCATAATCAGCTATTCGTTTTATCAATTCCTCATAAGATAGCTTTGTCTCTATATCTACTGATATATCGTCTTCATTTTTGAGGATCTCAATCCCTTTATCGGATAAATACTCAGTGATCAATACCTTCATCATTTTTTACGCCTTTTTATCAACGTCAGTCTTTATACGGTCTATAATTGACTGGATTGTCATAGCACCGAGGTCTTCTCCGCTTCTTAGTCTGACTGCGACAGTATTAGATTCTGCCTCTCGTTTTCCAACGACTAACATATATGGTATCTTTTCAAGCTGTGCCTCTCTGATTTTGAAGCCAAGTTTTTCGCTTCTTAAATCTGTGGAAACCCTTAAACTATGTTTAGTCATCTCTTCTTTTATTTTTATTGCGTAATCATCAAGATCGCTTGTTACTGGCAGAATTATCGCCTGAACAGGTGAAAGCCATACAGGAAAAGCACCTGCATAATGTTCTATTAGTCCGCCAAAGAAACGTTCCAAAGACCCCAAAACGACCCTATGCACCATCACTACTGGATGAGGTTGACCGTCTTGACCGATATAAGTTACATCAAATCTTTGTGGTTCGTTGAAATCAAATTGAATTGTCGGTCCTTGATGTGCCCTTCCAAGTGCATCTAACAATTTTATATCTATCTTAGGTCCATAGAATACCGCTTCGCCTTCCATACGTGTATATTCTAAGTTCCTCGCTTTAATAGCTGTGATCAAGGCAGATTCTGCTTGCTCCCACATCTCATCAGTTCCAAGATATTTGTCTTTATGCTCATCTCTAACGCTAAGCTCTATCTTGAATTCCTCATAACCGAAGGTCTTTAACATAAATAAGGCTAAGTCAAGTGCAGATAATATTTCATCGGGAGCTTGTTCAGGAGTGCAGAAAATATGGGCATCATCTTGCGTAAATCCCCTGACACGAAACATTCCAGTTAAAGTGCCTGAACGTTCATAGCGATAGACAGTTCCTAATTCTGCGTATCTGATAGGCAATTCGCGATAGCTTCGCATCTTTGTTTGATATATAAGTATGTGACCAGGGCAGTTCATAGGTTTTAAGACGTATTCCTGATCCTCTACTTCAAGCACAAACATATTTTCACGGAAGAAACTGTAATGCCCTGATGTGTTCCATAGGTCAGATTTTGCAATGTGCGGGGTGATGACAAGTTCATAGCCACGTTTTAGATGTTCATCTTTCCAGAAATCCTCTATAATACGACGTATAAGCGCCCCTTTTGGATGCCAATATACAAGTCCAGGTCCTGCTTGCTGTTCATGTAGGCTGAATAGGTCAAGTTCTCTGCCAAGCTTTCTATGATCCCTTTTCTGTGCCTCTTCTATTTTATGGAGATGTGAATCAAGTTCCTCTTGGGTTTCGTAAGATACGCCGTAGATTCGTTGAAGCATCTTCTGCTTCTCATCACCACGCCAATAGGCGCCTGCTATGCTGAGCAGTTTAAATGCTTTAATCCTTCCAGTGCTTTTAAGATGTGGTCCTCGGCAAAGATCGACGAAATTATCATGTCTATATACGGTAACCGTATTATCGTCTATCCCTTCTAATAATTCAAGTTTATACTTTTCGTCAAGTTCGGTGAAAAGCTGAATAGCGTCTGTTTTTGATATTTCACTGCGGAAGAATGGCAAATTGGCATTAATTACATCACGCATTTTTTGCTCAATTCGCTCTATGTCCTCAGGTGTGAACGGTTGATCAATATCAAAATCGTAATAGAAACCGTCTTTGATAGCTGGTCCTATAGCTAATTTAGCATCGGGGAATAGCATTTTTACAGCGCTCGCCATCACATGTGAGGTGCTATGCCAATAAACTTCCTTGCCCTCTTCGCTATCAAAATTCACTATTTCAAGCTTGCAATTATCCTTTAATTTTTCAAATAAATCAGTTAGTTGACCATTAACTTTGACAGCAATAGCATTTTTAGCGAGATTTTCATCAATTGAGGAGATCACATCAAAAAATGCCATATTAACAGGAAAAACTTTTTGCGACCCGTCTGGGAATTCAACAATAACTTCAGCCATTTTATCTATATCCTTATAAAGATAATGTTAATTTAAAAAATAAAACTTGTGGAAAAAACGATGATGGCAGTTTTCTATTTTCCCTCCCCCCTACGGGAGGGTGATTGTGGACAAACTAATGAGATGTGGATCATTGGCAAGATTAATATTTGACATAATGGGCTGAAAATGGTGGGCGGTAATGGATTTGAACCAATGACCTCTTGCATGTCAAGCAAGCACTCTAGCCACCTGAGCTAACCGCCCGATTTAGTGAACAGAAGTCAATGATTAGTGTCAAAAATTTATTGCTTTGTCTATTACAGATTTCTGATCACTTTTCATGGAGGCGGCGACCGGAGTCGGACCGGTTAATAGTGGTTTTGCAGACCACCGCCTTACCGTTTGGCTACGCCGCCATATAAGAAAAATTAAGAAAAATGGAGCGGGAAACGGGGCTCGAACCCGCGACAACTAGCTTGGCAAGCTAGTGCTCTACCAACTGAGCTATTCCCGCTCAAAAATTCCTTTTAAATATCTTTTGAATAATATTTTATCATAACCCTAAACCTTTGTCAATAGTTTTTCTCTCTGATTCACCCTCAGTTTTTTCACACATCATAAAAATACACCCGACAATTCCAAGAGCTATATGAAACTAATAAATAGGATAAAGCAAAACGTCATTCCTGTGGAAGCAGGAATCCACTCCTTTATTACAACTTTTCTGGATTCCCGCTGCAGTTTACCCCTGCGAAACTTGTCCCTGCGAAAGCAGGGAGCAGGGAGTAGGGGCAGGAATGACAAATGCGGGGCATTTTAATTTTAATGAATATAAAGACATAGAAAATACTTATAAAGGTATGCCATTTTTTGTTTATTTTTCAAGAGTTTCTTACATATTTATCATTTAAACATATATCATTTTTATATCACTGAGGGTGAGTCAGATCACCACCTATTATTCCTTAATTACAACAGGAATACCTATCTTAACCATATTTTTCAATTCTATTATATCCTCGTTGCGCATCCTTATACAACCAGTGCTTGACATTGTGCCAATGGATTTTGGATCATGTGTCCCATGAATGCCAATACCCGTCCATTTTGGAGTTTTTAGCCTTATAAACCAAGGACCATAAGCACCCTCAATAGGACCGAGACCATCATCAGGAAAATCATACTTCCATGACTTGCTATTCTGTATCTGAATGATCTTAAATTCACCAACAGGTGTTCTCATATCGCCTTTACGTTGCTTATCGCCGGGATTTTTCCCAATAGCGACTTTGTATGCCTTGATTATTTCGTTCTTATCATCATAGACTTCTAATGTAAATTTAGATTTTGTTACGACTATCTTTGAGACTTTGGGTTTGTCAATATTTTTTCCTGTTTCGCTTTTCTTTGAGCTTTCAGAATTTGATGATGGAATAATAAATATTAAGATAAAAAACGATAACATTAATGGCAAAAAATATTGGTTGAAAGTAATTGATTTTTTTTTTTTGGATTCCTGCTTTCGCAGGAATGACAAAAGTAATGTTTTGAATGACAAAAGTGATGTTTGAAATGACAAAAGTGATGTTTGAAATGACAAAAGTAATGTTTGGAATGACAAAAGTAATGTTTTGAATGGCGGAGATAATGTTTTGAATGGCGGAGATAATGTTTTAGATGACAAAGATAATGCGTTAAATGCCCACTTTAACGGAGATAAAAGGGTTAATGTAATATCATTTAAGCAAGCGTTAATATTTATTTTTTCAAAATATCTCTTTTTCATATTTTCTCTGTAAAATTCCGCGTTATTCTGTGGCTAATTCTTTTGATGATTCTTCTTTCTTTTGTCTCATTTGGCTAAGCATGATCATAAGCACAGACACATCAGCAGGAGAAACGCCAGAAATCCTTGACGCTTGTCCCAAAGAAAATGGACGGACTTTTGATAGTTTCTCCCTTGCTTCCTTAGATAGACCATGTATATTTTCATAATCTAAATCTTGTGGTATCTTCCAAGATTCTAAATTCTGAGTTTGTTTTATCTGAGCCCATTCCCGACGGATATATCCTTCATATTTGATCTGAATTGTAACTTGATCTTTGACGCCCTCTACTAAATCATCAGGGGCAGGCGCGAATTTTTCAAGATCAGTATAACATATCTCAGGACGTTTTAAAAGATCCATTAAAGTAAAGGGAGTTAATATTTCTGCGGTGCCTATTTCCTTTAATTTATCACGCACACTGGTATCTGGAATTATCCTTGTTTTTTGCAAACGTTCTATCTCTTGTTCAATTTGCCTTCTTTTTTTCTCAAATTTGCTGTAAATTTCATCATTGATAAGACCGAACTTTCTGCCAAAATCCATCAATCGTAGATCAGCATTATCTTCGCGCAGAATAAGCCTATGCTCTGCCTGAGATGTGAACATACGATATGGCTCATCTGTCCCTTTTGTGACAAGATCATCAATTAAGACGCCGATATATGCCTGCGATCTGCTAAGAATGAAAGGTTCTTCATTGCGAATCTTCAAAACAGCGTTTATCCCTGCCATAATCCCCTGAGCGCCAGCCTCTTCATAGCCAGAAGTGCCGTTGATCTGACCTGCAAAGAAAAGATTTTCTATCAATTTTGTCTCCAAAGACGGCTTTATCTGTAACGGGGGCGCAAAATCGTATTCAATAGCATAAGCAGGACGCATCATCTCCGCTTTTTCTAATCCAATGACGCTATGCAAAACTTGAAGTTGTATATCCTCTGGAAGGCTCATAGAAAGACCATTGACATAAACCTCTTGTGTTCGGCGTCCCTCTGGTTCAAGAAATATCTGATGTTGATCTTTGTCAGGAAAGCGGACGACTTTGGCTTCAATGGAAGGACAATATCTCGGACCTATTCCAACTATACGTCCACTATACATCGCCGATCTGCTCAAATTTTCACGTATAATCCTGTGTGTTTCTTCTGTTGTATATGTTAAATAGCATGGCAATTGCGATTGCGTTATTTTTTCTGTTGAAAATGAAAAAGGTTTTGGCGGTTCATCGCCTAATTGGACAGAAAGCGATGAATAATCAATGCTTCTCGCGTTGATCCTCGGTGGAGTGCCAGTTTTAAGCCTGCCGATCTCAAAGCCAAGCTCAACAAGGTTGCCAGATAACCCTTCTGCTGATGGTTCGCCAGCCCTGCCTGACTTATAGCTTAAATCGCCTATATGTATCAACCCTTTTAGAAATGTCCCCGTAGTTACAATTACCGCCTTGCCAAGATAAGCCATTCCTGTGCTTGTAATTACGCCTTTGACTTTTCTATCCTCTACGATCAGTCTATCAACCATCGCTTGTTTAATATCAAGGTTTTCTTGGCTTTCTAAAATATATTTCATCCTGAATTGATAATCTTTTTTATCGGCTTGTGCCCTTGATGAACGAACAGCGGGACCTTTTCTCATATTTAAGATACGAAATTGGATGCCTGTTTCATCAATATTTTTCGCCATCTCTCCGCCAAGAGCGTCTATCTCCTTGACAAGTTGACCTTTTGCTAATCCACCTATTGCGGGATTGCACGACATTTGAGCGATAGTATCCAAGTTGATGGTAAGCAAGAGCGTTTTATGCCCCATCCGAGCAGACGCTAAACATGCTTCACAGCCTGCGTGACCTCCACCGATCACTATAACATCGTATTCTTTATCAAAAACATTCATTTTACCGACCATTGCAGTAGATAAAAAAATCCCTCTTCCTATGTTTTCTTAACGTCATTTAAATTTTAACATAAAAAGAGGGATTTTAACAATTAAAATCTGACTAACATTGAAATTCTATGGGTATCTCCCAAACTTCCCCAGTCAGGTGCTGGAACATAAGCATAGTCAAGCTGAAAATCCATATTTTCAAGCGGTTTTGTCCCATAACCTCTGAGACCTATTCCTGCGGATAAGCCTTTATTTGGGTTATCACCAGAACTTATATTATAACCAAGCCTGATTGCGAACATACCATAAAACCACTTTTCAATACCTAAATGATAAGAAGGTTCTGATACACCATATTTAGAATATTCACCAGCTAAAACTAAATATTTATCTATCTGATAAGACCCGCCAAATCTTATACAAGTTGGCAAATCTGCTTCATTGCTCATCTGTAACTTGATATTCTGAACAGAAAGTCCTAACCTTAAACCGAGAAGGTGAATTAAACCGCCGAAATCAGCACATAAGCCATTAGAGTTGTCAACATCAAACTCTTGATTGAGAAACTTAACAGTCCCGCCGAGAGAAAAAGCGTTTGGAACTAACGCATAACTGCCTGAAAGTCCCGCCGCATAAGCATAAACTGTCTTATTGCTTTCTGGTTCTGGAGTATCCTCAATCCTTTCCTCAATATCTGTCCACAATCCCTGAGCACAAACACCGATAGTAGCACCTTTGCCTACATTTTGAGCATAAGCAAATGATCCATAACGGATATTCGCTAACCATCGGTTATACATTGTAGTTAATTCTTTTTTTTCTACTTGCGTAAGCCCAGCAGGATTCCAAAAGATCGCATTGACATCATTGGCTAATCCAGTATAAGCTCCGCCCATAGCGACAGGTCTTGTTGCTGGTTCTATTTTGAGGAAAGCAGCATCTTGCGTGCCGATCTTATCTGGAATTTCTGCAAAACAGTTGCTAACAACAAGGCTAACTATAACGAAAACCATTAAAATCATAAAATAGTAGGATTTTCTTTGCATTCGGATACTCTCCTTAAACAGTGATCTGTGATCAGTAATCAGTGAAAAAGCATAACCGACCACTGATCACTGATTACTATTTCAGTTTTTTACTATTATCGGTTTGCCGATTTTATATACAACTTTATCATCATTAGGCAATTCGGCTTTTAGCCTATATACATATATCCCAGTAGCGACCTTTTCGCCATTCATATTCCTGCATTCCCACGGGATAAATGTCCGCTCTTTTGTTGATTGCTCTGTCGTTTCTTCATATACAAGATCGCCACTGACGTCGTATACATAAAGCGTCACCATAACCTTTTGGCTTGATGGGGAAGTTACCTTAAATGAGATATGGGCAACGCCATTTGTAACAGGGTTAGGCCAACAGTAAACCGCATCTTGGAATGATAACGAAACCGTAAATTTCAATTCCAAATTGGTCTCATATATCCCATAGTTTCCTGCTTTATCCCAGACCCTCAGCTTAATTTTGTATTTGCCAGTTTGATCTGGCATAAAGTTGACATACCATTTACTATATTTCGGTTGATTTGCACCTCTCGCTTTTTCGTCGTCAATAGCTTCTATCCATTCAAGTTCTTTTCCGTCAGGACCTATCCCGCCAACCTCAACTTTGGCAACTCCCGAAGCAGGAACATTATTACTTGATTTATCCTGTGCAGTCCCAGTTATCTTTATTGGCTTATTTTCTGATTCTGTCCCTGCGGAACCGACCGTAGGAGATGTAACGCTTGCCTCTGGCTTGGTTAATTCAAACAAAAATTCCGTAGATATGGTCTCTGATGACTTATTTTTGCCGTTTTGATTAAGGTCAACAGGATTGATCTCAACTTTGTATCTACCTTCCTCAGTCAATAAACCTGTCGTAAACCATATCGTATCAACTCCATCTTGCATAAGGCTTCCTGAAACTTTATTGTTCTTTGGATCGGTGATAGTTATAGACGAATTTGTCAGATCAACGCCTATACCGTCATCAGTCATTTTAGCTTTTATAGTAACCCCCGTTTTACTGCTAACTGCGGTAGGATAGTCTTCCGATGACGAATCTAATATCAATGGATTATCGTTGATTGTTACGTCTGCCCTGCTTAGCTTTGGCGGTTTTGTATCATAGAAGAACTCATACCTGACATCAGCGGTGTTGCCTGCCCTGTCTTGTGGAGTAATTGTGATTGTATAATACCCATCATCTCTACCATTACTTGCAAGCGGAGAATCTAATATAAATATCAACGTTGATTGTGCCTGATCATAAGTAACCTTTCCCTTGATCTCTTTACCGCCAGAATCCCTTAATGACATCCACGTATTGTCTATCGCAGTCCAATCAAAGCCAGAGCTTGGTTGATCATCTCTGATTACCGCGGATATTTCAACAAGCGAACTTCCCGCACTTCCACCATACCACAAAGTAATGTCATCAGTATATACCTTTGGCTGAACAGTATCATAGGTGAATGTAAAGTCTTGTTTTTGTCCTTTAAGTTTCGCGGAGTTGACAGGAGTTATAGAGATCGTGTAAACGCCGTCATCAGAGCCATCAACAGCAAGTGGTTTTGTGAGTGTATATATAAGAGTTGATTTTGCATCGTTGCCTTGAACCCCTGGAACTTCACCTTTCGGTCCTATCAACTTTATCGTTGATCCTGTTGGCGACAGATCAATTCCGCTTGATCCTGTCTCCGACAAAACTGCCCTGATCTCTTTAATCTGTGTATGGACATAAGCTTTTGTTGATGGAGATGTCACTGGGACTGTTGAGACAACCTTTGGAATATTTATTGCGTAGATAAATCTTATGACCGTGTAAGATATATTACCCGCTTTATCCACTGCTGTGACTGTGAGAGTATATTTTCCTTCTGTTGAAAGTCCAGCTGGAAAATCAAACCTTATGGTGTCAATATCATCATTGCTTAATGTCCCGGGTATCTGGTTATTTAGCGGATCAACTATCTTAATCGTTGATTTATCAAGGTCAATCCCAGCAAGCCCTTTGTCTTTTAACTTGAATGATACTGATGTCAAGGACGTTGATACATAAGACAACTCCGTAGTTAAACTCAACGGTTGCGATGCAGACACTACTTGGGGAAGTTGCGTATCATAGATAAAGTTAAATGCTTTTTCCTGATCTTTTCGCTTTGCACTGTTAGCAGTGGTTACTAATATAGTATATTGTCCGTCATCAGAACCATCAGTGGCAAGTGGTTTGCCAAGTGTATATATAAGCGTGATCTGTCCGTCGTTACTTTGACTTCCTGTAACAATTTTGCCATCAGGTCCTTTGAGTTTTATCTCCGATCCTGTTGGTGAAAAGTCAATACCTCCGCCATCAGTCTCACGAATTATAGCCCTTACCGCACTTATGGATTTATTAGTGTATGCTTTTTCTGGTGGCATCGTCACAGGATCGGTCATAACAACTACTGGTAAGCCTGTCTTAAATACAAATCTAGTCCTATATACATTTGACGCACCATTTCCTGCTCTGTCAACTGCGGTGATAAGAACCGTATAAGTTCCACTTTCCTCTGGATTGGCAAATGTAAGCGTCATTTTATCAACGCCATTATTGCTCAATACGCCAGAAACTTTCGCCCCTGATGGGTTTTGTAATTCTATCTTGGATGCCAGAAAATCTATTTTTCCTGCGTCTTTTAGAACAGCGGTGACGCTTGTCAAAACTGTGTTAAGTATGCTATCGTCAGGTGGAGTAACCGATACAACCTCTGGATTGATGGTATCGTATATTATAGGATAACGGAATTCCTTCTGATTGCCTGCTTTATCTCTCGCTATGACAACAAGCGTATATTCTCCGTCTGCACTACCATCTTTTGCTAATGGGATATTGAGACTCCAACTAATTGTATCTAAACCATTGTCCGTTTGAACGCCTGCAACCTGCTTTTTAGCTGAATCTTCAAGATAAATCTTTTGATCTTTTATCTCCAAACCTGCGGGACCTTTATCCTTTATTTTTGCAGTAACAGAGACGATCTGTTGTCCGACATAAGTTACACTCGCATTTATGTCAACTGGTGAAGCGGATTCTACTTGCGGTGATTGAGTATCATATATCAGGGTATATTGTCTTGCTTGTCCAACTGTGCCTAATGTGTCAACAGGTGTCACAGTGACGGTATAAGTCCCATCATCAGTTCCATCAATAGCGAAAGGATTTAGCGGTTTCCATATTATAGTATCCGTGCCTGATGAAGTCTGATCGCCCTGTAAGACTTTTCCAGTTGAATCTTTGACAACGATAGATGATCCATTTTCCGAAAGATCAAGACCAACTCCGCTTCTATCTTCCAACACTGCGACGATCTCTTTGAAGTCACGCACATATTCTCGGTTAGTCAATTGAACATTTTTAACCGCAGGAGCTTTTATCACATAAGAAAATTTCGCAGTCATAAGATAGCCCGTATTGCCTGCCCTATCCTTAGGTGTCACTTGGATCGTGTAATATCCAGTATCTGTGAGCTTTGAGAAGCTGAGAGTTATCGTATTGTTTGCACCATCGCTTCTGTTTGCCTGTATTTGACCTTTTGGACCTTGAAGTTTAACATCCGTGCCTTTCAAATCTACTCCACTGCCGTTTCCGTCGTCCAATTGAACTGAAATCTGCGTTATGTCAGAACTCAAAGCGGAATTCGCTGACGGAATAGTTTTAATGACAATGGGAGCTTGGCTGTCATATAAGAAAGTTGCTGTATAATCAGAGGTAGCACCTGTATTATCTACTACCTTAACTTTTATCGTATAATTGCCGTCAACCGAACCATCGCCTAAAAGTGGATTTGCTAATTCCCAATAAACAGTGTTTGTGCCATTGTCAGTTTGACGTCCATCAACAACTTTTCCTTTTGGGTCTTCAAGCCTGATAGTAGTTAGGTCAAAGTCAATGCCTTTTCCGCTGTTATCTTTTAAAACCGCGGTTATCTTTGAGATTAAATTCTTGAACGATTTATCCGCTGGGTCTGTTGATGACACGCTTGGCAATGATTCCGTTGGCTTTCTGACATAGTCAAACTTTGTCTGATATGTGAAACTATTTCCTGCCCTATCTTTAATATTTATTTCAACGATGTATCTGCCAAAATCTTCTAATGGTGCGAACCCAAAGGTCATAGTATCCACGCCGTTATCTTGTCTGGATATATTAGTTATAGTTTTAGCTCCGATCATCAGTTTCATTGATGCCCTGCTTGATATGAAATCAACTCCGCTACCACTTCCATCGCTGACTTTGATTACTATTTCAGATATTGTATTAGTCAAAATTGTGCTATCTGCTGGCGTAATTGAGGTCATCTGCGGTATCTGCGTATCATATACGAATGTTGATAGATACTCTCTAACAGAACCAGATTTGTCAACCGCCTTAACTTTGATGGTATAAGTGCCGTCTGCTGTCCCATCTGCCGGCAGGAATTTTTCTAATTCATAGCTTATTGTCTGTTTTCCGTCGTTGCTTTGATAGCCTGCTAATTGAACATTTTTAGGATCATATATGCTTATATTAGAAAGGTCAAAATCAATGCCTTTTCCGCTATTGTCTTTTATGATTGCGGTAATTTTGGTTACTGTATTCTTGAATGATCTATCTGCTGGGTCAACTGATGTTATCTCTGGCAGGACATCGGAAGTCTTCGCAACGTAGTCAAATGTGGTCGTGATCAGTCTTTCGTTTCCTGCTCTGTCTTTCAAACGCAATTCAAAGTTATATTTGCCTATCGTCTCTAATGCTGGGAAGCTAAATGTCAAAGTATCCGATCCGTTATCCATTCTTAACATTGTTACTTCGCTGGTGCCGATCTTCAATTTGGCAGATGCCCTGCTTGACGCAAAGTCAATTCCACTCCCACCTGTGTAATCATTAACTTTAACAACGATCTCTGTCAACGCTGTTGCTATCACACTACCATTAACGGGAGTTATTGATGTCAATACTGGAACTTTTGTATCATATAGGAATGTAAACGTCTGTTCCCTAAATGCCCCTGTTTTATCAACTGCTTTAACTTTTATCGTGTATGTCCCGTCTGCTGTCCCATCAGTTGGTAGAGAGTTTATCAATTCATAATTTATCGTCTGCACACCGTTATTTGTCTGAAATCCTGCCAACTCTACGTTATTAGGATTGAATATTTTTATTGTAGAAGCATCAAGGTCTAAACCTTTTCCGCTGTTATCTTTAAGCGTCGCAGATGCTTTAAGGACTGAGTTTTTAAATGACTTATCTGGTGGGTCTATCGCTGTCACCTCTGGAAGGACATCTGAAGCCTTTCCAACATAATCAAATCTTGAAATATATGTATATGAATTGCCCGCCCTATCTTTTAGGGTCAACTCTATTGTATATTTGCCTGTATCTTCAAGGACAGGGAACGTAAATGTCATTGTATCTATGCCATTGTCTATTTTTAAGATATTAGTTATCTCTTTTGTCCCAATTTTTAGTCTTATTGATGCCCTGCTTGACGCAAAGTCAATTCCGCTGCCATTTCCATCGCTGGCTTTTGCGACTATTTCGTTTAATGCAGTAGTTATTACGCTATTGTCTGCTGGGGTTATAGATGTCAAAATAGGCACTTTCGTATCATACAGGAACGTAAAGCTCTGCTCTCTAAATGCCCCTGTCTTGTCAACTGCCTTGACTTTTATTGTATATGTCCCGTCTGCTGTCCCATCGGTTGGTAATGGATTTGTCAGTTCCCAATTTATTGTCTTGCTTGCATCGTCAGTTTGGAAACCAGACACTAACACATTATTTGGATTATACAAACGTATAGTTGACGCCTCAAAATCCAATCCCTTTGTGCTGTTATCTTTAAGGACTGCGGTCACTTTTGTTATCGTATTTTTAAATGACTTGTCAACGGGATCAGTTGATGATACCTCTGGAAGCACATCTGACGACTTCCCGACATAGTCAAACTTCGTCATTATTGGATTTACATTGCCTGCCCTATCTTTCAAGCTGATTTCTATCGTATATTTGCCAGTATCTTCAAGGGTTGGGAAGGTAAAGGTCATTGTATCAACGCCGTTATCTGTTCTAAGGATATTTGTTATCGTTTTTGTCCCAACTTTCAATG